>Ga0105046_10001646_pt1 | contig 34534 bp, 28 predicted proteins | sample MAT03_FD_78385 | JGI IMG/M metagenome (GOLD analysis project Ga0105046, IMG submission 78385) | Freshwater microbial communities from Lake Fryxell liftoff mats and glacier meltwater in Antarctica - MAT-03 (megahit assembly) | ecosystem: Environmental > Aquatic > Freshwater > Ice > Liftoff... | reverse complement strand
TGGGCGATCGCGATCATGCTCCGCGTTGGCCTGGTTGAGAACCTGCGATGCCTCAGCCACCAGATGGTCCATACGTGGAACGAACGCGAAAAGGCCGAACAGTGGGTACGGCAGTTAATTCCGGCAAGCGAGGGGCACGACGTCGCGCCGCCAACTGCAGTTCTTCCCGCCCAGGAACGAGACTGGTCGGATCCTCTGTTGTTGCGACTGGTTCAGGGCTTGCGCGAACATGGATCGATCGCAAATTCCGCCGTGGAATGGCTGGAGAAAATGCTCGAGCGCCGTGGCGCGACGATTACGGACTTGTCGCGCCGCGAGTACCACCGGCAGGCCTCGAACCAGCTATCCGTTGGCAACTGCGTCACTAGCTTGCGTTTGCTTTCGAATCTGGATTGGACCAGTTTCTTTGAACGCGCGAGTGTTGTCGAACAGATCCTGCATGGCGATCCGGCCAAGGTTTACGGCGCGCAAGACGCGCCAACGCGCGATCGTTATCGCCGCATGGTGGAGCAGTTAGCGCGCGGATGCAATGAAGATGAATTTGCCGTGGCACGGCACGCGATCCGCTTGGCCGAAGATTACTCGGAGATCGACAAAGTAAACGGTAACGCTGCCACCGCAAACAGCGCCCAGTCGCACGTCGGCTACTACTTGGTCGATCGTGGGCTGGCCGAGCTGGAACAGGTGCTGAGCTACAAGCCTGAGTGGGGACAGGTTCCCCGTCGCTGGCTGGCGGCGCATCCTGCGCTGGCCTACTTCGGTCTTTTGGGATCGTTATGGTTTGCGCTCGTGCTGATAGCAGCGTTCTACACCGGGGCGCATATCGGTTGGGGCCTTGGCTGGATGGCGCTTGCTGCGGGCGCCGTGGCGCTGCCAGCGAGCGAACTTGCAGCGGGCGTGGCAAATGACTTCTTTACGCGCAAGGTGGCGCCCCGCGTTCTGGCAAAACTTGAGTCCAAAGAGCATCTGCCGGACCATTGCCCAACGTTTGTGGTCATACCCACGCTTTTATTAGATCCCGAGAATGGCCCTGCGCTCGCTGAGCGCCTTGAAATTCACTATCTCTCCAACTCGGAACCGCAATTTCGGTTTGCATTATTGACGGATTTTTCGGACGCGCCGGCAGAGCACCAACCCGGCGATCAGGCGTGCCTGGAGTCGGCGCGCGCGGCGATCGCCGCGCTGAATAAGCGGTATGCAAGAGGGAGTGAAGATCGGTTCTTCCTATTCCATCGCCGTCGACAATGGAACGCGACCCAAGGATGCTGGATGGGTTGGGAGCGAAAGCGAGGAAAGCTGGCCGAGTTTAATCGGCTATTGCGCGGCGCGACCGACACCAGCTTTTACGAAGGCGCCGACAGTATCGCCAACCTCCCGCGCACTCGTTTTGTCATCACGCTCGATACGGACACGCAGTTGCCTCGCGAAATGGGCCGCAGGCTGGTTGCGGCGCTCGCGCACCCATTGAATCAACCGCGGTTCGATGCGGAAGTAGGGCGAGTTACTTCCGGTTATGGCATTCTGCAACCTCGCGTTAGTTTTAGTTTGCGATCCGCGATGCGATCGCGTTTTTCCAAGCTGATGGCATCGTCGGCCGGCATCGATCCATACAGTACTGCGGTGTCAGATGTCTATCAGGATCTGTTCGGCATCGGCTCCTTCACCGGCAAGGGCATCTACGACGTGGATGCCTTTGAGGCGGCGGTCGGCAATGTCTTTCCAGAAAACAGCATCCTCAGTCACGACCTGATCGAAGGCAATTTCGCTCGTTGCGGCCTGGTCACGGACATCGAATTCTTAGACGAGTTTCCGGCGCAGTACCACGCTTTTGCGCGGCGCGAACATCGCTGGGTGCGTGGCGATTGGCAGCTTCTTCCCTGGCTGCTGCCACGCGTCCCCACGCCCCAGGGCTGGGCCCCCAATCCGCTCCCCTTCGTCGAACGCTGGAAAATCTTCGATAATCTACGGCGCAGCCTGGTCGCGCCCGCGCTCTTAGCGCTGTTTATCCTTGGATGGACGGTGCTCCCCGGCAGTCCTTGGATCTGGACTCTGGCCGCGTTGGCCATTCCGCTGACGCCGTGTGCGCTGCTGATCGCTAACGCCATGCGTAGGCTGTTTCATAGTTTGACGCATGGCAATACCGTGCTTCTACAACTCTACGATCTGCGCGACCAGCTGTTGGCCACGGTCGGTCAGGCAGGGTTATCAATTGCGTTTCTGGCGGATCAAGCGACCTACCTGGTGGACGCAGTCCTCCGCACGCTGATCCGACTGTGCGTCACACGCCGCAAATTGCTCGAATGGGAAACTGCGGCGGCGGCCGAAGGTCGGCTCGGCAATCGCCTCAGCGGGTTTATCCGCAGTATGTGGCCGGCGATCTTGATCGCGGCGGCACTGGTTCCGTTGATTGCGCGCATCGACCCGGCGGCGCTCATCGTTGCGGCGCCAATTCTGATCGCCTGGGGCGCATCTCCGTTTTTAGCCTACTGGATCAGCGGCCGGAGCGAGGTTCGAGAGACGGAGCTCACGGCTGCGGAGCGCGACGAATTTCGCCGGATTGCCCGCAAAACGTGGGAGTTCTTCGAGACGCACGTCGGCGCCGAGGATAATTGGCTACCGCTCGACAACTATCAGGAGACCCCCAAGGCAAAGTCTGCGCATCGCACTTCGCCAACGAATATCGGGCTTTATGCCCTCTCAGCCCTCGCTGCCCACGATTTAGGGTTTCTAGGGACAAACCGAATGTGCGATCGGCTGGAGAAATGTTTCGATACGCTCGATTCGCTCGAGCGATTTCACGGGCATTTCCATAACTGGTACGACACGCAGTCGCTTGCGGTGCTTCACCCGGACTACGTTTCGAGCGTGGACAGTGGCAATTTGCTCGGCTGCTTGATCGCACTCGGCCACGGCCTGGCCGAGAAGGCCGAAACGCCGGTCGATTGGGGGGCGCATTGTTCCGGATTGACGGACACACTTCGTCTTGTCGAAGAGTCGGCCAGCGTATTCGACGCGCCGCCCGAGGGAACGCCCCGCCTCTTCGAGGAATTGCAGCAGACTCTCTCGGATCTTCGCAAGCGGCTGGCAACATGCCCGAAAGACTCGGAAGAGTTCAAGACCTGGCGCAATGGCTTGGAGCTTGACGCGGCGCGTCTGGTGGACGGGCGCCAGCAAATCGCCAGCGTTCTGAACGAACCGGTCGTAGAATTCCAACGTTGGTCCGCCCGATTGCTACAGATGGCTCGCGAGCTCTCGAGCGAGGTCATGCCAGGCGATGACATCTCGCGAGTTCATGGCGAGAGCGACCATGACGCGCTACGTGCGGCGTTCTCGCCCAACGGCAATGGCGATGCTTCGAATCGTTCCATCGCGGAGAGTCGCTCGCTCAAGGGCCGGCTGATGCAATTGCGGAATCGAGCGTTGGGCTTTGCCAGCGCGATGGACTTCGGCGTATTGTACAACGCGCACCGGGATTTATTCTCGGTCGGATACAACCTCTCGGTCGGGCGTTTAGATTCGGCGCACTATGACTTGCTGGCGTCGGAATCTTGCTTGACCAGCTTCCTGGCAATTGCTCGCGGCGACGCGCCCAAGCGGCATTGGCTACAACTTGGCCGTCCGTTGACGCGCGCCCCAAGAGGTATCGCGCTCGTCTCGTGGGGCGGCACCATGTTTGAGTATCTCATGCCGCGTCTCCTTCTGGGCAATCGCCCTGGCACGCTGTTGTGCGAGAGTTGGCAAGGCGCCGTCGACCGGCAAATTGATTACGGCACGCATCGTCACGTTCCGTGGGGAATATCCGAGTCTGGCTTCAACCGGTTGGATCCTTCGCTCGACTATCAGTATCAGTCATTTGGAGTGCCAGGACTGGGACTGAAGCGTGGGCTGGCGAGGGATCTGGTCATTTCGCCGTACTCGACAGCGCTCGCAGTTTCGATCCGGCCGCGCAAGGCGCTCGAGAACTTTCGACGGCTAACGTCCGAAGGGGGCGAAGGTCCACTGGGCTACTACGAAGCGATCGACTACACCCGCGATCGCTTGCCCAAAGACCGTCGTCTGGCCGTGGTGCAATCTTACATGGCGCATCATCAGGGCATGAGCCTGGTGGCAATCGCCAATTGCCTGTTGGACGATATCATGCCGCGTCGGATGGCGCGCGAGCCAATGGTCAAGGCGACCGAACTGCTACTCGAAGAGCGGATGCCGCACACGGCTCCCTTGATTGAGCCGAACGAAGAGCAAGTCGGGTCAACGCTGGTGGTGCGCGAGGAATCGCTACCTAAGAGTCGTCGGCTGACCAGCGTCGACACGCCCCATCCTCGCCTCCATATTTACTCCAACGGACAATACTCCGTGATGATCACCGCGGCTGGTGGTGGCTTCAGTACTTGCGACGATATTGACTCCACGCGCTGGAAGGAAGACGCCACCTGCGATTCGTGGGGACAGTTCTGCTACGTCCAGGACCTGACCAGCGGCTTACTCTGGTCGACTGGACATCAGCCCGTCTGCCGCCCGGCCGATGAATACGAAGTGACATTCTCCACGGACAAGGCCGAGTTGCGACGCCGGGATGGTTTAATCGAAACGCTGCTCGAGGTAACGGTATCTGCGGAGAGTCCGATCGAAGTTCGCCGGATCACCTTGACCAATCACGACAGTGTTTCCCACGAAGTGCAGTTAACCAGCTACGCTGAAATCGCGCTGGCGCCGCGCGGCGCGGACGCTGCTCACCCTGCGTTTTCGAAACTGTTCATCGAAACGGAATACATTGAAGGGGAGCACGCAATCCTTTGCCGCCGCCGGCCAAGATCGTCCCACGATAAACCGATTTGGGCCGTGCATGTGGTGGCGGTCGATGGCGACAGTACGGCGGACGTGCAACATGAGACCGATCGCAAACGCTTTCTTGGCCGTGGACGGAGTCCGGCGAGCCCCTGGGCATTGGACGCGGGCAATCAACTCTCTGGCACGACAGGCCCCGTCCTCGACCCGATTGTCAGTCTGCGCGAACGCGTACGGATCGCGCCGGGGGGGGCGGTTTGCGTCGCCTTTGCTACGGGCGTGGCGCACTCGCGCGAAGAAGCATTGGCGCTGGCGGATCAATATCATGATTTTCATGCCGTGACGCGCGCGTTCGAGCTGGCCTGGGCCCAAAGTCAGGTGCAACTGCGCCATCTGACCATCAATGATGACAACGTCCACCTGTTTCAGCGTCTAGCGGCGCACGTGGTGTTTGCCGGAAACATGCTGTCGGCCACTCCGCATGCGCTAAAGGCCAATCGTCTAGGGCAACCCGGCTTGTGGCGATTTGGTATCTCGGGCGATAAACCGATTGTGCTGGCCGAAATTGGCGCGGCCGATGACCTCTCACTTGTGCGACAATTGCTTTTGGCGCATGGTTATTGGCGATTACTGGGCTTCTCCGTTGACCTGGTGATCCTCAACGAGCATCCCGGCGGATATTTCGAAGACGCGCAACACACGCTGCAAGAATTGGTGCGCACTAGCGAATCGCACGATCTGCTCGATAAGCCGGGCGGCGTTTTCTTGCGCAAAGGCTCCGAGCTTTCGCCGGAAGATATCTTGCTACTGCAAGCCGCCGCGCGCGTCGTGTTGGCTAGCAACGGCGGGACGCTGGCGCGCCAGATTGATCGCCGTCCCCAGGAGCCGGTGTTTCCGCCGCCGCTGATTGCGACAGAAGGCCGCAGAAAATGGCCGGTCCCTGCGCGGACTGACGATGATGGCGGTTTGAAATTGTTCAACGGCTACGGTGGATTCTCGACCAACGGCCAGGAATACGTGATTGGAGGCGCAGCGGGAACAGGTCCCGACGGGACGCGGACTCCAGCTCCCTGGGTAAACGTAATTGCCAACCCGCAGTTTGGCACGATCGTTTCTGAGTCGGGAGGTGGCTACACGTGGTGCGGCAACAGTCAGCTAAACCGGTTGACGACTTGGAGCAACGATCCAGTTACTGACCCATCGAGCGAAATCATCTACTTGCGCGACGATCGTTCCGGCGAAGTCTGGACGATCGCCTCCGCGCCACTCGGTAGCCCTGCCACGCGCGTTCGGCATGGGGCCGGATATACGATCTTTGAGTCCGATAGCCACGGGCTGAGCCAAGAAATGCTGGTGTTTGTGCCGCCGGAAGACCCGCTTAAGATTGTGCGCGTCACTCTGCGAAATATGAGCGAAGTTCAGCGGCGGATTTCGGTTACGTCCTACTCGGAATGGGTGCTGGGATCTCTGCGCGAGAAAGCCCGATTGCACGTGGTCACGGAAATCGATCCTGAGACAGGTGCGATCTTCGCGACGAATGCCTTTCGGGATGATTTCTCAAGTCGCGTTGCGTTTGCCGACGTGGACGTTCGACCTCACTCCGTAACGGGCGACCGGACGGAGTTTATTGGGCGCAACGGCTCGCTCGAAATGCCCGCAGCGCTTGGCAGAGTGGCGCTCTCGGATCGGGCGGACGCTGGGCGGGACCCTTGCGCGGCGCTAATGGCGCCGATCGATCTAGCGCCTGGAGAAGTGAAGACGCTCCACTTCTTGCTGGGCGAAGCGGATAACGCCGAGCACGCGCGACTGCTGGTGCGCAAATATAACGACGCCGCGAATTGTGCCAGCAACCTGGAGGCAACCAAGCGCCAGTGGAGGGAGTTGCTGTCGACGGTTCAGGTCAAGACTCCGGACCCGGCCTTCGACCTGATGCTGAACCAGTGGTTGATTTATCAGGTCCTTTCTTGCCGCGTTTGGGGACGGTCAGGCTTTTATCAATCGGGGGGCGCCTTCGGATTTCGAGACCAGTTGCAGGACTGTATGGCACTGGTCTACGCGCGGCCACAGGAGACACGCGACCAATTGCTGCGAGCCGCCAGTCGCCAGTTCTTGGCCGGCGATGTCCAGCACTGGTGGCATCCACCTTCTGGCCGCGGCGTGCGGACTCGCTGCTCGGACGACTTTCTCTGGCTGCCATTTGCCGCGCTGCAATACGCGGAAAAAACGGGGGACGTCGGAGTCTGGGACGAAACGGTCCATTATCTGAACGGACCGGATCTGGCAGTGGGCCAAGACGAGGATTACGGTCAGCCGAGCATCGCTGTCGAGGCTGACACGCTCTACGATCATTGTGCGAGGGCGATTGAACACGGATTTCAGTTTGGCCCTCACGGCTTGCCGCTGATGGGATCGGGCGACTGGAATGACGGAATGAACCGCGTTGGCGCCGGGGGCCGTGGCGAGAGCGTCTGGAACGCCTGGTTTCAGATCTCGCTACTGCGGCCATTTGCGGAACTGGCGCGCTCCCGTGGAGACCATTCGCGCGCGGAACATTCGATGGTCGTGCTCAAGAAACTGCAGCATGCCATTGAAACACACGCCTGGGATGGAGAGTGGTACCGCCGCGCCTATTTTGACGATGGCACTCCCCTGGGATCGGCGGAGTCCCCTGCTTGCCAGATAGATTCGATCACCCAGTCCTGGGCCATCCTCTCCGGCGGCGCGGACAAAGCACACGCCAAACAGGCCCTGGACAAAGTGCAGGAGCTTCTGGTCCTATCGGACGAACGCCTAATATTGCTGTTCAAGCCACCCTTCAATCACGACCATCTCGAACCAGGCTACATCAAAGGGTACGTGCCAGGCATTCGCGAAAATGGCGGACAATACACGCACGCCGCAACTTGGGTTGTGCAAGCGGCGGCTATGCAAGGTCAGGGGGATCGTGCCGCACAACTATTTGGGCTGCTCAATCCAATCCATCACGCGGATACAAAATCGCGAGCGGATCACTACCAGATCGAGCCTTACGCCATCGCGGGAGATATTTACGGAGAACCGCCACATCGTGGGCATGGTGGATGGAGTTGGTACACCGGCGCGGCGGGTTGGATGTACCGCGTAGCGCTGGAATCCATTCTTGGATTCCAGCTCACCGGAAACCGTTTGCGGATCGCCCCCTGCATCGCCAGTGATTGGCCGAGGTTCGAAGTGACGTACCGTCATGGCGGAACGACGTACGAGATTCGCGTGTCGAACCCGGCAGGCGTGCAAACGGGAGTCCGCGTGTGTAAGTTGGATGGCGAACTGCAAACGACGGACATCGAACTACGCGACGATGGCCAGACCCACATCATCGAAGTAGAGATGGGGTAGCAATACGTGCTACGTCAGTTTCGACGAGCGGACGCTGAGCAGGATCCGCTCGAGCGCCTCCATGCTAGTTGGCTTGACCAGATGATGATTAAAGCCCGCTTCGAAAGCAGCGCGGCGGTCATCTTCTTGTCCATAACCGGTGACGGCGGCCAGCACGAGGTCTGAGTGTTTTGCGCGCAACCGGCGGGCAACCTCGTATCCACTCATCTCGGGCATGGCGATATCGAGGAACACTAGGTCTGGATTGCGGGCGTCCACCTCTTCGATACCGGCCGGTCCTGAATAGGCTTCGTACACTTCCTGGCCGAGGGCCCGCAACATCATCGCCAGCGTGTGGGCCGAGGCCTTGATGTCGTCGACAACCAAGACGCGGTGCCCTGGAATATGGTTAATCTGCGAGAGCGAATGGCGAGGGGCGCCCACGGGAAGAGCGCTAGCCGGCGCCGCAACCAGCGGCAGCGTGATTACGAACTCGCTCCCCTTGCCGGGACCTTCACTGCGCGCGATAACCGTTCCACGATGTTCTTCGATCAATCGCTTGACCAGTGTCAGGCCGATGCCGAGCCCACCGTGGGCGCGTTCCAGCGAGCCGTCTGCCTGGCGAAACATTTCGAAAATGTCGCTCAACATGTGCGGCGGAATTCCTTGGCCGCTGTCACGCACGGTAATCGTCGCGTTCTCATCTTGCTTTTCGGCGGTAATCCAAACTACTCCATCGCGCCCGGTAAATTTGGCCGCGTTGTTGAGTACATTCCCAAACACCTGGGCCAGGCGGGAAACGTCCCCTTCGACGTAGAGCGGGTCTTGCGGCAGAGCCAGGGTAACGCGCACGCCGGCGGCTTCGAATAACGGCTTGGCAAGATCGACCGCTTCGGACAGTACGCCGATCAGGTCCAAACGCTGCTTGTGCAATTGGATCTTGCCGCGCGCGATCCGCGAAACGTCCATCAAGTCGTCGATCAGGCGCGTCATCTGCCGCACCTGACGTTCCATCAGCATCCGTAGGCGTTCAACTTCTTCGGTATCTCGCTCGACAAACGGCCAAAGCTGCAAGGCGTTGCTAATGGGGGCCAGCGGATTGCGCAACTCGTGCGCCAGAGTGGCCAAGAACTCGGTCTTGCGCTGATCGGCTTCCGCCAAGGCGGCAGCTTGCTCGCGTAACTCGTTTTCCTGTTCTTTTCGTTCGCTGATCTCGCGAAAAACCAGGATTGCGCCTCGGATTTCACCAGACTTGGATTTGATGGGGGCGGCGCTGTCGTCGAGCGGCCACTCTGTCCCGTCGCGTGCGATCAAGATCGTATGGTTGGCCAAACCGACGATTTCGCCGTCACGCAGAGCGCGCAAAGCAGGGTTTTCGACGTTTTGTCGTGTCTCTTCATTGACAATGTGGAAGACGGTCTCCAGAGATTTGCCCAAGGCGTCAGCCTCGGACCAGGCAGTCAGACGCTCGGCGACCGCATTGAGTAACGTGATACGGCCATGCTCATCGGTCGCAATGACCCCATCGCCAATGCTGATCAGCATTGCCTTGAGCAATTCGCGCTGCGCATAGAACGCGGTTGAGGACTGCTCAACTACTTGGACGTGCCGTTGCACCAGTGCCCACAACCCAGCCAGCGCCAACAGGCCGACCAAGGTCGCCAGCACAATATTGAACCGCGCTGAGAGGTAGGACGCCTCGTTTGCCGCCTCGCGCTTCGTCAACAGGTCGAGTTCCGTGGCTTTTATTTCCTCGGAAAGCGCTCGGATGGCCTGCATGGTTTCGCGGCCACCATTGGTCGGCAGCGTTTGCTGCACTGCGGGGAAACCGTCGGCCTGAAACTTGTTGATCCCGTTTTGAAGGACGAGAAACCGGGCCGAAATGAGCTGTTCAAGTTTTTCGGCTCGAGACTGTTGCTCTGGATTGTCAACGGTCAACTCTTGCAGTCGGTCGACCGCCTCCCGATGCTCCGACACCGCTGCGCGATAGGGGAGTAGATATTCGTCCTGCCCAGTGATCAGGTAACCTCGCTGGCCAGATTCGGCGTCGCTGACGTGGAGGCGTAGCGATTCAATCGCGGCGACCACCTCTTGCGTGTGCGCGACCCACTGTGAGTTTTCGAAGAGTTGGCGCGCCTCGCGGTAGACAATACTGCCCGTCGCAACCAGCAGCGCCCCAAAGACGCCGATCGCGATAATGATCCGGTTGCGGGTTTCCTGACGCATGCGCTCAGCCTCGGAAGGCAGGGAGAGCTTGGCGTCGCCGGCCGCGCATTCCCGTAACACCTAATCATCACGGTTTGCTCAATAACGCGACTGTGAGCCTAAACCAACACTTTATGCGGGACAAGTCCGCGACCTCCCGATCAGATGCCGCGATCGTCCCATAACGGATCCAGCATACAGTTATTGTAGCTTCGCCGAATAGTGGGTGGCGTATTCCGCCGGATGTTCGTCGAACTTTTCCTTGCATTCGGACGAGCAGAAATAGAATTTCTCGCCGTTGTATTCGGATTCGCCGGCACTGTCATCCGGCTCGATATCCATTCCGCAGACGGGGTCTCGGGACATGGCGGTTCTCCTCTTAAAAACGTGATATTTCCCTCAAGAATTATGCGATCCGTCGACTCGGACACATCTGCAATGAGATCAGATTGAAGTCAGTCTGGCCGCGCGTCCACCAGCCGCATGAGACTAGATGATCAATCCTCATTCCATCTTGCCCCAAGCATGCAAATCGTGGCATTGTCTAAACATCTCTCGGTACCTAACGACCCCTTAAGCTCCTACTCATGGCGCCAGTCGATGGTCGTAATCCCGCTTGGTATTCGACCTTCTTCGAGGCAGCAAATTTCGCGCCCCGAGACCGGACCGAGGGGCGAAGGCAGGACCGCCATCTCCCGCCGACTGTCGGCATGCGTTATGCTTTGGAAGGTTCTGCTTTAAAACTGGCCTGACAACTGCCAGCGCGAGCGCAAACGCCATTGGCGGAGTGCCATTTGTTTTCTGCTGTTACACCAGTCCACATTCGAATAAGGAACGATCCAATGTCTGGCGCTGCAAAATCGACGAAGGCGGGGCGAGATGAACTCATTGCCGCCCTGAATGAGGATCTGTCGCGGGAATATCAGGCGATCATTGCCTACGTGAACTACAGCCAGGTTATCAAGGGCGCCGCGTACATGAACATCGCCGCTGAGCTGGAAAAGCACGCTGGCGAAGAACTGGCCCACGCGATTGCGATCGCGAATCAGATCGACTACCTGGGCGGAATGCCAACGGTCGTTCCCAAGCCAGTTGAGACGTCCGAAAAGGCCGAGGAAATGCTGCGGTTCGACTTGCAGAACGAATTGGAAACCATCGCCCATTATCGTATGCGCGTCCGCCAGGCCGACACCTTGGAAGAGTATGCCTTGTGCGAGGTCCTACGTGGGATTCTCGTACAGGAACAAGAGCACGCGGTGGACCTGGCCACTGCGCTAGGCATCGACGTCCCGCCCGTTCCGGAACTCTGAGCGATCCATCCAGAAACGTTTGCCAGTCGCAACACAAACCGTGCAAAGGCTGATGTGACGCAATAGCGGTAATCGGCGAAACGAAGTGACAGTCGTAGTGCGCCTGCTGAAAAACGAAAGCTGCGCCCGCATACAAGATGCGGGCGCAGCTTTTTTTATTTCCAGTGCATCTCGGACGCCGGGCGCCGCCTCTAACTTTCGAGCATCACGCCAAAGTCCGGCACATTGACTATCGGCGCGGTCCATTGAGATTGCCGATAGTTTGATCGCTTCTCGCGCTCGTTTGTTGTCCAGCCGTGCTGAATATGATCGCACATCCGGCGCACTTCCTCAGGGCTCGGAAGGTAGCTGTTGGCGTCAGGGGTCTGATGAGCGCGGCGTCTGGTGCGGGGATTGTTCATCGCGAAGGCTCCAGTAGATGCAGTTGCGTGGCGACCAATCGGGGCTGGGTCGCGAGCTGTAGCGACACCACTTCGCACATTTCGTGCCGGTCCGCCTTTTTAACATGCACGCTGGACGTCTAAATCACGGGCACACGGTTTGCAATCGGTTTGGTGCATGGGGCAGGCGGCAGCGCACATTCTGGAAAGTGAGAGGTCAACCAATCATGACCACAAAAGCAGTAGAACAGCGTCCGATTCGCGTGGCGGTCTTTCCGACGATCGAGCAGGCCGATCAGGCCGTCAGTGATCTGCTGAAGCTCGGATTCACGACCGAACAGATCATCGTCATTTGCTCCGATGAGCGAAAAGCTGCCCATTACGAGCAGTTTCGCCACCAAGACCAGGCCGGTAGTCACACCTCGCCGGCGGTTGCAATTGGTGGCGCCATTGGTGCCATCCTGGGCGGTTTAACGGCAGTCGTAGGCACCGTGGCCACCGGCGGTATCGGACTCCTGGCTGCCGGCGGAGTGGCCGCTTGGGGAGGTGGCGCGGTGGGTGGTCTGGTTGGCGCCATGATGACCCGCGGCCTCGAAAAGGAACTGGCGAATTATTACGACCAGGCCGTCACTACTGGCAAGATCCTGGTGGCCGTCGACGACCCCGATGTAGCGGACGCGCAACGCCTAGGCGCCACCCGCGAAGTTTTTGAGCGAGCTGGCGCGGAACCAGTCGCTCTCCCCGAAGGTTAGTTCTTAATGGTGAACGTACGCTCCTGCAACGTCGGCGAATAACGCGAAGAAATGACTCCACGTTTCGCGACGTGCGGTAAGTGGATCAGTATGGATCCGACCGTTACGTCTAACGCCCTCCGCCTATGCGTTACAGCATATAGCCACGCTTACAAGCGCGACCTAGAAATTATTGAAGGCCTCTCGTCAGGCCATCGGTCTTCGAAACCTCATCTCAGAGTCCTAGCATGTCCAGCCCCAAGATCCTTGTGATTGATGACGATCGCAGTCATCGCCAAATTGTCGCTCGAATCCTAGGCGCCAACGGCTATTCCGTGGAGTCGGCCGCTGATGGCGAAAGCGCGTTGGAGCTCGCAAAGTCCCATGGCGCAATTGACCTGGCCATTATCGATTACATGATGCCCGGTATGAATGGCGTGGAGACGTTCCGAGCACTCCGGAAGATCAGCCCGACATTGACCGGAATCTTTCTGACGGCCCACGCCAACATCAACACGATCTTTCCGGCCGTCGACGCTGGCATCGAACGCGTGCTAGCCAAGCCAGCCAATTCGGATGAACTGCTCACGGTCGTGGATGAGCTCTTGGGCGCCGGACGCTCGAAATAAAGATTTGGCCCCGCAATCAGACAGCACTATTCGCAACTGGCGTGATTGCGGCCAGACTGGCCGGCAGTCGACCAGCAATTAGACTTACAACTCCCGTTAATCGCCGGCGGGGCTATTTACTGCGCCCTGCGGTTTGAGTCTTCCGATCGCAGGGGAGTGCTCTCAGAATCTCTAGGAGTTGCGCTCGCGAGATTGGTTTAACGATGTGTAGATCGAATCCAACTCGCAATGAACGCTCGCGAGCCTCGACCTCAGCGTGACCTGTGACCGCCACAAATAAGGCATGCTCGGTATCTTCGTGGGATCGCAATTCGCGCACGACGTCATAACCGGACATCCCCCCAGGTAGGTCCAGATCGCAAAGTACGACATCTGGTTTCACTTGCTTGGATAGGGCGATCCCGGTAGGCCCCTCTTCGGCCACAAACGCTTCGTGGCCGGAGAGTTCCAGCATCCTTTGCATGGTGAAAGACGAATCGCGTCGATCGTCGATCACGACCACTCGACATCGCCCGGGATGACGTGCAGTTTCGCTCGGGCCATGCTTGGCCAGGGAGGGTCCTTGTGCCGCCAGCGGCAGCATGACGACGAAGGTCGATCCATTGCCAAGACCTGCGCTGTGAGCCTGGATGGAACCACCGTGGAGTTCGACCAGTCCGCGAGCCAAGGCCAGGCCAAGCCCCAGTCCGGCGCGGCGCTCACGGGCGCCATCACCTTGGGCGTAAAGTTCGAAGACGCTGTCCAACGTTTCCCGGCTCATGCCAATTCCATGGTCGACGACCGAAATCATGGCGTGCCGCTCCGCAGTGGTTTGCAGTTGCAAGCAGACCGTGTCTCCGCGATCGGAAAACTTAACGGCGTTTTGCAGCAGATTAGCAACCACCTGACTGAGTCGCGTGTCGTCGCCATCCACCCAAAGTTCTTCCTGCCGCGCGTCGAGCTGGATTTTCACACCGGTACGGACAACCGCGCTACTGACGTCCGTCACGGTCCGCTCAACGAGTTCCACCAAATTTAAACGCGCTTTGCGCAATTCGATTTTGCCGTGTGAGATGCGCGCGACATCCAGCAAATCGTCAACCAGACGGCTCATGAAGTTCGCCTGGCGCTCGATAATTTGCCGCATTTCCTCAGCGGTTTCTGGCAACGCGCCAATTAAGTCCAGTACGTCCACTGCGTTCCGGACCGCGGCCAACGGATTGCGCAACTCGTGCCCGAGCATCGCCAAGAATTCATTCTTGTTGTTGTTTGCCGCCACCAGATGCTGAGCCAATTCGTGACGGGCGGCAATCTGGCGCTGCACGAAGTAAAAGCCCAACGCAACTAATCCCGCGCCAACCACGGTCGAAATCAGAAGCGACCCAATGGCATAGCCGACGCTAGCGTCAAATTCCTTGACGAGGTCGTTACGGCGTTCCAACTCGGTGGCCTGCGCCTGTGCGGTGAGCGACCGCGCCACGTCCATCGCCTTCTTACCCTCGTCCTCGGCCACCAGAGCATGCGCTGCTCTTGAACCTTCGGTGCGGTAGACTTCCAGCGAGTGCTTTAACTCTTCCAGCTTCTTATCGATCGCCAAGTCAAGTGGCGCCAGGTACGGACGCATGGACGTTTCGTCGCCGGCTTCTGCGTGAAGTTTCTCGCGAGCTTTGGACAACTCCGCCAGACCACGCTGATACGGTTCCAAGTAGGCTTCGTCGCCAGTGATCAAGAACCCACGCTGGCCCGTTTCGGCGTCTTGCAGACTGGAGAAAGAGTTCTGCAACTCGATCAGCGTCTCGGCAGTCAGGTCCGAGGCCCGCTGCTGCGCGGTCACCCGCTGCAAATTGCGGTACGCGATCACGGAATTCAACAGCAGAAACAGAATCAGCGCGGCCATACTGACAGAAACGACGCCAAATCGGCGGGTTCGCGTTGAGTCAATCGGCTCTGAATGAGCAGCAGTCTTGTGGGTGGGGTCGACCACTGGGATCTTTCAACCTCCTGTTAAGCAGGGTCAAAGGCGGGCGTCCCCGGGCGCGAACGGAAAGATCCAACATTCGCCTTACCAAGATCCCTGCTGCATCCTACCCGGCACGGTACGCTTGACAAGCAAACAAAACGCAGAAAACTACTTGTCCGACAAGGTGTTAGAGCAGCCCCCAAAATCCTGCTGAACTTTTGGATCAGTCCGGTTGGCTATTTAGTGTCCGGACTGGATTCGCCTTGATCGGCACGATGGTTGCATAATGGTCATTCTGGGTTAATCGAACTCGCCGGCGCAGGAATTCATAGTGGGCAGGGGGTTTGCCTGGTTCGTTAAATTGTAGCTCCACTCTAACTTACACTTCGACCCACCGAAAACTCCATTATGCCTACTCTTCTTGTCGTGGATGACGATCGGTCCATTCGGCACATGGTTCGTGAGGCATTTGCCGGCACGGACGTCGAAGTGCTCGAAGCGGCCAATGCCGAAGACGGTATAGAACTGGTCCGTCAACGTCATCCTGACACGGTGCTGCTCGATATTCTGCTGCCAGAGATATCTGGCTTGGAAGCGTTTAACGCATTTCAGGCGCTGGATCCAAAGCTGCCAGTGATATTTATCACTGCGCTCGATTCGAGCGATACGGCGATCCAGGCGATGTCACTGGGCGCCTACAACTTTGTGATGAAGCCGCTCGATTTAGCGGTCATGCAGAAGCTGGTCGGTCAGGCGCTCGATATCCGCAGGCTAATGAATGTGCCAGTTTCCGTCCCCGGATCCAAGTCCAGCGACGACAAGGCCGATCGGCTAGTAGGCCGCAGCCCGACGATGCAAGAGGTCTACAAGGCTATTGGCCGCGTTGCCTCGCAAAACGTCACCGTGCTCATCCGGGGCGAAAGCGGAACAGGCAAGGAACTGGTCGCGCGGGCAATCTATCAACACAGCCAGCGGGCCGATCGGCCTTTTCTGGCCGTGAATTGCGCGGCGATCCCGGACGCGCTGCTGGAGAGCGAACTGTTTGGCCATGAAAAAGGCTCTTTCACCGGCGCCGAGCAACGCCGCATCGGTAAGTTCGAACAATGCAACGGCGGGACGTTATTCCTCGACGAAGTCGGCGATATGTCGCTTCTGTTGCAAGCCAAGATGCTGCGCGTTCTGCAGCAACAAAAGTTCGAACGAGTCGGAGGCAATCAAACGATTTCGACGGACGTCCGCCTGATTACGGCCACGAATCGAGACCTCGAAAAGATGACCGAGGCGCGCGAGTTCCGGGCAGATCTCTACTATCGCCTGAGCGGCTTTATGATTCACTTGCCGCCGCTGCGTGAACGAACTACGGATGTGCCGCTGCTGCTCGACTATTTTCTACGGCGGTTCGCCAGCTCCTTGTCCAAAGACGTGCAAGGGATCTCCCCCGAGGCGCTCGACATCCTGCTCAAGTACTCCTGGCCCGGCAATATACGCGAACTGGAGAATGTAGTCCGGCAAGGTTTGCTTAGCACCGTCGGACCGGTATTGCTGCCCGAGTTCTTGCCACCGGCGGTTCACGCGCACTCGCACAGCGCTGAGGACGGCCATCACGCAGCGCAACATGACCTCACCTCATCGATCGATCGGATCCTGGCCGCTGGAAGCGAGAACGTCTACGCAGAGGCCGTGGCGGCGCTCGAACGCTACGTGCTGTCAGACGTGCTGCGAAAGGCACAGGGGAACATCTCGCATTCGGCCAAAACCCTGGGAATTACCCGCGGCAGCCTGCGAAATAAGATCAAGGCACTCGGTCTCTCGATCGACCGCCAGATCAATATCGACCCCGGCGATAATGGCGACGTGGACTGAGTCGAGGCTTCGCGCCAGGCCGACAAGATATGCCCTGATCGCAGCGAGTACCGCATGTTGGCCACGCTTTCGACGTATCAGGCGGCGTCGACGTCGATCGACGAATACTCAGTCGCGAGCGCTGAAAGAAGTCGGCCGATCTCGATATTCGCCACGCGCATCAGCTTGCCAGTCGTTTCGGCGTTCTTGAGGTCACAGCTCGTTTCTACCGCCTGCAGCGCCCGTACGGCGGGCACGGCCGTGAAATTGGCAGCTAAACCCTTCAAACTATGCGAGGCACGCTGCACGCTGGGCCAGTTGGCATTCGCCAATCCATCCCGTTCGGTTCGCACAAGCTGAGGAAAATCCTCTAGGAAGAACCCTACCAACTCACGCAACAAGCGTTTGTCGCCCCCCAATCGCGCGAGCGCGGATGGAAGGTCGATCACCGGCTCGGGTGGATGCAAGTACTTCAGCGGTGCGGCAGTTGTCCTTACGCCCGGATGCGACGATGCGCGATCGCAGAGTTCGCCGATCAACAAGGGAATATTTTGAGTGTCAAAAGGCTTGGGGACGTATTCGTCAGCGCCGGCCGCCAGACACTGATCGCGGTAACCGTTTCCGTTTTCCGAAGTGACAATAATGATGGGGACTTGCGGCAGATCCAACTCGAAAACCCGCAAGATTTGGGTGGTTTTCAGGCCGTCTAGCACGGGCATCTGCACGTCCATCAGGATCACGTCCGGACGTCGCTCGAAATACTGCGGAATCGCCGCCAGGCCGTTCGCAGCGATCCGCACCGTGTGGCCGGCCGATTCCAAGACGCGCCGCAATATCGTCTGAGTGGCTGCCGTGTCATCGACAACCATCACATCTCTGGCCGCCCTGGGCATTACCGGTCCTGTAGCCATGGGAAGAATACTCAACTCGTTTAGGATCTGAGCCATTGTTGCCGCCAAGCGTCTTGATATTGCGCGCTCGACAATACCGAGGAGACGGCATCAGTCATTTTGCCCTGCCTGCGCGGTTGACGTGCTGAAACGAGGCAACCTCCCAAGCAAGCAATTACCGTGCCCCGGATCACCAATGGCCGTTAGAATCGGCGCCCATTAATTTGGCGGCTCAGCAACGGATGTGCTGATTTTGATATGTAGTGCGCAACCTGACAGGGGGGGTGCCAGGTCGTGCTGTCACACGGCAAAACCTGTCGGATGGACGAGTTGAGCCCTGGGCAGCGTGGGGCGCAGTGAAAGGCTCCGGGCCCCGGCAGTAGAAATGGCTGACGTGGTTGCCATTTCAAACCGAGGTCCGAAGCAATTATTTACCCGATCGAGAGTTAAAAGTGGCGTCGCTAACGCGCAGGAATCCGCGCTAAGGCGCCGGCGGCAGGGAATCTTTTTGTTCCTCTCGCCGCTCGCGAATTCGCTCCACTAGCGGTTTGCCGTCCACGTCGATCTGCACGCCGCCATTTCCAACGTCCACATTTACCTCGCGGCGCGGAACCAAGAGTGGCGCGTCTTCTGTGACGGTCACCCGGCCCGCCGGCGTATTGACGTCGACTTTCGATGGCGGCGTCACTTGGCCAGGAACTACCGGGCCACCAGGGGCCGGCTCGACATAGCGCCGATCTTCACAGCCCATAGCGGCCGCCACCAGCACGAGAGCAGGAAGCCAAGCTAATACTCGAACATTCATTGGATCATTCCTCTGAATAGCAGTGCATTACACATCGTGCGGTGACGTTTAGCAGAGCCGCTACACCATCGTGCGCCGGTTAAATCCACCAGCCACCAGGCTAATGATGAACAACACCAGGAACACGAAGAACAGGATCTTGGCGATCCCCGCGGCAGCGACATAAATGCCGGTGAAACCGAGCATGCCGGCGACCAACGCAACTACCAGAAAAACTAGTGACCAGTACAACATGGCTCGCTCCTCTATGTCAGTGAATCATTCCGATTAGGAAGGCGGAAAATCCGCGGTCAGATGGCTACACATGCACGTGTCGTGCCAAACTCCTAGAGTTCGATTTCTTGAAAATCACAGCACAATAAAAAACCGCCTTCGCGCGCGAGCGACGCACGAAGGCGGCACATGCCAGTAGCAGTTGACGATTGCACGCGTCAACAACTACGGCAGAACTCCTCGACCTCTTTTTCCGCATGCTCTTTCGCGTAGCCATAGCGGGCCTGCAAACGCCCCGAGAGTTCATCCCGCTTGCCGTCCACTACGTCGAGGTCGTCATTAGTCAACTTGCCCCACTTTTGCTGCACTTGGCCACGGAATTGCTTCCAATTGCCTTGGATTTGGTCCCAGTTCATGGCATTCACTCCCAATAGGATCCATAAGAAAGCCCGTTGAGTGGATAACGCAACCACTGTGCCAACGGACCAATCAATTACATGGATTGCGACGGGCGCCATCGGATTGGGTGACCGCGGTGGTCGAGATCAGCGCAGTTTGGTTCCGCGCAAGTCGGAAGATCGTTTGCTTTTGCCCATGCGAACGTTGCGGTCGGCGCCATCGAACCCATTTCTGCAAATCTCCATCGCTCGAAAGCGATCGCAGAAATCAGCCGAATGCTGGCGCCGATTCGTGGCACAGGATGTGCAACATGCCACATAGCCGAGGCGATTGACATCTCGAGCGAACGATCGACATTGAAACATTTTGGAAGGAGCGATCATGATCAACGCACAGACTCTCCAGGGCAATTGGAACGAAATCAAAGGCTCACTCAAGACACAGTGGGGCGCCTTGACCAACGACGACTTGCGTTCGTTCAACGGCAACGTCGATCAACTCGTCGGGCTGATTCAGCGGAAGACGGGCGAAAGCAAAGAAGCCGTCCAACGATTCCTCGAAGAAGCCACGACGGAAGGCGCCTCGTTCATTGCGTCGGCAGCGCAGACCGCGCGTGATTACGCCAGCCGTGCGACAGAGAGCGCTTCGGACACCTACGGAAACGTCGTCGATCAGGTCCGCGGCGGCTATAGCGACGCCGAAGGCATGGTGCGCAATCGACCCGCGGAATCGGTTGCTGTTGCGTTTGGCGTCGGCATGATCGCGGGCCTGCTGCTGGGTTTGACGATGCGTTCGCGGTAAGCCTTGTGAGGCGAGGTGCTTTTCGAGTCGAACTGGAAAATGAACCGGCGAGGACCGCTAGACAATGAGCGCTGAAGGGGAACAACTGCGAAACGAAATGCAAGCCATACGGTTTGGCCTCGGCGACGAGGTCGAACACACCGTGGAGAACTTGCGGACCATGACAGACTGGCGGTTGCAAGTCCGAAATCATCCGTGGCTTTGTCTTGGTGCTGTAGGGCTTGCCGGGTTTCTCGTCGTTCCGTCGAAATCGAACATTGTCTTAAAAGCCGATGCAGATTCCTTCGCGGAGTTTGTACGCGGCGGCGGTCTTCGCCTGGCAAGATCAAATCCCTCAGTGAAATCGAAGGGTACGCTGACGCAAATGGCAGTCGGGATGATCGCCCGAGCGGCAATGGCATACGCGACGAAGCGTCTTAGCGAGACTGTCGCAAGGATTGCCGCCAGCCGTGCTGAGCATAATGAAAGCGCAAATCGGTAGCGGCCACTCCGGCCGCCAGAACGCGAATCGCAGAAAGGCCGGAATATGCGAAACCGACTACACGATTATGTCAGGACAACCGAAAAGACGGTCCCTCTACCATCTAGCAAGCCAATCGTCCTGCTGCAAAAGGCGGTCGAAGGTCTCACTGAGTGCGTCGTAGAACATCCTAAAACGAGCCTGGTCGCAATGGCTTCAATTGGAGTTGTGGTCGGATGGTTACTAAAACGCCGCTAAGAAATGAAAACGGACACAGCAGTCCTGCATCGGACGCCCTTCGCGGCGTGGCGTCACTCAGCAGGGACATTCTCCGTTTGGTTGAACTGCAGGCACGACTGGCCAAAGTCGACGCCTCTGCATTTGCGAAGAGAGCGATCTTGCCATGTCTCGCATTGGCTGGCGCATGCATGCTTGCCTTGGCAGCGTTTGCCGTAGGGCTCTTGGGAACGGCGCAAATTCTGAGTGAGAACACCAATTTGACAGAAGGCGTTGCTCAAATGATTGTCGCGATGGCGACGCTACTGGTTTGCGCGACTGCGGGTGTCATTGCCCTATCCGTAATAAAAAGCTCGACGTCGCCGCTCGCCAGATCTCGCGACGAATTAGTCGCGAATTATCAGAGCATTGCAGATGCACTACATCGTCGTGATCAAATTGGTCCAATCTAAATACTTATTTTGACTACTAACACGAATGGGAGAAAAACCATGGCTCGCAAAGAATCGAACGTTGCCCAAACGGACAATCTCGCGCGGGTTCCAAGTCGCCCCGGAGCCGCACATGCGATTCAGCCTACGGAAGATTTCATTTCCTATGTCAAAGAGTACGCGCGCGAGCGCCCCGAGGTTGCGGCGCTGTGGTGCTTTGGCGCAGGCTTTGTTCTCGGCTGGAAGCTGAAGTTTTGGTAAATCGCGTGTCTCAACCATTTTCCGAAGTGGCTTGTATCTTGCCCCATGTTCGATGTCTAGGAGAGGCGCGATGAGACGAAATCTATTGCTCATGGGGGCGGTGGCTTTGAGCGCAGCCTGGAGTTCGTTCGCCAGCGCGGACGAACCGAAGCCGGTTTTGAAGCCCGCTCCAGTCGCTAAAGGCAGAGCGCAGCCAGAAAACGAACAACTCAAGCCGGCCGACGCTGCGCCCATTCGCAAGGCCAGTGCCTTCGTCGGCTCGGAGTTGCAAGCGAGCGACGGTAAGCCACTTGGGAAGATCGAAGATTTGATCGTCGATCTCGACAACGGCGCAGTTGTTCTTTTGGTCGCCCGACCTGATGCCGGTTTGGACCTAGGAACGGAGCGTATGCTCGTCCCACCTGGCTGCTGTTCTGACGCCACGCAAGACGAAGCCACCAAATTACGAGTAACCCGTGACCAGGTGCATAAAGCGCCGCGGATTGCGGACCTCAAGCAGCTCACCCGTGATGACGTAGCCAAGGTCTACGCGCACTTCGATCAAATGCCGGCAGAGCCTAAAACCATCCCGGATCCGCACACTCTGGCCGGTCTGACTCCGTTGAGTACGCTACGCGGCATGGCCGTGGAGAACGCCAAGGGGGTCCGACTCGGCACGATTCGTGATTTCGCCTTAGTTGGCGATGGCCGGATTGCTTATGTGGGCATGTCCTCGGAAGCGAATCCAAAGCAACTCTATCCAGTTCCGCTGAGCGCGTTTGTTGTTCCTGAAGGGGCGAAGACTTGGATGGTTGAATTGCCCAAGGGCATCTTAGAGAACACGCCCACCTTTTCCGAGGCGGTTTGGCCCAAGACAATTGATCGAGCATGGTCAGAGTATGTAAACGTCCGCTACGGTAATTCCGTTTTTGGCGGCGTGAATCGAGAGACTAAAGCCGGAGGCGATCAACCGAAGGCGCCCTGACTGCGGATCTCGCCTCTCGATAAAAACTTGATGCGCCAACTTTAAGTGGCCTCGCCATCGTTCCCAAGAGTTGGGTAGCGGTGGCGAGGTCACTTTCTTTGGTTCGCGCAAGCACGACTACGGCCCCCGTCGCCGCCAGGCTTCGTGTGCAACTGCGCGGCGGTGAAATGCCTGCCTCTGAGGCAACGGAAAACTTGGTGTGAGTTTCCAACCGTTGAAAGTCCCTAGAAATGCAGCACTTCTCCGCCTCGGCGCCTATTTAGGGGGGTGTGGCACGGCGATTGCTCCATTCTGGCTCTCAGGCTTAATTCCCCCCAATCATTCCTGCCATCAAACGCACGACGTATTCGTCTTTGTCCCGCCGCGCATGACGAGCGACACCAGCCCAGACATTATAGACAACGCCGAAATCTTGCGACTGCCAGGCCGGCAGGCGCTCGATATTTCGATCGTGCGCGAGCTGAGCCATCGCAGCGATGTTCGTGGAGCCCTGCGCATCGCCGGCCACTTTGCCGCGATGTTTCTCACCGGCGCCATCGTCTGGTGGTCAACGCCCCATTGGGCACTCCTGATCCCAGCCATGTTCTTGCATGGTTTTACGATCGTTACCATGTTTGCGCCGATGCACGAGTGCGTCCATAAGACCGCGTTCAAAAGTCCCTGGTTGAACGACACGGTGGGCTGGGTCGTCGGCGCCCTCTGTTGTTACAACTTCACTTACTACCGGCGCTACCACACCTGGCATCACCGCTACACGCAAGACGCGGAGCGCGACCCGGAATTGTCCGATCCCAAGCCGAACGGCTGGACGCAATACGCGCTGCATCTCAGCGGAATTCCGTTTTGGTTCAATAAACCGCGGGAGTTATTGCGCCTGGCATTCGGAAAAACATCCCACTACGCGTACATCCCACCTCAAGCTCAGTCCACTATTGCTTGGAGCGCGCGCTGCCAGCTTGGCTTGTACCTACTCGCCGCAGCACTCTCTGTCGCCCTGCGATCGCCCGTCGTGCTCTGGTATTGGTTCATTCCAGCCCTGTTGGCCCAGCCCCTTTTGCGAGCGCTCCTGATCGTCGAACACACCGGTTGCAGCCAGGATAACAACGGGCTAACCAACACCCGCACCACGTTGGCCAGCCTGCCGATCCGATTTTTGATGTGGAACATGCCGTTTCACACAGAACACCACCTTTACCCCTCGATTCCGTTCCATAGTTTGCCGCAAGCGCATAAGGAGTTGAAGCAAAGCCTGACGCACATCGCGCCGAGCTATCCGGCGGCCAATATGCAAGTGATCCGCAGCCTGGGCGAACCAGTTCAGGCAAATTGAAGTGAACTCATGGCGACTTCATCAGCCCACGAAATCTTTGAGTTGGTGAACTTCGATCTACAGGGCGGCGTGACGTTACCTCGAACGCAATTGGGCTACAAAACCTATGGCGAACTGAATTCGCAGCGATCGAACTGCATTTTATATCCCACGTCTTACGGGGCGACGCACGCGGATATCGAGTGGCTGATCGGCCCGGACCGGATTCTGGATCCGCGTCGCTACTTCATTGTGATCGCCAACATGTTCGGCAACGGCGTGTCGAGCTCGCCAAGCAATCTTCCGACACCGTTTGACGGCCTGGACTTGTTCTCGCACGTTGACAACGTCCGCGCCCAGCGGATTCTGTTGACGGAACGCTTTGGCGTGGAGCGGCTGGCGTTGATCTACGGTTGGTCGATGGGAGCCCAGCAAGCGCTCCATTGGGGCGCCCTCTACCCGGATTGCGTGGCGAGGATCGCCGCGATTTGCGGCTCGGCGAAGACGTCTCCCCACAATTGGGTTTTTCTCGAAGGCATTCGCGCAGCGCTCATCGCTGACCCGGCCTGGGACGGCGCGAGGTTCACGCGCAAGCCGGAACGAGGGTTACGGTCGCTGGCGCGAGTTTACGCCGGCTGGGCGCTTTCGCAGGCGTTTTATCGCGAACACGTGTATCGGACGATCGACTTCGAGTCGCTTGAGGATTTTCTGGTGCGAGATTGGGAAGCGAGCTTCTTGCGGCGCGACGCCGCGAATTTGATTTCGATGATCAACACCTGGCAGCGGTCCGACGTGAGCGACAACAAACAATTTGGCGGCGACTTGCCGCGAGCGCTGGGCGCCATACAGGCGGCCACGCTGATCATGCCGGGCGCAACCGATCTCTATTTCACGACCGAGGATAGCGTGGTCGAAGCAGCGTTGATTCCTCGCTCGCGATACCTGCCTATTCCGTCCATCTGGGGCCACCGCGCTGGCAATCCATCCAAAAACGCGGCGGACGAGCGATTCATCCACGCGGCTGTCGAGGAGCTTCTCACCCTATGAAAGTTATGACCAGCGAGCTGGAGCGGATCGCACAACAACGCGGTATCAAGTACTTCTTGGTCTCGTTCAGCGATATTTTAGGGGGTGTGCGGGCCAAATTGGTCCCTACCGCCGCCATTGCGGACGCTTGTAGCTCCGGCGCAGGCTTCGCCGGTTTCGCCACGTGGCTCGATATGACGCCGGCCGATCCAGACATGTTTGGGATCCCGGACGAAGTCAGCCTAACGCAACTACCTTGGAAGCCTGAGGTCGCCTGGGTGGCAAGCGATCTGTGGATGGGGGACCAACTGCTGCCGCAATCGCCGCGGCACGTTTTGAAATCGGCAATCGCGAGTGCCATGGAGCTGGGCTACGAGCTGAGAACAGGCGTGGAATGCGAGTTTTTCGTCCTCTCGCCAGATGGCGCCGCGCTCGCTGACTCGCGAGATCGGCAACTCAAACCCTGTTATGACCAGCAAGCGCTGATGCGCCGCTACGATCTGATCGCCGAAATCTCGGAAGCCATGGAACGGCTCGGCTGGCGTCCGTACCAGACAGATCACGAAGACGCCAACGGCCAGTTCGAGATGAATTGGCAATTTGCCGACGCGCTCACCACCGCGGATCGTCATACGTTCTTCAAGTACATGGTCAAGACGCTAGCCGAACGACACGGACTACGGGCTACGTTCATGCCGAAGCCGTTTGGTGGTCTGACCGGAAACGGTTGCCACATCCATCTGTCGCTCTGGAATCCTGAGACGCAACAAAATCTGTTTTACGATCCGGCTGGCGAGTTAGGGCTATCGTCGCTCGCGTATCAATTCCTGGGAGGCATTCTGCATTCGGCTCCGGCACTCTGCGCGTTTACTAATCCGGCAGTGAACTCTTATCGCCGGATCAATGCGCCCACAACCGTCTCCGGCGCTACCTGGTCCCCCAACACCGTCAGTTACGCCGGCAACAATCGCACGCACATGATCCGTATTCCGGCCGCCGGGCGAGTCGAGTTGCGTTTACCGGACGGCGCAGCCAATCCATATTTGCTTTCGGCCGCGGTGTTGCGCGCCGGTTTGGATGGCATTGAGAATGCCCGCAATCCGGGACGGCGGCTAGACATTAACATGTATAATGGCGCGGCAACGGGCGAGGCGCCGCAGACGCTTCCAGATAATCTTTACGAAGCGCTCCGCGCGCTCGAAGCTTCGGCCACATTGTCCAAAGCGCTGGGCGAGCGGTTTACGACGGCTTACTTGCGGCTCAAGCAATCCGAATGGCGCCAGTACAGCAGCCAGATCTCGGCCTGGGAATTGGAGCAGACGCTCGATTGTTAATCGCCTGAGTTGTCGATCTGTATTTCGCTCAGCGGAACACCCGATCGGCATGGCTCGCGCAGCGGTTGTACCAGGAGTTCTCGCGGAAAGGGCGAATCCGAATGCCGCATGGGATGGTGCGGCCTTCGTCGTCTTTCACGTCGCCGCCGTGACTGTCGATGATCAGCGGCATTTCGTTCGGCGCACTGCCTACTACGCCTACCCAGAGGACGACATGCGTGATCGGGCCATCTTCGCGGCCACGGATAAAGAGCAAGTCGCCTGTGTGCAGCACTAGCTGCCTTTCGGCATAAGTGCGTGGTAACGCGATGCGCTCCAAGAGGACCTTTTCCTCGCCCCCCAGCGCGGCGAACGTTGCTTCCGATTGCTTCTGGATCGCCGAGCTCATCTTCAGGCCAAAGCCTTGGTTGTAGACGAAGCTGGTGAAGTTGCTGCAATCGACTCCCTTGCCGTTATGTCCCACGCACGTCTTTTGCCATGGCCAGTTGGCCGGCGGATTCCAATCCGGAATGTGATGGTGTTGATACCCATACCCCAGAAGGCGCGCGGCCGTGGCAATCACGCGTTCGCGTTTCCAACTCTGCGTGCGCTCGGCAAGTCCGTGCAGCCGAGGATAGACGCGCGCCCGCGGTCCCCAGCTACCAAGCGTCCGGCGAATATGAGGGCTGTCCCACTCCGCGTGCGGCGTCGAAGATTCCATCCGCGGATCGCCGCGCTCGCCACCAGTGAGATCGCCGATCAGGTCTTCGAGCTTATGCTCGTACTCCAATCGGTACATCGACCCCGGCGCTGCGGCATTTCGGTCGGTGCCGCGTTCAGGCTCGCGCGCGGCGGCCAGCGACGATCCAAGAGTTCCGCCGCTGCATGCCATGCCTGCGGCGGAAAGGGCTCGCAGGACTTCGCGTCTGGACAATGTCACTGTTGCTGGCGGTAGCATATTGGGCTCTTGTAAGTCAGGCGAGTTGATTAGCCGGTAAGCGTGCGGATCTGCGCGTTCCCGCGGTCGCCGCTTCCAACTTTAGCATCTGCTGGGCGTGTCGCAGACCGCGGGACCTGGCACTGCGGAAAAACGTTGACTCCCTATCCGGCCCTTCAGCGCCATCGTCACGCGCAAGACTCTTTGGGCGTCAACGCCAGGCAGTTAGTGCCGCGTGCGCGTGAATGGGTATAGGAACTGACGCCAATAGCTGCGCGGCACTTCTTCCTTTACGCCGTAGCCAGTGGGCCATTGTCCCTTGGGCAAGTGATACGTGCCAAAGAGCCGGTCGAGTAACGGAAAGTGGATCGCAAAATTGACGTCGATCGCCTCGCGATCAATACCGTGATGCCAATGATGAAACCTAGGCGTGACCAAAAACCGGCCAACTTGGTCAAAGTTCCAACCAAAGTTTGAATGGACGAACGTGGAGTGGATATAGACTAGGAGTATGTAGGAGTACATTGCGATTGGGCTGAAACCAAACACAAACATCGGGATCACCGTCGTGCCTCGCAAGATCACGATCTCAAAAAAATGCATCCTCGCTCCGGCCATCCAATCCATGGTCTTGGCCGAATGATGCACGGCGTGAAAGCCCCACAAAAACGAATGCTGGTGAAACGCCCGATGAACCCAATACTGCACCAGGTCCGTCAGGAACATGATCTCCAGCAATTGCAGCCAGACCCATTGCGAGCCAACCCAGGCGCGGAACGAGGTCCACTCAGTATTTGCCAGGATGGCGTTCGCTGGCGTCGTCGAGAGAAACGTCAGAACCTGAACGAACAGGCTGCTGACCAGGTAATAGAACAAGTCCTCGCGCCATTCAGGTCGAAATAGAGGCTACGTCTTGTGGCGAGCAAATAATCGCTCGATCGGCACGAACAAAAAACCGGTAAAGACGACGTTCAGCACGAACCAGTCGAGCCCCAAGTAGGCGCCCCCCACCAACTCGCCGTGCTGGGATTCCACCCGCGACCCGCCCAAGATTGTGGCCAGCAGCGTAGTTGTGATCGCGGCAAAGCCGAGCGTTTTATTCGCGCGGAGCACCAGGCTGATCACGGATAATCCGAACGCGACAATCAGCAGCAGATGAAGTCCGACCCGAAATAGCGGTTGGTCGTACGCCCCGCGCAGCTCGCGCATCGACAGAACATCTGGATAGCGAAGGCAAAGGACCAGAAACAGTCCAGTAAGCGCCGCGATCAGTGCCAGGATTCCACTGATCCAGCCGGCGCCCACCTCGCGCGATTCCGGGGAGGCCTCGAGTTCAGAACGGAGCTTCTTGCGCGTGTTCTTGAGCACGCGCTAGCCTCCCAGTTTCGAAAACGCAGAAATCGAGACCACTATCGCCCTCTCCGCCGACCGTCGAAAGCCGGACCTTGGCAACCGGACTTTCCGCGGCGTTTTTTTGCAGTGTGGACCGAAGGAGGCGGCATGATGGATATCGGCAAGCTCGATGGCACGGCCCCTAGCAGTCCGAGGAAGTATTCACCGGTCTGCGTGGATCGACGGATGCGATCCTCAAAAGTCGACTGTAAGTCGGCGTTTGCGAGCCGTGAGCAGCTGTGCTGCGAACCTGGCGAGGGGGGGGGGAAATGCCAGGATGGTATTTCTTCCCCAGGCTGCTAGGACGCTAGGCGTGAACAACGCCGGTGGCCCGGGCGGAGCAGACCCCGTGCATCGTCCGTACTTGCTGACCCCGTTTCCAAAACCAGGCGCCGTGCTGCTGATGAGCAGCCGATCTTGCCCTCGCGTAGAATCGCACGGTCTTAATCCTGGCGTTCGTCTAGTAACGACCACGCGCATGTGAATGGACACAATAAGCAGCCATCAATCCGCTGGGGGGAGGGCTGCTTTGTTAATTAAAGCGACAAGCCACGTGTGCCTCATACCGACGTGCCGACAAGGGCGCCGACGCCCCACGTGAGCAGCATGGCGAGTGCGCCCCAGAATGTGACGCGCGCCGCGGCTCGGAATACCGGCGCGCCGCCGACCTTCGCTCCCACTGCACCGAGCGCCGACAGAAAAATCAAAGACGCGACGGCGACCACTGGGATTAAGCTATTCTTTGGCGCGATCAACACCATCAGCAGCGGCAAGGCAGCGCCTACGGCAAACGTGGCGGCCGAAGCGAATGCCGCCTGCACGGGCCGCGCGGTCAGAATTTCGGAAATCCCCAACTCATCGCGCGCATGAGCGGCTAAGGCGTCACGTTGCATGAGTTGCGTGGCGACTTCCTTCGCAAGCGAGGGTTTCAAGCCGCGCGCCACATAAATGTCCGTCAGTTCTTCAAGTTCGCTTTCGGGATTCGACGCGAGCTCGTCGCGCTCCTTCGCCAGGTCTGCCCCTTCGGTGTCCGCCTGAGAACTGACCGATACATATTCTCCGGCCGCCATCGACATCGCGCCGGCAACCAGTCCAGCGACTCCGGCGATAAGGACCTGGCTAGTCGGCGCATTCGTGGCCGCCACGCCAAGCAACAGGCTCGCCGTCGAAACGATGCCGTCGTTCGCGCCCAGTACCGCTGCGCGCAGCCACCCAATGTGCTCCGTGCGATGCCTTTCTGGATGACGTGCCTGCATGCGCTTTATTTCCTGGCGTGGCCTGAATTGTGCGAAATGCTGGCGAGTGCCCGCGCCAGTCCAGTAGAATGCATTGACTGTCCATGCCAGCGTCCCGCGATCGGCCGCAATATAGCCGCGCCGCGGTCAACGCATGGTACGTTTGTGCAGCGAATCGTTGCGTTCAATTGCATTAGGGAATCCGGCAGGGCCAATGACACGACCGACTTCGAACATCTTAGCAATTCTCCGCACGAAGGAAGTCGTTATCGCCGTGGTGTCGCTGGTCGCCATCGGAATTCACCTGTTTCTGCAATTTGGCGTCGAGACTTCCGACGCACTCTTGAGCGTTCCACTACCGACGATCCCGCTGTGGATTGCGCTGGCGTGCGGAATTCCCCTCATCTTCAGCCTATTGATCCACCTGTCGCGTTTTGAATTCAGTTCCGACCTTCTCGCTGGCATCTCGATTGTGACGTCGGTGCTTCTTGGCGAATACCTGGCGGGGACGCTGGTAGTGCTGATGCTGTCCGGAGGTCAGGCGCTGGAAGCCTTTGCAGTTCGCCGAGCCTCGTTTGCCCTGGAAGCGCTGGCCAAACGGTTGCCATCAACGGCGCACCGCAAGCAAGACGGCAGCGTCCGCGACGTGCCACTGGCCGAGGTCGCAGTCGGGGACGCGCTCGTGATTTTCCCACACGAGACCTGTCCAGTGGATGGGGTGGTGCTCGAAGGCCGCAGCACGATGAACGAATCGTATCTGACCGGTGAGCCATTTCTATTGCCGAAGGCCACGGGGTCGGCGGTCCTCTCCGGAGCCATTAACGGCAATGGCGCGTTGACGATTCTGGCAGACAAGACCGCAGTCGATTCTCGCTATTTCAAAATCATGCAAGTCATGCGCGAATCCGAGCAGCGGCGACCCCAACTGCGGCGACTCGGCGATCAGATCGGCGCAATCTACACGCCGCTGGCCATCGTCATCGCCCTGCTTGCCTGGGTGTTTAGTGGAGAGTCCCTGCGATTTCTTAGCGTGTTGGTGGTAGCGACGCCATGCCCGCTGCTGATTGCCATTCCGGTGGCGATCATTGGCTCTGTTTCGCTAGCGGCCCGGCGCGGCATTATCATCAAGGACCCGGCCGTTCTGGAGAAGATCGATACCTGCCGCATCGCTATCTTCGATAAGACGGGCACGCTCACCTATGGCGAGCCCAAGCTGACCGAGGTGCTGCCCGCCGCCGGATTTACCAAAGACGAAACACTCGCAGCCGTGGCAAGCCTTGAACGCTATTCGCGTCACCCACTCGCTTCGGCAATGATCGACGCCGCCACCGAAGCCAAGCTTTCTATTCAGGAAGCTACAGAGGTGACCGAGCGCCCAGGGGAAGGATTGCGCGGCGTTATTGGAGGACGCCCTGTTCAAGTGACGAGCCGAAAGAAGCTTGCCGCACAGGCGCCTGAGACCGTCGAATTGCTCCCGCCTCTCGCGGGCGGACTAGAATGCGTTGTCCTGATGGATGGTCGCTACGCAGCGACTTTCCGGTTTCGCGACGAACCACGTTCGGAAGGTCGGTCGTTCGTTCGGCACCTGAAACCTCAGCACGGTTTTGATCGAGTCTTGCTCGTATCGGGGGATCGTGAGACCGAAGTGCGATACCTGGCCGAAAAAGTCGGCATCACCGAAGTCTACGCAAGCCAGAGTCCCGAACAGAAACTGGCTCTGGTGCGAGCAGAGACAAAATTGGCGAATTCCGTCTTTATGGGCGACGGAATCAACGATGCCCCGGCACTAACGGCTGCCACCGTGGGAATCGCTTTCGGTCAAGGAAGCGACGTTACAGCCGAGGCCGCGGGCGCCGTGATTTTGGACAGCTCTTTACAGCGCGTCGACGAACTGCTGCATATTGGACGGCGAATGCGATCAATTGCCCTACAAAGCGCCATCGGCGGGATGGGCTTAAGTTTGATCGGAATGCTCGCGGCGGCCGCTGGCTACCTCCCGCCCGTGGCCGGCGCAATCGCCCAAGAGGTAATCGATGTCCTGGCAGTGCTGAACGCACTGCGAGCCGCCATGACTCCGCGGAGCCTCACGGACTTCGAACCGCGGACTAAGAGCGATCCTCGAATGGAAAAGTGAGGTCGCGCAACTACAAACGTCACGTTGTAGGAAAACGGCGTTCCGACGACGCAACTCCATTCCACACAACGAGAAAGCCCTTTGACGGTAATCGCCAAAGGGCCTTCTTTCCGCATAATGTCGGGGCGAGAGGATTCGAACCTCCGACCCCCTGGTCCCAAACCAGGTGCGCTAGCCAGACTGCGCTACGCCCCGAACATGCTTCCGGGCTTCCCCGGAAAATCACTTACAGGATAGTACCCGGCGGACGCACTTTGCACAAACCGGGTCCGCCTTCCGCCCCGTCTCACCCGAAAATCAGCTCCCAGGACTCAATGGGCGCTCGGTTGGGCCCTCGCCTGCCCCAGATAGGAGACCCGGGCATCCACGTGCTGGTTCGCCCAACCACGCGAACTTTTTCAGGCCTCGTCCGCCGCAAACGGGGAACAACCAACGGGATCTACCCCGCTTGGGCCGCGGCGCCGCTGCCGTCGTCGCAGAGGAAATCTCGCAGGCGGTCGAACTCGTCGTGGTTCTTAAAATGAATCACAATCTTGCCGCGGCCAGCCGAGGTCTCTCGCAGTTCAACCTTGGTCCCCAGGGCCGCGCGAAACTGTTGCTCGAGCGACGTCAGGTGTTTGGCGCGGGGACGTTTCTTTCCGCCGCCCGCCGTCTCTTCGGTAACCAATCGCAGGTTCGGCGCGTCCGTATCTTGCATCGCCAATTGGACCATCTCCTCGGTCGCGCGGACGCTCAGTCCCTCTTGCTGGATGCGATGGCAGAAGTCGACTTGCTCGCGCTCGTCTCCTAACGGCAGCAATGCCCGCGCGTGGCCGGGCGAAATCGTCCCGGAGCGGAGGGCGGTCTGCACGTCGGCCGGCAATTCCAACAGGCGGATCAAGTTTGAGAGAGTCGAGCGGTCGATTTTCAGCCGCTTGGCCAACTCATCTTGCGTGCAGCCATAGCGCTGTAAGTAGTCCTGGAACGAAGCGCCTTTTTCCAGCGCGTTGAGATCCTTGCGCTGCAAGTTCTCGACGATGGCAATCTCGTTCGCCTGGCGATCGTCGACGTCCCGAATCTGCACCGTGACATGTGGCAGACCGGCCTTGATGGCGGCGCGCAACCGGCGCTCGCCGGCGACCAGTTGGTAGCGGTCACCAGTACGGCGGACGACGACCGGTTGGATCATTCCGTGCTGCTGAATGCTATCAGCTAGCGAATCGATCTCGGCCTCGTCAAATTCACGACGGGGTTGGAACGGGTTGCGATCGATCTCGTAGACGCTTACCTGATCCGAGTTCGCCGCGGCGGCCCCAGCCACTGGGGTGGCGGCCGGACGTTCGTTGAATTCTTCTGGGGCCCGGCCCAATAGTGCCTCGAGCCCGCGTCCCAGTCGTCGTTCTTTAGTCACGGTCTAGTACCTCCATGCACAGTTCCGCATAAGCCCTGGCGCCACGCGAGCGGGGGGCATAGTCGAGGACCGATTGCCCATGGCTGGGCGCCTCGGCCACTGCGACATCTCGCGGGATGACGGTCCGGAAGACAATCTCCCCGAAAAAGTCCCGCACCTCATTATCGACTTCTTCGGTCAATTCCAGCATCTCGTCATACATTGTCAGCAAGATACCTCCGAATTGCAGTCGCCGAGGCTGCTGCGTCATCACCTGGCGAATGACGTCAATCATCTGCGTCAGCCCTTCCATCGCGAAATATTCGCACTGAATCGGCATTAACACCTCGCTAGCGCTAGCAAGCGCCGTGCGGGTAAGCTGCCCCAACGACGGTGGGCAATCAATCAATACGAAGTCATACGAAGTCAGTCCGCTAGCAAGGTGGTGGCGAAGCGTGGCCACCTGGGAGTCGTCCTGACGGAGCAGCGTTTCGATATCGCGGACGTTGCGGCTGCCAGGCAGGACTTGCAGCCCATCGGTCGCCGTGTCGAACAACGACTCGGATAGGGGCGCCGTGGAAACCAGCGGATGTCGATCCGTGGGAGCGGCCTTCAGCCCGCTGGTGGCGTTGCACTGCGGATCCAAGTCAATCAGTAGCGTGCGCGCGCCACTCTTGGCCAAGCCGGCTGCGAGGTTCACCGCAGTGGTCGTCTTGCCGACGCCACCCTTCTGGTTCGCCACGCACAGGATCCGACTCACAGCCACGCTCCATCACAAGGCTGAAGGATTACAAGAACAATACGACCGAACAACAGGACCGCGCATGCGTCCATACCAAGCGGCGTCGCATTGGCCCTCGCGCAGCCCGGCCGGGGATTCTAGTCGGGCGGACGCGATGGCGAACAGATCAAACGACGGGATCGGCGCGACCGTTTCACGTGAAACGCACCAGACACCGTATGCTACCCGTTTCACGTGAAACACGCTGTTTCACGGACCGGTATAGTCCGGATAGCAGGTTTCACGTGAAACCGGCCGCCGGTGGATGGCTTTCTCCCCGCGATTCGGAGCGGGCGTGCCCTTAGCAGCGTGTTGATTTTCTCGACAGGCTGCGACCTCACATGGATGTGAGGACAAAATAGCGACGTAAGTCGTTATTTTGCGAGCCTCGCGAAGCTTTGC
>Ga0105046_10001645_pt1 | contig 34596 bp, 21 predicted proteins | sample MAT03_FD_78385 | JGI IMG/M metagenome (GOLD analysis project Ga0105046, IMG submission 78385) | Freshwater microbial communities from Lake Fryxell liftoff mats and glacier meltwater in Antarctica - MAT-03 (megahit assembly) | ecosystem: Environmental > Aquatic > Freshwater > Ice > Liftoff... | reverse complement strand
TCCAGCTCAGCGGTCCAGCTCAGCGGTCCAGCTCAGCGGTCCAGCTCAGCGGTCCAGCTCAGCAGTCCAGGCAAGAGCAGACGAGGCCGCTGTCGCTTTCGCTGCAGGCGTCGAAGCCATCGCCGCACACGCCCGGGCCCAAGCAACCGCAGTCGACGTCGATGCAGGGCTCCGGCGTCACGCAATGAAGCGTGCTGCCGAACGCCTCGCGCTGCACGCAGGCGAGGCCACCGTCGCATTGGTCGCAGCTGCCGACCGAGGTGCACTCCGTGGTGGGGACGCACGGTCCGTAGCAGCCGTCGATCACGCTGGCGGTCGTCCCCTCGCCGCAGTTGGGTGGTGCTGCGTCGCAGGTGGTCAGGTTCCAGTTGCAGGTGAAGCCGGCCACGCATTGCCCAGCGACGCATGCCACCTCGGCGTCCTTGGGACGCAACAGGGCGCTGCAGCTCGTCTGGAAGCAATCCAGCAGGCACGCCTCGGGGATGACCGTGGCGGGGACGGCGACGCAAGCGCAGCAATCGTCGATGAGCTGACAGTCTGCCGCTTCCAAGCATTCGGGCGCCGCGACGGTTCCGCCGCCTTGACCACCACCGGCGCCACCGGCGCCGCCTTCGCCGCCGCCTTCGCCGCCGCCTTCGCCGCCTTGCCCCGATCCGCCGCTGCCGCCACCGCCGGTGGTCGTGCCGCCCTGGCCGCCGCCGCCGGTGTCGCCGGCGCCCGCGCCGCCATCGCCGGTCGTCGTTCCGCCACCTTCGCCCGTCGAGGTGCTCGATGTCACGCCGATCGACGATGAGGCGACGACGTCCTTGCCGCCGGTACCCGCGCCGTCATCGTCGTTGTCGACACCACAGCTGCACTCGCCCTGGCACGCCGACAACGCTGCGAGCAGCAATCCACCGGCGATCTGCTTCATGTGCATGTTCATGCGAAGTCCCCTCCCAATGCGAATGCGCCGAGCGTACATCCATTGACGGTCGCCATGGCCCCGGCGGTATTGCGGTCGGCGCGCCGCAGCAGCTGCTCGAGAACGGGGCGAACCACGCGACTCAGCGTGTCCTTGCGGATCGCCTCGCGCTCCGCCGGACCGAGGAGGCCGAATGCCTCGAGGCCGGGCTCGGCCTTGGGGGTCGTGTCTCGCCGGCACGCGTGCTCCATGGCGTCGACCAGCGCCGGAGCGACGCGCTCGCGGTCGCGTTGCAGCGCCCACGCGATCGTCTTCCACCCGAGCTCGGCGTGCGCCGCCTCTTCGCGAGCGATGCGCTCGAGGACAGCGACGACCGCCGGATCGCGCGCGGTGGTCGCCGCCACCGCGGCCTCCGCGGCCGCCGCGCCCTCGGCGATGCAACCTTCGAGGAGGGTGGCCACCGCGAGCTCGACGATGTCGGAAGCGGGGTGGGCGTCGCTCATGTCGAGCGGACCGGGGCCGACCTGCACGCCGCCAAAGGCTGCGGCGAGCCCATAAGCGAGACGGGCGTGCTCGATCTCGTCGAGCATGGCCGCGCTCGCTCCGGCGACCAGGTGTGGTGGCGCCCCGACCGCGAGGAGATCCATGGCGAAGCGCGCGAAGGAGGCCACCGACGCGTGCTCCATGGCCGCGATGTGTGTCCAGCGCGCGGCCACCTCGGCGCGCACCGACTCGTCCGGGGTCACGACCGCACTCGATCGCGACCAATCGTCGCGGCACGCCGACCGCGCGAAGCGGACCTCGCCCATCACGACGAGCGGGCGCCCCGCAGCCTCGCAGCCGAAGCCAGTCTCGCAAGCGCGCGCGCCGGCTGCGCCGACCACGCAGCCGACGTCACCCATTCCGTCGCTGGGACAGTCGGCCGCGCTGATGCACGCGTCGTCGTCGCTCTGGCAATGGAACGCCAGCTCAGGGTTGCAGCCGCCGGTGTTCATCGAGGCGCAATGCAGCCCGGGTCCGCAATCGGCGTCGGTCTGGCAGCTCGCCGTCACGCAACGACCGCCGCCGTCACCGCACAAGCACAGCTGCTCGCCGGTGCAATCAGCGTCGGTCTCGCACGTCGTCGCGCACTCGCACGCGTCGCCCGCAGGCGGTCCGAAAAAGAACTGGTTGCAGACCGCGGTGGGGCCGCAGGCGCTATCGGTCTCGCAGCCCACCAGCGAGTCCGAGGCCGAGCAGGTGAACTCGCTCGCCGGACGATGCCAGCGCGGACAGGAGACAGCTTCGCGGCGCTTGAAGAAGCCGTTCGAGCAGCGATCGAGTCCCGTATCGAGGCAGCCCAGCAGCACCGGCTCGGCGTCCTCGCATTCGCGTGCGTAAAGGCCGTCGTCGCCGCCGCCACCGACCCCCGCGGCCGCGGTGCTGCCGGCCTGGGCGGACGTCGACAGCTCCTCACACGTCGGCGGATGGTCGGGCAAGGGTGAAGTCGTCGACGTCGACGACGTCGACGATGACGTCGAGGGCGCCGTCGTGGACGTGGTGTTGTCGCCGCCGCTGCCGCCTCCTCCGCTGCCGTCCTCCTTCTCGATGTTCGAGTCGCAGCCGACCAACGGGCTCAGGCCCAGAGCAGCGATGATCGAAGCAGCCAGACGTGCGTTGGTCGAAGCGAGAAGGGTGCGCATGCCGAGAAGACTACAAGAGTCGTGCCGAGGCTCCTTCCTGGCGAAAGCGCGTGCGAATCTCTCGTCTCGGGGGAGGTGTGGCTCACGGTGACTCAGATGGTCGCGCTCACGTCGACCCCGCCGAGATGAGCGGCGCCCAGGTCGGGCGACCCTTCGGGCTGACCCCCGAAGCCGGGGTGTCATCACGACGACGGCCCAACAAAAGCACCGCGGCCCCAGACTTTCGCCCCAGGGCCGCAGCTCACGTCACCGTCTCTCGCGAGACGGCGCGCCGGTTGTGCCGGAGATCACTCCTCGGCGGCGATCGGCAGGTTCGTCTCGTCGACGCCGAGGTGCGCGACCTCGGGGTTGTTCTCGAAGATCGCCTTGCCCATCAGCTTCTGGGCGAGCGGGCGGAATCGCTCCATCGCCTTGCCGCGGAGGAGGTCGCCGATCATCGAAGCGTCCTGCTTCAAGCGCTCCTTCGTCTCGGGGTCGGTCGCGAATTCGCGGGCCTTGGCGACGAGGCCAGGGACCTGACCTGCCGTGTGCTTCACGCTGGCGACCAGCTTGGCCGCCTTGATCTGCGCGCGCTCGCTGCGGGTCTTGGTGATGAACGGCGCGACCTCGCGGACGAGGCAGGCGGCGGAGCCGGCGATGCCGACACCGTCGACCTCGTGCGGGGAGTGGTGGAGCGGGCTGCCGAACCCGGGGTTCTTGGCGAGAAAATCGCGGACCTGCTCTTCGGTGACGCCTGCGGCGGCGTAGGTGCGGCGCAGCTCCTCGGCGGCCGCCATGCGGGCCTTGAACATGTACATCTGCACGCGGCTGTAGAAGTTCGTGGCGCCGTCGCCGCTGGTCTCCACTGCGCAGTAGATGGTGCCGGGGAAGCGGCTGGTGATGAGCGACTGCACGCCGTCCGATACGCCCGAGGAGGGCATGCAGCCGAAGGGCTTCACGCTCAGGGTCATGTGCGCCTTCTTGTGCGTCACATTCACGATGAGCTTGCCAACCTCCATGTGGCCTTCGCCGCCGCGGAGATCGTTGGAGTAGTACTTGTCGGCCACCTCGGCCACGAGGTCCATGTCGGGCAGGTGGTAGTCGAACAGGCCGGTCGGGAACGCGAAGGCCTTGAAGCCGAGGCGCAGGCCCCACTCGGCGAGGCGAAGCGTTGCCATGCGCTTGGCGATGTCGAGCTCGCCCTCCATTCCGGCAAGACCGCTGGTGGCCTCGTCGACGCCGCGCAGGTGCATGCGCTCGCGGGTGTCGCGGGCGACTTCCCAGATGTTGTAGAGCAGCCACGCCGTCGTCAGCTGGATGTCGTTCTCGCCACCCTCGCTCTCGACGAACTTCTGCAGGGCGTAGTTGCCGTCGCCCTCGGTCGTCATGGCCCAGAACTCTCCAATGATGGAGGTCTTGGACTTCGCGCGGAGCTTGTCGACCGGGATGGTTGCGAACAGCTCGCGGGTCTTGTAGAGGGCCCAGAAGATGTTCGTCTGCTCGTAGAGCGCCTTGTAGAGGATCTTCTTCGCCTCGATCGTGCGCTTGTTGGTGAGCCCGACCTCGAGCTCGTAGGGGCGCACGCGGTAGCCGATCGCATTGAGGACGTCGCCGCAGACGATGGCCTTGATGATCGCGATGAAGAACTCGGGGTTCATCGCGATGCCCGGGTCGTCACCGGTCGCCTGGGAGAGGCCACCCTGCTGCTGGAACAGCATGACGCGGAAGCCGTCGAAGCCAGCGTCGCGCAGGGCCTTGCGGTACTCGGTGACGTACATGCCGAAGCGGCAGGGACCACACGCGCCGGCCGTGAGGAAGAGGTACTTCTTCACGATCTCCTCGGAGGTCATGCCCTCCTTGTCGCGGAGATCGATGAGGCGCTGCACCAGGCTGCCGACCGTGAAGTAGGTCGGGTTGCACTGGCCGCGGTTGCCGAACTCCTTGCCGGTCTGCAGGCCCTTGTTGTCGGGCATGCCGAAGACTTCGACCTTGTAGCCGAGGCCGCGGAGCGCGCCTTCGACGAGGAAGTCTTGCGCCGCGGTGAGGCCGCCGATGAGCAGCGTGACGCTCTCGCGCTCCTTCTTCGTCATCGCCGGCTTCAACATCGAGTCGGCCCATTGCCGACGCTCATCGATGATGCCGATGCGCTCCTTCTCGGATTGCTCGTGCTCGCGCAGCGCTTGCTCCATCTCGACGTCCGAGATGCTGATCGGTGTTTCCGCCTTCTTGGCGCCCATCACCGGGAGGGACTTCTTGGTGGTCGTCGTCGTCTCTTCTTGCATGACCGTATCTCCTAGAAATTCCGCGTTCGTGACCCCGCAATCTCTTGCGGGTGGCCAGAGCAGCGTCAAACGCCTGCGGGGACGGCGGTGCCGTCCGCCGTCTTCTTCTTCAACTGAACGAGACCCTTGGCCCCCGTCGCCTCGGGCGCCCGCTCGGGTGCCTGGTACGCGCGCAGCTTGTCGGCCAGCGCAGAGATCTGATTGTCCACGGCGCCCGCGTCGCCCTGGCGTTCGAACAGCTGGGCCTTACGCAGCTCCAGCAACTCCATCCGCTTGTTGTCGAGGCTCCAGCCGAGCTCGTGCTTCTTGCGAGCGAGGTCCTCGAGGTTCTCTTGGTAGAGCTTGAGGGTGTGGCTGTAGGTCTTGACGCGGATCTTGATCGAGCCGGCCGGCTTGTTCGCGTCGATGTCGTGCAGCGCCTGGTAGGGCGTCGCGCTCTCCGACACGATGCTCTCGATGATGCCGTAGGTGGGCGCGTCGTGGCCGCACTTGAAGCTCGAGAGATCGAGCAGCACGACGTTGGGGTGACGCGCCGCGAATTTGACGGCCCACACCTTTTGCGCGCTGTTGGCGGAGTAGTTCTCCGGCCAGACGTCGTTGATGTCGAGTGGGTGCTGGCCGCGGGCGATCTCCTCCTTGAAGTAGCGTGCGAGGTAGTCCATGTCGCGCGGGATGGAGCGGACGCTGATGATCGGGTAGCCGAGCACCTGGAACTCTTCCGGGATGCCGTGGTTGAGGCCCGGATCGGAGTGGTAGGGGCGCCCGACCATGAGGATGGCGATGCGGTTCTCCGCCTCGACCGTCTCCAGGATCGCGCGGCCCTTGTCCTGGATGTCGCGCTCGAACTGGGCGAGGGCGCGCATGCCTTCGCGGTGCGCGTGATCGCTCTCGTCCTCGGTGACGCCGAGGCGAGGACCCCAAGTGTCGAACATGCGCCGCGCCGTCAGGCTCATCTCGGCGAAGGTGAGCGGCGTATCGAGGTACTCGATCCCGCGCTGCGCGAAGAAGTCAGTCTCCTTCGTGAAGGCCGCCTTCATGACGTTGGGCACGCCGGCGACGATGGGGCAGCTCGTCTTGTCCATGACGTTCTCGCCGAAGCTCGGCACGTGCGTCATGACCGGGAAGAAGATGTACGAAAGCGGCCGCTTTTCCGTGTGGTAGTGGAAGAGCAGATTGTGGATGTGCGCTTGGCAGACCTTGCTCGGGTAGCAGGGGTCGACCGAGCCGTACTTGCCACCCTCGACCCACATCTCCTCGGTCGTCGCGTCGGAGAAGAGGATGTTCTGCTTGGGTAGGCCGAGCGCCTCGAAGTACGTCCGGAAGTAAGGCGCGGTCGAGTAGACGTTCATCGCGCGCGGCATCGCGATGCGGACCTTCTTCAGGTTCTCCTTCACGGTCGGGCCGCTGCGCAGGAACGGCCGCGTGATCTTCACGCGCTTGATTCCGAGGAAGCCCTTCTTGACCTCGACGTCCTCCACCGGCGTGCCCGCGGGCGGCATCGGCGCCGGATCATAGAAGTGACGGAAGGCTAGCTTCGACTCGTAGTCGACGACGTTGGGGAACTGCTTCGCCGTCTTCTTGCGATCCGCGACGAGGGCCAGCATCGCCTCTTCGCTCTCGACGGTGCCCTTCTCGCAGGAGAAGCCCGAGATGTAGCGGCTCGAGGTGCCGTCCGGGCGCTTGGTGTCGATGAAGGTGCGCTTGCACTCGTTCGGGCAGAAGTGGCAGACCGTCTCGGCGTCGTTCTTGGTCTCGTACTCGAGGCCGATGGCGGCATCGATACCGATGAACGTCGACTTGCCGGTGCGCTTCACGACGCGAAGGGTCTCGAAAGCCGCCCCGATCGCGCCGGCTTCACCGGTGTGCGGGTGCACGTACACCTCGGCGTCAGGCACGCGCTCCTTGATGTAATCGACCTGCGCCTTGACGGCCGCGAGGTTGTATTGCGTTCCGCCCTGCAGGACGAACTTGCGACCGAGCGACGCGAGCCGCGGGATCTGCACGACGTATTGCCAGATATTCTTCGGAAGCACCTGCGCGAGCCCAGCGAGCAGCTCCTCCTTCGAAAATCCCTCCTTTTGGAAGTTGACGCGGTCGGTGTCGAGGAAGACGGCGCAGCCGTAGGAGAACTTCGGCGCGAGCTCGGCGCCGAACGCGGTCTCGGCGTACGCGGTGACGGGCAGGCCGAACTGATCGGCCATCGCCTGGAGCAACATGCCGTTGCCGGCCGAGCAGCTGTTGGAGAGCTTGAAGTTGGCGATGTCGCCGTTGCGCATGAACAGGACCTTGATGTCCTGACCGCCGATGTCGCAGATGACGTCGACGTCGCCGAAGAAGCGGACCGCGCTCATCATGTGCGCGACCGTCTCGACGATGTTCACGTCGCTGTTCACGCACTCCCGCAGGATGTCGGCGGCGTAGCCGGTGGCGCCGAAGCCGATGCAGTCGAGCGTGGCGCCCTGGCTCTCGAAGTAGCCGCGTAGCTCGATCAGCAGCTCTTTGGTGTCCTGGATCGGGTTGCCCTTGGAGAGCTGGTAGGCCTTGCAGACCAGCTCGCCGTGTTCGTCGACGACGACCGCTTTCGAAGAGGTGCTTCCGCCGTCGAGGCCGATGACGCCGCGCACGACCTGCCCCGGCTCGAGCTTCATCGGCTTGAACTTCGGGATGGAGAACAGCTTCGTGAAGTCGATGACGTCCTGTGGGCTCTTGGCGAGCGGCGGGCCGGCGCTCGCGCCGAGGCGCGCCTTGCGGCCGTTTTTCATGTACTCGACGAGGCCCTCGAGACCCTTGTAGAGGCCGACGTGCGCCTCTTCCTCGAGGCCATACACGCAGGCGCCGTAGGCGGCGTAGTATTGGGCGTTCTCGGGGACGAGGACGATGTCCTCGATCGGCACATCTTTCGGCCAATCGTAGCCGCGCTCGACCCACACCTCGGGGATGCGCTTGCGCCAGCACTCCTGGAGGAACGGCAGGTACGTGTTCGGCCCGCCGAGCAGCAGGACCTTGTGCTTGAGGGTCGAGCCGCGCGTCAGGACGCTGAGGTTCTGCAGGACGATCGCGTCGGCGAGCGAGCAGAGGATCTCGCTCGAGGGGATGCCGCTCTTGACGAGGTTGACGATGTCGGTCTCGGCGAACACGCCGCACTTCGCCGCGACGTGATGCAGCTTCGAGTCGTCGAAGTGGACGAGGATCGCCTTTTCCGGCGGCAGGCCCACCTTGATCATGCACTTGTCGATGGTGGCGCCCGTCCCGGACGCGCACTTGTCGTTCATCGACGGCGTGGCGGTCTTTTCGCCAGTCTTCGGATCGCTCTGGAAGATGATGATCTTCGCGTCCTGACCGCCGAGCTCGATGACGCTGCCCACGTCGGGGTGGAGCTTCTCGACCGCGAGCGTGACCGAGTTCACTTCCTGGACGAACTTGGCGCCCAGCGGCGCGCAGAGCGGCATCGCCCCCGAGCCGGTCATGAACATGCGCCATTCGGCGCGAGGCGACTTCGGAAAGCAGCGCTCGATTTCCTCCATCAGCTCGAGGACCTTCTCGGCCTGACGGGTGTTGTGGCGCTGGTAGTCGCTCCAGATGATTTCGAGGGTGTCTCCGTCGAGCACGGCGGCTTTCACCGTCGTCGAGCCGACGTCCATCCCGACGACGACGGGCTTGGTGCGTCCGAGCGCCTCTGCTTCGGCGATCTGCGTCCCCATGTGGTGATCTCCTTCGACTGCGGCTACGTTCGAGTCAGGTCAGGGATCGGGGGCGAACACGGCCCCACCACCCCTGACTGACCGGTCGGTCAGCAACCTATCCGGGAGCGGTCGATGCGGCAACGACTTGGGTCACGTGACGTAACGGAACTTGTTGACGTAAAAATAGCGACCGCGCAGTCACGTTTTGGGCTGCGTCGGCCGGCCTGGCCGCGCCCCGTGTGAGGATGTCATCGCCTGGCTTGGCGACGCCGTTCCGGCGCCGGCTCGGTGGCGTTTGCCTTAGGATTCTCAGCGTTGGACTTCGACCAGCGAATCGGAAACCACTCTCTTGCCTCGACGGGCTCCGCCCCCTTCCTGGATCGGGAGGGTCGCGATGTCCTGGTAGTCATCGCGAGGGTCGCGTATCGCCTCCAGCCGAACGGCGAGCCCCGCTACACCTCCGCACCCGTGCGGTTCTCGGACGTTTCCGACGAGGGTGGTGGCGTGCTCCGGCCGAGCGATCTGGCCGACGAGAAGCCGGGGACGGATGTCGGGGTCGTGGGGACGGCGCTGCCGCGGCCCGGCGCCCCCGTTCCGCGAGCGCTGGCCTGGGTCCAGGCGGGCACGCTGCGGGCGGCCGTGCAGCTCGTTGGCCCCCGGACCTACCAAGCGCGAAGGGGAGCAGCGGAACCAGGCCCGCCCGCGCCGCTGGGTCCGACGCCGCTCCGATGGGATCACGCGTTCGGCGGCGTCGACACCACGGATTCCGAGGCCCCCGCGGAGCACGGCGACAACCCGATCGGCCGCGGCTTCGCGCGTCACCCGATGAATCGGCTCGGCCGCCCTGCTCCTCAGCTCGAGCCGGCGGACGGCGAGGATCCAGAGCGCGCCGTCGGCTTCGCACCCGTCCCCGAGAGCTGGGAGTCGAGGCGCAAGCGCTTCGGGACGCTCGACGCCCGCTGGGCGAGCGAGCGGGCGCCGGTGTGGCCGAAGGACGCCGACGCACGGCGCTACTGCTGGTCCGCGCCTGGTCTGTGGAGCGCGACGCCGCTCGCCCCGGACGTGCCCTTCGAGCTCGGTGGGGTCACTACCGGTGGCGTCCTTCGCTTCACGTTGCCTCGCTATGCCGTCGCCTTCGAGAGCAAGCTGCGCGGCGACACGCGACAGCACCCGACGCACTTGGATGGTGTACTGCTCGATCTCGACAACGCCACGGTCGAGCTCACCTGGCGCACGTCCATCGGCCTCCCGCGGAAGTGGGAGTGGCTCGAAGCCATCGAGGTGTCGGGCGTGGGAAAAATCCCGCGCCGCGTGCTGGGCGACCCTCCGGAGACGTGGAACGACGACGCCGCTTGAAGGTCGAAACCGTAGCGAGGGGATGATCCTGATGGCCCAAGACGAGATGGTGGAGGTTCGGGTCGACGTTGCAGGTGCCGAGCTGCGCGTCCTCTCCGCCGAGATCGTCGAGGGAGTAAGCGCCCTTGGCGGAGCGACGGTGCTGGTCGACGTCGAGGACGATCTCGACGGTGATCTGCTCCTCGACCAGGACGCGGTCGTGTCGATCCTCCACGCGGGCGAGGAGCGGCGCCGCTTCACGTTCCGCGTCGCGGCCGTCCGCTTCGTGCCGGACGCCGAGATGCGCAACCATTACGAGCTCGAGCTGCACCCGAGGTTCTGGTTTTTGCGGTTCGGCAAGGATGTTCGCAAGTGGCGCGATCTCCCGACGGAGGCGATCGTTTCGATGATCCTCGGTGAGCAGGGCGTGCCTCACCTCTGGGCCACGACCCGCCCCACCGCGCTTCGCCCTTGGACCGCGCAATACCGCGAGACCCATCTCGCGTTCGTCTCCCGGCTGCTGGAGTACGAGGGCGTGTTCTTCACCTTCGAACCGGACGGCACGATGCGCCTCGGTGACCGTTCTTCGGCGTGTGCGCCGGTCGAGGGCTACGCCCAGGTGCGGCTCATCGATGCGGGGGGCGCGTTGGTCCACGGCGACCACGGACTCACTTCGATCTCGACCGGTCGACGCGTCGGCTCAGGAAAGGCGACGGTGAACGATCACGACTGGAAGAAGCCATCGACCTCGCTCCTCCAATCCTCGACCGGGGCCCGCGACGTCGACCTGGAAGTCTACGACTATCCCACGGGCTACCGCGACCCTGCGGTCGGGGCGATCCTCGCGCAGCTGCGCCGGGAGGCCCTCGAGTGCGGCAAGGAGTACGCGCGCGGCACCAGCACCATCCCCGCGCTGGCGGCCGGCCGCATCTTCGAGCTTCTTCCGTTCGGAGCCATGACGGTCGGAGGTAGCTGGTTCGTCGCCTCGGTGACCCACAATTATCGCTGGGATCCCATCACCGGTAACGCTCGCTACGACAACCGCTTCGAAGCGATCCCCGCGAGCCAGCCGTTCCGTCCGGCCCTCGCCACTCCGCGGCCGGTCATCGCTGGAAACCACACGGCGATGGTGCGGGGTCCGTCCGGTGAGGAGATCCACACCGATGTTTTCGGTCGGGCAAAGGTGCAGTTCCACTGGGATCGCGAGGCGACCGGCACCGACGCCGACTCGCGGTGGATCCGCGTGCTGCAGGAAACCTCTACGTCCATGGCCCTCGCTCGCGTCGGCTGGGAGATCCTCGTCGCGTACGTCGACGGCGATCCGGATCGGCCGGTCGGCATCGCGCGGAACATCAACGGCGAGATGATCCCGACCTACGCGCAGCCCGCGCAAAAAAACGTGATGACCATCAAGACCGAGACCTACCCCGGCAAGGGCGGGTTCAACGAGCTCAAGATGGACGATTCCGGCGGCACGATGCGCATCGACGTCCGCGCGGAGCGTGATCTCGCCATCAACGTCCAGCACGACAAGACCGAAAAAATCGGCAACAACGAGACCCACAAGGTCGGCGGAGACCTGTTTCACCGGGTGGAGAAGACGCAGACGGTAGCGATCGGCGTGAACGAGACCATGAGGGTCGACCAGAAGAGCGTGGTCTCCGTCGGCATGGACCGCACCGTCGTCGTCGGCGGTTCCGAGAAGGTGAAGATCGCCAAGGGCTTCTCGAAGGGCGTGAGCGGCTCGGACCGCGAGACCGTCGGGAGCGTCCGCACCACGTTCTCCGGCAGCTTCAGCATCCCGATCCCGAAGCCCAAGGATTTCATCAAAGGGCTCGTGCCGAGCGCGAGCTCGGTCGCCGGCGCCCTGGGCGGAGCGGTCGGTGGGCCTGTGTTGGGCGGTGCAGCCGCGGCCATGGCTGGAGGACAGAGCCCCGGTGAGGCGTTGAGGGGCGTCGCGCAAACGGCCGGCTCGTCGCTGGTGTCGCAAGCCACGCAGGGACTGGCGGGGCGTGCCGGGAGCTCGGCCGGACCTTCTGGTGGGCCCGGCGGCGGCACCGGCGGCGGCACCGGCGGCGGCACCGGCGGCCCCGGTGGCGGCCCGGGAGGTGGCCCCGGTGGCGGCGTCGCTGCGGCGTTGAGCAACGCCTTCGCATTGCCCTCGGGTGCGCCCGACATCGGTGGTGCGCTCAAGGGTCTCTTACCGAGCCCGAGCTCGATGCTTTCACAGGCGACGGGCGGCCTCAGCGACGTCAAATCGATCAGCGATCTGACCCAGTTCTTCAAGGGCAGCATCAATCGCAACGCGCAGAAGCGCGTCGTTCGCTCCGTCGGCGGTGCCTACATCGCGGTCGCCGGCGGCAACATCGGGCACGACGCCACCAGGCTGCTGGCCGAGACGGTGGGTGGCATCAAGCTCTCGATAGCGGCGAAGGACAACGTGCGCCAGACGGTGACCGGCCACATGGTGCGCGCAGTCGGCGGCCTCGTGAGTTGGAAGGCCAAGGGCGACGTGAACGTCGCCTCGAACAAGAGCGCGGTGACCTTGGGCGGGTCGGCCACGTTCGACGCCGGCGACAAGCTGGAGGTGCGCGCGGGGACAATCGAGATCGAGGGTTCGTCCTCCGTGAAGCTCGTCTGCGGGGACCTCGTCATCGAGCTGACCCCGGCGGGCGCAACCTTGACTGGAAATCTGAATCTGGAGTCACCGGATTCCATCAAGGTCTCGGGTGGCACCGATGACCTCACGGGGTGATCAGATGTCGAAGGATGCTTGGGCGAGGGTCGATGTCGAGGGTGTGGATTCGGGGCGCGTGGTACGCGTCTCCGGCCGCGAAGGCCTCTCCACCTGCTTCCGCTACGTCGTCGACGTCGAGGTCGACGGCTCGCACGAGACCGACGTCCCGGTCGGGGCTGCGGCCACGCTCGAGCTGTCGAACCCCTTCGGATCACGCACGATCACCGGGATCGTCAGCTCGGGGCGCGCGACGCGAAAGGCTGCGAGCTCCACCCATTTGACGCTCGAGCTGCGACCCCGCGCTTTCGGCCTCTCGGTGGGTCGGGACTGCTGGGCGGTGCAGGACGCGAGCGTCGTCGACGTCCTCCGCGAAGTCCTCGCGGACGCGGGCCCGATCCAGTGGGCCCTCCGCGGCTCTTACGCCGTGGCCCCCTACCGCGTGCAGTATCGCGAGGACGACTGGACCTTCACGAACCGCCTCATGGAGGAGGAAGGCATCTTCTATTGGTTCGATCACGAGAGCGGCGCGCTCGTGATCGCCGACGACTCGCCGAGCAGTCCCCCGATCGAGGGCGAGACGATCGTGGCGTTCGAAGCAGGCAGCGGCTTCAACCTCGATCGCGAGCTGATCCGCGAGGTCGGGCTCTCGAGCGCGACGGGATCGGGGCGCTTCGCGGTGAAGTCGTTCGATCCGGCGCGGCCGGCCCTCAAGGTCGCCGGCCAGGCCGGCTCGTCCGGGCCCGAGGTGTACGACGCTCCAGGCGGTGGGCCCTCCGACCCTGCCGCGGCGCAGCGGCGCGCCCAGATCGGGCTCGAGGGGGCCACGGCCGCGCGCAAGGTTCTCACCGCCGAGACGAACTCGCTCCGCCTTTACCCCGGGCGGCACTTCGAGCTGGCGATGCACCCGAAGCTCGACGCAAAGTGGCTGGTCACCGAGGTCGAAACGCGCATGGACGGCCTGTCGATGCCGATCGTGGTGGTCGTCCGCGCAATACCGCTCGCCGTGCCCTATCGCGCTCCCCGGCGCACGCCCGACGCCAAGCAGGCGGGTCTACAGATGGGCCAGGTCACGGGAGCCGCCGGCACCGAGGTGCACCCCGATTCCGGCGGGCGCGTGCGCGTGCAGCTCCATTGGGATCGCATCGGCGGACGCAACGACAAGTCGGGGACGTGGATGCGTGTGGCTCAGCGCTGCACGCCGGGCTCGATGCTGCTGCCGCGCGTCGGCTGGAACGTAACCACGTTCAACGAGGAGGGCGGCGTCGACGCGCCAAGTCTCCTGTGCCGCATCCACGACGGCGAGCACCTCCCGGCGTATCCGCTCCCTGGCAACAAGACGCGCGTCGTGTTCAAGACAGCGACGACCCCCGGCGGCGGCTCGTTCAACGAGGTCTACTTCGAGGACAAGCTGGGTGCCGAGGAGATGTTCATCCACGCCTCCAAGGACATGAACGTCGTCGTCCAGAACCAGAAGCGGGAGGTCGTCGACAACGACGCGCTGCGGACGGTGGGCAACATCCACGATTTGACGGTCCAGGACGACTACAAGGACGAGTCGGGGCTCGACCAGGCGAGGACGGTCGGCGCGGCTCAGACCGTGGACGTCGGCGACTCTCGGACCGAGACCGTGAGCGGCAACGAGTCGACCACCATCGGGGGGTCTCGACGGCTCTCCGTCGGGGACGGATTCCAGCATTCGGTCGGCAAGGACCGCATGCTCGCGGTGGGCGCCGCCATGCTCGACATCACCCTGGGGAGCATCTCCACGAGCGGCAAGGACGGCGCGCTGCTGGTTGGCGGTGCGGTGGCGAAGATCTCGGGCGCGTCCATCACGGACACGACCGACATCGCGATCCAGGTGATCGGCGGCGCCAAGATCGACATCACCAGGAAGAGTCGCAACCTTGAGGTCGAGAAGACTCTGCGCGAGCTGGTAGGGGGGTCGATCACCGTGACCTCGGGCGGCGTCTACACCGACGCGTGCGACACGGTCTCGTCGTGGACGGCGGCCGCCAAGCTTGGGCTCGACTCGAAGGAGATCCTGCTGGAGGCGGGCGAGACGATCCGCGTGAAGTCCGGCGAGAGCGTGCTCACCATCACCAAGGACTCGATCTCACTCGCCGCCCCGAAGCTCGACCTCAGCGGCGCCAAGCTCGTCGCGAAGACCGGCATGATCGATCACAACGCCTGAGGTTCCCATGTCGAACACAGATCACCCCGTTCGCTACGCGCTGAGCCTCGGCGAGCGCCTGATGTGGGTCCGCGAGGTGCGCGGTACCGAGAAGCTCAGCGAGACCTTTCGCTTCGAGATAGAGGTGTCGCTCGAGGCGGGAGATCCGCTCGACCTCGACGCCGTCGTCGGCGCCGCCGCCATCCTGCAGATCCGGCGCGAAGACGACGTCATCCGCACGGTCACCGGAGTCCTCACCGAGGTGGAGCGCAACTCCGTACCCCTTTCGACGGCCACGACCTGGTTTCGCTGCGTGCTCGAACCGAGGGTCGCGCGGCTCCGCTTTCGCCAGGACATCCGCGTGTTCCGCGATCAGACCGCGATCGACGTCGTGGAGCAGGTATGGCGCGCCGGTGGCGTGGACGTCGAGCGCCGCCTGCGGGGGAGCTACGCGGTGCGTGGCTACAACGTGCAGATGCGCGAGAGCGATCTCGACTTCGGCAAGCGGCTCTTGGAGGACGAGGGCGTCTTCTGGTTCTCGACCGAAGACGGCACCGTCGTGCTGGCCGACTCGGGCGAAGCTTGGGACGAGCACGCCGCACCGTTGCCCTACCGCGACGCCGGCGGCCTCGAGCAGGGGGAGGAAGGGGTCGTGGAGCTCGGGACCACCGGCGAGATCGTTCCGCGCCAGGTCACGCTCCGCGATTTCAACCCCGAACACCCCAGCCTCGACATGGACGTCGACGCGCGTGGACCCTGGGCGGAGGGGCCGTTCTTCTACGACTACCCGGGCGAGTACGAGCTTCCTCCGGAGGGGTCGCGCAAGGCTCGGATTCGCGCCGAAGCGCTCGATTGGCGCTTCAAGCGGCTCGCGGGGCGGACGACGGCGGCGTGGCCGCGCGTCGGCGAGGTCATTCGTCTGACCGACCTTCCCGATGGGTTCCTGGACGACGCGATCGTGCCGACCCGCATCGACCACCGCTGGCGCAGGACGGACGATTCCTTCGATCTCGCGTTCGAATCCGTAGCGCGTGACGTGACGCCGCGACCGTGGCCGACGACGCACGTGCCGGCGTTGCCCAACCCCCTCACCGGGTTCGTGACGGGGCCGGCGGGCGAGGACATCCACACCGACGTGTGGGGGCGCGTGAAGGTCCATTTCCCCTGGGACCGCCTCCAGCCCAAAGACGACCATTGCTCCGACTGGGTGCCCGTCATCCAGGACAACACGGGCCACTCCAGCGCGATGCCTCGGATCGGGTGGGAGGTCCTCTGCCACTTCTTGGAAGGCGATCCCGATCGACCGGTCGTCCTCGGTCGCGTCTACAACGGCGCGGACGAAATGCCAGAGAAGCTCCCGCTGCGCAAGACGGCGACGGCGCTCCGCTCGCACTCTTCGCCGGGTCGGGTCGGACGCAACGTGATCCGCTTCGAGGACGCCGCCGGCGAGGAGCAGATCTGGTTCAAGGCCGAGCGCGACAAGAACATCGTCGTCGTGAACGACAAGACCGAACGCGTCGACTCGACCGAGGGGCGCCGCGTCCGGGGCCACGAGCAGGTGGCGGTCGGCGTCGACCAGAAGATCGTCGTGCACGGCAACATGAGCGAGGGCACCGACACGAACCGCACCGAGACCATCGGCGCCGACCGCAAGATCGACGTTGGTGACGCGCGGGGCGACAACGTCGGCAAGGATCACTCGCTGACCATAGGCGGCTCGCACCTCCGGAAGATGGGGGAGGCGGACGGGGTGACGACCAACGGTTCGATGCGAGAGAGCGTCGGCGGGGTCATCCTGGAGGCCTCCGTGAAGGACAACCGCCTCTTCATGGGGCGCATCTCCGCCCTGGTGGTGGGCGGCGGGATCTTCGAGCTGGCCAAGGACTCACGCGCCGAGTCGGCGGGTCGGGCCCGGGGCGAGCTCGTTGGGGGCATCGTCCTCGGGAAGGCCGAGGAGCGCATCGCCACGCGGGTCGGCAAGACGCGCAAGACGCTCGCTGGCGGGAGCTACACCGTCGAGGCGACCAAGGAAGTCATCCTCAACGCGTTCGAGAAGCTCACCACCAAGTCGACCACGGCGGAGCTCAAGGGGAGCAAGCAGATCAAGCTCAAGGTCGGCGACACCGAGGTGACGCTGGGCGATGGCTCGCTCGGGATGAAGTCGACGTCTACCATTTCGATCTCGACGACCGCCGAAAATAAGCTTGCCGCCGCGCAATCGGCGCAGAACCCGCCGGGCTGACCCATGGACCGTCCTTCCATCCTCTACAACGTCGCATTCCTCTCCGGCCCGGGCGTGCGCGCGCGCGCCTGGTTGAACGATCTGCCCATCTACACGGTGCGGCCGACAGCGACGAACGACGGCACCACCATGCTCGCCAACCACCTCCTGTGGCCGGGAGAGAACACGCTGCGCATCGAGGTGCAGCAGATGGGCAAGCCGGAGACGTCCTTCTTCCACGTCGACTTCCTGCGGGAAGACGACCCCGAGATCCCGGCGCAGCGCTTTCACAGCGCGCCGTGGCCGCAGCTCTGGGACAGCTGGCCCGAGGAGCTACGCGTGCTGCCCTTCAACCACGTATCCACGTTCAGCATCCCCGACGACCATCCGCAGCCCATCGTCGCGTCGGCGAAGCCGGAGGACGTTCCGATCGACGGGACGCCCGAGATGCACGCGGCGGTCTTCGAGCTGCACCAGGCGCTCGCCAAGAAGGACGGGGTCGGGATCGTCGACGCCGTCGCGCTGCGCATGGAGGATCAGAAGCGCTTCTACGGCGACATCTCCGGCACCAAGAAGTCGGCCTACGTCCCGGGTTACGCCGAAGCGTTCCGCGACCCGTGGGAAGTCCCGCCGTTCGACGCCAAGCGCCTCGTGTTCGAGCGCTGCGCGGGTGGACGTGCGGTGTTCGTGACCGGTCTCGACGGAGAGCACGCCGTGCACGGCAAGAACATGGTCAACCCCGAGCAGAGTTACGAGACCGACCTCCTGCTCGTCCGGCACGAAGGCCGCTGGCGCGCGTTCCGCTGAGCATCCCACCACATCATTTCGTCGACGAATCGAGGGAGACACCGTGGCCTCTACCACTCAGAACGCCGGGCTGACCATTCCGACCCTCGGGACCCCACACGCCGGCGTGACCGGCGGACCGACGGACGTCTGCAAGAAGGCCAACAACGTCCCGGCGCCCTATCCGAACACCGCGCCGACGAGCCGCGCCATCTCCACGACGACGAGCAAGACGGTCATCAACGGCAAGCAGATCATCACGCTGCAGACCAAGTTCGGCGAGGTGTCGGAGAAGCCGCACGACGGCATCAACGGCGGGGTCGAGAGCGGGACTTATCTCAAGTGGGCGATGGTCACGAAAGCCTCGACCGACGTCCGGACCGAGACCCAGCCGCCGGCACGCCACACCGACCCGACTGCGCAGAACGCCTTCAACACCACGGGCATCCTGATCGACACGTCCTTGCCGCTGGCGGACCAGTTCGCGGCGGGCAAGCTCCTCGCGCGCTGCATGGTCATCGAGCTGAAGGCCACCGACGACAAGCGCGAGATGAAGAACGGCCTCCTCGAGGTCCTCCAGGGTTCGACGGTCGAGCTGGTCGCGACCCGAAAGAACGCGACCGCGGCGAAGGGCTCTGCGGCGTTCGACAACCCCGTCTGTGCTCCTCCTCCGGGCGGCTTCACGAAGACGCGCTTCAGCTTGATCCGGAGCGGCGGCGACGTGTTCGCGCTGGGCTGGAAGCAGGAGGTGTTCGACGGCAAGGATACGCTCACCCTCGGCACCGACTGGACGGGGGAGGCCCCCAAGCCCCCCAGCACGAACCAGGACCTGAAGCTGAATCCCGGCCTGAAGAGCGTCGTTCCCACCACGTCGGATGGCAAGCCGGCGGCGTACTCCGAGCCCAAGCCCGGGGAGAGCAACACGCGCCGGACGGCCGGCATCAACGGCGTCGCCGCCGAGGAGGCCTACCAGGCAGGCCGGCAAGAACGCGCCCGGGTGGCCGCGCCACCCGCCAACGAGCCGCCGGCCACCACGCCGGCGGAGCAGCAGAGACGGGCTGACGCTCGCGCGGCGTTCGCCGAGCAGGCCGCGTCCGACGAGCGGACCGAGGTCTACCAGTCGACCCAGAATTCGCTGATCGACGCGAAAAAGAAGTTCGAGGCGGGCGCGAAGCGCGAGCGTCAGATCTACGACACCGCCGCTCAAACGATCGACATCCTCAAGAAGCTCTGGCAGCTCCAGCCGACGACGATCAACGTCGTTGCGCAGGGATGCAGCGGCGCCCAGACCGGCGTCATCAAGCTCTACCCGCACGGGCAGAAAGAATTCGACATCTTCGCCGCCTTCAAGGCCGCGTTCCAGTGGGTGGACAAATTCGCGAAGGCCTTCGACGATCTCTGCAAGACGATCACGAAGGGCGGCGCCGGGTTCACCTTCAAGCTCGAGCTCTTCGTTGAGCCGACGGTGAAGGTCCAGGTCGAGTGGAAGGAGCTCACGAAGCCGACCCAAGACAACGCGCTCCAGGCCCACCATTGCTACATCGATTGGGCGCTCCTCCTCGGCTTCGAGAAGCTCGTCGCGTTCACGGCGGACTTCTCGGTCTCGCTCCTCATGCTCGCCGGCGGGCTCGGCAAGATCGCCGAGTGGGCGCTCGACAAGATCGGCGTGCGGATCGACGTCGGCGTGAAGGCTACGATCAGCCTCGGCCTGATCTTCACGTGCGGCCGCGACGAGTACAAGGTGATGAAGCCGGCGTCGCTGACGGCGCCGATCGTCGCCCAGTTTTCGCTCTACATCGTTCTTCGAGGTAGCGTCCTCGGCTCCGCGACGGCATCCGTCGCCCTCAAATACGAGACCGCAATCTCCAACCATCGGATCACGGACGTCAACCGACAGACCAAGATCGAGCTCCTCTTCGACACCTCGACCATCTCCCTGACGTGGACCGCCACCATTCAGGCCAACATCACCGGGTTGAAAGACGGCAAGTCTTGGTCGGGGCCGCTGATCGATCCGATCGTCTCGCCGGGCGGGTGGAAGACGGTCTGGCCCCTTTGACGCCGCGCGCTCGATCGAAGCCATGCGTCGACTCCTGGTAGCTCGGGCGCCCTACTGGGACGCCGAGCGCAAAGCCCTCGTCGAGGTGCCGGCCCGCGTCGGGGTCTTCCGGTGGAGCTGGTCGGGCGAGCTGCCCGACCTCGCGCTCGATCCGGTGATGGGCAACACGCTCCACTTCGTCACCGTCGTTGTGCGCACGACGGCCGCGCTCGACCGGGAAGGCGCCGCCGGTTTGCAGGACGGATGGCCCGTCGCGACGCCGACGGCGCGCGACTTCGTTCCGCACAAGCCGAGCGCGGATCTCCTCCTCGCCGGTGCGGCAAGCAAAGGCACCATCCACCTGCGCGTCGGGAAGATCGGGAAGATCGCCGAGGTCTTCGATGGCGCCGATCTCGCCTCGGGCACGCGGACTGCTTCGGGGACTGCCGCGAGGACCAGCGGGGACCCCGACCTCGGACGTGCTGCGGACGGTGTGCGAGTCGTGGCCGGCGAATGGAATCGAAACCAGGAAGCGGCGGACGTCATGCGCGTTCCCTGGCCGAGGGGCGACGAGACCGTCTCGGTCACCACGTCCGACGGGCGCGCTCTGTCCGCACCGCTCCCCGCACGGGTCCCCTACGCGCGGCTGGTTTCGCGAACCGAGGCCCCCGATCGCCTGGTCGACATGTGCCTCGACACCCTCGAGATCGACGTGACATCGGGGCGGGTCGATCTCACCTATCGCGGCGTCGGCGCTCTCCAGCGCCCCGACGGGCTCGACCTGGACCGCGTGGACGTAATGTGGTGGCCGGCGGACGAACCTTTCGTTTTCGCCGTCGCGGAAGCCGAGATCCCGCGGGCGACCGTCGAGATCGCGTGGGAGCTCGAGGACATCGAGCGAGGCGAGCCGCCCCCGGTCCTCGCCGGCGACGAGCTCGCCGCGGCCCGCTACGAGACCTGGGACGTCGAGCACGGGCCGCTCCCGGTCATGCCGGTCGAGCGGTACGCGAAGATCGCGGCGGAGCTTGCGGAACAGCGCGAGGCCCGCGAGCGCACGCTCACGCGGCTCGCGGTCGATCCCTACACGTGGGACGTCGAGGAGCGAGCCTGGTCACAGATGCTCGCCGACCCGGAGGTGCGCGACGACGACGACGAGCGGCCGACCCTCGCAGCGATCTACGGCGAAGCATTCCGCGTCGCGCAAGACGCGCTGGCGCGCCCCGAGGAGGCCGATCGGACTGCGCGCGACTTCGCGCGGGTCACGGCCGCGATGGAAGTCGACGAGCCGGCGCGCGCGCTCGTCGAAGAGCGCGTCACCCTCGGCGAGTACCAGCGGCTCGAACGGCGGATGCGCGCGCGCGCCGACAAGGAGCCGGACTTCGCGGTCGAGCTCGCTCGGCTCCTGGACGAGGAGCGGAGGCGGGCTCGCACCGCGCGTCGCGAGCGTCGGAACGGCAAGGACGAAGACCCGGAAGAGGAAGAGGACGAGGACTCGTGAAAGGCACCCCGAGGATTCTCTCGGTTGGAGCGCGGAGCGCGCTCGGCCTCGACGCGCGGGGGTTGGCCCTCGCGCTGCGCGCGCAAAAGCTAGCGCCTCGCCGTCTCACGCTCCGCGACGAGCCGTGTCTGGACGCGGCTTCCCCCGGACACCATCATGACGTCGGCACCGTGCGAGCGGCCTACCTCGATGATGATGTTTGGGGCTTCGATCGTCTGGTCGAGCTCGGGGGCGCGGCGCTGGCCGAGGCCGTTGAGACCTGCCCCGTGGCCCTTCCGGCGCGCGCGCGCATCGTCGTCGCCGCGCCTGACGCGCGCCCCAGCGCGGACAAGCGAATGGGTCGCGCCTTGATCGAGGCGCTCGCAGCGCGCGCCGGCGTCGTCGTCGATCTCGCGAGGTCCTCGGTCGTGTTCGGGGGGCACGCCGGGTTCGCCGTGGCCCTCGAACGCGCATTGGCAGAGAGTGAGGAGACGAATCAGCCCATCTTGGTCGGTGCGATCGACACGTACCACGACCCCGCTGCGCTCCGGTGGTTGGAGGACGAGAAGCGTTTGCACGGTCCTTTGTGCCGTGACGGGTTCATCCCAGCTGAAGGCGCAGCGTTTGCGGTCGTGACCGCGTCGGGTGACGCGCGAGCGTCGGGCCTCGCCGCCGTCCGGGCCGTGGTCACCGGCGTGGACGTCTCCGACGAGGCTTCCGAGGATCCGAAGCTCGCCACGGCGATGACCGACATCGTGCGGCGAGCGGCGGAGGCGCTCCCGCCTGGACCGCTCGAGTGGGTTCTGGTCGACGACAACGGGGAGCGGCACCGCGTGAAGGAGTGGAGCTTCGTGACGGTGCGGAACCGAGAGCGCTTCGATCCCGACAAGACGGTGCTGGATCGCCCCTACTTCGAGGCTGGGGACTGCGGCGCGGCGACGGGAGGCCTACTCACTGCGGCCATCTGCATGGGGTGGGCGATCGGCGGGGCGCCGGCGCCGCGCGCCCTGATCGCGCTCCATGCCGACGGCATCGCGCGCGCCGCGTTCGTGCTCGAAGCGCCCGGGGCCCCACAGTGAGCCCGCCGGGCGAGCACGAGCACGGCGGGCGCGGCGACCTCGCCGATCGCACGGCCGTCCTGCGCGCCGTCCTCGATGACGCCCTGGTCACGTGGGGAAGGTCCAGGAGTGCCTCCTGGGAGATCCAGGTGCGCGCCGCCTCCGATCGGCTGGCGCGCGCTGCCGAAAGCGGCGGCGCGGCCGACCTCTTGGAGGCCGCCGAGCCGGTGGGAGCGTCGCTCTCCGTCGCGGCCAGCGAGGAGGGTCTGCCCGCCGAGCTGACGTCGGCGCTGCGCGAGGCCATCGAGTTCGTCCGTGAGCTGCGAGCGCTTGCGCTCGAGGCCGTCGTGCGCGACCCGGTCGTACCGTCCCGCCCCGTGGCGGCAGTGGACGGACTGTTCCGCGCCAGCGTCGGCGTCCCCACGGCGCACTCGGGGCTCGTGTTGCCTTCGCCGGATGTTCTGCCCACCGTGGTCGACTCGGATGCCACTTCGACCGTGGCGGCGGAGCTGGGGGCCCTCGCCCAGCGGGGCGCGCTCGTCCGCGGGCTGCCCGAAACGGGCGAAGACGACGACGACGACGGCGCGGAGCGCGACGACGGGAGGAATGCTGTCGCGCCACGCGGCGAAAAGGCGCAGCTCGCGCGCTTCGCGCGCGACTGCATGGAGGACATTGCCATCCTCTCCGGCCTGCGTCGCGCTCGCGACGAGGATGCGTGGGGCGACGCGGAGCGGTTCGACAAGCGGCTCCTTGCCAACCTGGACGCATTGGTATCCCTCGATCTCCCTCGATCGAAGCGGGGGACCAAGCTCGGCGTCGTCTCCAGCCTCTGGAGGCACGCGACGGAGTGGTCGGTCCCCGACATCGGCCGGGCCTTCGCGTTCGCGTTCGTGCTCTCGTGCCTCGACACTCCCGACGCGATCCGGTGGGTGATGCTCGCGCTGAGGCGCGCGCCCGAGCGCGTTCACATCGCTTTCGAGGACGCACTCGCGCTGGGGTCGAACCCCGCGATCGACGATGGCCTGCGCGACCTCGCCTCCGGCGAGACGCGCCCGGAGCTTCTCGCCCTCGCGCTCCGCGTGATCAGGAGGCGAGGCGCGGCCGACGTGCCGAGCCTCATGCCCCTGCTGGCGCACCCTGATCGGGAGATCGCCCGCGCCGCGGTATGGACCCTCTCGCCAGCACCGCGGGAGGAAATCGAGGCCCCGCTGGTTTTGCTGCTCGAGGGCGATCTCCGGGTCTCGATCGCGGCCGCGCGCGTCCTCTCTGCGGCGGGCTCCCAGGATGCCGTGCGCCACCTCCGCACCGTGCTCCGTCGCGCGACGTCGGAAGGTGGGGACTTCGCCCGCACCGTTGGGCTCGACGCCGCGATCGCGCTCAGCGTCATGGGTGAAGCGCGCGACTCGGAGGCGCTCGCGGCGATTGCCGGCGTTCAGCCCGCGCTCCTCCCCTGGCTGGGGGTCCATGGGTTCGCGTCGCACCTCCCCACGCTGTGGACAGCCCTCGAGCGCCATTCGGTCGGAGAAGACGGCCGGAACGTGGCGCGCGCCATCCATCGGATCACGGGGCTTCACCCCGCGGGCTGGCGCCCAGCGGATCGCACCGATCTCATCGCGATCTCCTGGCAGGACATCCTCGCGACGGCGCCGGAATGGCCCACGACGCGGCTGCGCTTCGGGCGACAGCACGTTGCCGGTTCGCGGGGGGGGGCGGCCGTCCTCGACGAGCTCGCCGAGGGCTCCACGCTGCAGGGGGATCGCCGCCGTCTGGCGGCCGAGCTGTACTTCGCGATGGGCCGCTCCGCTGCACTCGACATCGACGGTTGGACGGTACGCCAGCTCGCTCGCCTCGGCGAGTTGGGTCGCGTCACAGGCTGAGCCACGATGGACAAGATCGAGCGCCGACTCGCCCTCCTGCGCGCTGCGCGCGACGTCTTCGCCGAGCGCGGCTACCACGACGCGAAGATCGAGGACATCGTCGCGGTCGCTCAGGTCGCGAAGGGCACGTTCTACCTCTACTTCCGCGACAAGCGCTCCGTCCTCGAGGAGCTTGTGGACTCGCTCTTCGTGCGCATCGGCGCCGCGATCGTGCGAATCGAAATCGATCAGGACGTCAAGCCCCAGCTCGAGCACAACGTGCGCGCCATCGTCGCGACGTTCCTCGACGACCCGGCGCTCACCCAGCTCGTCCTCTCCTACGCGGTCGGGCTCGATCGGGAGTTCATGGCCAAAGTGGGCAGCTTCTACGACGGCGCGCGGGCCCGGGTCAGCGAGGCGCTGGCCGAAGGGCAGCGCCTCGGCATCGTCGCCGAGGGCGATCCCACCTTCCAGGCGACCTTCGCGATCGGCGCCCTGAAAGAAGTGCTGCTCGAAGCATCGCAGGCCAAGAAACCTCCGGAGCTGGAGACGATCGAGCGTGAGCTGTTCCGCTTCTTCGAAAAGGGCCTGTTGCGTGTCCCGCCCAGCGTCGCGACAACGGTGCCCCATCCGGTCGTCCTGGCCTCGCCGCGGCTGCCCAAGCGCACCCGCAAGCGCTGAACACGGCCCCTGGAGCTTCCGCCACCGTCGCCTCGGTTCGGAAGTAATCTCGACGTCATGAAGGCGGAGCAACCGGGCAAGGCCGTCGACGCGGCCACGATCGAGCAGCCAGCGGCCGCGATCGAGCAGACTTCGACGGCTGGAATGCTGGACGGCCTCGAGGCGATTGCCGAGGCGAGCATTCCTCGCTCCCAGGCCACCCTACCGATCGCCGTCTCGCCCGAGCCGGCGAAGCTCACAGCTCAGTCGGATGTGCCGATCGGTGGCCTGGCGCTCGGCTGGCTCCAAGGCGAGGGCGACGATTACGAAGTACGGATCGGCGGGGCGGTCGAGAAGGCCATCCTGGACGCCTCGCTTCATCCGACGGTGGCCCTCACGGCGCGGGATCGCCGCGAAGCGGTCATCGTGACCCGGGCGCCCCACGGCGAGCTTACCGTCATGGGCGCGCTGCGAACGAGCCCGACGCCCGGCGTCGACGAGATGGACGAGATATCGTTGAAGGCCAAACGAATCCGGATCGAGGCGACCGAAGACGCCGAGATCCGCGCGGGCATCGCCGTCATCGCGCTGCGCGCAGTCGGCGAGATCGAGACCTACGCCGACCGGATCGTGTCGCGCGCCGAAGAGCTGCAGAAGCTGGTCGCACGAATGCTTCGCCTCAACTGACTGCGATCGGCGCCGCCGGTGTCGTGCACGTCACGCGAGCCGAGTCGGCGACATGGCGAAAAGGGGGTCTACGCCGGCCGCCCGTCGTCGGTGGGTACGGCGCCGCGGCGCACCTCCTCCTGGAGCCGGGTCACCATGGCGAGGATGCGGTCCGGCTTCGGCTGATCGGCCAGGCTCTTCATGAACTTGCGCTCGGCCAACCTCCAGCCGATCTCGCTGAATCCGCGCTTCGCAAGGAGCTCGCGTCGGCCGCCGGTCCGGGCCCACAGCGCGGCTCGAATCTCGGCGAACTCCTCGCGGGTCAGCATCCGGGGCCCGCTGGGCGCCACCGCCCCACCCCCAACCGGCGCGTCGCCCTTCGCCGTCGGAAGCTTGGGGGACTCCGCGACCATGGGAGGAGGCGGCGCGGTGTCGCCGGTGGAGAACCGTCCCAAGGGGGGGGCGACCAACGGCGGCGCCTCCGGCTGCGTGGCGGGCGATGCCAGTGGCGGCTGCGTGCGCGGCACAGGCGCGGGGGGGCGGACCGGCAGAGGCACCGTGTGGTGGAAGGGCGACAGGCCGGCGACTTCGCTGATGAGGGTGCCGGTACGCGATCCGAACGGCAATCCGTCCCGGACCCGCGTCGCAGGCGTCGAGACCGGAGGAGGCGGCGCACTGGGGCGCGCGACGAAGGGCAGCGCGCGCAGCTGGGCAGGAACCTCGACGCTGCCCACGAAGGCTGCCGCTTCTTCGAGATCCTCTTCGAGCAGCGTATCGCGCCGAACGCGAAGCGGTGGGGGAGCGGCCACCGCCCCGGCTCCTGCAAGCGACGTCGGGCGATCGGTCGGTGCCTCTTCGTCGGATGGTCTCGCCGTGCGCCCGAATGGCAGTGCCTCGCGACGCAATTCGGCTGGCACCTGCAGCGACACCGTAGAAGTCCCCAGCACGTCGGCATCCTCCGCATCCGCCGTGTCCGGAACCGTCAAAGCGCGAGAGATAACCGCGCTCGTCGCCAACGCGCTGACCGCCGGACCCGGGCCGGGCGCGCCCGACGGAACAGCGACGATCGCCGGGCGGCGCAGCTCGGCAGGTACCATGTCTTGCATCGTGCCAGCCAGCGGGTCATCGTCCGGGGCCTCGCCGTGCAGCGCTTGGCTCGCCGACCCTTCGGTGGAGGCCTGGCCGGCGGGCAAATCAATGGGAGGCGTGCTCGCCGCGCGCGTCTCCAGCGGCAGCATCATCAAACCGCCCAGGCTCGCCTTGGGCAGGGGCGCGGCCGGAGGCGCGATCGCGGCGTCGGACGTGCGCACGAGGGGCGGCGGCGCGCCGAAGGACGGGACGCGCGGCGGCGCCGAGAGCCGGGGTCCCGTCGCCATCGTCGGCGTCGTTTCGGGAGCTTCCTCCTCGGGTGGCGCGTGGGCCACCGCGACGCGCACCGTCGACGGAAGCCTCGATGTTTCAGGAACGTTCGCGCTGCGCACCTCGAAGCGGGCGGTGGTGCCCAAGGCCTCTTCCCACCCGAGCTCCGGCCCCCCGTCAGCAACGAGCGCCAGGCCCTGCAGTCGTCGAAGCAGGCTCGGATCGATCGCCTCGGCCCGGGGCCACCGCTCCATCTCGCGCGGGCTGAACGATCGCAGCGGCGCCTGCGCTTCCATCACCAGCAAGGGATCGCAACCCTCCGGGACGTCCACCACACCACGGAAGACCACTGAGATCTGCCCGTTTTCGGGGTCGATCAGAATGGTGTCGGCGAGCAGCGTGAGGAGCCGGGGAGCGTTCCAGCCGGCGAGATCGAGCAGCAGCGCGCCTGGCGCCGGACCCTCGATTCGCGTGACGACGCGCGTGGCGCCGAGGTCGTAGACGACGTCGACCGGCAGCGGCGTGCAGGGCCGCCGCTGGTCGCGCGGCGCACATTGGAACGAATCGAAGTCGAAGGTTGCGCTGCCCCACGCCCGGTGGATCTTCGCGTCCGTCGGATCGCCCGATGCGCCGAAGCCGGGGCGGGGCCCGAGATCGCGCGGCAGCTCGACGAGCTTGCGGACCGGATCGACCGCCAGCCGCGCCGGACCAACCGGATCGAGCAACGCCGCCCCGACGACGACCACGTCGCACAGTCCCTTGGTTGGCGCGAAATCCGTGGGGTGGAGCACCACGCCCTCGTCGCCCGGAATGTCGAGTTGCAGCGGCCGCTGTTCGGCCCCCAGCCTGGCCGATGCGCGCGAGACGACGTCGTACGTCAGCTTGACGACGACCGTCGAGAGGTTCGGGCGATCCGGCCACGGAACGATGCCGACTCGAATCGGGGATCGCGCCGCGAACAGCATTGGAGCGAAAGGATGAGTATCACGCCTGCGGCGCGAGATGCCGGTCGTCGCGCCGGGTCGGCGGCAGGACCCGAGCGAGGAACCGCCCGCCGATCCGAGTCGGCGAACGTTTGGCCGATGGATCTGGCGGCGCCGTCTCGGCGTCAGCCGCGGGCGCGGCCCGCCACGAAGCGCTCGACGAAGGTGCGCAGGATCCCGCGCGCGAGCGGCGTTTCGCGCGCGCCTTCGATCATCGCGTCGACGTCACGACCTTCGTCCGAAAGGACGGGGCGGCGTGACTCCAGGTATCCGCACATGACCTCGCGATCGATCTCGGGGTGGAATTGCACGCCCCAACAAACCTCGCCGAAGCGCACGGCGTGGTGACTCTCGAGCGGCGAGCGCGCCAGGATGGTGGCGCCGGGGGGCAGCGTCGCGACCGTGTCGAGGTGGGTGACGTTCGCTTCGAAGACCCCAGGGAGCTCCCCGAAGAGCGGGTCGTTTGCTGCGCTCTCGAGGCGCTCCAGCGGCAAGGTTCCGATCTCGCGGCCACGCGGGTTGCGGACGCACGTGCCGCCAAGGGCTTCGCCCAAAAGCTGGTGGCCGAAGCAGACGCCGAGGGTCGGGATGCGCTTCGCGACCGCCTCGCGCAGCACGGCCTGGGTCGACAACATCCACGGGGCGCGCTCGGCCAGGTGAGAGCTGGAGCCCGTCACGATGAGCCCATTGGCGTCAGCGGGAAGCTCGGGCGCCGCGGTCCGAACGTCTACGGCGACCAGGCCGTCTCTCCAGGCGCCGCCGAGCGCGTCGGAGAAGAGCTGCGTGAAGTCGCCCCGCATCCCGCGGACCAGTGGCGTGGGATCACCCGTGACGAGGACGTAGAGAGGCATCGAGCGCTGCCAGCCATTCTACCTCGCCACGCTGGGGCGCGGACCCTTCCCAACTCGCCAAAGTGCGTTCATCCTCCGCTGCCGCATGCCGAAGATCGCAACCGACCGCCCTGTGTGGCGCCGTTTCGAAGCTCGCTTCGTGGATCGCGCCGCGGCTTGGGTGCGGGCCGGCGGCAGCGCCGCGCTCGTCCACCCCAAGTCGGCTCGAGCGCGCGCCACCACCGCCGCCCGCGTCGACATGATCCTGGCAACGGACGATGCCGGCGGGATCACCGAGTCGGGCTACTGGTCGATCCTGTCGCTCGAGCAGCGGCGATGGACCCGCATCACTTCTGGCAAGGGGAAGGGCTTGGCCACCGCCCGCGTGCAGTCCCACGCCATCGAGGCCGTCCTCGACTGGTGCGAGCGCGACAGCATCTACGAAGGCCCGGTTCGCCGCATGCGACTGGACTGTCTGGAATGCGGCGCCTGCTGCCACGACTCCAACGTCATCCTCTACGACGAAGACCTGGAGCGCTTCCGCGAAGGCGGCCGCCCGGACCTGACGAAGAAGCCCTTCGTGGAGCGCCGCAACGGCAAGCTACGGCTCCGGTTCGTCGGAGGCGGAGCTTGCCAGCATCTCGACTCGCGCGATCTCAAGTGCGGGATCTACGCCATCCGGCCCTTCAACTGCAGCGTGTTTCCGGTCGCCAGCGAAGCCTGCCTCGCCGCGCGCGAGAGCACGCGCGGCTGGCGCGACGGCGCGCCGAGCATGAGCTGACACAGTGCAAGTCAACAAGAAGAAGCCCACGCTCTTCGGGCGGCTCGTTGCCCTCCTCGTCTACGGCTACGCCGCCGGCGTCCTCTTCGTCTGGGCGGCCTTGCTGTTTGCGGTCGATCGCCATTGGATCGGCACGCTGATCGGTTATGGCCCACGCTGGATCTGGGCCGGGCCGCTGCCCATCGTCGTGCTCGCCGTGCTCCTCTCGCGGCGCTGGCGCCTGCTCCTACCGACCATCGCGGCCGCGTTCGTCGTCATCGCGGTCGTGATGGATTTTTCCTTCGGTCTCCATCGACAGGACGAAGGGCAGCCGGTGCGCATCGTCACGCAGAACCTCGGTGGCATCATGCCGATCGATGATCCGCGCTTCGTGACCTGGCTACAGGGCACTCGCGCCGACGTCGTGGTGATAACCGAGTGCTGGCGCAACGATCAGCCGAAGGGCACGCCTGATCCCGCGTTCCATTTCGCGATGGACTACACGATGTGCCTCCTGTCGAAATACCCGATCGTGAAGGTCGAGGGTCGGCCGCGCAAAGACGTGTGGGAGCGAGGCGGCTCCGGCGAGATCGGCGTCTTCGAGGTGCAGGGCCCGCAAGGCTCATTCTGGATTCTCTCGCTGCAGCTCGAGACGGTGCGCGAAGGTCTCGAGGCCATCCTCGTGAACAAGCTGGGCGGCATCCCTGAGCTCGAGGCGAAGAACGAGGTGCGGCGCTGGGAATCCCAGCTCGCCACCGAATGGGCGAAGGACCACGCCAAGAGCCCTTTCCTCGCGGTCGGCGACTTCAACATGCCGATCGAGAGCGGCTTCTACAAGGAGTACTGGAGCCGGTACGACGACGCCTGGAGCCGTTGCGGGCGCGGCTTCGGCTGGACCAAGCGCACCCGCAAGACCGGCGCGCGCATCGATCACGTCCTCTTCGACGACGCCTGGGGCTGCGCCGGGGCCGAGATCCTCCCGGACATCGGCAGCGACCATCTCGGTCTCGCCGTCGACTTGCGGTTGTCACCGCCGAAGTGACAGTCCCGGCGGCCCGCCGACTGCGACGTCAGTGCGTGCCGCGGGCGCGGCGAATGGCTTCGGGGACCGACGCAGAGGCCTCGGCGGCAGCGGCCTTCATGAGGTCCCGCTCCAGCGAGGCGCGCGCGTTCGGTCGGTCCTCGCCGCGCGCTTTGCCCTGCACGACGGCAAGCATCGCGCCCGACCCGTCGCGAACGATCGCCTTGATCGTCACCGAGCTCTTGACGCTGTCGCGACCGTTGACCGACTCGGCCGACACCAGCTCCGCCATGACGTCATAGGTGCGGTCGATCTTCTCGCGCGAGCAGTCGATGCGACCGAATTGCGCCTCGAGGTCGCCGCGCATCACGCGCTCTGGGTTCTGCAGTTCCATCGCGCGCGGCGCGACCCGGCTGAGGGCCGAGGCGACGCGCACCTCGCATCGCTTGGGGCCGGTGGGCGCGGCGACCCCGTGTGCGGGGAACAGGAGCGATGCGGCGAGTGCGATCACTGTTCCGAGCATGTTTTCTCATCTCACGAACCCCACGGTCGGGCCAAGCAGATGCGTGGCGACAGCGCAAGATACCGCCGACAGCGGCTCTATCCGCTCTCGGTGTAGATCCTTCGGCGAGGTGTGCCGAATGGTCAGTCTTTGTCGGCTTTCTGCGTCGAATCTCAGCGCACGATGGTGATCACACGCTCGCCGTCGGTCGCCGCCAGCCGCACGAGCACGGCGCCGGCCTCGGTATCGACGAAGTAGGTGTCATCGCCGTCCTGCAGCGCGTTTCGCGAAGCGGCTTCGGTGAGACCGGCGGCATCGACCGCCGGCGCATCGCCTTCGAAGCGAATCCGCAGAAACGTCGTCTCGGGGACGGCGGAGAGCCTCACCACGTCGCTTTCGCCGTCTGCCGCGAGCGTGACATCGAATGGCGTTTCTTCCTCGGTGTATGCGGTGAGCGAAGCGTCGCGTCCAGGGATGATCCAGATGGCGCTGCGCCCGTCGAAAAGCGATTCGCCGAACACCGGGGTGCCGGCCTGGGCCAGCACCGGAATGATCGACCCGTCCATCACCCAGGCCGGAATGCGCGCCGGATCCGAGGTGTCGGCCTCGATCGTCTCACCCCCCTCGATACCGGGTGCGGCGAGATCCCATAGAGAGAAATACGTGCGACCGACGGGTAGCGCAACGTCGCGGCTCGCCTCGTGGTCGAGCGCCGGCGCGACGAAGATCGAGTCGCCAACGGTGAACCGATAGTCGCCGGCCCATTCCGCCTCGTCGCCGATCGGCCTCATGGGAGTGTCGTCCCCGGCATGGGTCGCACGCACCAATGCGTCGAAATAGGGGACGAGCGCATCATGCATCAGTGCGTGATCACGGTAGGCCGCAGTCACCTCCTCCGGGTCCTCGGGGAAGGTCCACGGCTCGAGGTTGGCGCGGCCGTGAAGCTGGAAGAACGGCGTGAAGACGCCCAGTCCGGTCCACCTTCGGAACACGTTGGAGTCGAGGGGATAGATCTCGCCCAAGAGATCTTCGTCGTCGCGATCGAGGTAGCCGCCGAGGTCCGAGCCAATGGCTGCATAACCGGCGCGGGCCGACCGGAAGAGATGATCCAGCGCGTCGGCCAGACCGACGTCATCACGACGGTTGTCGCCCACCCATGCCACCGGCGCGTGCTCGGGCCGCGCGTAGAAGCGGCCTTCGAATCCGTAGGACCGATCGTACGGGCGGACCATCGTCACGAAGTCCTCCGGGCCGCCGCGCTTGGCGGCACCATAGGCATAGAAGTCCTCGTAGTATGCCTCGGAGTACTCCTGCAGGCTCTTTTCGCCCTCGTCGGTCGTCATCGGGACGGTCGCGATGTAGTCCTCACCGAAATCGAGCTTGAATCCCGAGATACCGAGGTCGAGCACCCGGTCCTGGAAGCGGTGAAAAAAGGCGCGCGCCTGCGGATCGAAGAAGTCGATCGCGCCTCCGCGGCCCTTCCACCAGTAGGACACTTCGCGCCCGTTGACGAAGTAGCCACAGTCCAGCGCCTCCACGAAGCCCTCGGCAGCGCCGTCGTAGAAGTCGCCGCCCGGCTCCACGTCGAAGCTCGATTGATTGAGCATCTGCGTCGTCCACAAGACGACGCGGACGCCGCGATCGCTCATGTCTCCGACCATTCCACCGAAATCGGGGTAGCGGGTCGGATTCGGTTCGAACGTGTTGTAGTTCTTCTCCCAGGGGCTATCGATGACGACAGCGGCCACCGGGATGCCACGCTCGATGAAGCCATCGACGAACGTATACGTATCGTCGCGGTCGCTGATGTCCTTGGAGATCCAGGGGCGCAGCGCCCAGCGCGGCGTATGGATGGGCGGGGCGGCCGCTTCGTCCTCGGGAGCTGCGAGGACCGAGCAGCCGCCGCCGGAACCGCTGGCGCTGCTGGCCGTGCCGCCTCCGCTGCTGGTCTTGCCCGAGGTCTCGTCGTCACCGCACCCGGCGGCGAGCAGGAGGGACAGCGAAAGGAGGGAAAGTGTGGGGCTCCGCATGGTCGCAAGCATGGTCGCAAGCGTATCACCGCATGCCGCGGGCCCGTAGCATCGGCGACTTGGACTTAGGAGCAATGCCGTTCACTTAGGCGTCGGACCGGCTCGAGGTCCTCAAGACCGAGCACGAGCAGGAGCACGAGCACGAACGGGAGCTGTACGAGAATCGTGCTCGCCGTCGCTCATTGGGCAGCGCTGGAGGAGGGCGCGGCGGTGGTCTCGACGTCGAGCGCGCATCGGAACCCGATCGTGGCGTGCCGGGTGCCGGCGGGGTAGCCCTCGCGCACGGTCGCCTTGGCTTCGCCGAGGGGTGTCGCGAAGCTGCCGCCTCGCACAGTGCGCCGCGCCCCAGCGCCGAGCTTGGGATCGGTTCCGCCGGGCGGCGAGTCGGCAAAGCCGTCCGCAACCCATTCGGCCACATTGCCGCCGAGATCCCAGATTCCCTCGGGGGTCTTGTCGAGCGCGTGGCTGCCCGGCGTGCAGGTGTTGACCCCCTTCGGGGTGCAATCACCATTGCGGCCAGCGCAGACGCCCTCGCAGTCGGACTCCTTCGCGCCCCACGGGAAGGCGCGACCAGCGGGCCCGCGCGCCGCCAGCTCCCACTCGGCCTCGGTTGGGAGGCGCTTGCCCTTTTGAGCGCAATAGGCTGCGGCGCTCGTCCAGTCGACGCAGTTGACCGGCTCCTCCAGCTTGTCGCGGACCGCATTGCACTTCGGCGTCCAGTCATTGAACTCCGCCGACGCTTCCTCGACCGAGCCGCATCCGTCGTCGCAGGTGCGGTACTGGCGGAGCGTGACCTCCTGGGAGTCGATCCAGAAGTCGCGCGAGACGTTGGTCGCCGCGTTGTCGCCCATCGAGAAAGATCCGGCCCGAACGCGCACCATTGCGTCGGTGCTGACGAAGCGCGGTGCCGGACTTGCCGGCGCGCTCGCCGAGGGGGCGGCCGACACCGCGGCCGAAGCGCTGGCCCGCGGCTTCACCGCAGTCTTCGGACCATTGGTGCGCTTCACCGAAGGAGCGGCGCTGGGTTGAGCCGAGGGAGCGGTCTTCGGGCCACCCACGTTGGACCAAGAGTATCCGGCGAATGCGACGCCGACGGCGAAGATGCCAGCCGCGACCCAAAGGAATGGGAAGCCCTTGCTTGCGGGCTTCTCGTCGACGGGGGCCGGAGGCACCGCGACGACGGCGGCCCGCTCGGTACGCGATGGCGCGCCCGCCGGGGTCTCGGCCATCGGGTCGTCGCCCGCGTCGAGGGACTGGCGCGTACTGGGCGCTTCCCCCTCCGCGGAGGCGCCCTTCGAACCGGTACCAGGCGCTGGCGTGCCTCCCGAAGACGAGGCCGCAACCGATGCACTGGCCGATGCATTGGCCGATGCACTGGCCACTGCACTGGCCGATGCACCGGCCACTGCACTGGGCGACCCGTTCGGTCCGCTCTTTCGCAGCGACTCGACGGGCAACGTGGCGCCGAAGGCGGTCGGATCGCGCGACGTCTTGCTGCCCGGCGCATCATCGGCAAGGGCGGCGCGCGAAGTGTCCGGCTTGCTGCTGCGTCCGCTCGCGGTGCGCGGGGCGCCGCG
>Ga0105046_10001642_pt1 | contig 34621 bp, 33 predicted proteins | sample MAT03_FD_78385 | JGI IMG/M metagenome (GOLD analysis project Ga0105046, IMG submission 78385) | Freshwater microbial communities from Lake Fryxell liftoff mats and glacier meltwater in Antarctica - MAT-03 (megahit assembly) | ecosystem: Environmental > Aquatic > Freshwater > Ice > Liftoff... | reverse complement strand
TTCGGTAGCAACCCTGTCGGTGCTTTCGCGGCGGGGCGCGGCGGCGGGGTCGCGGCGGCGGGGTGGCGGCGGCGGCGGTTTGCGGCGGCGGGTTTGCGGCGGGGGCGGCTGATAAGAAACCCGGCTGGTTTCTAAGATGATTAGTTCTTGGTCGGGATACGTTTCAGAGTTTCGAGAAGATATCCCCAATATTTTTGCACAGAACTAATTTGCACACGTTCGTCGGGTGAGTGAGCTCCGTAAATATTTGGGCCGAAAGAAATCATTTGCATATCGGGATAATTAGTTCCCAAGATACCGCATTCTAAACCTGCATGAATGGCATCCACATTTGCATTTTCTTTATAGAGTTCTTTGTACAATTCACTCATCAATTTCACTATCGCTGAATCGGGTTTGGGTTCCCATCCCGGATAAGTACCGGCATAATTCACAGTTGCACCACATAACTCAAAAGTGGCACTTATTGCCTGAGCCAGATCCGATTTTTCTGAATCAACCGAACTTCTTGTCAAACATTGAACTGTATATGAACCATCCTTTACCAATACGCGCGCAACGTTATTGGATGATTGCACCAATCCTTCAATAGATGGAGTCATGCGGTAAATTCCATTTGGACACGCATAAACAGCCCGCAAAAATTTGTGTTGAAAATCAAAATCCAAAACAGATGCCGGTGCATCTGTTTCCTCAATAGAAATTTCCAGATTGGGATCTGTAAAACTGTTTTCGTTTTTTAAAGTTACATTAAATTCTGAAACTACTTTTTTAACATTCGAAACTTTATCATCAGCAACAGCGATAACAGCATTAGATTCTCTTGGAATTGCATTACGCAAACTTCCACCATCAATTGCTGCAACACCAATTTGAAAATTGTTTGCCAATTCAAACAATAACCGATTCATAATTTTGTTGGCATTTCCTCTACCTTTATGAATATCCACACCGGAATGTCCGCCGGTAAGTCCTTTCACGTGTAAACGAAAACCTTTTGATAACCCTGGAACAACTTGTTTGTAATTTCCTGTTGCAGTAACATCTATTCCACCTGCACATCCTATTGTAAGTTCGTTATCTTCTTCAGTATCTAAATTGAGCATTATGCTTCCATCAAGCAATCCCCCCTTTAACGCTTTTGCGCCTGTCATGCCGGTTTCCTCATCAATTGTAAAAAGTGCTTCAATAGGTGGATGTGCAATATCAGCAGAAGCCAACAACGACATAATTGAAGCTACACCAATACCATTATCCGCGCCAAGCGTTGTACCTTTAGCTTTTACCCAATCACCATCAACAAACATATCAATTCCTTGTGTATCGAAGTCAAATTGTGTGTCGCTATTTTTTTGATGAACCATATCAAGGTGACTTTGCAACACCACAGTAGTTCTATCTTCCATACCTTTGGATGCAGGCTTTTTAATAATCACATTTCCGGCTTCATCAACAGAAGTAGGCAGATTAAGTTGCTCTCCAAATTTTTTCATGAACTGTATTACTCGTTCTTCTTTTTTAGAAGGTCTTGGAACAGCATTTAAATCTGCAAAATGATTCCACAGTTCTTTGGGAGAAAGTTGACGTACCTGATCGCTCATGATAGTGTGTATTAAATATTTTTCGCAAAATTATAAAAATATTTTGTGATCCTCACTACATCTATTACCTTTCAACAGATCATTCTCAGGTATTCAAATTCATTTGAGGACCACCGAACGTAATTCATTTAACTTTTCAAACAACTTCTTAATCAATTGATTTTTAAATCTATCTGGAAAATAAATGACTAACCACGCACTCCCAATTCAACAATCCGACCGGGCAACGATTCTGGATGTACTTAGAGGCTTTGCCATATTAGGCATTTTTATAGCAAACAGCGGAGGCTTTTCATTATATATGTTTATGGAAGAATCTTCTAAAAATGCTCTATTTACTGCATCTGCAGATCATTACACTGACTATTTTCTCACCGCATTTATTGATGGAAAATTTTATTCGCTATTCTCTTTACTTTTTGGAATTGGTTTCACCATTATCCTGGATCGCAATGAGAGTTCCGGAAAAAATCCGCTACCCTATTTTTATCGCAGAGTATTTTTACTTGCACTCTTCGGTCTGGCTCATATTTATTTACTCTGGGAAGGGGATATACTTTTACTTTATGCTATCATTGGAATGGTACTACCTCTCTTTCGAAAGTTAAAAGATAAAACATTAATAATTATTTCTATTGCCTTAATTTTTACACCTTTGTTAATTGATTTTGGAAAAGTAATCACCGATGGAAAATTAAATTTGGCGGCCCCATTAACTGCACTTGCGCTCGAGGCAGATGCTAAGACAGGAATTACAGAAGAAAATTTCAGAACCTATTTGATCGATAACACAACTTATGAAAGTGTTCTTAACTGGTGCAGAGGAGGAATTTTCTGGCGTTATGAATATATTGTGAGCAGTAATAGAATTCCGAAAGTCCTGGCTATGTTTTTGTTAGGATTGGTAGTGGGCAGGAGGATGATTTATAAAAATTTAGAAAGCCAAAAGGTTTTACTAATGAAATTAATGAAGCGGGGATTTGTGATCGGCATTCCCGCAAGCTTGGCATTAGCCTATTTCTCAAAAGATGAAATTTATCTCCCAAAAGCAAAAGGACTTTGGGATACATTATTCTATGCCATCAGTGTAATTCCGCTGAGTATTGCATACACATCATCTATTTGCATTCTGTATATGAATGTGAAATGGAAAAAAATTCTTTCTCCTATGGCTGCCGTTGGCCGGATGGCGTTGACTAATTACATTATGCAAACTGTATTTGGGATATTTATTTATTATGGCTTAGGCTTAGGGATGGCAACAAAATTTGGCCCTGCCCTATTTGTACCTATTGCTTTAATTGTATATTTTATTCAGATAGTGTACAGTAATTTATGGTTTCAATATTTTAAATATGGTCCTCTGGAATGGGTTTGGCGACAGTTAACCTATGGAAAGATGCTTTCGATAAAAAAATAACAAGGTTCAAAGTACCCAAATCATGGGATAATCGCTGGTCTTCGTCAATTGTATTTTAACTTTTTAAATTAGTAATTTTGAAGACCTCAAAAGGAAATACAAATGTTTAAATCGGACCTGTTGTTAAAATTTTCTATTCAGTCCTTGCTGATATTAATTATAGCGTTTCCTTTCACCGGAAATTCTCAAACATTTACACATCAGGACACACTCAGAGGTTCCATCACCGCTGAGCGATCCTGGTGGGATTTAACACACTATGATTTATCTGTCAAAGTTGATCCGGAAAATAAATTTATTTCAGGTATTAATATCATCAAATTTAAAGTTCTTGAAGTTAACAAAGTACTTCAGATCGATTTGCAGGAACCGATGAAAATTTCAAAAATAATTTATGAAAATGCTGAACTACCATTTAGAAAATATGGAAATGCCTGGTATGTTGATTTTCCACAGACACTTTCTATTGGTGAGGCAAAGGAAATAAATGTTTATTTTGAAGGCAATCCACAAAGTGCTCGTAACGCACCATGGGATGGAGGATTTTCGTGGAAAAAAGATGATACCGGAAAAGATTTTATTGCCACTTCCTGTCAGGGACTAGGAGCCAGTATTTGGTGGCCGTGTAAAGATCACATGTACGACGAACCCGAAAATATGTGGATACGTGTCACTGCTCCCGATCATCTAACTGCTGTGGCTAATGGAAGATTAAAGAAAATGGAAAAGCATAAAAACAACACCAAAACATTTCACTGGTATGTTTTAAATCCAATTAATAACTACGGTGTAAATATAAATATCGGAGATTATGTACATTTTTCAGAAAAATACAATGGTGAAAAAGGAATTCTTGACTGTGACTATTATGTATTAAAGTACAATCTCGAAAAGGCCCGCATACATTTTCAGGATGTGCCAATGATGCTCAAGGCGTTTGAATATTGGTTTGGTCCGTACCCATTTTATGAGGACGGTTACAAGTTGGTTGAAGTGCCTTACTTAGGAATGGAACATCAGAGCTCTGTGACCTATGGCAACAAGTACCTGAAAGGATATCTGGGAAGAGATCGTAGTAAAAGTGGCTGGGGACTTAAATTTGATTACATCATCATTCACGAATCGGGTCATGAGTGGTTTGCGAATAGTATAACATATAAAGATATAGCCGATATGTGGATCCATGAAAGCTTTACTACCTATTCCGAAAATCTGTTTCTTGATTTTCATTTTGGGAAACAGGCTTCTTCTGAATATGTACTTGGAACAAGAGAGGAAATTAAAAACGACAAACCAATAATTGGACAATATGGAGTTAACCAGGAGGGATCGGGAGATATGTACACTAAGGGATCTAATATGCTTCACACGTTACGCCAATTGGTTAATGATGATGAAAAATGGCGGGAGCTGCTGAGAGGGCTCAATAAAAAATATTTCCATAAAGTTGTTACCACACAACAAATTGAAAAATATTTAAGTGATGGCTCGGGAATTAATTTGCAACCATTTTTTGATCAATACCTTCGCAATGTCAGAATACCGGTTCTTGAATATATCTTTGATGGTGAAACCGTGAGGTACCGCTGGACCAATTGTGCGCAAGATTTTGAAATGAAGTTAAGAGTGGTGATCAACAATTCCGAAAAATGGATTTCTCCAACCGCGAGCTGGAAAACTTATCAAATGGGAGAAAAAGTTGTCTCGCTCAAAATAGATCCCGATTTTTATGTAGCAGGATTTAATCTTACCGGAAAATAACTTTTCACACAACATCGATTAGTGTATTTTATTCATTTTCAATATTTTAAACTTTCACTTATCAAAGGTGACAATCAAGTTTCTTGTCGTATTTTCGGTAATAAAAAAGAAAACTATCAGGACTCATTAAACATTAAAATAAAAAGAAATGTTACTGTTACGGCTTACATTTGCACCTTGGACACAATAAATGGATTCCTTAACACAAATTGTACTTGGTGCCGCAGTTGGCGAAGTTATACTTGGTCGTAAACTCGGTAACAAAGCAATGTTGTTGGGTGCTTTGGGAGGAACCATTCCTGATTTAGATGTGATTTATAGTTTTTTTAATGACGATCCAATTCGACAGCTGGAAGTTCACAGAGCCTATAGTCATTCTGTGCTCACCCACTCTCTTCTTTCTGTTCCGTTTGCATGGCTGAGTCAAAAGTGGAACAAGCAGAAAATAACCTTTGGTACTTGGTATTTGTTTTGGTTCACTTGTCTTTTTACCCACTCTCTGCTTGATTGCTGCACTACTTATGGCACTCAACTATTGCTGCCATTTACTAATTACCAGGTGGCTTTCAATAATATAAGTGTGATTGATCCGATTTACACCATTCCTTTCCTGCTAATACTGGCAGTTTGTTTGTTTATTAAAAGAGAAAATCCATTACGACGAAAATTTTTATGGACATCAATAACAGTAAGTAGCATCTACTTGATTTTCACATTTGGATTGAAGTTTGTGGTGCACGATAAATTTAAAAACAGTTTACGATCAGAAAATATTGAATATTCTGAATTGAATAGTACACCCACTATTTTAAACTCAATTTTGTGGAGCGCTATAGCGTATAATGACTCTGTTTTATATCTTTCTGAATATTCTTTTTTGAAAGCTGATGAAAAAATCACCTGGATCCCATACACTCGGAACCTGCAATTACTCCCAACTTATGATAGCCGTGCATTACAAACATTAAAATGGTTTAGTGATGGTAATTATTTTATTAAACCTGTTTCGTCCGACACTATTGAATTTTACAATGTTAAGTTTGGCAGGATGCGATTTGACACTGCCGTTCCCAATGAGGCCTTTATTTTTTACTGGAAGTTTTATCTTGATGGCCATGAGGTAAGGGATGAGGAAGTGAGAAAAGATGACTGGAAATTTTCGGAAACATTCAGAATGCTTATGGATCGGATTGGGATTTAGACGGCGTGGTTGGGTCCATTTTTGAACCACATAGGGACATAGGGAACATAGGCGTGGTTGGGTTGGCGTGGGTTGGCGTGGGTTGGTTGGCGTGGTTGGGTTGGCGTGGTTGGGTTGGCGTGGTTGGGTCCATTTTTGAACCACATAGGGACATAGGGAACATAGGCGTGGTTGGGTTGGCAAGTACCGCCAAAAGACATAGAAATACCAGAACATCGAGTATTCCTTATGTCATCTTTGTTCTCATTATTTTGGGATTTATCTTTCCGGTAATTCCCTGAACATTTCATTTACAACAGTTTCCTGACCTTCTTTAAAAATATTTGTGCAATTAAAATTAATAATGATTCCTTTAGGTTTTTCAAGGAGTTTCATATAGGTGTGCATTATTGCATGATGAATTGGTGCAATACCAAAAGTTGCTTTAAGGTCTACTACTATGAGATTTTCAACCAGAAAATCACACCTCAGATCTGTTCGGACAGAAATACCTTTGTAAATTACAGGAACATTAAGTTCGGAAGCAACAGAAATATCTCGTAAGTAAAATTCATGCTTCATGCAATTGTGATAAACACTTTCCAGCAATCCAGGTCCCAGGTGTTTGTGGACTTCAATGGCGACAGAAATAATAGAATAGGTTAGTTCTTTAAAAGTTTGTTTAGAGTACATAATGAAAAGGGTTTAAAAGTTGATATACAAAATTAAACAAAATTATTTTATTTCACAAATTTCCTGTAACTTTATGATCTGTAAAACCTTTCTAAAAAATGTTTGATCCTCGGATAAATGCTTACATAGAAAACGCAAAACCATTCGCACAACCGATTCTCAAAAAATTACAACAACTAATACACAAGGGGTGTCCGGATGTGGCCGAAACTATTAAATGGGGAATGCCTTCTTTTGTATATAAGGGTACTTTATGCAGTTTTGCCTCCTTTAAAAATCATTGCTCATTTAGATTTTGAAAAGCCTTTTTGATAAATGACTTCAAAAAATACCTGCAACCACAAGCGGCTCAGGGTGGTGAGGAAATGGGCAATCTTGGAAAAATTACTATTCTGAAAAATCTTCCTCCCGACGCAGTATTTATTAATTTTATAAAACAAGCTGCCTAACTAAATCAAGATGGTGTTAAACTACCAAAAACAAAGAAAACATCAGTAAAAGAAACTATAATTCCTTTGGAATTTCAAAATGCACTGAATAAAAAAATGCAAAAATTAATTTTGAGAATTTTTCACCACATCAACGCAATGAATACCATGAATGGATTAATGAATCGAAAACTGAAGTAACAAAAAACAAGAGAATTGCTACTGCAGTTGAATGGATTGAGGAAGGGAAAAGAATGAATTGTAAATATGAAAAAAAGAACTAATTTTTTGTTAATTCTTTTTACGAAGCATATTATAATATCCTACCTTATCAAAGAAAACGTACCAAAAATTGGTTTTTTCGAAGTGTCATTATTTATCCTGATCAGGTAACTGTAAACACCTTGAGGAGATGCAGAACCACCGGATGATTTACCATTCCATGTGTCGAAGGCGCCGGAGGAGGTAAAAATAACTTGTCCCCAACGGTTAAAAATACTCATTTCATAACCTCCGGTTGAAAACCCAATCAATCCAAAATTGTCATTTTTACCATCACCATTTGGAGTAAAGGAGTTTGGGACATACGCTGTAATAATATTTTCTATTTCCAGTTGCTTCACAAGTGTATCGGTACAGCCAACATCGTTGGTGGTTACTAAACTAACATTATAAATTCCTGCTGAAGAATAGGTATGTTGCAGATTTTGCTCTAGTGAAGTTATTGAATCTCCCAGATTCCATTGCCAGTTAATAGCATTTGTTGATGCATCAGTAAAATTAACCCGCATGTCGAAAATTGTTAATTGAGCAGGGCTCCAGTAAAAATCGGAAACAGGAGCAGGTAACACTTCTATAAAAATACTATCTGCAACGGTGCCATAACAATTATCATCAACGTAAGAGAAATAATAATCAGTGAAAGGAGGAACAATGAGTGCTTGAGGTGTGGTTAAGTTGCCATAGCTCCAGGAATAGGAATAAGAATTGCTTTTACCACCGGTTGCGGCTGTAGCAAGACTCACAGATTGACCGTTGCATACTTCCAACGGACCATCGGTGAGATTTGCTTTTAATGAATCGTAAAGATAAAATACTAACGGTTGGGCAAATGTGAAATCAGGTGACAAACATGGGTAAGAAGATGTTACAGAAACATTTACCTCATCTCCACTTTTAAGATTATTAAGAACCAGAATGGAATCGCTTATTCCTAATGACATTCCATTCAACAACCAATCGTAAACAGGAGGAGCGCCCGTAAATTGAGACGTAACTTCAAAAACCACTTCCTGCCCCGGACAGATTGAATCAACAATATTGGCGGTGAGTAAAATTTCGGGCTCCAGCTGTGGCTGAATATTAAATACAATTACATTTGATTGTTGCGGAGGACATCCTGTTGAAGGCGCAAGTGTTACATAAACCGACATCAAGCCACTCGGACTGGCTGCAGTAAACAAATTGCTGTTGGTTCCTGAGTTTACGCCATTGATATTCCATTGATAAACAGGAGTTATTCCTGCGTTGGTAACATTGGCAGTAAACAAACAAATTTGTTGAGGACATAATACTCCGGATGGGTTGGAAGTGATATTCACTTGAGCACCGGGTTGCGGATTAATGGTTACAATATAGGGAGGTGAGTTTGCCGTGTCGTTGAGCAAACAGGTTGCATTAGATATCATCATTACAGTAATAACATCTCCATTGTTCAACGATGAAATAGTAAGAAGCGAATCATTTGTTCCAACCGAAACCCCATTCACCGTCCAAAAATATTGTGGAGCGGTACCTGACAAAATCGGAACAGCAACAAATGTAGCCTGTGAATTCTGACAAATAATTCCCGGTGGAGATTGCGCTATAGAAACAGAGGCAGTTAACGATGCCGGTCCGGGAGTAACATAAATAGAATAGATTACACTAGCTGATTTTGGCGGGCACCCATTATCAGCAGCTGTTACAATAACCTGATAAGGAGCAGATCGACTTGTTCCGCATGCGGGAGTCCAGCAAAAAGTGGAAGCGACTACGCTATCTCCAATAGAATTTGGCATTACACCGGGAGGATTAACAACAGCACTATTTAATACAGGTCCTGATGCAGCTAAAAAAAGACTATCTCCATCAGGATCTGAAAAAGATACATTAAAACATAGCGACGCACCTTCACCCACAGTAAAAATTGTTCCTGCACCGGCAGCACCAAAGTTCGGAACAAGATTGGGAGTGCACACAATAGATATAAATTGCAAATCGCGTCGTATGGAAGAAATTTGAACCCCATTCCTAAATTCTCTGATTTCAATAGCAGCAACATAAAATCCTTGGCTAGGGAAATAATATTTAGTTAGTCCTGAAAGAGGATCTATAAATGTATAACCTCCGGCACCTAACATATTGGCAACACTATAACCCGGTGCATATATTATTGGAGGTATCGGTAAAAAATAAGGGTTGTTGTCGATGAAAGGATCAGGTATTGGAGCAGATGTAGAGGAATATCCGTTATAAGGGACCACAAATGAATACACCAAAGAATCTCCATCGGGATCTGTTGCATTGTTGACGAGTGAAACAGTATCACCTAAGCACATGTAAGGCACACTTATGTCGGTGATTTGTGGCGATGAATTTATAATACCGGGAGGAATAAAAGTGTAATAAGACATACCTGCAGCACCGGGAGAATCAAGGTTGATAATATTCCCATTTCTGCAACAGCGTTCAACAAACAAATAATATCCCTCCGCATTGTCGGGTAATAAAATTGAAGCAAAGTATTCACCACGTTCAATGCACGCATTGGAACTAAATGTGCAATTGGAATTGGATGAATCTGAAATAATAAAATCGGAAGAGATTAGAGTTAGTGTCTCGGTGCTAAACCAAATTAACGGATTTGCTGGGTTCCCGGGATCGTTGGTATACACACCCAAAAACATGGATGTATCGAGAGGCGCTGTTGGAGCAAGAGTTGAATCGCAATAGCGGTACACAATTAACTTCACGTTGTAAAATGCTCCACCTGAAATAGCACCGTCATACTGGTATGTTAATTCTCCTCCCATAAGGTGAGTTGCTTGTGAAGGTTGAATGAGTCCAACAACAAACAGTTGAATTAAACAAACTTGAATTAAAATCTTACAGAACATGGCACTCAAAGAATTTGGGGAAAGCTAAATTACCACAATTCCCGATATCCACTGTCATGAGTTGGTAATTAATCCGTTACAGCCTGCAAAACATGGGCGAACACACGGTTAAATAAGGTCAAGGTTTATATAAAAGAGCTGTTTGTGATTTGATTTCTTTCATAGCATCAAACAGATGATCAAGGTCGTCCTGAGAATTGAATGCATTCATAGAATATCGAAGATAAAATTTGCCATCTCCTCTGGCCACCGGAATTTCAATCCTATACTTATTAAATAAAATTTTATAAAGCTCGTCGGCATTAGATGTTCCAATAGGTATTGAAAACATCTGACCAAAAAAATCATTATTCAAAGGAGCAAGAGGTTCTGTTTCCATCAGTTCACAAAATCTGATTGCATTATCCATCACCATTTTTTTACACCTGTTGCTCACCTCCGTCCAATTGAAATCATTCATAAATTCTATAGCTTTAGGGATGGTGAGATAAGCAGAAAAATCACGGGTGCCGTTGAACTGATGGTAGTCGATGAATTGTGAATTGGATGGAGAATCGCTTTTGTAACCCCAGCTAATGATCAAAGGATCCAGATCATTTTGGAATTCCTTTTTCACAAACAAAAATGAACTCCCTTTAGGTGTCATCATCCATTTATGACACGCGCCGGTATAATAATCAGCCTTGAGCTCTGCAAGGTTCAACTTCACATGCCCGGGAGCGTGAGCCCCGTCTACAATGGTAATTAAGCCTAGTTCTTTAGCTCTCTCACAAATTTCTTTAACAGGGAGAATAATTCCTGTGGCACTGGTTATATGACTTATAAATACAGCCTTTGTTTTAGGAGAATAACTTTTCCAGAACTGATCTAAAAATTCACCTTTGGACTGAACAGGAAGTTGAATCCGGGCTTTAACAAACAAAGCACCAAACTTACTGCAGTAGTAATTCCAGGTACGTTCCGTTGCACCATACTCAATATTAGTGGAGAGTATTTGATCACCTTCATTCAGTTTGAAATTTTTCGCAATAATATTAACTGCAAACGAAGGGTTAGGTGTAAAAACAAGATCATCAGCATTGCAATTAATATATTTTGCAAGAGCTTCTCTTGATGTTTTCATATGTGCAGCACCTTTAACTGCAATAAATTGCACAGGTTCCGATTCCATTTGATATTGCCAGTTCAAAAAGTTTTCGAAAATTGGTTTAGGACAGGCACCAAACGATCCGAAGTTGAGAAAAGTAATTTCCGGATCAAGGAGAAACAAGGATTTGTAATTCTGAGTATTTTTCATTGGAATATTTGACCCGCCAAAAATAGTATAATCTTCAGTACATCTAAACGTTTGGAAACCAGCGAGCAAATTTCTTGTACAAAATTTTAATTAATACCACTTAAAATGCTGACCTTTACTCTGTTCAAACTAAAAAAAGAAGATGAGCAACAATGACGTTTTAAAAAAATTGCGAGTAGCGCTGGAGCTCAGAGATGATGATATCATTCACATCCTAAGCCTCGAAGATTTCAAAATCAGCAAAACCGAATTAAGTTCCTTTTTCAGGAGCGAAGACCATCCCAATTACAAGCCCTGTGGAGATCAGATTTTGAGGAAATTTCTAAATGGGTTAGTCACTTATAAGCGAGGGCCAAAAAAGTCTACAAATGAGCCTCTGGATTGAAAAATGAGATAGCTACTTCCTAATCATCTGTTTATAAACTATTTAGTTTAGCCATTTTCTTTGTGTAATACTCCATTCAGTTGTTTAAAATCCGAATTAATTAATCTAATTTTGCAGATTCTCAAAACGGCTGAAACAGTTGATTTTTCTGATGTTTTGATTTGTTTCACGCCACGAGAATATACTATTATGATTGAAATTGGCGATAAGGCACTGACTTTAAATGATATGCGAGCTGTTGTTGAGGAAGGACAGCAGGTTAAACTTTCAGTCAGGGCATTGAAGAAAGTCGAAGAGAGTTATACTTTTTTAAATTCGTTTTCGAAAGGTAAGCTGATCTATGGGATCAACACGGGATTTGGGCCAATGGCTCAATACAAAATCAAAGAAAAAGATCTTAAACAGCTTCAATACAATTTAATACGTAGCCATTGTTCGGGCACGGGAAATTTACTCGAGGCGAATGATGTGAGAAGTTTAATGGTAGTTCGGCTCTCTTCGATGATGCAAGGTTACTCGGGCGTGCACAAAGAACTGGTTTTGTTACTAAAAGATTTGATCAACAAAGAAATTTATCCATGTATTTATGCTCATGGCGGTGTTGGTGCCAGCGGCGACCTTGTTCAGCTTGCGCATCTGGCATTAGCCCTTATCGGGGAAGGTGATGTAGTTTACAAGGGCAAAATCACCAAAACAGCAGGTGCATTCAAAAAAGAAAAACTAAAGCCTATTTCTATTCACAATCGGGAAGGAATAGCGGTATTGAATGGAACATCGGCGATGACCGGAATTGGAGCTATAAATATTTCACATGCTGCCAGGTTAGTAAATTGGTCGGTGATTTTTTCCACTATGATCAATGAAGTTGTAGAGGCATTTGATGATCATTTTTCTACGGAACTGAACAATTTAAAATTGCACAAAGGCCAGCAAAAAATTGCTGCTGCCATGAAGAAAATTTCCGCAAAGAGTAAACTGATAAAGAAAAGATCAGAGATACTTTATCAAAGTGAAAATATAGAAAAGCAGGATATCCTTAAAGAAAAAGTTCAGGAATATTATTCACTCAGATGTGTGCCACAAATACTGGGCCCAATTCTTGATACTATAGTGTATGCTGAAAATGTGGTTATGAATGAGGTGAACTCCGTTAACGACAACCCTATCATCGACAAAGCGAATCATGATGTGTTTCATGGTGGAAATTTTCACGGTGATTACATTTCACTTGAAATGGATAAATTAAAAATCGCCATCACTAAACTGGCTATGCTTGCAGAACGTCAACTGAATTATTTACTTAACGATAAACTCAACCAAAAACTTCCTCCTTTTTTAAATTTGGGTGTTCTTGGTCTGAATTATGGCATGCAGGGAATGCAGTTCACCGCAACATCTACTGTTGCCGAATGTCAAACCTTATCGATGCCTGCATATATTCACAGCATCCCAAACAACAACGACAACCAGGATATTGTAAGTATGGGAACCAATTCGGCGCTTATTACACGAAAGGTAATTGAAAATGCCTACGAGGTAATGGCCATTCACGCAATTGCAGTTGCACAAGCGGTAGATGGCATGAATTGCTCTGATAAATTATCACCTTTCTCGAAAACGATTTATCAAAAAATAAGAAAAATTTGTCCTGCAATCAGAGAGGACCGTACCATGTATACAAGCATTGAAAATGTAAAAGAATATTTGAACAACGAAAAAATTAATTTACTTTTTTAATATAGTCAGAAAGTGAAATACGCATTTGTTACAGGGGGATCCAGAGGGATAGGCAAAGCAGTAAGTTTAAAACTGGCCGCTAAAGGTTATAATATTTTATTGAATTACCGTAGCAATGATGTCGAAGGTGAAAAAACAAAGGCCGAAATCGAATCACTGGGGGTTGTTTGTGAATTGCTGAAGTTTGATGTTGCGGATAAAAATTCAGTTGATGAAATATTATTAGGTTGGATTGAAAACAACAAAGAAAAAACAATTGAGGTGTTGGTGAATAATGCCGGCATCCGTGATGATAATTTATTAATGTGGATGACAGATAGTCAGTGGAAGAACGTACTTTCCACCAATCTTGATTCCTTTTATTACATCACTCGGCATGTGGTGGCCCAGATGCTTGCGAAGCGATATGGCCGCATTATAAATATGGTATCTCTTTCGGGATTGAAGGGAATGGCCGGACAAACCAACTATTCAGCTGCAAAAGCGGGATTGATTGGTGCCACAAAGGCATTGGCTCAGGAGATAGCCAAGCGAGGGGTTACTGTTAATGCAGTGGCTCCGGGTTTTATTGTAACCGAAATGACAGAGGGTTTGGATGAAAAAACCCTTTCGGCGATGGTTCCCATGAAGCGATTTGGCACAGCGGAAGAGGTGGCGGAGGCAGTGGCATTCTTTGCTTCCCCCGGGGCCTCTTACATTACCGGTGAAGTGTTGAATATTAACGGGGGTCTTTATTCATAATTGATTTAAAACAGAATATATTTTATATTTGTTAAAATGAAGCGAGTGGTAATTACGGGTTTAGGGATTTATTCGTGCATTGGTAAAAACCTTGAAGAGGTCAGAGACTCCCTTTTTAAGGGTACTTCTGGAATAATTCTTGATCCTGCGCGCAAAGAATTCGGTTACCGTTCCGGACTTACCGGCTATGTTGAGCGACCCCAATTAAAAGGAATTCTTGACAGAAGATCCAGGGTGATGTTGCCGGAGCAGGGGGAGTTTGCTTACATGGCAACTCTGGAAGCTCTGAGAAATGGGAGGATTGATGATGATTACCTCGACCGGAACGATATTGGAATCATTTATGGTAACGACAGTTCAGCAAAGCCGGTGATGGAAGCTATTGATATCATCAGAGAGAAAAAGGATACCTTGCTGGTAGGATCGGGATCGGTGTTTCAAACCATGAACTCTACTGTAACGATGAATCTGGCAACTATATTCAGGTTGAAAGGAATCAATTATACATTGAGTGCTGCATGCGCAAGTGGTTCTCATGCAATTGGTACTGCCTATCATTTTATCAAAACCGGATTACAGGATATGATTATTTGCGGCGGTGCCCAGGAGGTGAATTTATATTCGATGGGAAATTTCGATGCACTTTCGGCGTTCTCCATCCGCGAAAGCGACCCAACACGGGCCTCTCGACCCTTCGACCGGGACCGGGATGGACTTGTACCCAGTGGCGGTGCAGCAACAGTTATTTTAGAGAGTCTTGAATCGGCACTTCGCAGAGGAGCACCAATTCTTGGAGAAATTCTGAGTTATGGATTCTCTTCAAACGGTGGTCATATCTCCAATCCTACTGTTGATGGGCCTGTAAAATCCATTGCGATGGCGGTGAAAGAGTCGGGATTAAAATCGTCGGAGATAGATTACATTAATGCGCATGCAACATCTACTCCGGTGGGAGATGCTAAGGAAGCAAAAGCTATTGATGCAGTTTTCGGAAATGATAAAACTCCTGTGAGCTCTACAAAATCACTTACCGGACACGAGTGCTGGATGTCGGGTGCAAGTGAAATTGTATATTCAATGATTATGATGAAAGAAGGTTTTGTTGCTCCGAATATTAATTTTGAAAATCCCGATGAGGATTCTGCAAAACTTAACATCATCAGCAAAACACTTGAAAAAAATATTGATGTTTTCCTCTCCAATTCCTTTGGTTTTGGAGGAACAAACTCCTCATTAGTTATCAGAAAAGTTACTAAATAGTAAATAGTAAAACATGAATAATGCAGAAATTATAAGTACGATTAATCATTTTATGGTTGAGGAGTTTGAAGTAGAGCCTCAGATGATTTCTCCGCAGGCAAATCTGCGTGAAACATTACAGCTTGATAGTCTCGACTATATCGACCTGGTGGTGGTCATAGAAAGTAATTTTGGTTTTAAAGTTAAAGCTGAAGATTTTTCTGACATCATCACTTTTCAAAACTTCTACGATTACGTCATTTCTAAAGTTGGTTCTAAAGCAGAAGATCCGAAATAATGCCACAATGGGAAGGCAAATCAAAAGGAACAAGCACCGGGTATAAAATATTTGTATTCCTCATTAAAAATATCGGAATCGGTGGCGCTTACCTCCTGCTGCGTTTCGTTTCATTATATTATTTTCTCTTCTCCAGTTCAACATCAAAGCCAATTCTGTCATTTTACAGAAATATGCTTAAATTTAGCAAGTCAAAATCACTGAAATTGCTGTACTTGAATTACTTTAAACTAGGACAAACTCTCATCGACAAAGTGGCGCTGATGTCTGGTGCCCGTACCAATTTCACCTTCGACTTCGATGGCGAACAGCATCTGAGAGAGATGATTGCCAAAGGATCGGGCGGTTTGTTGTTAAGTGGTCATTTGGGAAGCTGGGAAGCGGCGGGTCATTTGCTGAAGCGATTAAATACCAGAATTAATATTGTGATGTACGACGGCGAGGATGCGAATATTAAACAGTACATGGATGCCATTACCGGAGAAAAATCATTCAACATCATTTACGTGAGAGGAGATCTCGAACACATCTTTAAAATAAATCAGGCGCTATCGAATAATGAAATTGTTTGCATGCATGCCGATCGGTTTCTTTCAGGGAACAAAACTATAATTGCTGATTTTTTAGGGATGCCCGCAAAATTCCCGGAAGGTCCGTTTTTGCTTGCACAGCGCTTAAAGGTTCCTGTAGTGTATGTGTATGCATTCAAAGAAACGAACACCCATTACCATTTTTATTCGACCGGCATCAAAAATTTCGATTCACAAAAGGGCGATACCGTTCAAATTATTTTGAACGATTATGTGAAAAGCCTCGAAACAATGGTTCATAAGTATCCTGAACAATGGTTTAATTATTATAACTTCTGGAAATCCTGACCTATGCTCGTTACCGGTTCCGAAATACTCGATTGCATCCCTCAGCGTCCACCGCTGGTGATGATAGATAAATTATTGTTTGCTAATTCCGAAAAATCAATCACCGGCATGTACATCAATGCAGATAATGTACTTGTTGAAAACGGTTTCTTTTCGGAAAGTGGATTGATTGAAAACATAGCTCAAACTGCAGCTGCGGGGGTAGGCTATACATGCAAACTAGAAAATAAAAAAGTGCCCGTTGGATTTATCGCATCCATTAAACACATAAAAATTCATCATCTCCCTGCAGTAGGATCTGAAATTACCACTGAAGTAAAATTAACCAATAGAATAATGGAAGTAAGTATTGTTACCGGAAGTGTATGGCAGGATGAAGTGCTCATGGCCGAATGTGAAATGCGTATTTTTGTAAGATCGGAACCACAGTGATTAAATAAAATTACCACCCCATAAACATTCAGCAAATTAAATAAATAGAGTTTAACTTAAAAATGCTTACATCACAACTGGAATTCAGAGTTCGATTTAACGAAGTAGATCCATTGGGTATAGTTTGGCATGGACATTACGTTCGTTTTTTTGAAGATGGAAGGGAAGATTTTGGAGCGCATCACGGTATGGCCTACATGGACATTTACAAGCAAGGGTTTGTTGCTCCCATAGTGAACATCAATTGCAATTATAAAAAATCATTGGAATATGGTGATGTTGCTGTAGTCGAAACAACATTTGTGAATCACCAGGCCGCAAAAATTATATTCAATTATAAAATATTTCTTAAGTCAACCAAAGAGGTTGTTGCTGAGGGAACTTCTGTACAGGTGTTTCTCGACAGCGAAAAACGGCAACTGCAACTGGTAATGCCTGAATTTTTTGAGAAGTGGAAAAAAGAACAAGGATTGTAAACGGGCATTTTGCATGAAACAGATCTCAGTTAGCGGTACAAATATTATCTCACCACTGGGATTTACTTCGGCTGAAAATTTAACCATGATGCTGAATGGCAATTCCGGTGTTGCAGCTTTTAACAGGCCTAAGATAGATGACGATACCATTTACGCTGCTTTATTTGATGATAACGTTCTTCATAAAAACAGCACTTACGCCAATCTGCCTGCTCAATTTACCAAGTATGAAAAACTTTTAATTTCTTCTATTGAGGATGCAAAATTAAATTCGGGAGTAGATCTTTCTGAAAAAGAAACCATTTTTATTTTATCTACTACCAAAGGAAATATTGCTTTACTCGAAGAAAAAGATATTTCGGATGAACTGATTCAACGAATGAGTTTATTCCATTCCGGGAAATTAGTTTCAGAATATTTTAAAAATCCTAATGATCCTGTTATTATTTCTAATGCCTGCATTTCTGGTGTTGCTGCATTGATTTATGCTGAACGTTTGCTGCAAAATGGCGATTATAAAAATGCAGTTGTTGCCGGTGCCGATTTAATTAGCAAGTTCGTTTATTCAGGCTTCAAATCTTTTCAGGCACTCAGCAAAGGAAAATGCAAACCCTTTTCTGCCGATCGCGACGGAATTAATTTGGGTGAGGCTGCCGCTACAATCATACTCACATCAGGAGCTACATCTTCAAAATCAAACTTGTTGCAGGTTCATGGCGGGGCCATTAGTAACGACTCCAACCACATTTCAGGTCCATCAAGAACAGGCGATGAACTTGGCCATGCTATTCAGCAATCTTTGATACGTTCAAAAATAAATTCTGATGAAATTGGATTTATATCTGCTCATGGAACGGCAACATCCTATAACGATGAGATGGAAGCAAAAGCATTTTATTCAACGGGCTTTAGCAAAACCCCCGTCAATAGTATGAAAGGCTATTTTGGTCATACCCTGGGTGCTGCAGGAGTTTTAGAATCCGTTGTTTGTATGATGTCGCTTTTAAATGATGTAGTGATTCCAACAGCAGGATTTACTTCAAAGGGAGTAAGTGTTGATATTAACATTTGTGAAAATCAAATAAATACGAAAGCAAAATATTGCTTAAAAACCGCATCCGGATTTGGTGGATGTAATGCATCAATAGTATTTTCAAAATCTTAAATTGTAAAAATATTACCTATGAAATTTTTTAAAACCGACGAACGGACTGCTCTGGAATCTATTGAATACGCACAATTCATTGCTTATGCTCCTGTTGTATTTCAGGCAGCATTGACAATGCGTAACCTGGGTATTCTTGCTTTAGTTGAAAAGGCCGGAAAAGAAGGCATCACTGCAGAAGAAATTGTAAACAAAACCGGACTTTCTGAGTACGGAGTAAGAGTTTTAGTTGAAGCAGGTCTTGGGATTGGGTTGCTGATAATTAACGAAGATAAATATTCAATAACCAAAACGGGATACTATATTCTACAGGATCAGATGACTCATGCAAATCTTGATTGGATGCAGGATATTTGTTATCGTGGATTATTCGATTTAACAAAGTCAATTGAAACCGGTAAACCGGAAGGACTAAAAACTCTGGGTAACTGGCCCACCCTATACGAAGGACTCGCTCATCTTAAACCACATGAACAAAAAAGCTGGTTTGCTTTCGATCACTATTATTCGAGTGATTCCTTCCCGGTAGTGTTGCCTCATGTATTTTCAAATCATCCTAAAAGAATTCTGGATATTGGTGGCAATACCGGTAAATGGGCTCTCAAATGTGCTGATTATGATAAAGATGTTAAAGTAACTATTGTTGATTTACCCGGACAGATTAAAATGGCTGAAGCCAATATCAGTGCAGCCGGTTTCAGCGACAGGGTTTCGTTTTATCCCATAAATATACTCGACGAATCAAATAAGTTTCCCAAAGGTCATGATGTTATTTGGATGAGTCAGTTTCTGGATTGTTTTTCGGATGATGAAATTGTGTCTATCCTAAAAAGATGCTATGAAGCGCTTGATGATGATGGCCAGGTATTTATACTTGAACCTTTTTGGGATCGACAGAAATTTAAAGTGTCGGCGTTTTGTCTGCAGATGACTTCTTTGTATTTCACAAATATTGCAAATGGTAACAGCCAGATGTATAATTCAGAAATATTTATACGACTGATTAAAAAGGCCGGTTTTGAAGTACGTGAAATAATTGATAATATTGGTGTAAGTAATACTTTACTAAAATGCAGCAAAATAAAATAAGTAATTGAAACATTTGTATTCTTCCGAAATACCCAAAAATACCTACGATGCCATAGTAATTGGATCAGGTATTGGAGGGCTAACCACTGCGGCATTTCTGGCCAAAGCCGGAAAAAAAGTACTGGTATTGGAGAAACATTATGTCCTTGGAGGATTCACTCACACTTTCAAAAGAAAAAAATTTGAATGGGATGTAGGAGTTCATTATGTAGGTCAGGTACACATGGAAGATGCTCTTCTTAAAAAAACTTTCGATTACATTACTGATGGAAAGCTGAAATGGGCCAGCATGGGAAGCGTTTACGATCAGGCAATTATTGAAGGTGATGTTTACAATTTCCCATCCGGAACTGAAAACATGATCAATCAAATGATTGAATATTTTCCAGAGGAAGAGTTGGCTATCCGAAAATATTATGATCTGATAAAAAAAGTTGGCAAGTATTCTATGATGTTTTTTTCGGAAAGAACAATGCCGCCCTGGTTGAGTCACACTGTAGGCCATTTTCTCCGTAAAGGTTTTTACGAGTATTCCGAAAAAACTACCTGGGATGTATTGAAAGGTATTACCTCCAATGAAAAACTAATTGCTGTACTTTGTACACAATGCGGGAACTACGGGTTAACCCCTAAGAAAAGCAGCTTCGCCATTCATGCAGTTATCGTCGAACATTACCTTGAAGGAGGAAATTATCCGGTTGGTGGTGCAGCAAGTATAAATAAATTTATTACTGAGGTCATTGAAAAACACGGTGGAACAGTTGCTATCAAGGCAGGTGTAAAGAATATTATTTTCGAAAAAAATAAAGCAGTAGGTGTGGAACTCGAAAACGGAGATTGTATAACTGCTAAAAAAGTTATTAGCAACGCAGGAGTTTATAACACCTTCAATCATCTCATTCCTCAGCAATCTAAGAAAGCTGAAAATACTTCTGACCTTAACAAAATTAATCCATCAATGTCACATGTTTGTCTTTATGTGGGATTGAATAAAACGGATACCGAATTAAAACTTCCTAAGCATAACATCTGGCAGTATGATAGTTATCAGCAGGATGAAAAGTTCGATCATCACATGGCACATGACCCATGTAATTCTTCCGTAACTTATATTTCCTTTCCATCGGCAAAAGATCCCGATTGGCAAAAAACACATCCGGACACGGCAACCATACAGGTAATCGGAACTTTCCCTTTTCAAAATATGGCCAAATGGGAAAATGAAAAGTGGCAGCATCGGGGTGAAGAATACAATCAATTGAAAGAAGAAATAAAAAATAATTTGCTTTCTAAACTTTTAAAGTTAATGCCGTGGTTAAAGGATCATATTGAATACATGGAACTTTCAACGCCATTATCCACAAAGCATTTTAGTAACTATAGCCATGGTGAAATTTACGGATTGGAACATACTCCAAAACGATTTCAACTTAAACAACTCCGTCCTGTAACCAATTATAAAAATTTATATCTCACCGGTCAGGACATTGTTTGTGTTGGCGTAGGTGGCGCACTATTTTCAGGTGTAATAACGGCGGTGTCTATACTCAATAGAAATCTTTTGTGGACCATTAGCCGGTTCAAGCCTGAATCAACAAATAACTGAGATGAAAAACGTACTCGTAATTTATTTCACACAATCGGGCCAACTCCATAAAGCAGCTATAGCTACTTTAAAAAATTTGGAAAAAGATCCTAAAATAAAGTTGCATTATCATGAAGTGAAACCAAAAGTTCCATTCCCCTACCCATGGTCATACATGCAATTTTTTGATGCGTTTCCGGAAACAGTGCAAAGTAGTACTTGTGAAATATTGCCCCTTGCTATTGATGAAGAAATTGAATTTGATCTGATAATACTTGCTTATCAGCCCTGGTTTTTATCGGTGAGTCGCCCTATCGATTCCTTTCTTCAAACAGAACAGGCAAAAAAACTTTTTAAAAATAAACCGGTGGTCACGGTGATATCGTGCCGGAATATGTGGCTCAATGCACAGGAAAAGATGAAACAACATCTGAAAAAAATCGATGCTCAACTTGTTGGTAACATCACTTATGTTGACCGCCATTCAAATTTAGTTAGTCTGGTCACCGTGCTTGCCTTTGAATTGGGCGGAGTACAGGATAAATTTCTTGGCATATTTCCGAAATACGGCGTTACCGATGATGAATTAAACATCAAAGGGTGGCAATTTGGTGATCTGGTAGCAATACATCTAAAAAATACAAATTTTGATGGTCTTCAGAGCAAACTCATTCAGCAAGGAGCCATCAATATTAAACCTAACCTGATGATTATGGAGGGACGTGGGAAAGTGCTTTTTCCTATTTACGCCAACTTCATCCTTAAAAAAGGAGCCACGAACAGCAAATCACGACGAACAAGAGTACGTATTTTTGGAATTGTACTTCCCATACTCATTTTTATTCTTTCTCCCATAATCACTATTGTTTCCCGATTGGCACCACTGCTTTTTCCAACCAAAACCAGAAAGGAAATCGACTACCATTCAAATACCACCCTTAGATCTTAAAAGTGCTGTTATTCAATATCTTAGAATATGTTAAAAAGGTTGTTTGGTTGCTCGATTGAGGCTTAGTATCCGAATAAATATCTCAAAATAAAGCACTATCTTTGTATATTAGCAAACTTTCAAAAAATTATCTTCAATTTGTAACAATCAATGTGTTGCATGCCTAGTTTATGAATAAATCAGTTTACATTAATCGGATATCCAAATTTTTGCCTGGCGAACCGGTTAGTAATGAGGAGATGGAGCAGTACCTGGGTTTTGTGGGTGGCGATTTAAAATCAAAATCCAAAGCCATAATTTTACGCAACAACAAAATCACCAACCGTTATTACGCAATTGATAAATCCGGAAACAGTACTTATACCAATGCTCAATTAGCTGCAGAAGCAATTAAAGGTTTGGCAAAAGATGATTTTAAGATTGAAGATATTGAATTACTAACTTGTGGAACTACATCACCCGATCAGCTTTTGCCATCACATGCATCTATGGTTCATGGAGAACTTAAAAGCAATCCTGTTGAAGCCATCTCTTTTTCCGGATCGTGTTGTTCAGGTACCAATGCTTTGAAATATGCTTTTATGTCGGTGTTGGCAGGTTTTACCAATAACGCAGTAGTAACAGGTTCTGAGAAACTTTCGCATTGGATGTTGGCGAACAATTTTAAAGAAGAGGCTGAAAAATTAAAAAAAGTAGAAGGGAATCCCATCCTCGGATTTGAAAAAGATTTTCTGCGGTGGATGTTATCCGATGGTGCTGCTGCTGTTTTAGTAACGGACACGCCCAATCAAAATCAACTTTCACTTCGCATAGAATATATTGATATTTGTTCATTTGCCAATGAGATTGAAACCTGTATGTATGCCGGAGGTGAAAAATCAGCAGATGGTTCATTGAAAGGATGGGCTGTATTTGACCAATCGGAATGGACAACGCGATCCATTTTTTCATTGAAGCAGGATACCAGACTACTTGATGATTATATCACGCAAGTTGGTACACGAACCATTGCATCTACTTTCAAGAAGTATAATGTTAATGTTAATGAAATCGATTGGTTTATTCCGCATATTTCATCTGAATATTTCCGCTCCCGTCTCGACGATCAAATGCAGTTGAATAACATTCAGATTCCCATGGAAAAATGGTTCCTCAACCTTACTAAAGTAGGAAATGTAGGTTCGGCCTCCATTTTTCTTGCATTAGAGGAATTGTTGTACTCAGGCAAATTGATAAAGGGAAATAAAATAGCCCTGATCATTCCGGAAAGTGCACGCTTCAGTTATGCGAATGTGCTATTGACAGTTTGCTAATCTTTCGGCATCTGATCACCCATTTTTATGTCCGTATAAAAATTTAAAAAGCAAATGGAAGAAGATAAAGTACCGCAGGACGACGACAACGTACTTGAAGGGAAACTGAAAGTTCTGAAATATGCTATTGATAAAAACGGCAACTATACGAAAGTTAAAACTGTTGGATGGGAACCTGAGAATATTGTTCTTTCTCAAGCCTGGGAAGAAATTAACGAACGTGTTGATGCTGTGCGAAGCAAAGTGCTGAATGGTAAATTGAGTCCTATTGCTTATCACATGGAAAAACAAATGTTGGATGTTTCCATGCTAGCCGGCTATGTTGGATATTCTTCTTTTAGAGTAAAATGGCATTTAAAACCGTGGGCATTTAAAAGATTGTCGGAAACGCAACTCGATAAATATGCACATGCATTTAGAATTAGTAAAGAACAACTTTTGAAAACCGATTGATTCAAAATCAATAAACGAAATCTCTACAGGGCAAATTCTCAATTCAAATTGAATTCAAATTTTCAACATAACCAATCGGCACATTGCGAAAGTGGTGTAGCTTCCAACCTTCTCAAACATCACGGATTGAATCTTAGTGAACCATTAGTTTTTGGAATAGGCTCGGGATTATTTTTCGGTCACATGCCATTTTTAAAAGTGAATGGAATTCCTGCAACCACTTATAGAATATTTCCCGGATTAATTTTCGCACGCCTATGCAAACGATTGGGCATTGAAATGACAAAGCAAACGTATCGGAGTGAATCCAAAGCAATGGATCATCTCGATAAAATTTTGGAACAGGGAATGCCGGTTGGATTACTTACCAGTGTTTATTATTTACCCTATCTGCCGGAAGCTTTACGTTTTCATTTCAACGCACATAACATTGTTGTTTTCGGAAAACAAAATGGAAAGTATTTGGTGAGCGATCCTATTATGGAAACTATTACCGAAATTGACAGGGAAGATTTGCAACGTGCCCGCTTTGCTAAAGGTGCTCTGGCGCCGAATGGCCGAATGTATTATCCGACTTTTGTTCCCAAAGAAGTTGATTTAAAAAAACCTATTGTTGAAAGTATTAAAAAAACTGCTGTGGACATGACCACCATTCCGGTTCCACTATTTGGGATACGCGGACAACGTTATCTTGCAAAAAGGGTGGCTCAGTATCCAATAAAAATGGATAAAAGAAAAGCAGCTCTCTTTTTAGGAAACATTGTGCGGATGCAGGAAGAAATTGGAACCGGTGGTGCAGGATTTCGTTTTATTTTCGCTGCATATTTACAGGAAGCATCCACTATCCTCAACCAACCATGGCTGCTTGATATATCAAAAGAGGTAACTGAAACAGGTGACCGATGGAGAGATTTTGCCTATGATGCTGCCCGCATTTGCAAGGATCGTGCAGTCACAGGTGAGAATTATCAAAAACTTTCTGAAATGATGCTGGAATGCGCTAATCGCGAAGAGATTATTTTCAATAAACTTAAAAAAATCTCCCTCACATGACGCATGGCACTGCGATTGAAGTTCAACACCTGAAAAAGATTTACAAGGGAGCCCTTCATCCGGCAGTTAATGATATTTCTTTTTCAGTTAAAAGTGGCGAAATTTATGGACTACTTGGCCCTAATGGAGCCGGCAAAACAACTACAATTTCTATTTTATGTGGATTGCTGAAACAAAACTCCGGTGAAGTGAGCATTTGTGGCCTCACCCATGAGAATTCGAACAATGCAATTAAACAGATGATCAGCATTGTGCCACAGGACATAGCGCTTTATCCTACCTTGACTGCAGTTGAAAATTTGGAATATATTGGCAACATGTATGGTTTGAAAGGTGTTGCTTTAAAACAGAAAATTGCTGAATGTCTTGAGATTTTTGGACTGACCGAAAATAAAAATAAGCAAATAGGAAAATATTCAGGGGGGATGAAGCGAAGAATTAACCTTATTGCCGGAATATTGCACCAACCAAATATTTTGTTTTTAGATGAACCGACTGTGGGTGTTGATGTGCATTCACGAAACATAATAACCAAATTCCTTAAAAAAATAAATAGTGAAGGAACCACCATCATTTACACTTCGCACTTAATGGAGGAAGCACAAAATTTGTGTACAAGAATAGCTATAATAGATCATGGAGTAATTATTGCTTCGGGTGAACCAACGGTTTTGATTCAACAATACGGATGCAGTAATCTTGAAGAATTATTTTTAAAGTTAACAGGAAGGAATCTCAGAGACTGATGCTCCGGTTATTTGCAACTATAAAAAAGGAATTCTTAATTCTGATTCGCGACCGGAGCGGATTAGCAATTCTATTTATAATGCCGGTTGCACTGGTAACCCTTATGGCTCTCATTCAGGATGCACCATTCAGAGATTACCAGGAATTAAAAATTCCACTGGTGCTATTGAATCAGGATAAGGGTGAGTTGGGTGAGCAAATTTCGACAGGTCTTGTCACATCAAAAATATTTGAAGTGACGAAATTTTCAGGGACTAACGAGCAATTAAGAAAACAAGTAGCTAATGGAGAATTTGAGATTGGTATTGTGATTCCTGAAAAGTCTTCGGCTAATTTGAATGAAAAAGTGAGATTTTTTGTAAATGAAACTTTAGTTTCTATGGGCATGATTGATTCCTCACAATTAAAAAAAACAATTACTGATGAAGATCTGCCTGTTGTGGTTTATTTTGCACCTGATATTAAAAAATCTTTCAAAAATTCTGTACTCAGCTCTATTCGGCAAGTAGCATCTAAACTTGAATCACAAACATTACTCATTTCATTTAAAAAAGAATTGGGTGCTGATGAACAAACGAAGGATTCCACCGAAAAAGCATTTGGAGATTTCATCACATTTAAAGAAGAAAAATCTGTTGATCAACACAAAACAAATCTGGAATTAAATTCTGTGCAGCACAATGTACCTGCCTGGACTATGTTTGGGATGTTTTTTATTGTGATAACCCTTGCGGGAAGTATGATTAAAGAGCGGGAAGATGGAAGTTATTTACGCATTTTAACCATGCCCGGAAATTATTTAACGGTAATGGCCGGAAAAATAATAACTTATTTGAGCGTTTGTTTGATTCAATGCTTGCTGATGCTGATGGTTGGGATCATCTTACTTCCACTCTTAGGTCTGCCCCAATTGGTGATCGGAAATAATGTACTTGCCATAGCATTTGTAGCCATCTGCTGCGGAATGGCGGCAACGGGGTATGGCGTTTTAGTGGGAACCATCTTTAATACCCATCAGCAATCTGCCACTTTTGGTGCCGTATCGGTAGTAATTTTAGCTGCCTTGGGCGGGATATGGGTGCCGGTATACGTTATGCCTGACGCTATTCGTGTTCTCGCTGAATTTTCGCCGCTCTATTGGGGACTCAATGCATTCCAAAATCTTTTCCTTAACAATGGAAATTTCACTAACGTATTGACTTACACCAACAAACTATTAATATTCTTTGTGTTTACGATTGGTATCGCACTTATTTCAAATAAATTTAAAAACAACTGATTCCATTAAATCGTTTAATTTTGCAATCGGAAAAACAAAATCAAAATCATATGGATGAGATGATAGAAAAGTTAAAAGCAGAAATCATTGAACAATTGAACCTTGTTGATATCAATAAGGACGACATACAAGCAGATACGCCACTTTTTGGAACGGGATTAGGACTTGATTCTATCGACTCAATAGAGCTAAGTGTTTTGCTCGAGCGGAAATACGGTGTAAAAATTACCAATTCGCAGGAAGGCAAAAAAGTTTTTCAAAGTCTAAGAACCATGGCAGAATTTATAATGGAAAATCAGAAAAAATAAGCTCTGGGTTTGCTGATGAGTAAAAATATTTATGTTACCGGAATCGGAATTATTTCAGCAATAGGTAAAAATGCTGAGGAGACTTTAATGTCTTTACGGAATAAAAAATCAGGTATTGGTAAATTGCATCATATAAAAACCAGGCATCAGCAAAATCTTTCGGTTGGTGAAGTACCACAAACCGATGAAGAGTTAAAAGAACTTTGTAAGGCTTTCGCCGATGTAATATACACTCGTACTTCACTGCTTGGAATGGTGGCTGTTGCCGAAGCGTTTAAGAGTGCAGCCATTGTAGATGTGCAAGAATACAAAACCGGCATTGTGTCGGCAACCAGCGTTGGTGGAATGGGTATTGCCGAAAATTTCTTTTCGAGGTATCTTGATGTTAATGATAATGGTGACTTTTTAAAAAATATAAATACAATCGATTGCAGTGATAGTACAGAGCGTATTGCTGATTATCTTGGAATAAAAGATTTTCTTTCCACCATCAGCACTGCCTGTTCATCATCAGCAAATTCGATAATGTATGGAGCACGTTTATTACAACATGGTATTGTTGACCGGGTTGTGGTTGGTGGTACTGATTCACTTTCGCGATTTACCATTAACGGTTTTCACAGTTTAAAAATTCTGGATCAACAACCATGCAAGCCCTTTGATCTAAACCGCAATGGATTAAATCTTGGAGAGGGTGCAGGATTTTTAGTTTTAGAAACAGAAAAGAGTTTAAATGGGAAAAATGTTTTGTGCAAACTGTCAGGGTACGGCAACTCCAACGATGCTTATCATCAAACTGCCTCTTCACCGGATGGAGCAGGCGCCTTTTTAGCAATGGAAAACGCTTTTCGCAGGAGTGGATTAAAAGCAGAAGATATTAGTTACATCAATGCCCACGGAACGGGAACAGAGGTTAATGATTTGTCGGAGGGATTGGCACTGGAACGCATCTTCAATAAAAAACTCCCTCCGGTAAGTTCCACCAAATCCTTCACCGGACATACTCTGGCTGCTGCAGGTGGAATTGAAGCAGTATTATCGATACTGTCCATTCAAAATAATATAATATATCCGAATCTTAATTTTAAGAATCAAATGCCGGAGCTTGGATTTTCGCCGGCAGTAAATTTAGATGCATATTACAATGTAAAACATGTACTTTCAAATTCATTTGGATTTGGCGGAAATACTTCATCATTAATTTTTTCAAAAGTAAATTGATGAAAGCATTCATTAGGGGAACGGGAATAATATCGCCACAGCATACATTTGTTACTACAGAATTTCTGAAAGAGATTGTGATATCGGATACTAATTTTCTCAAATGCATAGAACCATCTTACAAAGACTATCTCGATCCTGTTATGGCACGCAGGATGGGACGAATAGTTAAAATGGGTATTGCCGCAGCAACAGAAGCATTAAAAAATGCGAAAATTAAAATGCCTGATGCAATTATTACCGGCACCGCTTTGGGATGTTTGGGTGATACCGAAAAATTTCTTTCGGCAATTATTGCTGATGACGAACAGTTCCTCACTCCTACTTCGTTTATTCAGTCTATACAGAATACGGTGAGCGCACAAATAGCATTACAATTAAAATGCATGAACCATAATTTTACATTTGTACACAAGGGTTTTTCATTTGAAAGTGCCTTGCTGGATGCGCTAATGATGCTGGGAGAAAATGATGCAGAAAATATTCTGGTTGGTGGGTTGGATGAGATGACCGAAAAAAATCTGCTAATATACAGCCGACTGAATAACTGGAAGAAAGAAAATATTCGTTCCAATGAATTATTTGCACAAAAAACAGAGGGAACTATTGCAGGTGAAGGAGCGGCGTTTTTTGTGTTAAGTAAAAATCCATCATCAAACGACTATGCCAAATTATGCGGAATAAAAACCATATACAATCCAAGTACTCCGAAAGAAATTAATATCCATATTGATACTCTGCTAAAAGAAAATTCACTTTCCACAGATGATATTAGTCTGATACTTTATGGAATGAACGGGGACACCGCAACCGACAACTTTTATAGTCAAATAAAATCACAATTTTTACCAAACACACCATCCGGTTCATTCAAACATTTGTGTGGAGAATACCAAACCTCAGGAGGTTTTGCTATGTGGATGGCGGCGATGATGTTGAAAAATCAAATGGCTCCCGCTGTAGTGATGCACTCATCGCTACCGGTAATATTACCTATTAAATCAGTTTTGATTTATAATAATTATGAGAATAACCATTCATTGATGTTAGCAGAAAAAGTTTAGATAGGAATTATGTCGGTGAGCTTAGTAAAAAATTGAATTAGCATAAAGAGGCTACTATTTTAGATCATTGATTAAGCATCTTTACACGAATCATTACATCTTCATTTTTCTTCTTATACATCTCTATTAAAAATTCGTTGTCATCTATAGAAAACATGCGATCAATTCTAAACTGAGTTACAAAAGTTCCATCAACATTTCTTGTGTCCAATATTGATGCTTTTACAACAGCTCCTGTTGCATCATTAATTTTATAACTTGTAAGAAAACCACCTGCTCCATCAATATGAGGTTCGGGAACTTTGTCAATTGGTAAGTTTAGATTTTTTACATTATCGAGGTATAAAAGGTAATGGTGGTTGCCAGTGTATATCCATTTAAATGAAGAACCGACTCCTCGCCTTCCACCTCGTTGAATTTTGGGAAGTTTCTTAATCCAAACAAGTTTCCCCATGGAATCAATTTTGGCAACAAGAATATCATCAAAACAATAAGTAGTAGAAGAAGTCTTTCCATCACCGGAGGTTTGAGAGTATTCACGTTCTCCGATAACTACAAAAAACCACCTTCACTATCGATACTAAGCTTTTTCAACACAAGGCTTGTTATTCCAACTGATTCTTTATCATCATTAGTTTCCTTAGTTTCATTTTAAAATTTTTGATAACCTGAAACATTTTGATTAATTACCTCAATTGGAATATCATAAGTAACTTTATCGAAAATTTCAATTCCATTTTTCACATTGAATTTGAACAGTCCGCTTACATTTACATAATATTCACCACGGAGATACTGGCTGTTGTTGTACCAAAATTCATTTTTCGAGGATGGTAAATCGTATCAGCTGACCCATTTATAAAATTGACATCTGTGCCACCAAATGGATAACCAGCAGAACTTGAATAACCCATTAACCATAAGTTGCCTCTGCCTTGTGAAAACAAAAAACTTGGCAGTACAATTAATAGAACTATAAATTTTAGTTTCATATAAATTATATAGAGAGTTTGCTATATATAAACTCCCTTGACATCCTTAATTATCTTATAATTGAAAGTTTACCAGACCCAATCAATTGTTTATTTGAATAAACTGTGTAGTAATATAAGGATGGATTAATATTAAGTGTGCTGAAAGTAAATTCAGTTGAATTGCTTTCAAGTAAAGTTCGATATATTTCCTTACCATACGAATCAACTAATACAAACATTCCACTAGTTTCATTAGGCAATTTATAGAATAATGTTGCTCTATCCTTAGTTGGATTAGGACTGATTGATGCACTGTATTGAACTTTGTCTTTTACCAGTGTTGTGTTACCAGAATTTGCTGACTCAGTTGCGATCAAATTACATTGGGCATTGCTCAAAAAGTGGCAAACGATCAAACCCAAAATCAAAATAAATTTTTCATGTCAATTTCCGATTAATTATTCTGTTTGCAATTAAGTCAATAAAATTTATCACTGATTTGATTCATATGAAAATACCAGTTTTAATGGACATTACCAGCAACTCCACTCCATAGTCAGAAAAAATAATTTTTTTATGGTTATAAACCTACAAATCCAAGCTATTTGATCAAACTACATATATCTTTGTAAACTTAAAACAAATTTACACTTAAAAAACAAGTATTGGCAAAAATATTCTTTCTGTGATTTATTTAGATGCAATAATACTCAAAAAACTCATGAGTCATGAACTATTTTCTATAATTCAGACCATTAGATTAGTAAATGATCATCAGTAATGTTAATGCTAAGAGGATTCTGATAATCCCGGCAATCCCTTCGAATTAAGACTACCCCCTAAAAATGCATCAAAATCCGCAAAAAAGTAGATTAAAAGTATGCAAAATTCATTTAAAACATGCCTCCAAGATACTATTCAGACTAAGCCGAAAAAATTAGCCGGAATGTAGCCAAAATCATTATAAAAATAGCCTAAAAACATGCAAAAGAGTGCATTAAGCAGTCCTGGTCGGACAAAGTAAAAGAATCAAAAAAGGCCTCACAAATGTGAAGCCTTTTTTGTGCTATCGCAAAATGATTAATCTAATTTCGTCCAGACTACTGTTGCTTTTAAAAAGCATTCCGGGTTCATCAATCCAACAATAACTTCCCTAACATCTTACCACCTTTAGCATACGATTCGGCAATGCGTGTTCCGGCATCATAATCATAACCCATCATTTGAGAGCCGGGCACTTTTTGTTGCGAAAGTTTAGCTACAACAGTGGAAGGATTTGCAGTCTCCACAAAAATATATTCAAAACTAACATAAGCCGCTTGTTTCATCACACCAATATTAAAACCCGGTTCAATAAAAGTAGTTTTCACAATCAGTGTGTATTTCGCTTCCGGATTGTCACCATATTTTGCGCCTGATTTTGCAAGAATATCGTTGATGAGTTCTTCAAACTTTGGTTGATATCTGTCTGCTCTTGCTTTTTCCCAGCCCTCTTTAAATTTATCACCTTTGCCAGGTTCTTTTTCATTATATTCACTCACTTTCTTATCCACATACTCAGCTTCAGTTTTGAATTTTCCAACACCAAAACTTGAATAATCATATTGAATATTAACTTTCTTCTCAGATTTCACCGCATCAATACTGCCGGAATCAACTTTAATTTTTTGTGCAGAAACATTAGATGCAACCATTAATAGGATAACTGAAGCAGCTACCACGAATTTTTTTATCATAATTTTTATTTTAGGGGTTTAAGCGACAAATATAAAAGGAAAACTCATCCCTCCAAGCATACCTCGATTTTAATTACATTTGCTGCCCTTTCAAAAACAATGACTAAGCCGGAATTTACTGTAACCCAATACTGCAGGATCAGGGAAAATACCATCTCAAAAAATGGTAATGCGCTGTTCAACAACCCCAACGAACCATTTAGCCGGTTTGCAGATAATGCATATCGTTTTTTAAATATGGCTTATCCTAAATTTCATAAAATGGATAATCTTTCGAAATTGGGGCTGCTTGCAAGCGATATTATGTTGAATAACAATAATTTATGGAATAAATACACCCCTTTTGAAGTTGGGGTGGTTTTGAGCAACCAAAATTCTAGTCTCGATACCGATATCAAATATTACGAACAGGTCAAAAAGGGGGTGGCAAGTCCTGCCATTTTCGTATATTCGCTGCCGAATATTGTCATAGGAGAAATCTGCATCCGAAACGGAATAAAAGGCGAAAATTCCTTCTTTATTTCTGACCATTTTAATGCCTCTCAACAGGTTCAATACGTGAACAATCTGCTCAAATCAAATGTTGTGAAAGCATGCATTTGTGGATGGATTGAATTAATGGGCAACACGTATGATGCCTTCCTTTACCTGGTAGAAAAATCAGGAGACACGAAAGGTTCACCGTTTAATATTCAAACTATCGAAGATCTATTTAATAATAAGATTGAATGACTGAATTAAAAGAAAATTTGAAGAAGCAGATTGTTGAACAGTTAAATTTGAAAGATCTCAATCCTGCTGATATTGGTGACGACATGCCACTTTTTGTGGAAGGTTTGGGTCTAGATTCCATTGATGCGTTGGAGTTAATTGTATTGCTCCAACAACATTATGGTATTAAATTGGCTAAGGCCGAAGATGGACCAATAGTTTTTAAATCGGTGAACACAATGGCTGAATACATCATGGCCAATAAGAAATAAATTTCAGATGGGTACCTCCGTTTATGTTGCCCATGTTGGTATCATTTCTCCGATAGGTAACAATCTTGCCGAAAATTTACAAGCTTTTGAAGAGCATCGCTCAGGTGTAGATCGTGCACAGTTTCTAAAAACACGACATGATGCAGAATTTCCTCTTGCCGAAGTCAAATTTACCAATGAGAAATTGGCAAATAAATACGATCTCGATAGTGGATTGAGTCGTACTATTTTGTTAAGTTATGCCGCTGCTGCGGAAGCACTCGCCCCTTTCGATCGAAAACAAATTAATGAATTCCGTACAGGATTTATTTCTGCCAGCACAGTTGGAGGAATGGATAAAACAGAATCTTTTTTTGAAGATTATATCAACGATTCTCAATCGGGAGATTTAAAGTTGGTGATGCATCACGACTGCGGAAAACCTACCGACTATGTATGCAACAAATTAGGATTAAAAGGTTTTGTTACTACAATCAGCACTGCTTGTTCGTCGTCGGCAAATGCCATTATGCTAGGTGCGCGAATGATTAAAAGCGGACAACTGGATATTGTAGTTGCAGGTGGTGTTGATGCACTAACGAGGTTTACATTGAATGGATTTAACACACTCATGATTGTTGATCGCGAACAAAGTCGCCCTCTTGATCAAACACGAGTTGGATTAAATTTAGGTGAAGGTGCTGCTTATGTTGTTTTGATGAGTGAACATGCTGCGAAAGTATTCGCTCCAAATATTCTTTGCAAAATTTCCGGCTATTGCAATACGAACGATTCCTTTCATCAAACAGCTTTATCGGATGATGGCAAAGGACCGTTTTTAGCTATGCAAGGCGCACTTCAAATGAGTGGACTGCTTCCATCTGATATCAGTTACATCAACATGCATGGCACCGGCACACAAAATAACGATCAGGCCGAAGGGAAAGCTGTAGAGAAAATTTTTCATCCTAATTATCCGAAACTAAGTTCAACAAAATC
>Ga0105046_10001641_pt1 | contig 34637 bp, 31 predicted proteins | sample MAT03_FD_78385 | JGI IMG/M metagenome (GOLD analysis project Ga0105046, IMG submission 78385) | Freshwater microbial communities from Lake Fryxell liftoff mats and glacier meltwater in Antarctica - MAT-03 (megahit assembly) | ecosystem: Environmental > Aquatic > Freshwater > Ice > Liftoff... | reverse complement strand
CATTCATGGATGGGGCACGTCCCCTCCAATCCCACCGCGTTGCCGGCCTATCAAGGTCTGGACGCGAGCTACGAGATCGTTGCATTCCTGCTCGCCCACCCTCGAACGGCGGCCTAGGTCCTGTAGGTTCGCCACTCGTGCCCCTGATATCGTGCCCCCTGTGAGGCGGTCTCAGCCCGTCGTTGCAGGTGTCATCGCCGCACTGGTCGGTTTCTCCAGCTCGTTCACGATCGTGCTGGCCGGCCTGGTCGCGGTCGGTGCGAGCGATCGTCAGGCATCGTCGGGATTGCTGGTGTTGTCCGTCTCGATGGGCTTGGTCGGCATGTGGGCCAGCTGGCGGCAGAAGATGCCGATCAGCATTGCGTGGTCGACACCGGGTGCCGCCCTGCTGGTGTCATCGGGTGCGCTCGATGGTGGCTATCGGGCCGCGCTGGGTGCCTTCGTCGTGGCCGGCGTGCTGACGGTCATCGCAGGTTTGTGGCGTCCGTTGGCGCGCTGGATCGCCATGATTCCCGGCCCGCTGGCAAGTGCCCTGCTGGCCGGAGTCCTGCTGCCCGTGTGCTTCGCGCCGGCGAAGTCGATGGTGGCCGAACCTTGGATGACCACACCGGTGATCATCGTGTGGGCATTGCTGATGCGTTTCGCTCGGCGGTGGGCCGTGCCGGGTGCGCTGATCGCGGCGGTGATTGCGATTGCAGTTGGGCGGCCCGACTCCGCCGCAGACTTCGTGCCCAGCTGGCCACACCTCACGCTGAACACGCCCTCTTTCGATGTCGGCACCATGATCGGGCTGGGGGTGCCGCTGTTCATCGTCACGATGGCGTCGCAGAACGTTGCAGGCATGGCGGTACTGCGCAGTTTCGGCTTCACACCCAAGCTGAGCCCGTTGCTGGTCGCTACCGGGGCCGCGACGATGGTCGGTGCTCCGTTCGGCGCACATGGCATCAATCTTGCAGCCCTCACGGCTGCATTGGTCGCTGGGCCCGACGCTGACCCACAGCCCGACCGCCGGTGGCTGGCATCCTTCACGTGTGGCGCAACGTACGTGTTGCTGGGCCTGTCGGCCGGCCTCGCCACGGCACTGGTCGCGTCAGCCCCGCCGATCTTGATTTCGGCTGTGGCTGGTCTCGCGCTGCTTGGTGCGCTGACCGGAGCGCTGGCTGCCGCGATGGCCGACCCCGTGTTGCGTGACGCAGCCGTGATCACGCTGGTCGTCAGCGCCTCGGGCATCACGGCGTTCGGTATCAGCGCTCCGTTCTGGGGGCTCAGCGCCGGCCTGCTCTTCCACGGTCTCAGCCGCATCCGGCCGGGGGCCGCCACGTAGGGTTCGGTGATGGCTGTCATTTCGTTGAGTCGTCGTCTCCGCGAGCTGGCCGAGGCGCAACCGGATCGGGCGGCGGTGACGTGCGGCGGCGAGACCATCAGCCGTCGAGAGTTGGTGGAGCGCGGCGACGACCTTGCCGTCTACTTCAGCGAGCACGGTGTTCGCGAGGGCGACATGGTCACGATTGCGGTACCCAACAGCATCGACTGGTTCGTTGCCTACCTCGCCACCTGGCGGTTGGGTGCCATCCCGCAGCCGATCTCGTGGCGCCTCCCGAAGCGTGAGTTCGAAGCGCTCCTCGAGCTGGCGAATCCCAGTGCCGTCATCGGTGCTGCGGAGGGCTCCATCGGCGGGCGCTGCTGTGTGCCCTTCGGCTTTCGGGCACCGCCCGCCGACGCCTCTCACCTTCCCGATCTTGTCTCGACGGCATGGAAGGCCCCGACCTCTGGCGGCAGCACCGGCCGTCCGAAGCTGATCGTGTCGGGCGACCCGGCAGCCATCGATACCGAGGCGCCGGCTCCGCTGCTGCTTGGCAATGACGGTTGCCTCGTCATGCCCGGGCCGCTGTACCACAACGGTCCCGGCGTGTGGAGCTGCCAGGCGTTGCTGGCCGGCAACCACGTGTCACTGCTGCAGAAGTTCGATGCCGAAGCGACTCTGGCTGCGATTCAGCAGCATGAGGGCACGGTGCTCTACATGGTGCCGACGATGATGAAGCGCATCTGGCGCCTTCCGCAGGACATACGCGAGTCGTTCGATCTCTCCAGCCTGCGCGTGGTGTGGCATCTGGCCGAGCCCTGCCCCGAATGGCTGAAGCAGGTGTGGATCGACTGGCTGGGCGCCGAGCGCATCTACGAGCTGTACGCAGGCACGGAAGCCCAAACCGCAACGGTCATCACGGGTGCTGAATGGCTGGAGCACCGCGGTTCGGTCGGCCGTGCGCAGCCGGGAACCGTGATGATCACCGACGACGAGGGCAACCCGCTGCCCGCCGGCGAGATGGGCGAGGTGTGGTTGCGCAGCCTGCGCGACACGCCCACCTATCGCTATCTCGGCGCCGAAGCCCGCACCCGCGAAGGCGGGTGGGAGTCGCTCGGCGACATGGGCTATCTCGACGCGGAGGACTACCTGTACCTGGGCGACCGCGCCGCTGACATGATCCTGTCCGGTGGGGCCAACATCTACCCAGCCGAGATTGAAGCTGCACTGCAAGAGCACACCGCCGTCCACTCGTGTGCGGTCATCGGGCTGCCCGACGAGGACAGGGGGAACTCGGTTCACGCAATCATCGAGGCCGACCCGGCGGAGCTCGACGAGGCCGAGCTGAAGCTGTTCCTCGCCGAACGGCTGGTGATCTACAAGGTGCCGCGCACGTTCGAGTTCGTGTCGGAACCGCTGCGCGACGATGCCGGCAAGGTGCGTCGCGCCGCTCTTCGCCAGACGCGACTGGAGGCCACGCAGTGCGCAACGAACTGACCGGGCAAACCGTCGAACTACTGCAGACGCTCATCCGAAATCAGTGCGTCAACGACGGCACCTCCACCTCCGGCAACGAAACCCGCAACGCTGCCGTGCTGCGCCAGTTCCTCGGCAGCACCGGTCTGGACCTCCACCAGACGGGCCCGACCGCGCAGCGTCAGTCGTTGGTGGCGCGCATCGAGGGCAGCGACCCTGGGGCCCCAAGTCTGTGCCTGATGGGCCACACCGACGTCGTGCCAGTCAGCCCGAATGGGTGGTCGCGCGACCCGTTCGGCGGTGAACTGATCGAAGGCCCGGCCGGGCCGGAGGTGTGGGGTCGCGGTGCGGTCGACATGTTGAACCTCACCGCGTCGATGGCCGTTGCGTTCCGTCATCTCGCAATGACCGGCTTCCGGCCGAAGGGCGACCTGATCTACTTCGCGGTCGCGGACGAAGAGTCGGGTGGCGCGCACGGCATGCGCTGGATGGCCGACCACGAAGGCGACTCGATTCGGGCCGACTACGTCCTCACCGAAAACGGTGGGCTGCACAGCGGCCCGCGTGAGCAGCCGTATGTGGGCATCAATGTGGGGGAGAAGGGTGTCGCCTGGCGGCGCCTACGCGTGCGCGGCACGCCCGGCCACGGCAGCACCCCCTTCAAGGCCGACAACGCGCTGATGACGGCTGCGGCCGTGGTTCAGCGCGTCGGCGAGTATCGGCCGTCACCGCGTTTCCATGAGCTGTGGCGCACGCGGGTGGAAACGCTCGGGGTGTCGGAGGAAGCGCAGCGCAACTTGCTCGATGCCGAGCGCATCGATGCCTTCCTCGACACGCTGCCGATTCCTGGCCCGGGAGCGCATCTGCATGCATGCACGCATACGACGTTTTCGTGCAACACCATCGGCCCCGGCGGCGACGGCCCTGGTGGCGCCACGCCGATGAAGACGAACGTGATTCCAGACTGTGTCGACATCGGCGTCGACGTACGCACGCTGCCGGGCGAGCACGCCGACGATGTCGACGCGCACCTGCGTGCTGCGCTCGGCAACCTCTACGACCGGGTGGAAGTCGAGATCATGATGAACGATCCGGCATCCATCAGCCGCAGTGACACGCCGTTGTGGGATTCGCTGGCGCGCAGCATCGCCAAGCCGTTCCCAGCCGCGCGACCGACGCCGCAGCTGATCGTCGGCTTCACCGACTCGCGCATCTACCGTCAGATGGGCGCTGTGGCGTATGGCGCAGGTCTGTTCAGCCCCGACCTTGATGCCGCCGATTTCGGCCGTCGCTTCCACGGCCACGACGAACGTATCGACGTCGAGAGCCTGCGCCTGACCACCAACCTCTGGCTCGACGTCGTTCGCGACCTCCTCGGCTAAACGTCGTGCCGCTGGGCGTCCAGCCCAAGATGGCTCGCACCCCCGCCTTTTGGCACCCTTCGCCACCCAAGGGCGGGGGCGCCAGGCTCCGTGGAGGACGGCTCGGAAAAGCGACCCTCACACACGCACTAACATTCCGACGGGGGGTAATCGAAAAGGGTTGGACGGGTTCATGGGTGGCTTCAACACGAGCATCCTCGCAACGGTGCTGCCGTTGGCTGTACTGGCGAGCGTCGGCGCCTTCTTCACCGCGCGCTTTCGTAAGAGTTCCTCGGCGCGCTCGCTGGCCGCGGCCTGGTCGCAAACAATGGGCACTGTCTTGAGTGCGACGGTGCAGGTAGCCCGGCGCGGCAACGCCCGCCAGGAAGCACCGCTGGTGCTCTACGCCTACCAGGTCGACGGCCAGGTGTTCCAAGGGCACCGCGTGCGCGCCTCAAACGAATCCGGGCGTGCTCGCCTGGTCAACGCCGATAGCAGCGCTTCCAACACCGTTGCGCGCTACCCATCCGGTGCGCCCGTCATCGTCTACTACGACCCGACAAACCCGGCGAACTCAGCGCTCGAACGCTGACCCCGCGCTCTGTCACGTTTGCCTCGGCCCAATCGTCGGAGGAGTATGAGCGACGCGATGGACCCCACGACAACGACAGTGCAGACCGACGCAGTGGTTGTAGGCGGTGGCCTCGCCGGCCTCGCCGCCGCGCAGTTGCTGCGCCGCGCGGGCGTGGCAGTGGTAGTGCTCGACCCACAGCCGTTGGGTGGGCGGGCGCGCACCGATGAGCGTGCAGGCTTCTCATTCAACCGCGGCCCCCACGCGCTGTACCTGGCGGGCGAAGGTTTCAAAGTGCTGGGGCAACTGGGTGTGCACCCTGAGGGCGGGCCACCGAGCACGGGTGGCCAAGGTCTGATTGGCGACCGCATGGGTGCCTTGCCCTTCGGCGCTGCAGCGCTGGCGCGTACCTCGCTGCTGGGCGTGAAAGGAAAGCTGGCCGTGGGCAAGCTGATGATGGGCTTGGCGAAAGTCGACACCGTCACGCTCGGTAGCGTCTCGTTCGCGAGCTGGCTGGATGAACAGCGGCTTCCCGCCGATGCGCGTCAGCTGGTGGAGGCGATCGCGCGAATCTCCACGTACGCAAACGCGCCGGAGACGGCTGCGGCCGACCTGATCGTGAGCCAGATTCAGCTGGCAAATGCTGCTGGTGTGCGATACGTGCACGACGGCTGGCAATCGATGGTCGACGCGCTCACAACCGGCCTGGACGTGCACCGGCTGACGGCGCTGCGGGTCTATTCAGAAGGTGGTGAGGTCTCGGTGGAGACCGCCGAAGGCACGACCTTGGGTGCGAAGTGCGCGGTGGTCGCGGCCGGCACACCGGAAGCTATTGCCAGCCTGCTCGGCCGGTCGCCATTCGTCGTCGGTCTGCCCACGGAGGCTGCGTGTCTCGACCTTGGGACGTCGGTACCGTCACAGCCCGGTCTGCTGCTGGGCATCGACCGACCGCTGTACTTGTCCAATCATTGCCCGCCAGCCCGGCTGGCAGCGCGCGGGCAATCGATGGTGCACGTTGCCCGTTACCTGGCGCCGGGCGAACGAACCGAACCGGCCGAGCAGAAGGCAGAGCTGATGGATCTGGCCGCGCGCGCCGGGCTCACCGAGGACCGCATTGTGGAGCAGCGCTATCTGCATCGTATGACTGTGGTCGGTGCGCTGGCGACGGCAGGGCTGGGCGGCATGCGCTGTCGTCCGACATGCACCGACACTGGACTGCCCGCTGTTTTCGTAGCGGGCGATTGGGTCGGCCCACGTGGCCACCTCGTGGACGCCGCGCTGGCCAGCGCGCACGACGCAGCGCAAGCGGCTGCGAGACTGATGGGCCGATGAGCACGGGTGATGTCGAGACGGCCGATACGTTCGAGGCGGAGCGCTCGCGTCTACAGGGTTTGGCCTACCGGATGCTTGGCTCGATGGCTGATGCCGAGGATGTCGTGCAGGAGGCCTGGCTGCGCTGGGAGGGCTTGGGCGCACAGCGCCGCGCCGAGGTACAGCGACCGGCGGCGTGGCTGACGACGGTGGCCTCGCGACTCGCGCTCGACAAGCTGAAGTCCGCGCAACGACAGCGCGAGGAGTACGTCGGCCCGTGGCTGCCTGAGCCGGTACTCACCGATGGCGACCCGGCGTTGGCCGCCGAGCTGGCCGAGTCGTTGACAATGGGGTTTCTCGCAGTCCTGGAGCGGTTGGCGCCCGTCGAGCGAGCGGTTTTCCTCCTCGCCGATGTGTTTGCCGAGCCGTACTCCGCGATCGCCCCGGTCGTCGAGCGCAGCGAGGAAGCCTGCCGACAGATTGCGTCTCGCGCACGTCGCCACGTGCGCGAGGAACGTCAGCTGTTTCAACCGGCTTCAGCGCGTCGCGACGACCTGCTCAATGCGTTTCTCGCTGCGTGCGCGTTCGGCCAGGTGGACGATCTTCGTCGCGTACTGGGTGACGACGTGGTGTTGGTCAGCGACGGCGGTCGCGACCTGCACGCTGCTCGCCGACCAGTGGTCGGGTTCCATCGCGTGAGCAGACTGCTGTGCAACATCGCCGGCCGAGTACCTACCGACTCGTTGGTCGCGTACCACGAGGTGAACGGTGAACCCGGCCTGGTGTTCACACGTGGGGAAAGGACATCGATGGTGATGGCCTTCGAGATCCGAAGCAACCGCATCCAAGCGATCCGCCTTGTGCTCAACCCCGAGAAACTCTCCCGCATCTGACCGGCTCGCCCGGTCGGAGGTGCTCGCCGCCGCCTTCGTAGGCTGGGGCCATGAGCTCCGCCACCGAAACGACGGCCCCCGACACACCGTTTGCCGACCGGCCGTTACCGCAGTGGTACGACGACGCCAAGCTGGGAATCTTCATCCACTGGGGCCCGTATGCAGTGCCCTGTTATGCGCCGGTGGACCGCGACATGGGCGATCTCTTCGCCGCCGGCAACTGGGCCGAGGTCTTCAAGTGGAGCCCTTATACGGAGTGGTATCTCAACTCGTGGGCGTTGGAGGGCAGTCCGACGGCGGCGCATCACGAGGAGATGTATGGCGACCGCACCTACGAGAGCTTCGTCGACGAGTTTCGATCGCGCTCGGCGGGTGTAGATACAGGGTCGTGGGCGCCACTGTTCCAGCAGGCGGGCGCGCAGTATGTGGTGCCGGTGACGAAGCATCACGACGGTTTCCTGATGTGGCGCAGCGATGTACCGAACCCGCACCGCGCTTCGTGGATGGCGGAACGGGACCACATCGCCGAGCTCGCCGCGGCCGTGCGGACTGAAGGAATGCGCTTCGGCTTGTACTACTCGGGCGGTCTCGACTGGACGTTCCAGCCGCCGCCGATTCGCGACCTGGCCAGCCTGTTCGGCAACATCCCGTCCGATGACGCGTACTCGGAGTACGCGACGGCGCACGTGCGTGAGCTGATTCAACGGTTCAGCCCTAGCGTGCTGTGGAACGACATCGGATGGCCCACCAATCTCGACCCCGTCGACATCATCCGCGAGTACTACGCGGCAGTTCCCGACGGGATCGTCAACGACCGGTTCAACATGATCAGGGTCATGCAGGGCACGCTGCACGCCGACATCAACACCCCGGAGTACTCGACGAAGGCCAGCGACGCCCGTAAGTGGGAGGTCTGTCGCGGCATCGGCCGCTCGTTCGGCTACAACCGGATGGAGAGCGAAGCCACCTACCCAACAGTCGATGAAGTCATCTGGATGTTGGTGGACATCGTGGGCCGCGGTGGCAACCTGCTGCTCAACGTGGGGCCTTCTGCCGATGGCCAGATCCCGCTGGCGCAGGTGGTGCGTCTCACCGCGCTGGGCTGGTGGTTGCGAGTCAATGGCGACGCTATCTACGGCACCCGCGGCGGGGGAGTAGGCGAGACGGCCGACGGTCGTGAGGTGCGCTTCACCTCACGCGCGGGCACGCAGTACGCGATCGTGCAGGGGGCGCCAGCCGACGAAGTGCGCTTCGCCTGCGACCGCCCCACCGACGGTGCCGAAGTCCGCATGCTGGGCAACTCCCGCTCGCTCCCGTTCGCGTGGAGCAATGGCGAACTGGCGATCGCCATTCCCGACCACCTCCCAGCCGCCCCCGCCACAGCGTTCGCCATCCACGGCTGAGAATATTCTTCACACGGTGTCGAAATCGTGAAATCGTGATCGTCGTACTGGTGACATCCGCACCTGGATGACATCAACCCAAGGAGGATCCCATGCCCCGCTACGCAGCTCTCATCTACGGTCCGGACGAGACCGACACCAACACGTCGCCCGAGGAGTGGGCGGCCGTGATGGCCGACTACGACAACTTCAGTGTGAGCGCCGACGCGGCCGGTGTGCTCGGTGGCGGCGAGGCCCTGCAGGAGACCAGCACGGCCACTACCGTGCACGTCGTCGGCGGTGCCAAGGGCGGCGAGGTTGTCACCACCGACGGCCCGTTCGCCGAGACCAAGGAAGTGCTCGGGGGGTTCTTCCTACTCGACTGCGCCGACCTCGATGAGGCGTTGCATTGGGCCGCCCAGATACCCGGTGCGTGGAACGGGCGAGTGGAAGTGCGTCCGGTGATCGACTTCAGCCAAGAGCAGTGACACAGATTGCTGCCCGGTGAGCTAGAGCAGATGATCCGACACGAGGGTGGCCGCGTGCTGGCCACCCTCGTGCGGCTCACCGGCGACATCACGGTGGCCGAGGATGCGGTGCAGGACGCTGTCATCGAAGCGCTGCGCAAGTGGCCGATCGACGGTGTGCCCGACAAACCTGTCGCGTGGCTGACCACGGTCGCTCGACATCGTGCCCTCGACGTATTGCGGCGTGAAGCCAAGCGCACGACCAAGGAGACCCACGCCCGGCTGCTGGACGAGGTGACCCTCGCGGTGCGCGAGGACACCAGTGACTCGATGGTGCGCGACGATCTGCTGCGTCTGCTCTTCATCTGCTGTCACCCGGCGCTGTCGTTCGAGGCACAAACGGCGCTCGCACTACGAACGCTGTGCGGAATGTCCACGGTCGAGATTGCGGCCGTGTTCCTGGTGCCCGAACCGACGATGGGCCAACGGATCAGCAGGGCCAAGAAGAAGATTTCGTCGGCGCACATTCCGTATCGCATACCGGCCGACCACGAGCTGCCAGACCGGCTGCGCTCGGTGACGGCGGTGATCCACGCTGTCGTGACTGCCGGTCATCACTCACCGGAGGGTTCCTTGGACGCACGCAAGGACCTGGCCGACGAAGGCGTTCGGCTGGCCCGTCTGCTGCATGACCTCATGCCCGATGAACCGGAATGCACCGGCCTACTGGCGCTGTCCTTGGCAACGACAGCGCGACGCGCTGCGCGTCTGGATCGCAAAGGTGCCGTGGTGTTGATGGCTGACCAGGACCGGTCACGTTGGCATCACGACGACATCGCCGAGGCCGCCGCGATACTCGACCACGCCATCCATCTCCGTCGTCCGGGGCCATACCAAGTGCAAGCCGCGATCGCGTGCCTGCATGGGTTGGCACCCACATTCGCCGAAACGGACTGGGAGCAGATCGCGAGTCTGTACGTCACACTCGAGCGGTTCACACCGACATCGGTGGTGCGCGTGAACCGCGTCGTAGCGGTCGCGGAAGCGCAGGGTGCAGACCTTGCGTTGGTGTTGCTCGACCAACTGGACGAGGCGACCGTCGATCGGTGGCATCTCTACTGGAGCACTCGCGGGGAACTGCTCGCCCGCAGCGGACGAACCGACGACGCGGCCGTTGCGTTCGGTCGCGCGATCGATTGCTCGCCGAATGACAGCGACAGGCGGTTCCTAGTTGGTCGTCGCGACGCGATCGTCGGTGAGCGCTGAAAGCCGACGTGCCAGCTCGGCGCGATACGCGGTTGCCCGCTCCATCTTGAGATGCTCGTAGCCGCGCACACTGTCGGGCAGCTCGGCGATGGCGACCACCTCGGCCAAGTTCTGGGTGGTGATCACGGGCAGCATCGCGTCGATGGCCGCAATGTACTCCGGGCTCATCGCGCGTTCGACGTGGCGAACGTGCGCCCAGCCGAACACATCGAGCGGCGTGCCACGAACTCGACGCATGGCGCGTAGTGCCCAGAAGGCCGGTGTCGACCAGCCGCCCAGATGCATCTTGTTACGCCAACCCAGCGAGCGCAACGCCGGCGGGTGCAGCAGCCAGGTGACCTTTGTGCGCTTGCCACCAATGGATTGCGCCAGGGCCTGCGACTCCGGCAGCAGCAGGAGGCGGGCTACTTCGTACTCGTCCTTGTACGCCATCAGCTTGTACAGGTTGCGGGTGACCGCGTCGGTGAACTCGTCGTGGCCAAGTGCCGCGACCCGCTCGACAACGTCGGTGAACTTGGCCGCATACGCCGCCGACTGATACCCGACCAGATCGGCGGTCAATCGATCGAGCAGCGGCTGCTCGGCGGCTGCGGCCGCAATGCCCGCAGCGGTAGCGGTGCCCTCCGGGTCGGCGATCCAGGCACGGCCCCACGCGAACGTCGCGAGGTTCTTCGCCACAGCGACGCCGTTGAGTGTGATGGCCCGCTCGATGAGGGCGGGCGCTACCGGTATATGACCGGCCTGCACACCAACGCCGAGCATGAACACATTGACAGTGCTGTCATCGCCCAGCAGTCGCACAACAAGTTGCTGGGCATCGACACGAATGTGGTCGCGTGAGTTGTCGTCCAACCGATGACTGACCTCCCCGAGCGGGAACGGACGGTCGGGATGGATCACCATCGACCCTGTCGCCACCTGCGCCGAGTTGGCAACCACGACGGTCCGCTCGGAGGACAGCGTGCGCAGCGTCGAGTCGTTACCGCCGACGAGTTGGTCGAACGCCAAGAGCACATCCACCGAGCCCGCGGTGGCCTTGTTGGAGGGTTGCGGCACATCGAGCGAGAGGCGCAGATCGCTGACCACTGGGCCGGCCTTCTGCGAGAGGCCGGTCTGGTCGAGGCCGCGCACCTGATAGCCACCCAACATTGCAGCGGTGCCGACGATCTGGCTGACCGTGACCACGCCCGTGCCACCGATGCCCGACATGCGGATGGTGTAGTCGCCGACAGCGGTTGCGGGAGGAGTCGGAAGGTCAGTGGGCGGCGTTCGCAGCGCCGACTTCTTCCCATTCGACTTCTTCGGCGCCACGGTCACCGTCATGAACGCCGGGCAATCGCCCTTCATACAGGAGAAATCGAAGTTGCAAGAGCCCTGATCGATACGCGTCTTGCGACCGAATGCCGTGTCGGTCGGCTGCACCGACAGGCAGTTGCTCTTGTCGCCACAATCCCCGCAACCTTCGCACACGCGCTCGTTGATGACCACCCGAAACGACGGGGTGTCCATGCGCTCGCGCTTGCGGTCGCGGCGCTTTTCTGCAGCGCAGCGCTGGTCGTGGATCAAGATCGTGCAGCCGGGCACGGCAGCCAGCACCTTCTGTGCCTCGATCAGCCGGTCGCGGCCCCACACCTTGATGCCGATCGGCATCTCGATGCTGCGATAGCGATCCAGTTCGTCGGTGGTGACGATGATCTGGCGGGCGCCCTCGGCCTGCAGCACCTTGCACAGCGTGGGTACGTCCAGCTGACCGAAGGGGTCTTGCCCGCCGGTCATTGCGACCGCGCCGTTGTAGAGAATCTTGTACGTGATGTTGGCGCCATTGGCAATCGCGCCGCGGATGGCTGTCATCCCGCTGTGGAACAGCGTGCCGTCACCCAGGTTCTGGATGAGGTGTTCGTCGTCGACGAACGGAGCCATCCCGAACCACTGAGCGCCCTCGTTGCCCATCGATGTGAGACCAACGATGGTGCCGGCGCGGCCGGGCTCCATCATCATCACCATGCTGTGGCAGCCGATGCCGGCGCCAACCAACGAACCCTCCGGCACCTTGGTGGACGAGTTGTGCGGGCAGCCCGAGCAGAAGAACGGCGTTCGGCTGACCGAGAGCGGAATCAGTTGCCGCAATGCCGCGGGCGCAGGCGTCATCCGGTCGCCAAGTAGAGGGGCAAGCCGGCCGCGCAGACGTGAGGCGATCGAGTCGGCCTCCAACGTGCCGGTCATCGGGAACAGCAACGCGTCGTCCGGGGCGTGCTTGCCATAGACGAGCGGAGCGTTCGCCCGACCGTAGAGCGCGTCCTTCACCAGCCACTCCAGGTTCTGCGTCTTCTCCTCGACGACGATCACTTCCTGCAGGCCGTCGGCGAACTCACGCACCTGCACGGCGTCGAGCGGTACCGGCATACCCAGCTTGAACAGCCGAATGCCGGCAGCGCGCAGCTCGTCGGGCGTGCGGAAGCCCAGCAGGCGCAGGGCCTCAAGCGTCTCGTGATACGTGTGGCCGCTGGCAACGATGCCCATCCAGTCGCTCGGCCCACGCACGGCGACTGTGTTGAGGTGATTGAGTACGCCGTATTGGCGAGCCAGCTCGAGCCGCACCTCATGGAACTCACGTTCCAGTTCCAGTGTGAATGGGGTGATGATCTGACCGCTAGGGCGCGGCACCCACAGCTTCCCGGCGACTTCCATGGTGGGCACCGTCGGTGCGATGCGCTCGTGGTGCAGTTCCACCGAACCGGTGCCGTCGGCGACAGCCTCGACCACCTTGATGCTGGACCACACCCCGCATGCTCGCGAGAGGGAGATGGCATGGCGGCCGAGATCGATGGCCTCCTGCACGTCGCCGGGGTAGATGATGGGCATGTTGAGATCGACGAGCGTGGCACCGCTGGACGACGGCAGCGTGCTGCTCTTCGCGGCCGGGTCGTCGCCGACCAATGCGACCGCGCCACCCGTGTTGGAGGTGCCGGCGAATACCGCATGACGCAACGCATCGCTGGCCCGGTCGAGACCTGGCGCCTTGCCGTACCAGATGCCGATGATGCCGTCGTAGCGACACGAATCGAGTGTGACCGCCAGCTGCGAACCCATCACTGCTGTGGCCGCCAGCTCTTCGTTCATGCCCGGCTGGAAGACCATCTTGAGGCCGTCGGCGGTGGCCAACTTCGCAGCAGCGCTGACGTCTCGGTCATAGCCGGCCAGCGGACTGCCCGGGTAGCCGCTGATGTAGGCAGCGGTGTTCAGCCCTGCGCGCCTGTCGGCGCGCAGCTGCTCGTACGGCAGACGCGCGAGGGCCTGTGAGCCGCTGATGAAGGCGCGACCCTCGTCGACGCGATATCGGTCAGCCAGCTCATAGGTGTCGATCATGGCCATTCGGCCCATGTTGTCATCTTCGCGGGTCGACCGCAGCCCGCCCTACTTGCCTTGCAGCTTGAGCCACTTTTCGCGTGCTTCGCGATGGCCCTTCGCGCCCGAGCCAATGAGGCCACCGGTGCGGACTTTGCCAACCGTGTCCTCCAGCTCCTTCATCAGTTCACTGATGTCGTCGATGGGGCCGGCTTGGCTGACGCGCTCGAGCTTCTCGTAGATCTTGCCCAGGTTCTCGCGGAACTGGTTGAACTCTTGGTCGAGTTCCCTGCGTGCATCTTCGATGTCGTTGGCCATTCCTGCACGGTAGCCGCGCGCCAGACCGTGCCATGGCGACCAGAATGTGCCGATGGCAAAGGGCGGCACACCGGCAATCGTGATGTTGGAGGCGACGGGCGTGGCCTTCATCGTTACCGAGTTCCATCACGAGCCGGGGGAAGGCAACTACGGCCAGGTGGCTGCCGAGGCGCTCGGTGTCGAGCCCGAGCGCGTGTTCAAAACGCTCGTCGCCAACCTGACGACCGAGGCCGGGATCGAGCAGGTCGTCGGCATCGTGCCGGTGACCGGGCAGCTGTCACTGCGCGAGCTGGCGTCGGCCCTGGAGGGGAAGCGAGCCGAGATGTGTCCGGTGGATCTGGCGCAGCGGCTCACGGGCTACGTGGTCGGTGGCATCAGTCCGTTCGGTCAGAAGAAACGGCTGCGCACTGCCATCGACGAGACATGCGTGCTCTTCGACACCATCTTTGTCAGCGGCGGAAAACGCGGCCTCGACATTGAAATCGCGCCTGACGATCTCGTCGCCGTGCTCAACGCAGTCATCGCCCCCATCGGCGCCGAGCGCTGATGTACGGTTCAGACATATGGTGCGTGCTCGTCCTTGGTTGCTCGTAGGTCTCGTTGGCGTTTCGCTGGCTGGATGCTCAGCCGCGTCGGCTGGCCAGCCTGCAACTTCAACCTCGACGATGGTTGCGACAGTGACGCCTTCGACGGCTGCCGGCAGCGGATTGCAGAGCACCGTGGTGACGGACCTACCCACTTCCACCACAGTCCCACCCACTTCCACAACGATCCCACCCACTTCCACCACGGTCCCACCGCCGTGTGATGTTGTTGCAGTGGGGGATTCGGTAGGAATCGACCTCTTCAACAACGGCCTCCGCGAAAGGCTCGCCTTCGCCGGCTGCGACCTGAAGTGGACCGGCGGCCGCCGGGGTATCACCGTCACCGACGGCGCCGGCGAACTGGCCACAGCAAGCGACGTCTCGGCCAACGTGGCACTCGTGATCCTCGGGTACCACAACCTGAAGTCCGAAACGCAGGGTGGCCGTTTTCCGTCGCTCATCGACACGGTGATGGCGGCCGCCGGGCCGAGGCTTGTTGTGTGGCCGATGCTCGGCGCAACCGACGACTGCTCCGCCAACTACAAAATTGGTGTAGGGGTTGCCAATGCAAGTCTGCAGGAGGCCACCGCCCGCTGGCCGAACCTGCTGCTGGTGGACTACACGTCGCTGCTTGCAGCCCATCCCGAGTACTCGCAGCAACGCTGTCCGCACCTTCTGGCGAGCGGGTCGAAAGAGGTTGCAGGCTGGCTCGCCGGTCAACTCCGCGAGGTCGTCTACGGTGCGCTCGCCGCCAACTGACGACTATTTGCGCAGGAGTGAATCGATTCGCCGCGCAGCGATGACGAGCGCAACCGCAGACAACACCACCAGGACGGCAATGTGACCCAGGACCGACGCCGTCCAGATGCCGGAGTTGGCAGCACGCACCAACGCAACGCCGTGATAGAGCGGCGAGAGCTGCACGACCCATGCCCACGAGCCATAGCTGGAGATGGGGAAGAAGGTGGCCGAGAACAGGAACAGCGGCATGGTCGCAGTGGTGACGATTTCGAGGTCGGCCCAGCCACGCATGTAGGTGGTGGCGACGAAGCCGATGCTCGCGAATGTCAACCCGATCAGTGCGCAGGCGGGCAGCGCCAGCAGGCTCCACCACGTGTCGACCAACCCGAGGGCGGCCATCACGCCCAGGAAGCTGACTGCGTAGAGCTGACCACGGATGAGGGCCCAGCTGATCTCGCCGACGGCTACGTCGGCAGGGCCCATCGGCGTGGCGAGCGCAGCGTCGTAGATTCGGGCGTACTTCAGCCGGTGCATCACGTTGCCGGTGGAGTCGAAGATCGCGCCGTTCATCGCCGACGATGCCATCAGTGCCGGTGCCACGAACGCGTCGTACGGCACCGACTTGCCACCGACCGAAACGTTGCCGACCAGGCTGCCGAGACCGGCCCGCATCGACAGCAGATAGAGCAGCGGCTCGAAGAAGCCACTGACGATGATCAGCCATTGGCGGCGGTACGCCACCATGTGCCGCTCGATCATCCGATGCGGTCGGCGAACCACCATCGAGGGTGGCAGGATGCGCAGGAAGATGGTGTTCACGGGTACAACTTCCCGCCCAATCGGCGCGTCGCAAGGACGAGGCCGACCACGATCCACAACGCCACATAGCTGACATGCCCGGCCACACCGGGCCAGTCGACGTTGCCGGTGGTGAAGCCACGGGCCACCACCACGCCGTGCCACAGCGGTGCGATCTTTGCGATCCATTGCACCGCCGCCGGCAGCTGCGACAGCGGGTAGAACGCCCCGCCGAAGAGGAACAGCGGGATGATCACGAATCGTTGGATCGCCGGGAACATCCCGTCGCGTTCGGCGCCGACCGACAGCGCCATGATCGGCATCGCGAACGCCACGCCGACCAACATCGCAACGAACACACTGGGTGCGAGCCCCCATGATCGTGTCTGCTCGAAGAGCGTGAGAACGGTGGCCACGGCCCCGGCGGCGATGCCGCAGCGGATGGCGATCCAGGTGGCGTGCCCGAACACGATGTCGCGTGCCGACAACGGCGTCGCGGCGATGCCGTGGTAGCCGCGGTGCCACTTGAGCGCACCCATCACCGGCCACATGCTTTCGCCGGCGGCAAGGCCCATCGCAGTGGCGACCAACAGGCCGGGTACGACGAACGCCACGTACGAGGTGGTGCCCAACACGGCACCCGAACCGGTGTTGCGATCCACCAGCGAGCCAACGCCAACACCGAGGCCGAGCAGGTAGAGCAACGGCTGTACGAGCGATGACAGCACGTTCATCTTCCACATGCGCTTGTAGGTGGCAAGGTGCCAGCTAGTGACGCGCAGTGCGCCGGGGGTGGGGGTGTGCTGCGCCATCTCAGTCCACCAAACTGCGACCGGTGAGCTGCAGGAACACGTCCTCGAGACTTGCCCGCCGCACCAGCGCGCTCTCCGGCTGAAGGCCGCGGGCGTGCGTTTCGGCAAGCGCGGCTTCACCGTCGTGGGCGTAGACCAGCACTCGGTCGGGGAGCAGCTCTTGTCGCTCACCGATGCCGCCGAGCTTCGGAGCGGTTTCCTCGTTGCTGCCGGCGGCGAAACGCAGCTCCAAAACTTCGCGCGTGGAGTACTGCTCGATCAGCGAGCGTGGCGACCCTTCGGCGACGATGCGGCCCTGATCCATGACCACGAGCCGGTCGCACAGCTGCTCGGCTTCGTCCATGTAGTGCGTGGTGAGTACTTGCGTGACGCCCTGCTGCTTGAGCCGATAGAGGCGATCCCACAGCACGTGGCGCGCCTGCGGGTCGAGGCCGGTGGTCGGCTCGTCCAGCAGCAGCAGCTGTGGGTTGTTGATCAGTGAACGAGCGATGGACAGCCGTCGTTTCATGCCGCCACTGAGGTGCTCGACCACGCTGTCGGCGCGGTCGCTGAGCTGTGCGAATTCCAGCAGCTCAGTTGCCCTGCGTTTGGCCTCGGCACGAGGTAGGTCGAAGAAGCGGCCATAGAGCCACAGGTTCTCTTGCACACTCAGCTCGCCGTCGAGCGTGTCGAGCTGGGGCACCACACCGATGCGGCCACGGATCTCCGGGCCATGGGTGGCCGGGTCGAGACCGAAGAGACGCAGCGTGCCGGAGGTGACCGGGCTGACGCACGCAATCATGCGCATCGTGCTGCTCTTGCCGGCGCCGTTGGGACCAAGGAACCCGAACACTTCGCCCGGCTGCACCTCCACGTCGATGCCATCGACCGCCGTGAACTCACCGAAGCGTTTGACCAGTTGGTGAGCGACGATCAGCGGTTCGGACATACGGCCGTCGACTGTAGCTCCCGACAGTTCGGCCCCGAACGGTGAATTCAATGGTCGCAACCTACGGTTCGGTGAATTCAAAGCTCGGGCTCGAAGGGGTCAGGGTGCACACGCGAAAGTGCCCCGCCTTGCGGCGGGGCACTTTCGAAGTGTGTGTTGCTGCGGTCTCAGACGGCGGGCGGCGGAGGCGGCGGCGGGGGGCTCATGCCCGGAGGCGGCGGCGGGGGCGGCGGGGTGCCGCCACCAGTGCTGGCGCCGCCGAACTGGCTCTTCATCTTGTTCATGTCCTTGAGATCGCTCAAGTCGCCACCAGACTCCCTGAACATCAAGAAGCCGCCGAACGCCGCAGCGGCAGCAGCGATGATGGCGAGGTACAGACCGAAGGACGCATCGATCGTGATGCCCAGCTCCGGCGCATCGTCTTCGCCGATGAGCAGCTTGAGCACGGTGAAGATAGTTGCCAGCGCACCGACGGCCAGGAAGGCGACAGCGGGGAGCTTGGGCACCTGCACGCCGAACGCAGGAAGGATGAGCAAGACGGCGCCGCCGAGCAGCAGCAACGCCCACAGGCTGCCCCACAGGAAGCCGACATCGCCCCAGGCGTTGGCCGAATCGGAAATTCCGCCGACGCCCTGGAAGCCGCCGTAGTCAAGCGAATACCACGGCAGGAACGAGGCGACCAAGAAGACGATGCCTGCCCCCGCGAATATTTGCCCGCCCCTACTAATTTTACTGAGATCCACGGATGCCTCCCGGTGTGCTCGACGATGATTGCTCAGGTGTTTGGAACCGTACACCTTGTAAAGAGGTCCATCGCGCACCATCGACTCGCGCGTACATTCGGGGGATGCCCATCGCGCTGCTCTCCGTGTACGACAAGGCTGGCATTGTCGATCTGGCGGCAGGGCTCCAGGCCGCTGGCTGGCGGCTGGTCAGTAGCGGTGGCACTGCGAAGGCCATTGCCGAGGCGGGTATCGAGGTCACCGACCTCGCCGACCTGACCGGCCTTCCTGCCATCCTCGACCACCGCGTCGTCACGCTGCACCCCAAGGTGCACGGCGGGCTGCTGGCCGACCCGACCAACCCGCAGCATCAGGCCGACATGGCCGCGCACGGCATCGAGGCGATCGACCTCGTCGTCGTCAACCTGTACCCGTTCGCGAGCAACCCCAGCATCGAGCTGATCGATATTGGTGGTCCTGCAATGGTGCGCGCCGCAGCCAAGAATCACGCGCATGTTGGTGTCGTCGTCAACCCCATCGACTACCAGTCGGTACTTGGCGAGATCGCGGCCGACGGCCACCTGTCATCGGCGACGCGGCGCCGGCTGGCGCGCGATGCGTTCGCCACGATCGCTGCATACGACGCAGCCATTGCGAACTGGTTCGACGCCCCGTCGGCCGATTCCACCGACAACCTGCCGGTCGGCTTGCACCTGTCGTTGGAGCGCGCGCAGACGCTGCGGTACGGAGAGAACCCGCACCAGCAGGGCGCTCGCTATCGCCTGGCTGGCGGCACCAGTTGGTGGGACTCGGCGGTGCAGCACCAGGGCAAGGAGCTCAGCTACCTGAACCTGTACGACACCGAAGCGGCGTGGAAATTGGTGCAGCGGTTCGGCCGGCCGGCGTGCGTGATCGTGAAGCACGCCAACCCATGCGGCGTTGCCGTCGCCGACACCATCGAGCAGGCATACGCGCAGTCCAATGCCTGCGACCCGATCAGTGCGTTCGGCGGCATCGTGGCCTTGAACCGTCCCGTCACCCGGGCCGTTGCGGAAGCGTTGACACCGGTGTTCACCGAGGTTGTGGTGGCGCCGTCGTTCGATGTCGATGCATTGGAAGTCTTGGCCTCGAAGGCCAACCTGCGAGTGCTCAGCGCGACCGCGCCGCACGGTGTGGCGCTGGACATGCGCAGCATCGACGGTGGGCTGCTCGTGCAGCACGCCGACACCGTCTCGCCCGACCGATCGGCGTGGCAAGTGGTCACCACTGCTCGGCCGACGCCCGAGCAGTGGGCCGACCTCGAGTTCGCGTGGCAGGTGTGTGCAGTCGTCAGCAGCAACGCGATCGTCTACGCGAAGGACGGCCGTGCCTACGGCATCGGTGCTGGCCAGCAGAACCGGCTGGACAGTGCGCGCATCGCCGCCGACAGGTCCGCTGGTCGCGCAGCTGGCGGCGTGTGTGCAAGCGACGCGTTCTTTCCGTTCCGTGATGGCCTCGACGCCACTGCTGTTGCCGGAATTAGAGCCGTCATCCAGCCTGGTGGCAGTTTGCGCGACCCGGAAGTGATTGCGGCCGCGAACGAACACGACATCGCAATGGTCTTCACCAGCGAGCGGCACTTTCGCCACTGATCCTGGGCTCTGACTGCCTGGCCATCCGTGCGGCTCGGTTAAGGGGCCGGTGGGGCGAACGGGGAGGGCTGATTGTCGGGGCCGTTGCCGCTGGCGCTGCTGTCGTCGTTCGCTTGCTGATTGCGGATGGCGGCGCGAATTGGCGCCGACAGGGCCGCGATCGCGACCAGCATCAGGCCTGAGACGATGGCAACTGCGCCGGCCGAAGATGCCGACGACGGCTCCATCTGCACCGCGACCAGCGAGACGATGCCGATGGCAGCGAGCGCTGCGCCCAACCAGGTGGTAGCTCGTCGTTCGCCATGGCCGCCGACGATGCAGATCACGAGACCAACGACGAGGATCAGCAGCGGACCCGTCGTGTCGCCAAACTCGTTCGCGAGAAGCACCGTCCCAACCAGCGCTGACGTCAACCCCGCAGCGCAGAGCCCGGTGGCCGTGCCGCGATAGCCGCGACGATCGAGCCACCACGTCAGCCCGAGAAAGGTTCCGGCGCCCACCAGGTAGACGATGCCCTGCGTGCCCAGGTTGTCGGTCACGTCCACGGGTAGGAAGCCAGACCCGCCGAGGTCGTCGTAGTAGTTCTCGCACTCGGCGTCGAAGCGATCGAAGTCACCTTCGTTGAGGTACTGATCGCACTTTGCCGTATCAGCCTTGTCGTTGGCGGTGAGGTTGCCGAACGCGGCGACAAGGGCGAGCGCACCCAAACCCAACAACAGGTTGCGGCTCTTGAAACCGGGTAATGCCCACGCGGCGATGAACAGCGCTGCTGCCAACAGGCCCGTCAGGAAACCTCCCTGGTCGTTGGAGATCGTGACGGCGCCGGCGAACGTCGGAATGGCCAACACCGCAACACCCACCGCAGCCGCCTTCGCCTCCTCCAGCTTCACGAATGTACGCAACGCCCATGCTGCAACCATCAGCGCCAGCGAGACCCCGATGAACTTGCCGCGGCCGGGTTCGTCGCCCACTACCGCAATCAGCACGCCGATGGCGATGATGACGCCACCGAGGCCGGCCATCGCTGTGCGCAGGCCTGGCCGTGGCCGCTCCTTTGCGTCTGGCCCGAGCCCGTCGAGGAACGTCGTGACCTTGCCTGCTGGTGCGACGGGTGAGCCGTTCTCGTCGAGTGCTGCGAAGCCAGCCGTGCTCGCAGCGGGTGTCGTGTAGGCAGTGGTCGGCGTTGCGAACGGGATGACCGTGCTGGAACCGAGCGGGTCGACCTGTTGCACGCCGTTGGTCGTGACGTGTTCTGTCCATCCGGCGCCGTCCCAGTACCGCTGCTGGAACCGTCCGTACGGATCGTTGTGCCAACCGGCTGCATAGTCGGTCATTACCCACCCCCTTGAGATTTCGTACAGCGTGCCACGTCTGCAGGTGTCAACTGAGCAAAGCTGTTGCAAATGGCTCGCATCTCCGACCTTCTTGCGGCCGGGCCTACCTACTCCGTCGAGTTCTTCCCACCGAAGCATGAGGCCGGGTGGCTCAGTCTCGGCCGCACCATCTCCGAGCTGGAACACCTTTCGCCCGACTTCCTCAGCGTGACGTATGGGGCGGGTGGCAGCACCCGCACTCGCACCGCCGACCTCGTCAGCTGGGTGAAGCGGCAGACCCCCATCCCGCCGATGGCGCACCTCACCTGTGCGGGCCACACGCGCGACGACATTCGAGCCATCCTCACCGACTATCGGGCAGATGGCGTAGAGAACATTCTTGCTCTTGGCGGCGACCCGTCGACCGGCGCGGCCGAATCAGCGGCTCCCAGCGACTACCGATTCAGCATGGAACTGGTTGACGACGTTCGCGAGTTCGGTGGCTTCTCCGTCGGTGTGGCGGCCCATCCCGAGCTGCACCCGCGATCACCAGACCGTGCCACTGACCGCCAACACCTTGCCGACAAGTTGGCGGTCGCCGACTTCGCCATCACTCAGTTCTTCTTCGACATCGATCACTACTCGATGATGGTCGACGAGCTGGCGGCACTGGGTGTGACCAAGCCGGTGCTGCCGGGCATCATGCCCATCAGCAATCTGAGCCAGATCACACGCATGGCGCACATGAGTGGCGCCGAGGTTCCCGGCTGGGTCATCGAGGCCATGGAGAAGGCCGGCGACAACCTCGACGAGGCCGAACGCGTTGGCGTGTCGTTGGCAACCGAGCTCTGCGCCCGCCTGATGGAAGCCGGCGCGCCGGGCCTGCACTTCTACGCACTGAATCGAAGCTGGGCAGCGCGGGAGATCTTTCGCAACCTCGGCCTTCGCCCCAGCGTCTGACACGGCGTATGGTCGCGGCATGACTGCATACGAGAAGTTGTACATCAACGGCCAATGGGTGCCTTCCTTCGGTACTGACACGCTGTCGGTCACCGATTCGGCAACCGAAGAAGTGATTGCCACCATCCCCGAAGGCACCGCCGCCGATGTCGACGCAGCCGTCGCCGCCGCCAAGGCTGCCTTCCCCGCATGGAGCGAGCTGCCCAAGGAAGAGCGCGCCGCCTACCTGATGAAGATCCATGCCGGCCTCGAAGCCCGCACCGACGAGATTGCTTCCACCATTGCCAAGGAAGTCGGCATGCCGCTCTTCCTCAGCAACATGATTCAGGCCGGCTTGCCGAAGGCCAACTTCGCGATCGCCGCCGGGTTGCTGGGCAGCTACGAGTTCGAGAAGCAGGTCGGCAACTCGCTGGTCGTGCGTGAGGCCATCGGCGTCGTTGGTTGCATCACCCCGTGGAACTACCCACTGCACCAGATTGCGTTGAAGGTCGCGCCGGCCCTGGCCGCCGGCAACACCGTCGTGCTCAAGCCGTCGGAAGTCGCCCCCGTCAACGCGTTCATTCTCGCCGAGGTCATCGCCGAAGCCGGCCTGCCCGCCGGCGTGTTCAACCTGGTGACGGGCGTTGGCCCGGTCGTCGGTGAAGCCATCTCGGCGCACCCCGACGTCGACATGGTCAGCTTCACCGGCAGCACCCGCGCCGGCAAGCGCGTTGCCGAAGTCGCCAGCCAGACTGTCAAGAAGGTGTCGCTGGAGCTGGGCGGCAAGAGCGCCAACGTGCTGCTGGCCGACGCCGATTTCGCCAAGGCCGTCGCCGACGGTGTCGGCAAGTGCTTCCTCAACAGCGGCCAGACGTGCACCGCGCTCACCCGCATGCTGGTGCCGCGCGACCGCTTGGCCGAAGTGGAAGGCATCGCCGCCGCCACGGCCGCTGCATTTACCCCCGGCAACCCGTTCGACTCGGCAAGCCGTATCGGGCCGCTGGTCTCGGCTGCACAGCAAGAGCGGGTGCGTGGCTTCATCCAGAAGGGCATCGACGAGGGCGCAACGCTGCTTACCGGTGGCACAGCGGCGCCGGAGGGCCTGGAGACGGGCTACTACGTGGCCCCCACCGTCTTCAGCAATGTCACCCGCGACATGACGATTGCCCGCGAGGAAATCTTCGGACCGGTGCTCTCGATCATCCCGTACGACACGGAAGAGGAAGCGATCGAGATCGCCAACGACACCATCTACGGCCTCGCCGGTGGTGTGTGGGGTGAAGCCGACCACGCCAAGGCCGTCGCCCGCAAAATCCGCGCCGGCCAGGTGGAAGTCAACGGCGGCGCCTTCAACGTGATGGCGCCGTTCGGTGGCTACAAGCAGAGCGGCCTCGGCCGTGAAGCCGGTACCTTCGGCCTCGAAGAGTTCCTCGAAGTCAAGAGCCTCCAGCTCTAGGACGAACGCGTTGCGTGCCATGACCGCTCGCAGCGGTGACCGTGGGCGATACTGGATGCTCGAATGGCTGCCTCTACCGCCACCGTTGCTGTTGCCGAGCAGCTGACCCACCCGACGCTCCGCAACCAGATCAGCCGAGTCCCGTACCTACCGGGTCTCGATGGTTTGCGCGCAATCGCGGTCACGGCCGTGCTCGTCTACCACGCCAATCACGAGTGGCTCAGCGGCGGGTTCCTGGGCGTCGAAGTCTTCTTCGTCATCTCCGGCTACCTGATCACCTTGCTGCTGCTTTCCGAGAAGGAACGCTCCGGCAGGGTGCGGCTCGGCCAGTTCTGGATGCGACGCGCACGCCGCTTGCTACCAGCCCTTTTCGTGATGATGGGAGCGCTGGCGATCTACATGTCGCTGTTCAACCAGCGGCCAATGGGGCAGGCCCGCGGCGACCTCCTGGGCGGCACCTTCTACGTCAGCAACTGGTACCAGATCTGGGTAGGCCAGGGGTACACCGCGGCCACCAGTTTCGCCCCGTTACGCCATCTGTGGTCGCTGGCAGTGGAGGAGCAGTTCTACCTGCTGTGGCCGCTGGTCATGGTCGTTCTACTGCGCAAGCGTGGCGACAAGCTGCCGCGAGTCGCCCTGTGGTTGCTGTCGGCCAGCCTTTTCATCTCGCTCACGATGGCGGCGCTCTACATCGGTGGCACAGTCTTCCTCGGCGCCGACTCCGTCACGAACGCCACATCCTGCGGTGCCGGTGAGAGCCATGGCTACATCTCGCTGTTCGGCCACTGCCTCAATGTCAACGAGGTGCTCTACCTGAGTACCATCAGTCGCGCCGGTGGACTGATGTTGGGCGCCGCCTTCGCGCTGATGTGGCGGCCGGTGGCCATCATGCGCGGGCCGCTGCGCAAGCGGGGCCGCCAGATTGATGTGATTGGTCTGCTGGGCCTCATCGGCCTGGCGCTGCTGATGAACCGGCTGGAACTGGTCAACTCGCTCACCAACGAATACGACCCGTGGTTGTTCCGGGGCGGCTTCCTGCTGACCGGGCTGTGCACGATTGCGATCATCGCCGCGGCCACCCACCGCCGTGCGTACATCGGGCGACTATTGGGCATGCGCCCGCTGCACTGGGTGGGCACCCGTAGCTACGGCCTGTACCTCTACCACTGGCCGGTCTACCAGATCATCCGCGAGCCTGGCGAGCAGCTGACGATGCGCCAATTTGCGACAGCGCTGCTGATTGCGCTGCCGATCACCGAACTCAGCTACCGGCTCGTCGAGCTTCCCGTGCGGCAGGGTCGGCTCGGTGAATGGATGCGCGGTGAGCGCCCACCGCGCACGAAGGCGGCGGTGCGTGGCCGTCGACGCGTGTTGGTACTGGCGTCGGCGTTCGCGGTTCTGGCTGGTTTCGCGACCGTCACGATCGCGACCGCCGACGTGAAGTGCGAAGGCCAAGTTGCCTGCGACAGTGAGAGGGGTCTGGCGGAGATTGCCAATGGACCCGTGACTACGGTGCCGCCGCTGACCGTTGCGTCGACGGTGCCCGTGACCCAACCGACACTGCCCGGCGAAACTGCCGTTCCGACGACGGAACCGGCACCGGTGACCACACTGGACGCGGCTGACCTGCTGCCGGCGTACGCAATCGGCGAGTCGGTGATGCTCGGCGCTGCGCCGCAGCTGACGGCCGCCGGCATCCAGGTCAACGCCGCAGTCAGCCGTCAGGGAACGAACGTCGCCGAGATCGTGGAGCTCACGCGAGCCGGTGGTCAACTTGGCCGGACAGTCATCATCCAAACCGGTACCAATGGCGGCGTCAGCGATGAAACGTTTGCACGCATCATGGCTGCGCTGCCACCCGACCTGACGCCGCTGGTGGTCTTCCTCACGGTCAAAGCGCCGAAGGGCTGGATTGCCGACAACAACACACGTATTCGTGCGTTGCCCTCGCTCTATCCGAATGTGAAGGTCGTCGACTGGGAGACCGACGCGCAGCAGATCCTCGGCGAGCTCAGCTCCAGCGATGGTGGCATCCACCTCAGAACCTCCAGCGCCAAGCAGTTCTATGCCAACCTGATCTTTGACGCCATCGGCCGAACCGACCTGAAGAAGTAAGCGCGTTCGCAAGCGCTGCTTGTTGCTCCATACTGTTCGTTCGATGTCGGCGCGTTCCACTGTTCCACGCCCAGAAAGTGCAGAGGCTGGGCTCAGCCGCGTCCCGTACCTGCCGGGGCTGGACGGGTTGCGGGCCATCGCCGTCATCGGGGTGATGATCTACCACGCCCACCACGATTGGTTGCCGGGCGGCTTCCTGGGTGTGGAGGTGTTCTTCGTCATCTCCGGCTACCTCATCACGTTGCTGCTGATGGGCGAGCGCGAGCGCAACGGTCACGTTGATCTGCGTCAGTTCTGGGCTCGTCGATTCCGTCGCCTGCTGCCAGCGCTGTACCTGATGATGGCGTTGGTCGCGGTCTACATCGCCGCCTTCTACCCGGTGGCTCGCGAGCAAACTCGTGGCGACTTCCTGGCCGGCATCTTCTACATCAGCAACTGGTACGAGATCTTCGTCGGGCAGGGCTACGGCGCCAGCGAGGCCTTCGTGCCGCTGCGCCACCTGTGGTCGCTGGCGGTGGAGGAGCAGTTCTACCTGGTGTGGCCGCTGGTGATGGTGGCCATCTTGCGCCGCTCGCGGGGTCGCCTACCGGCGGTGGGTCTCAAGCTGATCGGCGTCAGCGTCTTCATCGCCATCATGCTCGCCTGGCTCTACGTGCCCGGCGTGGTCGCCGCCAGTTGTGGGACCGAGTTCACCCGCGGCACCTGGACCATCTTCGGTCGCTGCGTGGCGGTGAACGACATGCTGTACCTCGGGTCGTTCTCGCGGGCCGGTGGGCTGATGTTGGGCGCCGGCTTCGCGATGCTGTGGCGCCCGGTCGCCATCATGCGCGGCCCGCTGCGCGACAAGGGCCGCCGGCTCGACGTGTTGGCCGCACTGGGCTTGGCGGTGATCGTGTTCTTCATGCTCACGATGTATCTTCAAGAGCGCGGCGTGTACAACCCGTGGCTGTACCGCGGTGGCTTCTTCTTCACCGGTGTGGCCACGCTGTTACTGATTGCGGCCACCACGCACCAGGGTGCGGCCACCGGCAAGCTGCTGGGCCACAGGACGTTGGTGTGGGTGGGCACCCGCAGTTACGGCCTGTACCTGTATCACTGGCCCGTCTTTCAGATGATCCGCAAGCAGGCCAACATCCAGATGTCGATCCCGCAGATCATCCTCGGTGTGCTCATCACCGTGCCGATCACGGAAGCCAGCTACCGCTTCATCGAAACACCCATCCGCAAGAACGGCCTGCGCGCCACGTTGGCCGGCCTGCGGGGTGAGGCGCGACACCTGATGGCTGGTGTAGCGGTTGCGTTGCTGGTTGGGCTGGCTGCCTTCAGCCTGCTGCGTGCCGACCCACACTGCGTGGGCGAGGTGAATTGCTCGCTCGAGGCCGCGGCGCGGGGACCCGACACGACGGTGCCCGCTGAGACGGTGGCGACGGTGGCGACGGACCCTGGGACGACGGTGCCGGGCGAGACCACCACCACTTCCACCACGATTCCGAAGGTGCCACAGAAGTACGTGGCCATCGGCGAGTCGGTGATGGCGGGTGCCTCGTCGCAACTGCAGTCAGCGGGTGTGCTGGTGCAGGTGAAGGAAGGTCGCGGGCCCGAAGGTGTGAAGAACGCAATCATCCTGTTGCGCGACGGAGGCGACATCGGGGCGGGCACGAGGATCGTGATTCAGGTGGGCACCAATGCTCCGCTGAACCAGACCGAACTCGACGCGATCATGGCGGAAGTTCCCACCGACGTCGCGGATGTGGTGTTCATGACCATCCACGCCGACATCGAGTACGTGCCGGCCAACAATGAGCTGATCCGGCAAATGATCGACAAGTACCAGAACGCGTCGGTGATCGACTGGGACCAGCGGTCGGCCGAGGTTCAGCTGTGTGCCGACGGCATTCACATCTCGTGCAATGGCTCCGGGCCGGCGACCTTCTACACGAACCTGATCCTCGAAGCCTTCGGCATGCCCGCCATCACCTGAGCGGGGGGCCGCTTTCGTCGCGGGGTAGTTCGGGGCGTACGCTCGCGACATGACCACTCCTGTTCGTGTTGCTGTCACCGGTGCTGCCGGCCAGATCGGTTACAGCCTCCTCTTCCGTATCGCTTCCGGCTCCATGCTTGGTCCCGATACCCCCGTCATTCTGCAGCTGCTCGAGATCACTCCGGCCCTCGGAGCGCTCGGTGGAGTGAAGATGGAACTGGACGATTGCGCCTTCCCGTTGCTGGCCGACATCATCTGCACCGACGACGCGAATGTCGCATTCGGTGACGCCGATGTTGCCCTGCTGGTGGGCGCCATGCCGCGCAAGGCCGGCATGGAGCGCAGCGACCTGCTGAGCGCCAACGGTGGCATCTTCAAGCCGCAGGGCAAGGCCCTCAGCGATAGCGCAAAGAAGGACATCAAGATCCTCGTCGTCGGTAACCCGGCCAACACCAATGCACTGATCGCGCAGCAGAACGCACCGGGCCTCGACCCCCGCCGCTTCACCGCGATGACCCGCCTCGACCACAACCGTGCCGTCTCGCAGCTCGCTGCCCGTACAGGTGTCACCGTCAGCAACGTCAGCAACATGACCATCTGGGGCAACCACTCCGTCACCCAGTTCCCCGATATTCACCATGCTGTCGTTCAGGTGGACGGTAAGGGTCAGAACGCCTACGACCTGGTCAACGATCAAACCTGGTACGCCGACACGTACATCCCCAGGGTCGCCAAGCGCGGTGCGGCCATCATCGAGGCTCGCGGTGCGTCGTCGGCCGCGTCGGCTGCGAATGCCGCCGTCGACCACATTCGCTCGTGGTCATTGGGCACCGCCGAGGGCGATTGGGTCAGCATGGCCATCGTCAGCGACGGTTCGTACGGCGTGCCCGAGGGCCTCATCTCGTCGTTCCCGTGCGTGTGCAAGGACGGCGAATACTCCATCGTCCAAGGTCTCGACATCAACGACTTCAGCCGCGGCAAGATTGACGCCAGCACCGGCGAGCTCGCCGAAGAACGCGACGCCGTGAAGGACCTGGGCCTGATCTAGTAGGTAGTGCCCAACGCCGGCCCAGCGTCGCGTTTACGGGCTAGGGCTAGCTGATGGCGACTTCGCAGGCGACTTTCATCATTTTGTCGACGCCATTCTTGAGTTCCGCGTCACTGATGCGTTCGGCGGTCTCCTGCTCTCCGGCGATGATGTCGCTGATGGTGGCCATGCAGAGCGTCTCGATCTTGTTCAGCGCGCCCAGCGTGTAGAGCACCGCCGCTTCCATTTCGACGGCAAGATGACCGCGGTCGCGCCAGCGATCCATGATGCCCGGGCGTGTGTCGTAGAAGATTGCGGACGAGACGATGGCGCCGACGTGCACGCGCGCACCGCTCTCCCGCGACAACTGCACGGCGCGCTCGACCAGCGAGTACGTGGCCGTGGGTGAGTGTGCATCGCCACCGCACAGTTGGCTGACGATCTGGTCGTCAGACGTCGCGCTCATCGCCACGATCGTGTCGGCCATGTGCAGCCCGGGTGCCAGCCCACCGGCGGTACCCACTCGCACCAGCCGGGTCGCCCCCAGCTGGATCAGCTCGCTGTAGTAGATAGCCGCGCTCGCGCAGCCCATTCCGACCGACTGCACGCTGATCGGCTTGCCCTTGTACGTGCCGGTGTATCCCAGCGCCCCACGCTCCTCATTGACGAGGCGCGCGCCCGGGTCGAAAAAGGTCTCGGCGATGTAGGTGGCACGGCGGGGGTCGCCTGGCACCAGCACAGCCCGGGCATAGTCGGTGGCTTCGGCACGGATATGAATCGGCATGTGCCCAGCGTAGAACGCTCACCACGGGGTCGGTGGCGTCGGTGACTTTCGCCTCTATGGGAGATCCGCCCATCGATGAATAATTAGATCATTCAGTCGAATAAAGGAGCTGGGATGGACATCAAGCGGAATGGTGACGGGTGGTGGGTGATCACGTTCGTCATCGGTATGACGGCGTTGATCGTCGGCATCGTCGGTGTGGCGATCGCATCGGGGAAGTCGAGCAGCACGAGTGCGGCATCGGTCGGCGCCGCAGCCGGCGGCGTTGCCGAGGCGGACGTGACGCTCGCCGACATCTCGGTCTCGCCGAAAATGATCCAGGTGCCCGCTGGCCAAGAGATCACCCTGCACATCGCCAACACGGGTGCGATGGAGCACGACTTCAAGGTGCAGGGCACAGCCGGGACCGGGATGATGAAGCCTGGCGAGAAGGTCGACCTGGTGATCGGGCCGTTCACCGCCGACACAGAGGTGTGGTGCACTGTTCCCGGGCACAAGGCCGCCGGGATGTCGATGGCGGTGCACGTGCTGGGTGGTACTGCTGCGCCGGCTCCGAGCGGAGGCGGCACTCCCGCGGCCGACTCGGGCAACGCCGTCATCGACGCGGCAGCGATGCCATCAGCCGATTGGAAGGGTCGCGACCCGGTGCTGGCTGCGAAGGAGAGCGGCACTCTGCATGAGATCACGCTCGACGCTACGGAGAAGCTCATCGAGGTCGGTCCTGGCGTCACCCAGATGATGTGGACCTTCAACGACATGGTTCCCGGCCCTACCCTGCACGGCAAGATCGGCGACACGTTCAAGGTCACGGTGAACAACAAGGGCGAGATGGGGCACTCGATCGACTTCCACGCCAGCAAGGTGGCTTGGAGTGACGAGATGCGCACCATCCTTCCGGGCGAGTCGCTCGTGTACGAGTTCACCGCCGACTTCGCCGGTGCGTGGATGTACCACTGCGGCACCGCGCCGGCACTGCACCACATCGGCAACGGCATGTATGGCGCGATTATCATCGATCCTCCCACGCTCGCGCCGGTGGAGGAGGAGTTCATGATCGTGCAGAGCGAGCTGTACCTCGGGCCTGAAGGGCAGCCCGGCGACCTCACCAAGATGATCAACGAGGATTTCGATGCAGTGGTTTTCAACGGCTACTTCAACCAGTACAAGTTCGCCCCGATCCGTGTCGAGGCTGAGAAGCGGTATCGGATCTGGGTGGTCAACGACGGTCCGAATGAGAACTCTGCGTTCCACATCGTCGGCACCATCTTCGACACCGTCTTCAAGGAGGGTGCTTACACACTGCAGCCCGATGACACTCACGGTGGTTCGCAGGTGCTCGACCTGCAGCCGGCGCAGGGCGGGTTCGTCGAGTTCACGTTCTCCGAGGACGGTCTGTACTTGTTCGTGACCCATAAGTTCGCCAACGTCGGAAAGGGAGCCCTCGGCGTCTTCGCAGTCGGCGATGTCGACACCTCGGCGATCGGTGGGCACTGACCGGATTGATCGTCACCAGGTAGTCGTGCGAGAGTGCACCGTCATGGGAAACCGACCGCAACACGTCGATTCCGCAGGCGGTGCACTCCGCCGCGCCAGAGCCCTCTCCGCGACCAGCCGCGTGGAGGTGCTCGCCAGACTCCGCGACTCCAATGTTCCACTCACCGCCGGTTCGCTCGCTGCCGCGCTGGGCATCCACCACACCGCCGTGCGCCGGCACCTTGCCGTGCTCGTCGATGCCGGTCTGGTGCGACCGATCAAGCTGCCTGTCGAAGGCCGCGGCCGCCCCAGTACCGGGTACGTGATCAGCGGTCCTGCCGATGGGGCCGCCTACCGAGAGCTCGCCGGCATGCTGGCGGAGGCAGTCCGCACCGGCCGCTCGGCGCGCACCGCAGGGCGGGATGCAGGTCGCCGCGTGTCACCGCTTGCCGCTGGGCCGCTGGCCACGTTGCGCGGCGAGGCCGAGCGCCTGGGCTTCCAACCCCAGCTACATGTGGCGGGTGAGGTGCACGAATTGGTGCTCGGTGTCTGCCCATTCGCCGAGCTCGCCGAGGCGCAGCCCGAGACGGTGTGCGAGCTGCACGTCGGCCTCGCCGAAGGTATCGCAGAGCGTTCGGGCGGCATCGAAGTAGTCGGTATTCGAATGGCCCACCCGCAGACCGGCGGATGCCGGATCATGGTCCGCCGGCTGCCTACTTGAGGAATTTGCTGGTGGTGTTGTCGGCGAGGATCTTGCCGCCGGTCTGGCAGGTGGGGCAGTACGCGACGGTGTAGCCGCTGTAACTCACCGAGCGGATGGTGTCGGCGCACACCGGGCATGGCTGGCCGACGCGACCGTGCACCCGGCCCGGGCGGTCGGCGGCCGACGACATGTCGCTGCGCGTCCGTTCATACTCCAGACCGTCGTCGACGGCTTCGTGGATTGCGGTCACGACGACGGCAGCACCCTCGGCACCCAGCTTGCCCGTCATGGCGAACGGCGACAGCTTCGCCCGGTGGCAGACCTCGTTGGCCAACATTCGGCCCAACCCGGCGATGTTGCGCTGGTTGCGCAGGAAGCCGTGCACGCGCATGTTGTCGGCGGCGAAAGCAGCCGCCAACGACTGGGGTGTGAACTCGGACGCATCGGGGCCCAGCCGGTCGAGTGGCGGCCCGTAGAGGGCATCGGTGGCTACACACCACACACCGGCTCGACGTTCCTTGCCGGCCTCGGTGAGCAGCAGTGCCCCACCGTCCTCGAACACGAATCGCGCCTGCCCGTTCCGTGGTTTCGGCGACTGCTTGTCGTCCACCAACAGGCGGCCGCCCTGCATCAGGTGGACGACGAAGTGGATGGGGCCGAAGTCGAGCAGCAGGTACTTGCCGCGCCGTCCGACGCCCAACAGGGGCGTGCCGTACGCGGCCTCCGGGCGAGGCGACGCAGTCTTCAACGCAGTGAAGTTGAACGGCACGAACTGCTTCAACACGGCGCCGCCGAACTGCTCGGTCAGCCGTTCGGCGTGGGCCTGCACTTCGGGAAGCTCGGGCATCGCCAGCGGGCGCCTAGCGGTACTCGGTGCGCTCACGCACACTGCTGAAGACGCCGTCGAGTGCACCGAAGACTGGCTGCGATTCCACCAATTTCTGTTGGCTGCCCGTGAGCAGAATCAGTCCCCTGATGAACGCCTCCTGCGCGTTCAGCTCGCCGGTGGCAACACCAACTGCTGTCTTCCACGTCTGCTCCATGCGGACGTCCTCGGGGAATGCGCTGCCGGCACCGAACGCGGCGACACCGTCTCCTACCTGCAGGTGGTACACCACGCTTCCCTCCGGTCCGTCGGTCACCACTTGCGTGACGCCGATGGTGTGCTCACCGGCAAGCGCTTGCAATGGAGCGCTGTCGGCGACTTCGGTGGTGAGGGCGGCGAGCCACTCGAGGCTGAGATATCGAATCACCTGCATAGTCTGGCGCACGTGCTCACCAATGCCGACGAACTGCGTCACCGAGATGTCGAGGTGGAGGCCTGGTGGTGGTGGGCGTGGAATGCGGATTCGACCATGGGCCTGTTTGCCGGCTTGGAGTTGCGCGGGCATCGCTTCGACTATTGGGCGGGCCTCGTTCGGGCCGACGAGCCGTATCTCTACGTGGAGGAACTGAACGGCACCGGCCTGCGTGGAGGCCTGGAGATCAAGCCGCCGGAGATGTGGGCCGATCACGTGTGCGACGTGCCGTACACGCAGTGGAGCGTCGGCAACGAAACTCACGGCGTGCTGTTGAACGACCCGATGACTGCGATGACCCGTCCGTACGGCACCCCCGTTCCCGTCACGTTCGATGTCGAGTGGTACTCGACGGGCGCGGCTACAGAGATTGCTCACGGCTACGAACAGGCCGGCAACGTCGATGCGCAGGTCGAGCTCACTGAAGGTCTGCTCGCCTTCGAAGGCCCGGCCCATCGCGCACATGTGTGGGGCGTGCCCTTCCGTCCGACAGCGCTTGCCATGCCGGCCGGCGAAGGCCTGCTGTGGGCCCCGTACCGCCGCCATGACGATCAGGGTGTACTGCAAGTACTCAGCCCGACGGGGTTCCTGGGTCGGTTCAGCTGAGCTGCGCCACGAAGGCCGATCGTACGGCTCGGTCCAGGTTCTGGTCAGTGTGAATCCACACTGAGTGTCGATCTGGCACGACCAGAATCAGAGATCGACTGTTGCACCCACCCGCCAGGGGAGTGTCGAGTGCTGAATGGTCCAGGCACCGCCCGCAAGAGCAGCGAACGAGAACTCGCAGTCGGTAGCCGACTCCAAGGACGCACGGTCCGCAAGGTCGGTGAGCCGTGAGACGGACGGCAGAGCACCCCGCCGGTCACGCACGAGCACGCCGAATGAACCGGCGCGAAACCACTCCGAACCATCCGCCAACACCGAGTGCGACAGCGCCCCCCGGCTCTCCGGCAGCAGGTGCCATTCCTCCACGTACGCGCCGCTCGGCGCCCGCTCCGTCATCACCGTTCCGTCCGAGTTCCACTCCAGCAGGCCCGGTTCGGGGAACGCAGACACCGGTTGAAAGCCGATGGCGCTGCTCCACTCTGCTGTCGCAGTTCGTTGAGCAACCGGCGTGCACTCCGTCGCACCGCTGCTGGAATCCGAATCGGCCAACACCAGCAACTCATCCGGCGAGAACGACGACTGACCAGCCAACGCGAGCGCGGCGGCGGACAGCCGTACGTCGGCCATCAACGACGGCAGTTGCAGCCAGACCACGAAACTGGTGTCATCACGAGTGCCGTCGGCAAGCTCGATCCACTGGCGCTGCCAGCAGCCGAACAATTCGGGGGGCACGGTCTGGGCGGGAACAGTCATCGCAATGACGGTAGCGGGGCGCCCGCGACGCCTACCGTGGACGCACCATGAGCTTCGGTGGCGACATCCTCGACGACTTCGACAAGCAGCGCAAGCAGCCCCAGTACCGCGTGGTTCCCGCAGCCGGCGGCTTGCTGGTGGAGGACCGCTCCAGCGGCTTCTGCGGCGACGTGGTGAAGACCGACGCCCGTGCCGTCACGCTGCGCGACCGCAACGGGCGCGACCGCGAGTTCGTGTACAAACCAGGCGGTTTCCTGATCGAGGGCAAGCCGGTCACACT
>Ga0105046_10001640_pt1 | contig 34651 bp, 25 predicted proteins | sample MAT03_FD_78385 | JGI IMG/M metagenome (GOLD analysis project Ga0105046, IMG submission 78385) | Freshwater microbial communities from Lake Fryxell liftoff mats and glacier meltwater in Antarctica - MAT-03 (megahit assembly) | ecosystem: Environmental > Aquatic > Freshwater > Ice > Liftoff... | reverse complement strand
GAGGGAGCAGGAAAGATGCAGCGCCCGGTTTGTAACTTTGCGGGTTGAGCGCGCTCCCCTCAGCGCCGGCGCTGGGGTCAGCGCGGGCGCTGAGTTCAGCGCGTAACTTTGCGGGTTGGCAGGACCAAGCGAGCGTCCGCCCCCCTCTCCAGCCCTCCCCACGGAGTGGGAGGGAGCAGGAAGGATGCAGCGCCCGGTTTGTAACTTTGCGGGTTGAGCGCGCTCCCCCCAGCGCCGGCGCTGGGGTCAGCGCGGGCGCTGAGTTCAGCGCGTAACTTTGCGGGTTGGCAGGACCGAGCGAGCGTCCGCCCCCCTCCCCAGCCCTCCCCACGGAGTGAGAGGGAGCAGGAAAGATGCGGCGCCCGGTTTGTAACTTTGCGGGTTGAGCGCGCTCCCCTCAGCGCGGGCTGAGTCCACTGCGCGCGATGCCGGCGATCCCCCTCTACCCATCATGCAGTATACCATATTGGCAGTTCGTTTTTAAACTGATTTATAACTTTTTATTGGAAAACCGTCGGTCGCCATCCCAATTCGCGCGGGAATGAGGGCGAATGCTCGCGCACTCCTGCCTCGCTGACGCTTGGGGTCGAGAGGGCCCGCGTTACTTGACCACTCCGTACGCAGGCCATGTCTGCAAGCGTGCGTCTTCGACCGGCATGCCCACAGTAAAGTGGTACAGGCTCTGCGCGGCGTTGCCGGAGAGGCCCAGAAGTTCGTGCACCGGATCGTCGAAGTAGCAGCCGATGCCGGTGGCGCGAACTCCGTGAGCTTCCGCTTCCAGGTACAGGACCTGACCGATCATGCCGGTCTCCCAGAAGAGTGGGCGATAGAACCAGGCACCGCGAACGGTGATCGGCCCCGCGAAATCGGCGAGCATCCCGAGGCTGAAGAAGCCATCGCTGGCGATCTCCTGATGGCAGCTCAGATCGCGGGCGATGCTGCGAAAGTCGCCCGCGCGCAACAGCCACAGGGGGAGACCCTCGGGCGTGCCAGGCGGAGTCGACCAGGCAAACTCGGCCCGCATGGAGGCTTTCCAGGTTGGCACGCAGGCGGGGTCGCGAGATAGCAGATACAGGCCGGGCTCGACGTCGTCGACGCGATGCACAAAAAGGACCAGATCAACCGCAGGGGGCCAGGCGAGCACATCCCACGGGGCGTGATTGCCCGGCAACGCCCGGGCCAACATGCGGAAGAAGGCCTCGCGACTCAGACGGCTTTGACCGCCGAAGTCGACGGCGCTGCGCCGCTCGAGGATTACGCGGTGTGCGTCGAGCGTTGCGGGAAGCGGAGGCAATTGCGGGGCAGGCTTTGCCAATGGCGCATGCGGGGAATCGTTCCAGCACGGGCTTTCGGGGATCCGCGTTGCCTCGGCCGCAACCTCCAGGATCGGCCAGCCCGTGTGTTCGGCGCTGAGCTGATTCGGCCGGCCATGCCAACGGCCGTTGGCCAACTCGCTGCGCGCAGGCAAATCAAGCGAGGCCAAGAGAACATCGGCCGAGTTGGCCGGGGTGATCAGCATCAGCAGTTCCGGCTCTTCCCGTTCCTCGGGCAAGAACTCGCCGGACCGATCGAGCCCCATCAGCGCAGCCATGTCGGCCGTGGACCATCCTGTCGCCAGACGGAGCTTCCAGCCACACAGCGCTGCCGAAAGGGAGAGCGCTGCCAGCGCATGCCCCGTGTCGTGCTGGCAATAGCGGAAGGCCCGCTCGCCATATTTCCAGGCCTCGCGCCACAGAATCGAAGAAAGCCCCACGAGGAACGAGCCCGCGGGCTGGCCGGCCAGAACCTGCTGCCAGAAGCTCGATTTGAAATCGGCGCGGCGCTCGAGCGCGTGCGTCTCGGAGACGTAGTGATACAGCCCGGGCGATTCGAAACCGGGCAGGGAGTCGATGGCCAGGTAGGCCTCGGTCGGATGCAGATTGCCGCTGGAAGGGTTCGCCCGCAACGCCCAGCGGCTTTCGCCCGCCTGCTTCCATGCGGTCAGGGCCAGACTGTACCGCAAGAAATCGCCCAGGCTGTTACGATCGAGCGGACGCGCGGTGCTTCCGCCGGCGTACATCGTTTCGTAGGCGCTTGCCGGCGGTGCTCGATGCGGATCGAGCGCCAGTTGCGCCGCGCCGGCGTAGTAGCGAAAGGGATGGGGCTGATTGGCCCAGTCGAGATAGCCCAACGAACGGGCGTAGCGCTGGAAGTGGTGTTTGGTCCGCTGATGGTAACTGAAGATCGCGGCCAAGCGGTCGGCGCTCATGAGCTGTCCATTCCGACCGAGACAACTGCGCTAGTGCTGAAAACGATCATGCCATTCTCTCAAGCAGCTAGCACTGTTGGTGCTCATTCAGTGGTCGTTCCACCCTTTGGGCTTCAGAGGCTGACACCACGCTGCGGTGAGGCGGCCAGTGTATGTCCATGTGGCGAACCGTGCTAGCAAAATCGAGGGAACGGAATTCGCGTTTTGAGCCATAGCGCCCTGCCGCTCCGTTCCTCTCCTCAGTGGGGCGAGGGAGAAAGCTCAGGAGAACGTCGACAGGTCTTCCACCAGTCGGCCGAAGACCTCGCGCGTGACTTGGCAGGCGATTCGCTCGCGCGGCATGCCGGGAACCTGGCGGTAACGGCCCAAGAAGAGTTCGCCCCCTTTGCGAACGATCAGCTCGTAATAGCTCAGGCCGTCCGAGGATTTCTGCGGCTTCTTGGAGCGCAGCAGGACCGTACACGATTCCTTGTCGCTCTCGAGCGTGGCGATCGCTTCCAGCAGATAGGTCAGCCGCTCCGAGACCTTCTGGCTGATCTTCTTAAGCTTGTCCAGATCGGCCTTGGCCAATGCGTCGACCTGCACCCGCAGGGCGTCGAACGCGCAGGCGATTGTATCGAGCGCGACCAGATCGCATCGCAGGCGCACATCGCCCACGTCGACCTGCAGGGTCTGCGGGGACTGCTGCAAAGGCAATCCAGCCAGCGCCGTAAGTGTTTGTTCTTTAAGTGTCATAGGTAGCCCCTTGGATTGGCCTATTTCGGCCCTTCGTACGGACGTCCTTTCTCTTCGCCGTGTCGCACTCCGTCGTAAGACACAGTGGTGTGCACATTCGATACCACAGTTTCGATATGGACAGGACGCCCCCACAGCTTGTGCAGGTTCAGAAGCGTATCCTTGGCGTAGTCCTGCCGCAGTTCGACCCCGTTATAGACGTGCCGCAGCAGCAGCTCGCCCCGGTTGCGATGGTTGCCGTCGCGGACTTCGATCTGCGGCCGGCCCAGGTTGGTGAGATTGAAGAGCAGCCGCTGTTTGATTTTGGGGAACTCGCGGCTTTCGATCTCGTAGGTCTCGGAATCGTCGTTGAAGCCGAACGAGAACATCTTGTTGCGATGGCAAAACTCCGGCGTCAGGAACTCGTCGACAAACGTCAGATCGTTGTGGATCTTGCGAACCTCGAAGATTTTGGCGCGGCCTTTTTCGGCCTTGGTGTCCCAGTGCTGGCGTTCCTGCCAGTCGTCGCACTCGTCGAACTCGCGGCCGTAACGGCCTTTGTTCCAGCGATCTTCGATGTCGCGGAAAAGCTCGATCCCCAGCTTATAGGGATTCAGCCGGTTGCCGCTGGTGGCCATGGTGCCGGAGTGATGGTCGGCGTAGTCAATCACCTCGCCAGGGGTCAGCCCTTGACGGGTCATGATGGTCGAATGCCAGTAGCTGGCCCAACCTTCGTTCATGATCTTGGTCTGAGCCTGCGGGGCGAAGTAATAGGCCTCGTCGCGAATGGTCGTCAGCACGTCGAGTTGCCAGGGGCGGAGCGGGGCGTGCTCGAGAATGAACAGCATCACGTCGCGAGTCGGCTCGGCCGGGAACTTGGGGGATTGCTCGGCCGCCTTCTTCTTGATCCGCTCGTTCTCGGCCGCCATCACCGCCGGCGGGTTGATGTACGAGTCCATGTAGTCCTTGGCCCGAAACTTGGCGGCCTGTTCGGGGTGGTCCTCTTCGCTGCCGGGCTTGAAGTCGTAGCGGTTCTGCACGTCGAACCGCTGAATGAACGGCGAGTGGATGTCGATCAAGTCTTCGATCGACAGACAGCTATCGATGAAGGCCTCGACCTCGTCCTGACCGTAACGCTCCATGTGCCGAACGATCCGCTGGCCGTGGTTGGCCATCTCGTCCATCATCTTGCGGCTGGTGTTGCTGAACCAGGCGTTGTTCTTGAAGAAGTCGCAATGCCCGTACACATGCGCCATGACCAGTTTCTGGTCCGTGAAGTGGTTCGACTTCATCAGGTACGCGTAGCACGGATTATTGTTGATGACCATCTCGTAGATCTTCGACAACCCGTACGCGTAGCTTTTTGAGAGCTCCTCGTATTGCATGCCGAAACGCCAGTGCGGATAGCGCGTGGGGAAGCCCCCGAACGCGGCAATCTCGTTCAACTGGTCGTGCGAAACCATCTCGAACACAGTCTTGAAGAAATCCAGCCCGTATTCGCGGGCATAGCTTTCGATCTCGACTTGGATCGCAGCCAGATCGGCGGGCAGTGGTTCAAGGGCGTCGGTGGTCATGGGGGGAAGTGGTTAGTGGTGAGTGGCTAGTGGTTAGTGCGGGGGGAACGAAGAGTGAGCGATATGGCGCCAGCCGCTAGCAAGGGTTTGCACTCTCCCACTAGTCACTAGTCACTAGCCACTCACCACTCGCCACTTCCCCCTACTTTCCTTTGCTCAGAAACGTCTTGATCGAATCAAAAATCGCGTCCTTGTCGGCGATTTCGCTCAGCACCAGGTTCTCTTGCTTCTTGCCAAAGGCGTCGCGGAGCGTGCGGACAAACTCGCCCGAGCCGTAAGGGCTCTCGACCTGGCCGTAGCAAAACAGATTCACGTGCGGCAGCAGCCGCTCGCGCATCAGCTTCAGACAGGTCAGGTTGTCTTCGCCCCAATTGTCTCCGTCTGAGAAGTGGAAGCAGTAGATGTTCCACTGGTCGGGCGGGAACTCTTTCTCCAGCAGGTCGGCGCAGACTTTATAGGCAGCGCTGATCCGCGTGCCGCCGCTTTCGCGGGTGTGATAGAACGTCTCTTCGTCGACTTGCTTGGCCGCCGCGTCGTGGATGATGAACCGCCGTTCGACGCCGTCGTACTGGCTCTTGAGCCAGGTATCGATCCAGAAGGCTTCGGTCCGCACGATCTCCTTCTGTTCGTCGGCCATCGAGCCCGACACGTCCATCATGTACACGATCACGGCGTTGGCTTCGGGCTCGAGGTGCGTCTTCCACGAGCGATAGCGCTTGTCTTCTCGGATGGGAACGACCTTGGGGTCGTTGCCGTCGTACGTGTTCGAGGCGATGTGCCGCCGCAGGGCCTCTTTGTAAGTCCGCTTGAAGTGCCGCAGCGACTCCGGCCCCGAGCGCCGGATGCCGGTGTAGCGGGTCTTCTCTTCGACGATGTTCGCCTTGCCCTTGGGTTCGATGCGGGGCAGGGCCAACTCGTCCCCCATGATCTCGGCCAGTTCGTCCAGCGAGATCTCCACTTCCATCAGGTGGCCTCCGCCCGGATCGCTGCCGGCCTCGCGGCCTCCTTCGCCCGGCTGCGGTTGACCCTTGCCGACCCCCTGACCGACCTCTCCGTCCCCCTGCGCCACGCCGCCGGAGTTGTTGTCTCCGTAGCGGAAGTGCGGGGTATCGAGGTACGGAACGGGGATCGACACCAGGTCCTTGCCTTTGCGTCCGATCATCTCGCTGTGAGTGACGTACTTGCGCAAGTTCTGGCGGATCTTTCCGCGGACGATTTGTTTGAAGCGGGACTGATCCCGCTCGATGCGTTTAACCATGGGGTAATCACATGCTCCGCGAGGAGGCTTTGAAACCGTTTTCCCCTATCTCAAATTTCAAATTTGAAATCTGAGATTTGAGATTTGAAATACTCAGATACTTCGCTTCTCGACACCACAATCTACACCGCGAGGGGTCGTGCCCTTTCGACGCGTCGCCTCCTGACCGTTTCAAGAGACTCAACATCCAAAAGAGCGCCGGCCCCTCACTCCGCTTTCCCCACACGGGTTCCGCGTTTCAAGGTTCATGGATACTTACTACGAGCTCTTGGCATCGCCGCGAGCGAAAATACTGGCCACAAAGTTCAATACGTCCGTGGCGCTCTCGTCGTTGTAGCCGTGGTCGCGGATCAACCGGCTCTTCACCACGTCGATCTTGGCCTGCGTCTCGGCGTCGACCACGTTCGAGACCAGGCTGGTCAACTTGATGGTGTCCTTCTGATCCTCGAACAGCTTTAACTCCAAAGCCTTGTGCAGACGTTCGTTCGTGCGGTAGTCGAACTTCTTGCCATCGATCGCCAAAGCGCCGATGTAGTTCATAATCTCCCGCCGGAAGTCGTCCTTGCGGCTGTCGGGGATCTCGATCTTCTCTTCGATCGAGCGCATCAGCCGTTCGTCCGGATCTTCGTTGCGGCCGGTGAACTTGTTCTTCACCCGTTCGCGCTGCGTGTAGGCCTTCACATTGTCGATGTAGTTGGCGCACAGCCGGAGCATGGCGTCTTCGTCGGCGGCAATCGCCCGTTGGACTTCGTTTTTCACGATGTTCTCGTATTCGCTTTTCACGACCGTCAGCAGTTCGCGATAGCGTGTCTTGAGTTCGTCGTCGTTGATCAAGCTGTGATGCTTGAGGCCCGCTTCGAGTTCGTTCAGCACCATGAAGGGGTTGATGCTGGTCGCCGAGGGATGCGACACCAGGGCGTTCGAAATCTTGTCCTGCACATAGCGGGGCGAGATGCCGTGCATCCCCTCGTTCATCGACTCCTCTTTCAGCTCCTTCACGTTCTCTTCGGTGAAGCCCGGCAGCGTCTTGCCGTTGTAGAGCTTCAACTTCTGCAGCAGCGAAAGACTGGCGTGCTTGGGGGGCTCCAACCGGGTCAGAATGGCCCACATGGCGGCCATCTCGATGGTGTGCGGGGCGATGTGCTTCCCCTTCACCTTGGCCCGGTTGTAGTCCTTCTCGTAGATCTTGATCTCTTCCGAGAGCTTGGTGACATAGGGGATGTCGACCTTGACGGTTCGATCCCGCAGGGCCTCCATGAATTCGTTGTTCTGCAGTCGGCGATACTCGGGCTCGTTGGTGTGCCCCAGGATCACTTCGTCGATGTCGGTTTGGGCGAACTTCTTCGGCTTGACCTTGTGTTCCTGACTGGCGCCGAGCAGGTCGTAGAGGAACGCCACGTCCAGCTTCAGCACCTCGACAAACTCAATGATGCCGCGGTTGGCCACGTTGAATTCGCCGTCGAAGTTGAACGCTCGCGGATCGCTCTCGCTGCCGTACTCGGCGATCTTGCGGTAGTTGATGTCGCCGGTGAGCTCGGTCGAATCCTGGTTCTTCTCGTCCTTGGGCTGGAAGGTGCCAATGCCCAGGCGGTCCTTCTCCGAGAGGATCAGCCGCTTCACACGGATGTCTTCAGCGACGCGGGCCCAGTCTCCGCCGTAGTGCTTCAGCCGCTCGGCATAGATGTGCCGGCAGAAGGGACACAACTCGCCCACGATCTTGACCGGGGTTTGCTCCGGCGTGATGCCGGCATTCAGGTGGGCGGTCACGTCGTCGCGGAACCGCCGGGGGATCAGGTGCAGCGGCTCCTCGTGCATCGGGCACCAGTGAACCAGTTTCGAGTCCTCCAGATCGACCCAGCCCAGGGTGAAGAGGGCCCCGCCATCGCTCTGCGAATAGCGTTCCAAACCCTTCTTCAGGATGCGGGCGATAGTGCTCTTGCTGCTACCAACCGGCCCGTGTAGAAGAAGCACTCGCTTTTCGATCCCGTAGCCCTTGGCGGCGCTCTTGAAGGCATTGACCAATGATGTCAGTGCATCATCGAGCCCGAAGACGGCGTCGGCCCCTTCGTAGTCAGGGTCGCTGAAGAATTTGTAATGGCTCCGCTTCTCGCGAATCACTTCATACTCTTCCACGCCGTACGACATGATCATGTCGTAAACACGCTGGAAGGCGTTCCGAGTGACTTCGGGCTGGGCGCGGACCAGGTCCAGATACTCCTGGAACGACCCTTCCCAATGCTTTTTCCGGAATTGATCCAGATCTTGCCGTTGGGCGATCAGCGAAATAATTGCAGTTCCATTGCTCATGGACTCTCCCCCTTGGAATGTCGATCGTGCCCGGTCGGTTGAGACTGAACTCGCAAGCGGAACGCGCGCGCACCGGCCCTCGGCTGACGCCGTGCGACATGGGTAGCCTTGCGTTCTTATGACACCTGCGTTTCTTACGCAGTTCGGTTCTTTGCGGGCGCGCAGAAGCCGATGTGTCGAACGCTTGGCGACTGCGTCCCACGAGTTCCCTGTGCCACTTCCGCTGTGCGCAGGATCAACCCCGGTTGGCCGTCATTCGGAACTTGAAAAAGATCGCAGAGATGCTGGAGTCCCACGCCTGTGAGGCAGGCGTCGTAGGTGGGCTCAACCCCGTTTCCAAACAGGTCATTGAGTCGGACTCATCCTTTTCCAGTATTGGCAGAACAGCATTTGGTGGCAACATCAGTTTGCCGGATTTAATGCTTCCGGACCCAAGAAATCGCTAGATAGAGCATACAGGACAAGGGTTTAAGAATTGATCGCTGGAAGCTCATTCCAGGGTCGCGAATCTGGGACAGGAATTCGCGAGATGACACAGACCCTTGTCCCGTAAGGGAAAATGGGGGTGTGGCCGGGCCAGAAAGAATCCCGTCTGTCTGCTTTCATCGCCTAACGAAGCGCGGACACCAACTTTTGAACAGGAGGGAACGGAGGCAACGGAGAAGATGCCTCTGTTACCTCCGTTTTCTCCTGTTCAAGAATAGCCTTCGAGTGACGGCTTCTTCCGAGCATGGGCCAAAACCTCTTCCCAGGTGAAGACGTTGCCAGGGTCGGCATCGTGAGCGGCAATGCGCCGATCGAGTTCAGCACACAACTCGCCCGATGGCTGCGGCATCCATCCTTGCTCCACGAGGTGATCCCAGGCGTCGAAGAGAAATGCGGCCTGCTGATCGAGGGGCCACTTCTGGACAGTCGTTTTTGCCCCACTCGCTCCGCCCGATTCGCCTCGTGTAGACTTCATTCTTCTCCCCTGCGACCGCGAGGAATGCCATGGCCGAGCCGGAAGAAGACAAGAGCAAAGCCGTCGTCAACGTAGGCAGCGACCTGTTTGGCCTGAGCGAAGCGTCTACTACCTTCATCCAAGGGGCGCTGGTCGAGATCAACCAGTTCCTGCGCCGCATCTGCTATCCGGCGGCCGAGGAACTGGGCCTGCTCCTCTCGGACCAGATGCGGGCCTGGCGGACCCGCAACTACCAGCGGATCGTGCAGACCGCCGAGCAGAAGCTGGCCGAGAACCACGAGTCGGCCCAAGTGCATGCCCATCCGCGGCTGGTGCAGCAGTCCTTCGAGAACGGCAGTTGGATCGACGACAACGAAGTGCAGGACTGGTGGGGCGGGCTGCTGGCCTCCTCGTGTACCGAGGATGGCAAGGACGACAGCAACCTGATCTTTATGAACCTGCTCAGCCAGCTCACCTCGGGCGAGGCCAAGATGCTGAAGTTCGCCGTGGAAGAGAGCGAGAAGTTCGTGGTGCCGGCCGGCTGGGTCGACGCCCACCGGCTATGGGTCCCCGCCGAGAAGCTGTTCGAAGTCTCGGGCATCACCGAATTCCATCGCCTGGACCGCGAGCTCGACCACCTGCGGGCCTTGGACCTGCTCTCGGAAGGAGGCTTTTCCGAGGATCACACCCTGGCGCTGATCGACCCCAGCCCGCTGTCGATCCATTTGTACGTGCGCTGCCAGGGCTCGCGCAAGAGCCCGCGAGAGTTCTTTGGCCTGCAGTTCCCTTCGCCTGAAGAGACGCCGGGATAGCGTCTCAGATCGCAGCGCAAGCGTCGGATCGCAGCTCATGTTTTGAATCGCAGCGCATGCGCTGTAGGGAACGCCCTCTGTGGCGTTCCTCGAAGTGGGAAAGCCTTCCGTGGCTCGCGGAAAGCCACCGGGGGGAGTTCCCTACAGAGGCGAGTCCTACGCTCGGCGAGGTCTCGAATCTACCGCCTTACCGGCGGTTGACCCGGCCGACTCGCATTCTGCACCGGGGCTTCGGGCTCGTCCCCCAGTAGTTGCGCCGCGCCGGCCAGCAGCTTCATCAGCACGATCGGCTCGAAGCGAGGCTTCAACACCACGGGGATCCGCGGCCAGGCGGGCGGAGTCAGCACCACCTTGTCGCGCGGTCCGTAACGCAGCCGCTCACAGACCAGCCGTCCGCTGCTCAGCGAGATCAGCGTCTCCTCGCGCGAGATCACGTAGCTGATGCGCGAGATCTCGGGGCGATCGATGCGCGGCGCCAGCCACACAAAAGTCCGCATGCCGTCGCGCGTGTCGACTGGACAAGGCAGGCTGGTCGAGCCCGTCAACGAGCGCAGCGTCTTGGCCAACCCGGCCGGCGTGGTCAAGAGCGGCGACTCGAGCAGCCCCTGGTTGGCCTCCCAGGCCCCCAGGAACTTGTCTGAGAAGTCCAGCGAGGTGTTCAGCTTGAAGTTTCCGCTGGCATCTTCCTCCAGCGCGAACTTGGGAAGAGGAAAAAGCCCCTTCTCCTGGAAGCGAAAGATCGCCTCGTCGCCATCCATGTAGACCTGGCACTGACCGCGCAGGCTGATATAGCCCAGGATCGGGCGATTGTTGCGTTGGATCATCACTTCCAGGCGCTCTTCCGACGGGACCAGAGCAAAGTAAATCCGGGCCGTCTGCCCCGCCGCATCTTGCCAGGCAAGCTGCCCTTCGGCTGCGCCGATTCCCTCTTTGAACTTCTGGGTCACCGGCACAAGCGCCCTGGCATAGGCCTCGGTCAGCTGCTCGCGGCCAGCGACCAGCGGCAGCAACTCCTGCGCGGCCACGGCCCAAGGGCTGCGCGGGTGGGCCTTCACCACGCGTTCCAGCGCGGCGTAGGCTTCGCGCGGTCGGTCCTCGGCCAGCAGGCTCAGCCCTTGCCAATAGATCACTTGCGGGTCGCGGCCGTCGTCCAGATCGCCCAACAACGAAAGCGCCTCGGCATACTTTCCCTCGCCCAGCAGGTTCCCGGCCACCGACCGCAGTACGCGCGGCTCGGCCATTTCGGCTTCGGTCAGGCGGCTGTAGATGACCTTTTGAAACTGCCGCGCGGTGCGGCTGTCGCGGAACTCGGTCAGGCCGACGAACTTCTCGGTGTTGGAAGTTTTGTCATCAAAAGCCACCGCCACGAGTCGCTTCGATTCGGGCCGGCCGTTGGCCAGCCCTGCCAGGGCCGCGCGGCGCAGCATGCCGCGCTCGGCCTCGGTCGCCAGGATGGCCACATGCAGCAGGAACTCGTCCCCCTGATAGAAGCCTTGCTCGTAGTGCTTCAGGCCCAGTTCGACCGCCCCGCAGAACTGCTCGGCGAACAGGGAGATATCGCCCGTCAGCCGCTCGTTGGCCAGTCGGTTCAGGAACTCGCGATAGGCGCCGTCGTCCTTGATGCCGGTCAGCGCAAAGCGGGCGGTGGCACTCTCAGGGTATTCCAGCACCAGCTTGGCCAGCGACGTCTCTTCCAGCCCCTTCGAGCCCAAGACCTTCCCCAGCATCAGCAACTCGCCCAGCAGCCGCGGAGTCGCGTCGGCCTCTGGATTGCGCTCGATCCAGATGCCGGCCTCTTTGATGAAGTCCGCCGTCTTGCCGCGCGTGGCGAACTTCTCGATCTCAGGCGGAGCCGTCAGCGGTCCCTTCTGGCCGAATGCCGGCTGGAGGAACCATGCGGCATAGAGCACCGCCAGAAGTGCTGTCGTTCGTCCGATGGCAGAGATCGAGGTGCATCGCATGCGGATCGGCCTTTCATCCTTGAGGGCCCGGTCTGTGGGGAGGGAAACGTACGTCGGACCCGCGGCAGGGTCAACGCCAGTTGATGGACCCGGGGGACTGGGGGGGAGGGAGGATTGAGGATTGAGGATGACCCTCGATCCTCGATCCTCAATCCTCGATCCTCAATCCTCGATCCTCCCCCCTCCCCTTCCCTCCCTACTGGCCCCGCGCCGCGCCGCAAGCTACCCTTTCCGGAAAGACCATTTCCCTCCCGAAAGGGCCTGTTATGAACGCGCGCCTCTCCTTGCTGCCCGGTTTTCTCGCGGCCACGCTGGCAGTGGGATTCACTTCCACGCTCTCCGCTCAGCAGATCCGCTTTCTGGAAGGGCACACCGAGCCTCTGTACTGCGTCACCTATTCGCCCGACGGCAAGCTGCTGGTTACGGGCAGCTTCGACAAGACCGTGAAGATCTGGGATCGGGCCAGTGGACAGGTGATCCGGACGATCAGCGACCACCAGGACTTGGTGCTGTCAGTAGTGATCTCGAAGAACGGGCAGATGCTGGCCACCGGCGGCATGGACAAAACGGCCAAGCTGTACGACATGCCCCTGCGCGATCCGGCGGCCGACCTGGGCGGACAGCCCGGCGAAGTGGTGACCCTGGTCCTTTCGCCGGATGGCAACTCGCTTCTCTCGGCCGACAAAGGCAAGCTCGTCCGGCTGTGGAACGTGGCAGACAACAAGCATGTCCGCGACTTTGGCGGCCTGCCGGGTGAAGCCACCGCGGCGGCCCTTTCGCCCAACATGGCGTTTGCCCTGGGCGCGTCCGCCGACGGCACGATCATCGGCTGGAACCGCGAGAACGCCCAGCCGATGGGCTCGCTGGTCCTTCTCAAGAGCCTGGCGCTGGCCGTTCATGCCGACAACAAGACGGTGCTGGCCGCTGGCGAAGACGGCGTGCTGCGGCTCTTTGAGTGGCCCCCCGTCGCGGCCAAGGGCTTGCGCGGCGCTCCGCAGGCCATTCGCGCCGTGGCCCTGTCCCCCGACCAGAACTGGGTGGCAGCCGCTAGCGACGACGGTCAGGTGCGGCTGCACAACACCAGCGATGGCAACGCCCGCTTGGGCATGAACCACGGGGCGCAGCTCCGCGGGGTGGCCATCAGTCGCGACAACTCCCTGGTCGCCACCTGCGGCGCCGACGGTTGGGTGAAGCTGTGGAAGAGCAACGACGGCGGCGCGGCGGGCCAGATTCAGGCCCATGCCGGCGGAGTCCGCGATGCGGCTTTCCATCCCAACAATCAACAGCTCGCCACCGCGGGCGAGGACGGTCTGGTCCGCCTGTGGCAGTTCCCGCTTCCCACCGGTCGCGACACGCAGCCCCACGGCGCGCCGATCCGCTCTCTGGCCATCTCGCCTGATGGCAACCTGATCGCCACCAGCAGCGACGACAAGTCGGCCAAGATTACCAAGACCGCCGACGGCGGCGACGTGAAAGCCCTGGGCGGGCACGAGGGGCAGGTCTGGGCCGTGGCCTTCAGCGCCAACAACGCCCAGGCCGTGACCGGCAGCGAAGACAAGAAGGTGCGGCTCTTTAACCTGGCCGACGGCGCCGTGGTGAAGACCATGGAACACCCGGCCGCGGTTAAAGCCGTGGCGATCCATCCCAATGGCCAGCAGATCACGGCCGGCAGCGCCGACAACGTAGTGAAGGTCTGGAACGCCGCCGATGGGGCCGCCGTGCGCGATCTGGCCGGCCATGGCGGGCCAGCGACGGGCATCGTCTACCTGGGAGATGGCTCGCAGATCATCACCAGCGCCGACACCCATCTACGCTTCTTCAAGAACGACGATGGCTCGCAGATCCGGGCGGTCAACACCGAAGCCCCGGTCACCGGCATCGCCCTGAGTCGCGATAATGCCCTGGTCGCCGCGGCGGGCGGCAACAACAAAGTGCGGATCTTCAAAGTGGCCGACGGCTCCCCCGTCAGCAGCATCGACGCCCACGGCGCGGCCGTGACAGGCGTGGCCTTTAGCGCCGACAACAAGCGGCTCGTCACGACCTCGGGCGAGAAGGTCGCCAAGGTCTGGGATGTCGCCACTGGCGCCGAAGTGCAGGCCTTCCCGCTGGCGGCCAACGGCCCGGTGGTCCTCTCGAACGATGGCAAGCTGGTGCTGCAAGCCGCTGAAGACGGCCACCTGCGCACCTATCCCGTGGCCGTGCAGGCCACGCTCAAGGGACACGCCGGCGCAGTGCGCGGGCTGGCCTACAACAGCAACGGTTCGCATCTGGTTAGTGGAGGCGCCGACAAGACGGTCCGTCTGTGGAACATCGGCGACGTGAATCAGATCAAGCAGGAGCGGACTTTCGATGGCTCGGGCGATGCCGTGCATGATGTGGCGATCAGCGCCGACAACGCCCAGGTGGCGGCCGGCGGCAACGACAAGCAGATCCGCATCTGGACGCTGGCCGATGGCAAGCCCGTGAAGCAGATCGTTACGCCCGCCCCGGTGAACGGCGTGGCCTTCTCGGCCGATGGCAAGAAGTTGGCTGCGGCCGGTGAGGACAAGCTGGCACGCGTCTACGAGATCGCCAAGGGAACGCTGCTCGAGCCCCTGGGCGGACACACCGGCCCCGTCACCTCGGTCGCCTTTGCGCCCGACAACAAGCGGGTCGTCACCGGCGCGGCCGACAACAACGGCAACCTCTACACGCTGGCCGTGGCTCGTTCGGCCAAGGCGCACGAAGGGGCCATCGCTCGCGCGGTCTTTCTGCCCGGTGGCAATCAAATCGCCAGCGCCGGCCATGACAAGCTGATCGCTATCTGGAACACCGCCGATCTGGCGCAGGTTCGTAAGTTCGAGGGAAACACGGCCGCGGTGAAGGCCCTGGCCGTGAGCGGCAACGGGCAGGTCCTGGCCGCCGCCGGAGACGACAAAAAACTGCGCATCTGGAACGTGGCCGATGGCGCCAAGCGGGCCGAAGCCGATCTGCCGGCGGGGGCCTGGTCGCTGGCGATCAACGCCGACGGCAGCAAGCTGGCAGTGGGCTGTGCCGACGGCATCCTGCGGCACTTCGCGCTGGCCACGGTGAACAACGCCACCACGCTGACCATGAGCCAGGACGGCGCGGGGCACGCCGGCCCGATCGCCGACGTGGTCCTCGGCCCCGATGGCCGCACGGTTTTCTCGGCGGGCGTCGACAAGTCGATCAAGCGCTGGATCTCGGCCAGCACTGCCGCGCGGTTCACGCTCACGGGGCATACCGCCCAGATCTATGGCATGGACTTCATTGCCGACGGTTCGCTGTTGGCCACCGCCAGCGCCGACAAGACCGTCAAGCTGTGGACCACGGCCGACGGCAAGAACACCGTGACCTGCAACGGGCACACCAGTCAGGTCTATGGAGTGGCCTTCCATCCCAATCAGCAGGCGCTGGCCAGTTGCAGCTCGGACAAGACGATCCGCATCTGGGCGAAGGACGGCAAGCAGACCAAGGAGCTGAAGGAAGGGATCGACGACGGCCTGTACAGCATCGCCTACTCCCCCGATGGCGGCCGTCTGCTGGCCGCCGGCCTGGCCAAGACCTGGCAGATCTGGAACGGCGACGAGAACAAGCCGGCTAAGACCGTCACGGGCCACAACGACTACATCTACCGCGCGGTCTTCAATCAAGCCGGCAACCGCGTGGCCACGATGGGCTACTCCAGCAAGCTCTACATCTGGGAGGCCAACGACAACCGTCAGCTCTTCCATCAGCAGCTTCCGGCCACCGCCGGCTACTCGCTGGCCTACTCGCCCGACGGCAAAGAGATCGCCGTGGCGACGCAGGACAAGCGGCTGATGCTGATCACGCTGCCGGCGGCAGCGCACTAGAAGTCGCGCGGCGAAACCATGCTTGTCTCCTGCCTTGCCTCGGCCTTTCGCCCGCACCCGACCGAAGCGGCCATTGCCGGCGTCCGGCAGGCCGGCCTCTCGAATATTGAATTGGGCTTTCGCACCACGGCGGCCGATGGCCAGTTCGTCGAGCCGCCGGATGAAGCCACGCTCGCCCGTTGGGAAGAGCTGCTGGCTGAGCAGCAGGTCGCGGTTCCCAGCGTGATTATCATCTCGGGCGACCCGGTCGATCCCGCCCGACTGGCGCTGGCCCAACGGAAGCTGGCGCTAGGGCGGCGGTTCGGGGCCCGCGTGGCTGTAACGGTGGCTGGCGAAGCTCACGATGAGCTGCACCGGCAGAAGCTCTACGAGCATCATCGTCGATTGGGCGATCGGGCGGGCGAGCTTGGCATGGTCGTCGCCTTCGAGACTCACCCCGGCCTGTGTGGCGACTGGCGGGCCATGCAGCGGACCATGCAGGACCTGGACCACCCGGCCCTCCGCCTGAATTTCGACACGGCCAACTATCTCTACTACAGCCCGGGCGGAACCGTCGACATTGCCCTGGAACGGGTGCTGCCTTGGGTGGCCAGTCTGCATCTGAAGGACTTGGTCGAGCCGGGCGTGTGGGACTTTCCCGCCATCGGCGGCGGGGGCGCGATCGACTTCTGCCGCACGCTCGAAATCCTCAAAGCGCTACGATTCGAGGGTCCCGCCACGATCGAAATCGATCAGCCCCATCGCGGTCCCCTGTCGCTGGAATCCTGCCAGGAACGGCTGAATGCGAGCGTCGAACATCTGCGCCGCTGCGGCTGGCTCGATGGCTGACTCGCAGCGGAGTTCTGGAAGAAGAGGAAACGGAACTTTCAAAAATCGCGGCTGTAGCCTGCCGTCCAACCCCCGTCGACCGTCAGGATGTGACCGTTCATATAGCTGTTCTCGGGATCGGCCAGAAACAACGCAGCCACGGCAATCTCATCCGGCGTGCCCGGGCGGCCCAGCGGCACATGGTCCAGCATTCGCTGCACGGAATCGCGAAATTTGCCGTCCTCGCGATAGAAGAGCTGCTTGGTTCCTTCGGTCAGCGTCGAGCCTGGGGCAATGCCATTCACCAGAATGCCGCTGGGTCCCAGTTCCAGGGCCATGGCCTTCGTCAGATTGATGGCCCCGGCCTTGGCGGCGACGAACGCGCATTGCAGCCGCAGCGGGACGAGCCCCGCGATCGAGGCGATGTTGATGATCCGCCCCGACTTCTGCCGCAGCATGATCTGGGCCGCAGCTTTGCTGACTTCGTAGACGCCGGTCAGGTCGACCGAAAGCAGGCGGTCCCATTCTTCGCGTGGGAACTGATCGATGTTCACGCGGTGCGCGATGGTGTTTACGCCCGCGTTGTTCACCAGGATATCGAGCCGGCCGCACTGGGCCACGACCTGGTCCATGACGCTTCGCACGTCTTCGGACCTGGTCACGTTCATGGCAAAGGCCAGTGAGCCGGGAAATCGCGCGGCCGCTTCCTGCGTGGCAGCCAGGTCCATGTCGGTATAGACCACGCGGCTGCCGTTGGCCGCCAGCCGATCAGCAATCGCCTGGCCAATGCCGCGTGCTGCACCGGTGACAAGACTGACCTGACCGGCCAAATCGCACTTCATGGAGAAGGTCCTTCGAGGACGACTGCGTGGGGGAGATGGATACCCTAACGCGGCGCGCCAGCGAGCGAAAGCGCCGGCGGATGTGCTCTTTGCGAGGACGTGTGGGCGTCACGATCGGCCCCCTGCGCTTGACGTCCCGCGCGAATTGACGATCATCAAGGCTCGCTCGCTTTCCTCCTTCGCACGCCCGTCGCCGAGACCCCCGCCCGCGATGCTCCTTTCCGTGCTGATCCCGGTCTACAACGAGGTCGAAAGCCTCGAACTGCTGTTCGCCGAACTGAGCGAAGTCGCCACGGCGAACAACTACCAGATGCAGGTGCTGTTCGTCGACGACGGCTCGCGCGACGGCTCGTGGCCGATCATTGAGATGCTGGCCGCCAGGCATCCGCCGGGCGAAGGCGACCCCGCCGGAGCACGCGATACCACCTCCCCCCGCATCACGGTCGAAGGGCTCCGCTTCCGGCGGAACTTCGGCAAGGCGGCTGCCTTGATGGCGGGCTCGAAGCTGGCCAACTGCCCGCTGGTGATGACGCTGGACGCCGACCTGCAGGATGACCCGCACGAGATCCCCCGCTTCATTGCGACGCTCGGCGACCAGTACGACGTCGTCAGCGGCTACAAGCAGACGCGGCACGATCCCTGGCACAAGGTCTATCCTTCGAGGATCTTCAACTGGATGGTCAGCACCCTGACCGGCGTGAACCTGCACGACCACAACTGCGGCATGAAGTGCTACCGTCGCGAAGTGTTCGACGAGGTCCGCCTGTACGGCGAGCTGCACCGCTTTGTGCCCGTGCTGGCGGCCGCGCGGGGCTTTCGCATCGGCGAGATGGTCATTCAGCATCGGGCTCGTCGGTTCGGGCACTCGAAGTACGGCATGCGGCGGTTCGTGAAGGGCTTTCTCGACCTGCTGACCGTCAAGTTTCTTACGGGCTTCTCGCAGCGTCCGCTGCATGTGCTGGGCTCGCTGGGGCTGGCATCGTTTCTTTTCGGCGGGCTGGGGATGACGTATCTGGCGGCCGTGTGGGTGTTGAAGACCTTGATGGGAGTCGACCCACGGCTGCATCAGCGTCCTTTGCTCTTGTACAGCGTGGCCGCTTTTCTGTTGGGAGTGCAGTTGATGTCGAGCGGATTCTTAGCCGAGTTGATCGCGCACCAGCGCGGCAACGAGCAAGACAGCTACTCCATCGCCGGCCGGACCCGCAAGCCGGCTCCCGGGGCGCCGACCGGAGAGCCCCGCTCATGAGCGAGCCCGTGGCCCCGCCGCGCGAGAAGCCGGCCAATCTGCGCAAGCACGTCTATCTGCTGCTCATCGTGCTGGCCACCGGAAGCCTGGGCGGACGGCTGCTGTCGCTCGACTCGGTTGATGTCTATCGGCTCGAAGACCGCCTGGAGCGAGATCTCCGCCGGCCGTTTCTCTCCGCGAATGATCGCAGCCGCTGGTGTACGGTCCGCTCGCTGGTCGAGCAGGGAACCTATGCCATCGACGACATTCAGAGCGAAGAGGGCTGGGACACGATCGACATGGTCAAGCACCGCGATTCCAGCGGTACGCCGCACCTTTATTCCAGCAAACCCCCGCTCCTTTCGACGATCGTGGCCGTTCCGTACTTCGTGATCTATCACGTCTCGGCCTGGACTCCCTGGCCGGTGACACTGGGGACCCACCCACACCTGGTGGGGCGGATGCTGTTGTTTGTGTTTCACATTGTGCCGCTGGTGATTTACTTTCTGCTGATGGCCCGGATCATTGAGCGCTATGGCGCCACCGACTTTGGCAAGTTGTTCACCATGGCCGCCACGACCTCGGCCACGCTGCTGACGACGTTCGCCGTGACGTTCAACAACCACTTGCCGGCGGCCGTGTGTGTGGCCGTGGCCAGTTACGCAGGTCTGCGGATCTGGAGCGATCGTGAGCGCGGGTTGCGGTTCTTTGCCGTGGCCGGGTTCTTTGCCGCGCTGGCCGCCGCATTCGAGCTTCCCGCCTTCTTGTTCTTCGGAACACTGGGTCTGGCCTTGCTGATCAAGGCTCCGCGGCAGACGCTGCTGGCCGGTGTGCCCGCGGCAGCCTTGGTGCTGATCGCGTCGATGGGGACCAACTATGCGGCGCATGGCACCTTGCGTCCCGCCTATGCCAATCGCTTGAAGGGCGAGGACTTTCACAAAGACAACTGGGAAGGAATGAACTGGTACAACTTCACCTACATGCGTAACGGCCGCGAGGTGGAGAGCTACTGGAGCAACCCGCAAGGGATTGATGTGGGCGAGCCTCGGCTCGGCTGGTACGCCTTCCACTCGCTCCTCGGGCATCACGGCATCTTCTCGCTCAGTCCGATCTGGCTGATCATGCTGGTCGGACTGACGCGCGTTGCCGGCCGCTGGGGTGAAGAGCTGGGACCGCTGGCCACCATGACGGGGGTCCTCTCCCTTCTTTGTTTTGCCTTCTACATGACCCCCAAGGCCGACTACAACTATGGGGGAGCTTCGAGCGGGCTGCGGTGGATGTTCTGGTTCACGCCGCTCTGGCTGGCCACCATGTTGCCGGGGGCGGACTGGCTGGGTCAGAAGAAGTGGGGCCGAGGAGTGATGTACCTGTGCCTGGCTCTGTCGGTTCTGTCGGTGACCTATCCCACCTGGAACCCCTGGACGCAGCCCTGGATCCTGGATGCCATCGACTGGTGGAACACGGAATACGAGTAGCCCCTTCATGACTTCTCCCTTCTCTCCCCTCTCGATTGCCGATCGCGAGCGGGCGCTGCTGGCCCCTTATGCCATGCACAGTGCTGATACGGCCGGCCGGCAGCACTACGAACCGACGCACGAGTACCGCGGGCCTTTCCAGCGCGATCGCGACCGCATCACCCACAGCGCGGCCTTTCGCCGGTTGAGCTACAAGACGCAGGTCTTCACTGGCGAGATGGGAGACTACCACCGCACGCGGCTCACCCACACGCTGGAAGTGGCCTCGATGGCGCGGACCCTCGGCCGGGCGTTGCGATTAAACGAGGACCTGATCGAAGCGCTGGCCCTGGGGCATGATCTGGGGCACCCACCGTTCGGACACACCGGCGAGGCAATCTTGAATCGTTGCCTGGCCGCCGAGGGAGGTTTCAACCACAACAAGCATGGGCTGCGGATCATGACGGTCCTGGAGCGCCGCGGTTCTCCGCACCCGGGACTGAACCTTTCGCAGGAGGTTCTGGATGGGCAACAGGCCCGGGCGAACAAAGACGCCATTGATGGGGCTGGAGCGCTGCTGGAAGCGCAGGTGGTCGATGCGGCCGACAGCGTGGCCTATGACACGCACGACGCCGACGATGCGCTCAAGCTGGGGCTGCTGACCATCGACGAACTGGTCGAGATCCCGCTGTGGCATCTGGCGGCCGAGCGTGTTCGCAAGCAATTCGCCGCCATGTTTCCCAACGAATTCCGCCGGGCGGTGCTGCACGAGTTGATCGACTGGCAAGTCGGCGACTTGTTTGCCGAGACCACGCGGGCCATCTCCCAGCGCAGCATCTCCACCACGGCCGGCGTCCGGGCGGCGCCGGTGATCGTACGACCCAACGCGGAGCTGGCCGAGCAGAAAATCGAGCTGGAGAAGTTTCTGTTCGAACGAGTTTATCGGCACTCGCGGGTGCTGGAGATGCGGACCAAAGCCCAGTCGATGCTGCGCGAGATGTTCGATCGGCTGGTCGCGATGCCGGAGCTGCTGCCGGAGAGTTTTCAACTTCGCGTGGAGGAGTCCGGACTGTCGCGGACGGTGGGGGATTACCTGGCCGGCATGACCGACCGCTATGCGCAAGAACAATATACGAAGCTGTTCCCAGCATAAGGGGAGCACCTGCTACGCTTAGCTTTGCAGCTTCCCACGCTGAGCGCCCATCGAATGCTCAGCCTCCGCGGTGCTCCGTCCTCCCGTCGCACGGATGCGAGATCCTTCACGTGGACGTGACAGATTCCACGTTCGGCATTCCGCCGGAAGATCGCAAACTCCGTTTGCTGCATTTCCCTTTTCACTTCCTGACACTCCGAATAGCTCATTGGTACAGCGCTTGCAATAGACCCACCTCAAGGGCCTGATTGCAGCACCATGACCATGCTCGACAAGCGATCAAGCAATCTTGCGATCGCTTGAAGGGCGCGAAGTCGCAGCCTTTGTGTTCCGGGGTAAATCGGCCCTGGGTATGCGTTTGATCTGTCCTTGGTCCGTCGTTTCCAACCTTAGTTTTCTGGAGAACTATCATGAGAATTGGTATTGCGCTGGCGTTTGCTGTCAGCTTCCTGCTGGGCGCCGACAGTCCGGAGTTCAAAGACGGACTTCAAGGCCAATGGACGCTGAGCTCGGGCGAAGCGGACGGGGAAGCGATTCCGGAGGCGCGACTCAAAGATGGAAAGCTCCACGTCAAAGGGGATCAGTACACGGTCACTCTGGCTGGCCTTGGCACCTTGACGGGTGTGCAGGTACTGGACGGGACAAAGGAGCCCAAGACGATCGACATCACGGACGCCAGCGGCGCGAACAAAGGCAAGACTTGCCTTGGCATATATGAACTCAAGGGAGAGACATTCCGAGTCGTCTTTGCTCCGACGGGCGCACCCCGACCGACGAAGTTCGCCACTACTCCAGGCAGCGGGCAATGGATGCATGTCTGGAAGCGAGTGAATTGATGGTTGTCGGGTCGAGCGGGACGAAGAGTCCCGCTCGACTCGACTTAGTTTGCGCACACATTCCTCCGGCAGGAGCCGCCAGCTCGGACAGAACCACGCACAGCACGTGATCTCGTCCGCTCATCCGCCTGGTCTCCATGAAGCCCCTCCTGATAGCGGGCAACATGGGGACATTTCTATTGGTGGCTCTAGGGGACACTTCTAATGGTGTGTGACAGGCGCGAAACGGCGCGTCTTCAAACCGCCCGATTCGTCCATTAGAATCTTCCCGCGCGGTCATTCCGTTGTTGCACCGCTCGGGTCTGTTGGCGCTCCTGACGTTTCCTCGAGGACATTCTTCATGGATAAGCTCCTGGCTGATGGATTAAAGAAGGCCAAGACGGCAAAGCAGGACGCGCCTTGCCACTTCGCCTTTGTGGTCAAAGGCTCAGTGGGCAAGTTGTTGGTCGGTCTCAAGAAGCCCGCCGACAAGGATGTGAACGAGGCAAAGAAGGCGCTGGGGGGCTCGCTGATTCGCGGGATTTGCTTTGGAGACGGGAACACCATCGTCTTTCAGTCTTCACTGGTCCCTAATCCCGCCTGGGAAGCGACGGTCAAGAAGATTGCGAAGGCCGACGCCGGACTGATGATCGATGCCGAATTCCGCGAGGCCGGCCAGGCCACGACCACGAAGGTTGCGAAAGCACCGGATTCGGAACGCGAGGACTCCGAAAGCGAGGGCGAAGAGTCTTCGGACAAGTCCGGGACAAAGCCCGACGGCAAATCCGAGGTGCCGCACAAAGAACACCCGAAGACTGATAAAGGGAGCGACCCGCTCCCGCAGGGGTCAGACGACTATGCCGCCTGGTTAAAAATCTGCGGGCCAGTCGTCAAGGAAGCTCTGGCAGCCAAGCCCGCGAATGCGGCCGAGATTTCCAAGCTGGCCAATGACTCGACAATTCTGAATAAGGGTGGGAACGCGCAGGCGGCCATCAAGACGCTCGAAGCGGCTTACAAGCTCGCCCAGGCAGCGCTTAAGGCCAAGTCTTCGTCCGAACCGTCTTCGAGCGACAAGGCCGGCGACTTGGGAGACTGGCCGAAGATTCGCGAAGAGGTGCTGGGCAAACTGCGAAACCTCTCGAAAGAAGTGCAGGCCGAGAAGCACGACGAGTCTGACAAGGCAGTGCTCGAATTGAGCGCGGTCATCAAGAACATTACGGCCGAGCCCCGCACGCCGAAGCAGATCGGCGAGCTCAAGAAGTGGCTGAGCGAAGACGAAATCGTGGCCGATGTCTGCGAGCTGGCCTTCGACATTCGCAAGCCGCTGCTGGGGGCCCTATCCAAGATTCAACCCGTCTCGGCCTGATCGTCCTGTAGCGAACTATTCAGGCGCGAACCCTCGAACACAACTGCTCTATCTCTCGCAAGGTGAACCATGTCCAACGGTGGCGATCGCCCTCTGCCTCCCACTCCGAAAGATCCTCCGACGCGAAAGAGCTCGCTCCGGCGCGTGCTGCTCAATCGCCGCGAGCGCGACACCCCGAAAAAGTCGTCGTCGACTCCCCCGACCATTCCGCCCAAGATCCTGTGGGACGTCGGGCGCGACGATCGCAAGGAACTGGCTAGGCAGATCGATGAACTCGAGACCGGCGGGTACTCCAAGGCCGGCGCGCTCAAGAGCGAACTTCAAGACATCGAGAAGAACGCGCTCAAGGCTCCGGTCAAGGCGCTCTCCGACTTGACTCCGCTCCGCGAGAAGGTCACCAACGTCAAGGTCTGGATGGCCAAGATCGGCGATGTGAATAAAGTCGACGGCGAGATTGGTCAGCTCGAAACGGCAAATCACGCGCTGGCCGGGCAGTTTCGGGGCGATCTGACGGCGGCAGAACTTATGGCCGAAACCGACCCCAAGGCAGCGCTCAGCAAGCTGACCGCGCTGGGCAAAGACACTGCCGGTGCCTTGGCATGGGCCGGCGTTGCCGCACGTGTGAAGACTGCCGCCGACGACCTGGACGATCTCGACCGAAAGGGCTTCGAGGTCCAGGGCTACATCCAACGTCAAAAGGGATTGAACACGAAAGCCCTGACCAAGCCAGGTCAGGCCATGGTCGAGCTCGAGGGTAACGAGAAGATCATTGCCAAGTACAAGCTCGAACAAACGCCCAAGTATCAAGAGTACTTGCGGCGCAGCCAGCGCCAGGGCTACGAGATCACCCGTATCAGTCCGAGTGAGAAGAAGGGCGACTACGATACGCAGCCGGTGCTGAAGAAGCACGCGCAGGACATGTTGAAAGAGAGCGTCACCGCGTCCGATCTGTTCACCAAACAGCCCCCCGACGTTGATGGCGCAATCGCCAGCCTGGACGAGGTCGACAAGCACATTGATGCCATCACGAAGCACGAAGGAGAGGCCGCCCTGACGACCGTCAAGGACACCTTGAAGGGGTCGAAGAACAGCAAGGACTCGCGCAAGAAGCTGACGGAGTTGGCCAAGGGGGACCCCAAAGTCCTGATGGACATGGCCCGCACCAAAGAAGGCCAGGATATGCTGGACGATCTGGCCGAGGATCTGGGGACCAAGGTGACCGACAAGGCCGAGAAGGAGTTTCTGGTCGCAGCCGTTAAGGGGCGCTTCGGGCTGGACCTGGTCGATGGAGATCTCTCGACCAAGGCGCTGCCGCAGATCTACAAGATGTTCAAAGAGGTGCCGAGTTCACACACGCACGGCAACCCGGCGCTAAAAACAGTGCGCCGCGCCAAGGGCATGTCCGGGGCTTCGTACTACAACTCCGGCGACAAAAAGATCTGCCTGACGGTGAAGTCCACCTCCAAAACGATCCGTACGTTCGACACCGACGACGACACTTCGGATCAGGGCAAAATCAAAGGCGAGAAGGTCAACTACTTCGATCACACCACGCTGCACGAGATCGGTCACGCGGTCGACCAGGATCAGGCCTTCATGATCAACAAGGGGAAAGACAGCGAGTACGGCGGCTGGCAGAAGCATACTCCGAAGGAGATCGCCTATCGGGCGGCCCTCGATGGCCGCTTTGACAATGTCGAAGGCTGGACGGATCTGCCCGATGATTTCCGCACCGACTACATGCGTCTGGCCCTGCTGAACAAGCACGGCAACATTCAGAAGGCTACCGCCACGGTGGCCGATGATCTGGTGAACGATGACGGCATGAAGGCAGCTGTGGCTGCAGCGCCGGATCTGATCAAGAAGAAGCCGGATATGGACAAGATCAAGGACGCGACCAAGTTCGAAAAGCAGGAAGAGGCCTATAAGAGGACCCTGAAGAAGAAGGCCTTGCAGATGGTCGCCAAGAGCAAGTCCAAGGACGCCGACTTTCGCGATCTTCTCCGCCAGGCCATCGAAAAGGTCTTTGCCAAAGACAAGGTGAAGGCCAAGGACGCAGCGACCGAGGTCCTGAAAGAGAACAGCTTGCCGAATGTTCCTCAGGGAACAGACCTTGGCAAGCTAGCCAAGTCGGCAGTGACCGATTGGGCTGAAGGGGTCCGCCTTAAGGGAGACTCCGACGGCCTGTGGGAACAGGGAGTCAAGTCCAAGGCATTCGCCCTGAGCGATGGCCGCATCTACCAGCAGTCCTACACCGACAGTTGGTACAGCTACGAGTCGGCCGCGCGAGGCAAGGGCATCAGCTCCTACCAGTTTCGCTCGCCCGTGGAGTGGTTTGCTGAGTGCTACGCTGCCTACTTCTTGAAGAAGCTGGACGCGAATCACGTCATGAGCAAATACCTGGACACATTGAAGGGGTCGTAGCGGCATGAGGATCGCTGCGTTCGCGCAGCGCCGGCCGCACGGATCTCGCTTCCCACCCCTTACGCTTTCCCCTCTTGAGGCCCGACTGCCATGTCGATCTTCCAGCAAGAAAAAATCACCTGTCCGACCTGCAAAGCGCAGGTCGACTGCGAAGTGAACTACAGCTTGTTCGCCGACCGTCGCCCGGACCTGCGTGACGAGGTCCTTGAAGGGACCTTTCAGCAAATGGTCTGCACCCAGTGCGGCGAGATCTTCCGGCTCGATCCCCGCATGACCTATCTGGATGTGTCGCGGAAGCAGTGGATCTTGGTCGAGCCGCTGGAGAACCTGGCCCGCTGGAAGGAGCTTGAGAAGGTGGCCATCGATAACTTCAACGAAGCCTACGGCCCCGGGACTTCCCCCCAGGCGCGCCGCCTGGGGAAAGACCTGCAGGTCCGCGCGGCGTTTGGCTGGATGGCGCTGCGCGAGAAGCTGCTGGCCGAAGAGAACAATCTGGATGACGCCACGTTGGAAATGACCAAGATCCTGCTCTTGCGGACCTCGGAATCGGCGCCTCTGGCCGACGATGTTGACCTGAGGCTGATTGAAATCGACGACGACGACAATCTGGTGTTCGGCTGGATCAAGGGGGCCTCGGAAGAGATGCTCGAGTCGATCACCGCCCCTCGGGCCGTGTACGAAGGGATCGAGGTCAGCCCGGGCGATTTCAAGTCGCTGCGCGAACAGGTGACCGCGGGACCGTTTGTCGACATGGGACGCCTGCTCGTGGCCGGCGACGGAAACTGAGCCTACTTCTTCGGTTTCCAGTCGATCTGGCACTTTGGAATCGCAGCCTTGAGCTTGGCGACTCCCGCCTCGGTGACCTGCGTCCCATCGAGATACAGCGAGTTCAGCTTCGGCACTTTGGCCAAGTGCTCGAGCCCGGCATCCGTGATGGCCGTATTATCCAGCCAAAGCGTTGTGAGCGCGGGAAGCTTGTGCAGGTCCGTCAGTCCCTCGTCGGTTACCTTCGTCCCTTCAAGAGCCAGATTATACAGATCGGGGTTGTCCTCCGCGGTCAGCGCCTGGAGCCCGGCGTCCGCGAACTGCGAGTCCTTCGCTTCCAGCATCTCAAGCTTGACGCCGGCCAGCCCTTTGCCGCTGACCTTTGTCCCGCGAAGGTACAGGCTACGGAGATTCTTAACCTTCGCCAGATGTGCAAGGCCGACGTCCGTAATCCCGGTTTTCGACGCCTGGACGAACTTGAGCTTCGGGTACCGCGACAACTGCTCCAACCCTTCGTCCGTGAATCCCGATCCCTCGAGCGTGATCGCCATGAGTTCGGGCCAGTCGAGATGTGCCAGCGATTTACCCGTGATGGGTGTCTCCGATACGTACAACATCTTGAGCTGCGTCAAAGGCTTGAGCAGAGCGAGCCCTTCATCAGTAATCTTCCCGCCAGACAAATCGAGTTCGGTGAGAGAGGTAAGTTTGGCGACGTGAGGCATCGCAGCGTCGGAGCACCGATGTCGGCCTGCAGCCGTCGTCAGTTGTTCCAGCGAATTCAGCCCCGCAATCGCGGCGAAGCCCTCGTCGTCCATCGAGGCCGAGATCTGTTTGAGCTTCGTCATGCCGGACAAATGACGTAGGCAGGCTGGGTGAATATCCCTTTGGAACCATAATTTTTCGGTATCCGTCAATGGCGCCAGGATTCGGCCGACTCGCTCGGCCATCTTTTCATCCATCAGGTCAAGAAACGAGCCGTAGAAGTTGATCGTCTCGATGGCATCGACTTCGGAGTCGTCCTCCTGCTTACGTTTCTCGATCTTAACCTTGACCTTCAACTTCTCGAGCGCCGCCAGAGCCGCCGCCCGGTCGTAGCTTTGCGGCTCCTCGAGCTCCACCTTGGCTTCCGGCTTCTTCTCCGGGGCGGGTGTGACAGCGATCGGCGGCTCGGCGGGCGGGGCCTCAACCTTCTTTGCCACCGGCAATTCAGGGGGCACCACTTGAGACGGAGTAGGCGGAGCAGACTTGGCTTGCGGAGCAGGCGTCGGGTTGCTCGAGGAGCACCCCCCACCGAACGCCATTCCGCAGAGCGCAACTACCAGAATCCCCAGCAATCGCAAACGAATGAACGACATGCGGGCTCCCCTTGCCTAACTCAAGCGTCCACGGCGAGGTGTGCCAGAACGCGACGGATGAAAGAGACACTTCAACCTGAAGCAATATATATTTCATTCGCGAAGCGAAGCAACGTTGGCCCCGCCCCTCGGCCCGTGTACGAAGGGATCGAGGTCGGTTCACTCGGTTCCGATGGGCTGTCCGCGCGTTGAACCGCAGCTTTACGATCTTGTCTTGATGCCGGGCGCAGGCGTTGCCACCCGCATCCTCGGCACGTGGCGCGGCCACAGACTTTCCCCGCGCGCTTTAAACGGAATTTTATAGGGCCTGCTGATTTCCCGCCGAACTCCTGGCCGATGAACACGGTGGAGGGATGGATCCTCTTCAACTACCCCGCTCGCGGCACGGACCTGCTAAGGAAAAGTGTTGCGGGGTCCCAGGAGGATCACCATGAAAGCCACGTTCACCCTCATGCTTTTGGCCGTTCTGGCCCTCGGCGCCACGGGCTGCTGCGGATCGCACCCCCTTCGGGATCGTTGGTCGAATCGCGGCCAGCAGCCGATGCACCATGACAACTGCCAGGTGCAGAATCCCTGCTGCGCTCCCGAGGCTGTCTACGGCCCGTAGTGCTTGCCTGAAGCCGGACCCACCGGCGGACTGATATCCTTTGCGAATCACGACGGGCCGGAACGAGCCAGGCGCTCTTCTCCGGCCTGCTTCGTTTCGAAGATCGGCGGCGGCGCGTAAAGTAGCAGGCACACTCCGTGTGCCGTCCGCAGGGACTCTCCGCAGCCGTCTATTCTAGATTTGAAAGAGTATCAGCGGACGGCACACGGAGTGTGCCTGCTACTTTAGAAGTCTCCATTCAAAAGGTCACAAGTGCCGTCCGCATGGACGCGCCTCGCGGCGGTTTCAGGCATCTTTACACGACCAATAGGATAAGGGAACGAACCGTGGTGTAGCCAAAGCAGACGCCAGGATCGATCCGCAACCAACATTGAAAGCACATCGTTCAAACAGGTTAGCAACTGACCATGTTCGCCTTAATCCAACAGAAACTTTTACAGTACGTTGTCGCGGTATCGAGGTGTATTTAACCATGCATGACGCACCCCGCTGGCACACGACTTGCTGATGAAGTTCTTCTACTTCAGCATTCGCACAGCTTGCTGATTCGTAACCGGGGAAATACGGATTAATGATTGACAAGGTCTCGAAAGGATCGGTAGTGTGAAGTGAGTGGCTACGATTGCCATACTTTTCCCTCTCTGTGACATCCCGGAACTGCCCACGAGCGGCTCTTCCTTGATCAGGATGTGCTGGATCTCGCCGACGAACGGTTGTTGATTCGCTGCTATTTGAAGTGCAGGCCGCGTTCCATGGGGCCTGCGTGGTTTCACCCTCGCTTTGCGTGTGCGCAAACCTGCGTTTTCGCAACCGAGGGTGCGGAGCTTGCCTACCTCGCCCCTCGCGGGTCTGGTTGCCTGCCTGTCGTCGCCCGCCTTCACCGCATCGTTCATCGTTCCACCCGCCTTCGATCTCCAAAATTGCAGCAAAAACTACCGCGCGCCCCCGTGAGTGGGCTGCGTTCCTCAGAGAAGGGACCCTCTCGACCGCGCCTTCCGCGCGCTCGACCTCTTTCCTTCTCTTGATCTCCGCGGACCTTCAACACGGGTGCGCTTCACCTGCGTGCCTTGAGCACTTTGCGTCGTGGGGGACGCTATGGGCACTCAACAAGATTACGTCTCAGCGCGCTCCTGGCGCATCCGTCTGAGCGACGACCGGAACGCATCCCGCACGGGGATAGCGCCGACCGGCGACGCGGATGCTGCCACGGTGTTGACGCATGAACTGCCGCACGGACCTCCGGGCCCGGAAGAGGCCGAACTCCTGCTTCCGGAGTTCGCCATTCTGGCGCCGCTGGCCTCGGGCGCCATGAGTCGCGTCTACACGGCGATCCACCGGGTATCGCGGGAGCGCTTTGCATTGAAAGTGATGCGGATCGATCCGGGCCTGGCGACCTCGCTGCGCCGGCGGATGGAGCTGGAATCGCGCGTGCTGCGCACTTTGGAGCATCCCAACGTGGCCAAAGGCTTTGGCTTTGGGGTCCTGGGAACCGCGTTCTATGTGGTGATGGAGTTGATTCATGGAACCAGCTTGAAGCGGCTGGTGGATGAAGACGGGCCGCTCGATCCGCGAGCGGCCGCCGAAAACATCCGCCAGGCCGCCGATGGGTTGGCCGCCGCTCATGCCGAAGGAATCGTTCACCGCGACATCAAGCCCTCGAACCTGCTTCTGGATCGCTCGGGCCTGGTGAAGGTGATCGACTTCGGCATGGCCCGGGTCAACTGGCCGGGCCAGAGTTCGATCACGCTGGATTATGGAGACACGCTGCTGGGGACTGTGGACTACATGGCTCCGGAGCAGGCAGCCTCGTGCCACGATGTCGATCCACGCAGCGACATCTACGCGCTGGGATGCACGCTTTACTACCTGCTTGCGGGCCGGCCGCCGTTTCCCGACGGGACCATGAGCGAGCGACTGGTTAAGCACTGTTACATCGAGCCGAAATCGCTGGCCGACCTTCGCGCCGATCTGCCCGCCGGGCTGATCCCGATCTGCCAACGCATGATGGCCAAGCAACCGGATGACCGCTACCAGACCGCGCTCGAAGTTCGAGACGCACTCGACCGGTGGCTGGCGTCGTCCGACGGGTACCGTAAAGTGATGCCCGAGGAGGATGGTATGTACGCCCAGCTAGTGGATCGAATCGCCCAAAACCCCGCACCGATCGAGGAGCTGCTCCGCGAACGCCTGGCCGTGGAGCTGTCCTTCGCCCGAGCCCGCAAACTTCTGTTTGTCGGCAAGCTGCGGGTGAAAGACGCACGCGTCGCCAAGCAACTGGCAGGCGAGTTGGGCAAACTGCGGGACCACGTGGGTCTGCTGTTCGCGCTGGACAACTCCGACGACGCCGCGGAGATGGCCTCGACCAGCCCGCATCTGGCGCTGGAAGCCGAGCTGCTTTGCGTGGAGCGCGACGAGCTGTTCGTTTCGCTCTCGGACCTGGCCGACAAGGCCGAAGAGGCCCGCCGCCACGCCGAACCTTTTGCCGACGGTAGCCTCGAGCGCGACTTCATCGTCTTTGAGACCCGCTTTCTGGAACACCAGATTCACGAGGCGGAACTGACCAACCGTTCGCTGTACGACGAGATCGGCGTCGGCGACTGACCCTGCTCACACTACCTGCCTGCACCGGGCGCACACCGTCGATTGTCTCTCTCAGAGGGCGTAACCATGTCGGACCGCGTGACATGCCATCACTGCAGCGTCTCGTTCAAGATCGAGAGCCGCTCCGGCGGCAAACTGATCTGCCCGTTCTGCGGTGAAGCGCTCGCCACAAACAGCCATTCCGCCACTGGCGGCTCGGCCATTCATGGACTGGCCTCGAAGGGTTCGTCCTTGGCCACGCACGTTCCCATGGCTGCTTGCCCCTCATGCGGAAAGAACAACCTGGCCGGCATCCCGGCCTGCTATCACTGCGGCGTTCCCCTCCCAGCCCATCTGGAGGATCCAAGTCATCTGAAGTCTTCGTAGACCGTACTCGCAGTCTGTAGGGAACGCCCTCCGTGGCGTTCCGCGAATTCCGGCGGAGTCTGACCTTTGGAGAAATGCCCACGTATTGTAGCCCCTCGATGGCGCCCGGAACGCCACGGAGGGCGTTCCCTACCGTTTGAATTCATGCTCTCGCTCGGAGTTCTCTGGCCCGATGTCCTGCTTCTAAAGGCGTAAGCCCGGCGGTTCCCATGCATGTTCTTCTCGTCGAAGACAGCCTTCACGACGCTCAGCGCATCCGCGATCTGTTGGCGGAGTTGAATCTGGTCGGCGTCGACCTGGAGTGCGTCCCCACGTTGGATGACGCCGGGAAGAGCTTCGCCCACGAGGCCTGCGATCTGCTGCTGCTGGACCTGACACTGCCCGGCTCCAACGGGCTCGACACGCTGCACCGGGCGCAGTCGCTGGTTCCCGGCATTCCGATCATCGTGGTCACCTGCTCGGGCGACGCCACGCTGGCCGCGAGCGCCGTGCGCGAAGGGGCCCAAGACTACCTGGTGAAAGGAGAGGTCACCGGCGAGTTGCTGTGGCGCTCGATGCGGTATGCCATCGAGCGACATCAGGTGGAAGAGGCCCTGCGGCAGGAGCGTGACTTTGCCGAGAACCTGATCGACGCCGCCCAGACGATCGTGCTGCTGGTCGACCTGGAAGGGAAGATCGTTCGCTTCAATCGCTATCTCGAGCAAGTCTCGGGCTATCGGCTCGAAGAAGTCTGGCGCAAGGACTGGCTGACCACGTTCTTCTCGCCGGCCGATCACGAGCAGGTTCGTCTGGCCTTTGCCGGCGTGCTGCGCGGGCAATCCGTGCGCGGCGTGCTGGCCCCGCTGGGGACCCGCCACGGAGACACCCGCGAAGTGCAATGGTTTGGGCGGACGATCAACGACGCCAAACAACTGACTGTGGGCATTCTGTACATCGGGCACGACATCACCGAACTGCGCGAAGCGCAGGACCGAGCGCTCCGTTCCGAACGGTTGGCCGCGATCGGACAGATGGTAGCCGGCCTGGCGCACGAGAGCCGCAACGCCCTGCAGCGGAGTCAGGCCTGCATCGAGCGTCTGGCCTTGCGCATCGCGGAGCAACCCGACGCGCTCGACCTGTTGGGCCGCATTCAGAAGGCCCAGGACCACTTGAAATACCTCTACGATCAGGTCCGCGAGTACGCCGCGCCGATCAAGCTGGTCCGCCGGCCCAGTTCGCTCGGCGAGATCCTGACCGAAGCCTGGACCAGCTTGACCACGGAGCGTGAGCCCCGCCGTGCCACGCTGGTGCAGTTGAACGACAGCCCGGGACGCTGCTGCCACGTCGATGCCGACGCGCTGGAGCAGGTGTTCCGCAACATTCTGGAAAACGCCCTGGCGGCCTGCGCGGATCCCGTCGAGATCCGCGTCCGCTGGAGTGAAGAGTCGGTGGAAGGGCAGCCCGCGGTGCAGGTTTCGCTTCGTGATAACGGCCCCGGTCTTAGCGCCGCGATGCGCGACAAGATGTTCGAGCCGTTCTTCACCACCAAGACGCACGGCATGGGCCTGGGGATGGCCATTGCCAAGCGCCTGGTCGAGGCGCACGGGGGGCGGATCGCCGTGGGCGATGCCGCGCTTCCGGGCGCCGAACTGCTGGTTCAACTGCCGAAAGGAACGCCATGAGTCCCGCCTTGAGAATTTCGGTTGCCGACGACGAAACAGACATGCGCGAATACTTCCAGGAGATGCTCCCCCTGATGGGCCACGAAGTCGTCTCGGTGGCGGCCGACGGTCAGGAGCTGGTCGACCAATGCGAGTCGGTCCGCCCGGACCTGGTGATCGCCGACATCAAGATGCCGGAACTGGACGGCATTGAAGCCGGTTGCGAGATCAACCGTCGACACGCCATCCCCGTGATCCTGGTCTCGGCCTATCACGAGGTCGAACTGCTGGAGCGTGCCGAGGCCAGCCACATCCTGGCCTACCTGGTCAAGCCGGTGAAACGGCCCGATCTGGAAACAGCCATCTGCATCGCCATGCGGCGGTTCGGTCAGTTTCAAGCTTTGCAGAAAGAGGCCTCGGAGCTTCGCCAGGCGCTAGAAGAACGCAAGATCATCGAGCACGCCAAGGGGGTGATCATCCGCCATGCGCACCTGGACGAGCCGGCCGCTTATCGCCGGATGCAGCAACTCGCCAGCGCCAACAACAAGAAGCTTGTCGAGATCGCCCGCATCATTCTGATCGGCGCCGAGGCGCTCTCCCCCGCGGACCCGCGGTAGTTAGAAGGATTGTGTCCCATGCCTGACACCCTGTTGATTGACCTGATCCGGACGTGCCAATCGTCCGACATCGAAGATGCCGACACGGCGGCCGCCGTGCGTGCCGAGGCCGAGCTGACGCTGGCCCGGCTGAACGCCGACCTGGAACGCCGCGTGGTCCAGCGGACCCGGGCGCTCGAGAAGCACGTGGATGGTCTGGCGGCCAAGAACGTGGAACTGGAGGAATTCAGCCTGTCGGTCGCGCACGATCTGCGCTCTCCGGTACGGGCCATCGACGGCTTCGGGCGGATGCTGGCCGAGGATCCGGCCGGCCGTCTCGACGAGCAGCAGCGCGGCTACTTGCGCCGCATTCTGGCGGCCTGCGGCCACATGGACTCGCTGATCTCGGCGATCCTCACGTTGTTCCGACTTTCGCGGCAGCAGATGCAGCGCGAGCCGGTCGACCTGGCCACGCTGGCCCGCAAGGCGGCCTGCGAGTTGCAGATGCAAGATCCCAACCGGCAGGTCGAGTTCGAGATTCCCGAGGCCATGCGCGTTGTCGGCGATCCCAGCCTGCTGCAGGCGGTGATCGACAATCTGTTCGCCAACGCCTGGAAGTTCACGCGAAATCGCTCGTGCGCCACCGTCACGCTGGGCGCACTGAAAGGCGATCAGGAGATCGTCTGTTTTGTTCGAGACAACGGAGTCGGCTTCTCGACTTCGCGCTCGGACCTGTTGTTCGCCCCCTTTGGGCGATTGCACACCGAAAAGGAGTTCGACGGCATCGGGCTGGTACTGGCCACGGTGCAGCGGATCATCGAGCGGCATGGAGGTCGGGTCTGGGCGGGTGCATTCCCGTTTTTCCGACGAATGCCAGCATCACTCTGCTAGCGTGGCTTGGGTTTTGATTTCTGGTTGAAGCCAATGAGCGAGGTTGCCGCTATCGTGTTCCCATCGGGTTTCGTTC
>Ga0105046_10001639_pt1 | contig 34655 bp, 30 predicted proteins | sample MAT03_FD_78385 | JGI IMG/M metagenome (GOLD analysis project Ga0105046, IMG submission 78385) | Freshwater microbial communities from Lake Fryxell liftoff mats and glacier meltwater in Antarctica - MAT-03 (megahit assembly) | ecosystem: Environmental > Aquatic > Freshwater > Ice > Liftoff... | reverse complement strand
GAACGCTGCTGGTCTTGGCTGAAAAGTCGGATCCGAAAGCAGCTAGACAACTTTGATACGTTACGAGAAGCCATGGAGCATGTTCTCCGTTTGGCGTCCTAACCTAACTGGCGGCTGCTATATCTTCAGATGGTGGAGGTATTAGACTTTGGCTCAATATGGGAACCGGGGAGCTGTAAAAGCACAGCATTGAGTAAGCTGCCCAGTAGGGCTTTGCCTCGCCTGCGGACATTATGGACAAACTCGAAGAAATCCCAGATACAGGGGGAGGTTCCCCTGGGAAATGCCTCGGTGTGGTCTCAACCAGGAGCGGAGCAACGACCAAAAGCCCTCAATGGTATTGACGTGGACTTCACAAAATCCATCTCCATCCTCATCTCGGGCATATTCCCCGGCACTATGGCAGACGGTCTTATGGGCATAGCCCCAAGCCTCCAGGCGGCTGTAGATGTCATACTCGTCGGTGTAAACCAGCGTACCTGGAGTCACCATCGCGTGAATGATTGGAGCAATGGTCGTTTGCTGAACATTCTTCAGCATCCGGATCACGACCTCCCCTCCTCGCTCAATCATGCCAAAGATGGGCGGTTTTTCGGTTTCGAGCGTCCCCCTGCCCCGTAGCTTGCTTCCCGCAGGGTAGCCCTTTGAGTTTGCGGCGACGACCTGAGCGGCCTTTTTTTTAACTGCCGCAGGCTGCCCTTTATGGCCTGCGGTCACATAGACTTCATCAAACTCAACTTCCCCCGATAGTTGCACCTCAGGTTGGTGATTGACAATGGCTTGACGCAATTGGGTCTTCATCTGATGCACATCATCTTTATGCAGATCGAGTTCTTGGGCAATCTGTTGATTCGACAAATTCAGTCCCATTAAATAAAGGCACCCCACCCAGACTCACAGCGGCTGATGACGGCCTGCAAAATGCTGTCCGTTAAGTCATCAAACTGCTTGCCACAGCCCTGACAACAATAGCGTTGACGCTCTGGTTGAGTCTCATCTTTACTGCGTTTGGTGATGTCATGGCAACCACATGTTGGGCAGCTAACTCCCTCAGGCCAGCGATACTGGCGTACAAGTTGATAACACTTCGCATCATCAATCAAATGGGTTAGTGTTATCATGCTCAACTCCTGACAGCAAGCCTAGTCACTACCTTAGATTTAATGCGATGTGCAACTTTCTCAAACCTCTTGTGGGATGGGCATCTTGCCTGTCTAAATCAGTCAGGCAAGATGCCTGATCCACGAGAAATTTGGGTTTTCAGACTTTTAGTTGCACATTGCGTAACGTAATTAAATGCTGTTGTAGGTATGAAGCGTCCGCAACAACATCTAGCTTAAGGGGCAGCAGGCGCAGCACCTGTGACGCGAGAGGAGGAGGAAGGAGAATTCTCTGCCTGAGGACTAATGGAGGGCGCAGGGCTGGTAGATGATGGAGCAGGGATGGGGCTAGCGCTGGCAGCGGGGGAGGGTAACGAGTTAGGGTTTGCTGCATCAGCCGGAGATGGTGTCTCCCCAGCCGCCAGTTGATTGATCTGATCTTTATATTGAGCCGGAGCAAGCGCCGCTGCAGTAGTAAATAAAGGCTCTGCTTCAGTAGCTCTACCAGCGGTTCGCAATACGATCGCCTTGCCTAGAACAGGGCGAAAATCCTGATTATCCGTTTCAATCGCCTGGTCATAAATGGCGATCGCCTCATCTGAACGGCCTTGTTCAGCATAAACCCGCCCTAACAGCAACTGAACTGACGTTACATCTATACTGCCTGGTGTCGCTTCATTTGCCGCTTCTGCCCCTCGCAACGTGTCTTGAAGTAGTCCAATAGCTGCCTCAGGGCGCTTTTGCTCTAACATCAAGTCAACAAATCCTTGGAGTGCATTCACATTTCCAGGTTGAGTTTTAAGAACATCTCGATACGATTGAGCCGCACCCTCAGCATCTCCTACTCGCTGCTTCGCCTGAGCTAGTAATACCGTGTAGTCAGCTTGGTCAGGGTTAAGCTTGGCTAATTTTTCTAACGGCTCGATCGCCCCTTTGACATTATCTTGACGAATCCGCGTCTCCAGTAAGCCCCTCAGAGCTGTCTGGTTTTCTGGTTCCCGCTGTAGCACCAACTCATACCCTTTGGCTTGAACCTCTAGCTCTTGCTGCTGAGTTGCCAGTGCGGCACCGGGCGAAGCATCGGCGGCGGCTGGTTGGTTGCTCGTTTGAAACGCCGTCAAAAACGGCATAAACAGCAATGACAGAAACGCCAATGACGCGATCGCCATAACAGTAGTGATAATCCAGCGGTTGCGTTGCTTAAACACAGAACGACCCAAACTTTAATGCCACTCTATTATTATCCACATCTGGGTGTTCTTACCGTTTTTCAGATGCGTTAACCTCAATGAACCACAAGATAGACAATCCAAACGTCTGGCAACATTTCAATTTGTTAAGAACGTGTTTCTAAAACTTAAAAAAGCTGTCTGAGAAACTTGAGTCCAATTTCGGTGTCGATACTGCCCTTCTTTCCGCCCTTAGAGAAATCTATTTCAGAGATACCTGATAGCGGCGATCGCGGTTGTATAAACAAGAAGAGAAAGTCATGTTATAGCTGTCGCCACAAAGGTTAGGACACTGGGATCAAAGGGGGTGTGGGGGCTTTGCCCCCAGCCAGGGGTTCCACCCCTGCACCCCGTCCTAACCAATCCGTCTATGGCTATAAATCGTCATGTCGACTCGTGATGTTAAATGGCGCTGTGGATAGGTTTTAATCCTAACCAACTCCAAGCTTTGCATACCTGTATCTTGCAAGCAGCCTCAAACGTTGGCACGTCAAAATCTATGAAGCAGATAACACACTTTGCAGATAATTGACAGATGGCATCTGATAACAGTAGCAGGCTAGATTGATGTGGATGCTAACCTAGTGTGTAACTCGCATCAATCATCTGCTGTCTATACTCACATGGGGTGGATGGATTCTGCCACAAGGAGGTTTCATGAGTTCCTCTCACAACCAGTCTCCCCGGTCATCCCGGTCAACGCCATTCACAAATGAGCATATGCATGCTCACAATTCATCATCCCCTGAGTTAGTATCCTCAGCAGAGACCGATATGCATCAGCCCTCAGCTTCAACTCTTGAAATGGACTCTTCGATCGACCCAACCGCTTTGGACGGAGTGGAAGCTTCCACCCAAACCCCAACAGACGATTCCTCTTCCAATCTGGAGCTTTCCTCAGCTCTAGAATCATCAGTTCGTCAGCATCCTATTCCGCCAGCTAGTGAGCCGATGCAATATCGGGCAATTGGTTTGGTGCATGGTAGGTACACGCCATCCGACGACCAGTTCACTCGCGGCAGCATCACTACTGACGATGGCACGCTCATTGATGCGGTACTACTGGGTCGAGTCATGAGTCTAGTTAGGAAACATCTAGATTTAACGACATCTCACCTTTGGGTCGTTTATCCCCGCACCCGTGAAAAGGTTCAAGACCTCCACGTCCAAATTGTAGGCGTTTGGGAACCTGAAAAACTTACTCCAGCAGATAGTGTGAATAGCTCAACAGGTAACTCTGCGAGCGATGGTATTGTCGATGCAGCTACCAGTACAGCGCAGCTTATTCCATCCCCAGTATCTGCAATAGTTCCTCACGAAGCGACTCCTCAATTAGAGGATGGATATTTCTCTATACGAGGAGAGGTTCTATTTTGTTCTCCTGAAGACAATCGGCTTATTGTTAGAGTGCAGCAAGCTGCCAAGAAAAGCTCTAAAAAAAGCACAGAGCACGAAGATGATGAAGAGAAATCATTCAAGGTTATTCTCAGCGGAACCTTAGAGGGAAAAGCAGTCGGTTACTTCTGGGATTTATATATCCAGCGGCAAGGCAACGACTTGGTGCTTCAAAACGGCAGTATGATTGCACTTGTGCCGCCCAGAAAGCGTAAAGTCAAGCCGGGTGGGTTTCGAGGCAATGCACCTGGTCGCAAAAAGCCGTGGGATGCCAAAGGTAGTCCACCCCGCCCCGCTCGTCGAGTTGATTCCGCTGCCCCAGTGAGCGCTCCACCCACCCGCCGAGAACCAATTTCTAAGCCTGTAAAGCGTCCCAAAGATGGGAACTGATGCAAATCACTCCAGACTGATTTGCGCCCCCAATCGATCTTGAGCTACGAAGCTTCTATCCATTGGCAAGGGCGCAACAGGCTCTGTAAGCATGAAGGTTCCAGCCTCAATCCATTGCTTTAGCTCTAGAGCAACTTGTCGAGCCAAAAAAATGCTGGCAAGAGGTGCGGTGCGAACTGTCTTCCCCTCAATCGTGATGCGTCCTGACTTGAGTTGGGCGTAGCTAACTAAGCCAAAAGTAGGACGCACGCGCCGGGGAATGGAGAAGTCCACGATAGGAGCAACCAAGTCCTGATCTTGCACAGAGCACCGGAGTACTACTTCTTCGTTCAACACGGGAAAAGGGACACCAATACCCATCATTAACGAAGGGCCATAGCTCTGAAAATAGCAGCCCTTCACCCAGCGGGGACTCATCTGCTTAGCGTCCCCAATCAGTGCCAGGGTGGCAGCCGGACCAATTGGCGTATGATTGGGCAGTCGTTTCTGTAGCGGAAAGTGTTGGGTACCTTCCCACGATACATAGCCGATGCCACCTCCCATGAAGATTCGGGTGCCAATCCCTACAAGCTGCAAATCAGGATCGTTGAGTAAAGGTGATAGAGCACCAGAGTTAGAGTAAACTGCATTGCCTAAGCGCGGCTGAAGTGGGCCTAAGTAGGTAAAAAGAGGGCGATCGCCTCCATTGACTCCTACAATAAAATTTTGGTAAAGGTTGCGCGGATTATACAGATAAAACTGGTTAATAGTATCACGGGTAATTGTTGTCTCTACCGATGCCCGTGGATAACAATCGGTTACTTGACCCAGTGCCCGCAGCCGTATAGGTTTACCTGCGATCAAATCAGCAATAACATGCCCCCCACCCCGTTCTCGTGCCGGCGTGCGTAATCGCATGTCTCGTCCTTCATCGCTATCTGAAACATCCCACGCGCCCGAATACTCAACCATTTGACTGGCACCCAGGTACAAATCGACGGCACCAAAGCCAGAGTATGCCAGTACGCCATCTAGCCAGCACTGGCGAATTTTGATCGGCGGATCGGTATGCCCCAGGTTGAGGATCGCTCCTGACGCTTCCATGGGTTCGAAGGTGCCAGTGGTAATTACATCTACTTCCTGTGCAGCTTGTGATACGCCGACCAACTGAACCCTTGCTTTCAGTTCCTCTACAGTCCACACGACTGCTGTTTGATGCTGAATTTTGTCGTTGATATCGGCAATAGTACGCATGGAGCTAAGGTTAGGGGGGAGATTTCGGATTTAAAGTCTGTTTAACGCCTTAACGCCTGGTATTTGTCGCACGGGAAATACGGCCTTCTACGCAGCTTAAAGCACGCTTAGATTCAGGGGTTCTTTTAATAATGTAATAATGCCTGTTTGAAGGGATAAATCGCTTCTTAGCTTTTCTAGGGAATTCTTAGCTTTGCTAGGGAATACGTTACGCAAGAAATCCGGTGTCCCAGTTTAGGATGTTTTGAGCTAGAACGAGAAGGATACCTGTTCAGGATAGGTGGTAAATGGACAGCTATGAGTCTCAGGACGAGCGTAGGAAGGTCGCTGTCAACAACTTTTTTCACCATCTGTTGCTAATGGTAACGGGTGGCCTGCTGCTAGCGGGGTTGTTGGTTGGAGCCGGATGGTGGCGAGGTGGCAATATATTTTTAGAGCAGTTGCGATCGCTTTTTACCCTGGCTGAATCAAAGCCAGAGGTGGATGTAGAGTCTCTTGTTGTACAGCAGGTGCGGGGAGCAAGTGAACTAACCACTGCTATTTTTGCAATGCAGGCAGTTGTACCGACAAAGCGCGATCGCACCTTTGGAGGGTATGTAGTAGGGTCTACTACGTTGCTCTATTTAGCTTATGGAGAAGTACGAGCAGGGGTCGATCTGGCACCACTAACGCGAGAGGACGTTCAAATTGTGAACAATACGGTGCGGTTACGACTACCGCCCCCCCGCATTCTCGATAGCAAAATCGACGTCAATCGGTCTCGGGTGTACGACTATGATCGAGGGTTTCTTGGATTGGGCCCCGATGTCGCACCCGATTTACAAGAGGCCGCTCAGCGCCAAACACTACAGGAGATTGTGGCAGCAGCGTGCCATCAGGGTGTACTCGAAGAGGCAAATCAGCGGGCGCAGTTGGTGGTTAGCCAACTCCTGGCTACAGCGGGATATCAACAGGCAGTAGTAGAAACTCAGCGCCCTGAACCTAGTGCTTGCCCGACATCAATCAACTCTGTCCCACAAGAGGGTCAGGTACCGATTCCACCCGCTGATACTCTTCCCTCACAGCCAAACTCACCACCGCTGGATACAGACGCGTTTCCTGCTACACCTGCCTTACCCAGTGCTCCATCACCCGCACCGAGCATTCCAATAGGCATGGGCAATCATGCCCTTCCCCTCAATTTAGGCAGGTTGGGTTAAAAAGTGTCACTAAGCTGAATCTAAATCAATACCAGCCTCTTAAGTTAAGTTTTGTAATTAAGGATGTCGCTGGATAAACTCAGAGACGAGCCAAATCTATGTGGCCAAAGACCCGTAGAAACCCAGAGGCTTCGACCTCATTGTCCAAGTAGATTTGGCTAAGCAGACCCTTGCCTAAACCAATTTCAGCGTTCACAAATTAATTATTGTGAAATTTAGATGATGGTTTCTGGTCAATAGTTGGGCAAGCTACTGTACGTCAGTTCTTGAATGGGAAGGGAAGTCATGGCGAAAGATGCGGGAAACACCCGGAAGAAGGCACGGCGAATCTCCGTTGGTACCTCAACTACCATCACAGACTCGCTCAGCAAGTTAGACAAGGATGACTTCTTTCGCTTTGCAGTAGGCGTTCGCAGCAGCTTCGATGCTCAGATACCTGCCATTCCCCGAAAGTCTAACTATGACCTCGAAATTCAGCGGCAAAATGGCACCATTGTGGCCACTTCCAGGCGGCCCAAGCGGCAGCCCGAAGCACTGAATCTGACACTAGAGAGTGGTGTCTACTTTGTCCGGGTGAATCACAGAAAAGGCAAAGGCAATTACAGCCTGCAACTCAGTCTCAATGCAGACAATGCCGGAGAAACCTTTGCGGCATCTCGTGATATTGCTGTCAGTGCAACGCCCACCTCCGTTACAGATTTTGTAGGGGTATCCGATCCCAGCGACTTTTATCGCTTTACAGTGGGCGATCGCAGCATTCTAAACGTTGCCCTCAATCAGCTCACAGCAGGCGCAAACGTCACCTTATTCGACGCAAATCAAAACCCTCTCCTAGTAAGCGGTGGTTCCAGTGCCGCCGCAGCTACCCTCCAAGGAACATTTGATGCCGGCACTTACTTTCTCCGAGTTGCCCCCGATGCTGGTGTCCGAACTACCTACAACCTCACCGTAGAAGCCGATCTCGTCCCCGATCAAGCTGGGCAAGATTTCGCCAGTGCTAGCAACCTTATCGCTGATGTAGGATTTACTCCAGTTCAAGTTAGCGATTACGTCAGCAACAACGACCCCGCCGACTTCTACCTAATCAATGCTACAACCCTAGGTAGTCTTCAGGTTGACCTAACTGGAATAGCACCCACGGCTGATCTGGACATCATCCTATACGACAGCAACCAAGGGGTTCTATCCGTTCAAGGAGGAGCTGGAGCAGGTGGAAACGAACAAATTCTGGTAGACATTCCTCAAACGGGAGTGTACTACGTTGCTGTTGTTCCAGCCACTCCGGGTAACAGCTCTACCTATAACCTCAGTGCTACTTTGGCTCCACCCGATAACGTAGGAGACAGCACCGCAGATGCAACCTTGATCACCACTCCAGGCACCTCTCCATTCCCAGTGCTCAGCGATACCCCTCAAGTCTATTCAGACTTTGTTGGAGGAGTTGATATAGATGTGTTTAAACTGGTGTTCGACCAACCGCTTAACTTCCTGTCGGTGAGGCTAAGAGACCTGAGCGCTAATTTAGACGTGAGGCTTTACCAGGAAGGTAATGTAGCCTCAGCGCTACTTTCTAATTCTGGCGGTACAACCGAAGAATTTTTTGAAGGTAGCCTCAACTCAGGAACCTACTATCTGGAAATTATTCCCGGTGCGCCTGGTGCCAGCTCTCCATACAATCTGGAGCTATCGGTTAGCGCTACCTCCAACATTCCTACCATTACGAGAGATGTTAATCCGACTGGGGATGCCAATGCGAGAGCATTAATCGACGTTGCTGGGACATTATTCTTTGTTGGAGAGGATGGTGCGCCTAATGTCCCAGTGGGGCTTTGGAAATCTCAAGGAACTCTCGATACAACAGTCAAGGTTGGCTCATTTACCAATATTGGAGAGCTGGCTTCGATCGGCAGCAGCGTATACTTCTCGGCGGGTAGTGGGGCCAGCGGTACTGAGCTGTGGAAGTGGGTAAGCGGCGGCGGTGTCCTGGGAACGGTCTCTCAGGTAGCAGATATTGCCGCAGGTACCTTAAGCTCTGCGCCTACAGAATTAACAGCAGCTCAAAATAGTCTCTACTTCATTGCTACAGCAACCGGGGATGCAACAGGTAATGTGCTTTATCGGTTAGATGGTAGCGGTGTTCCTGTTGCGCTGGCTACCGCTGGCGACGTGCCCAACAGTCTGACGTATGTAGAGCGTACGGATACGCTGTACTACAAGGCAGGGGTGAGCGCTGAGGCAGGAGATCTGCTCTGGAAAATTGATAATGCCGGGAGTGCCACCCCAGGCACACCTGTTACCCTATCGAGCTTCGGAGCGACTAGCCCCAGATTTATCTCAAGCCTGCAAGCCATTGGCAGCGATTTGTTTTTCTTTGCATCTGACTTGTTAACTACCAACAACGAACTGCGTCGGATTGACATCGCTGGTAACTTCTCTACCTACGATGTAAATGGCACTACAGAAGGGTCTATCTTCAATGGTTCTGCTGTTGGCGTAATCAAAGACGCTGCTGACGTAAGCTATGCCTACTTCCAGGCAGAAGGAGGACCCAGCGGAGAAGAGCTATTCCGAGTTAACCTTAGCAACGGGGCGATTGACCCGTTAAACGAGATTGCTCCAGGGCCTGCTCTAAACCCGCAGATCTCTAATTTCACTGTGTTTAACAATAAACTGTACTTCTCAGCCAACAATGGTATGGATGGAGCAGAGCTTTGGGTAACCGATCCAAACTCCAATCCCTTAACCGCCACTCAGATCGACATTTTCCCCGGCCTCGACGGAGCTTTGGTCCCTAATAGCTCTAACCCGACAAACCTTGTTTTAGCTGCTGGTAAGCTATACTTCTCGGCAACGGGTATAGATGGTCGGGAGCTGTATAGCATCGACAATACTGGCACACCACCGACACCGGTTGCCTCTGGCCCTCCATCGTCCAGTCCAGAAGATTTGATTGTAGTTGGAGATCTGTCGGGTATAGGCTTAGCTGGCAAGCTCTACTTTACGGCCGATAGTGGCACCAGAGGTCGAGAAGTTTGGACAGCTTAGCCTCTAAGAAGCTTCACTAAGTTCGACTAAGACAAAAGGAATGGGCGAGGCTTAGCCTCGCCCATTCCTTTTGTCTTAGTCGAATTGTCTTAGTCGAACTTAGAAGATTGCACCGCCCTAACTCAGGTAATAAGTGTATGTGTCAGGATTTAATTCTCTTGAGTTGAGCAATACCCGATCGCCTCGTTCGCAACGTGCCACAATGCGCGATCGCTCATCTCTTAATTACGGTTCCCGTCCTACTTACTGCGGTTCTCGCCCTACCAGCTCCGGCAAGCGCCCTGTTCCTGGCAATGACTTGGTATCGGCGGTAGCCATATGACCGCTATAAAAAGCGCCCCCTTCAATATCAATAGCGCCTGCGGTAGCATCGCCTTCGAGACGAGCAGTGCGGCTGACAGATAGCTTGCCCTCTACCACGATGCGAGCTTTGACTACACCATGAATGACTAAATTGCGAGCACGAATTTCGGGTCCTTCTACCAAACCCGTATGGGAAATTTCCATGTCTCCCTGTACGTTAACTGTTCCGTGGACAATTCCATCCACACGCAGGCTGCCCTCTAAATGGATATCACCCTGCACCTCGCATTTTTCGCCCAGGTACGTCAACGAAGAAGTGGTCTGCTTACGTGCAAAAAGCATTACATTGTCCCCAAAATGAGTTCGGTCACCACAAAATAAATCCCACAGTAGACACAAACCCTAAACGCTAGCACCCAATTCTACTCCAAGTAGTTTTTGGGGTCTACCGCTTGATTTTTGTAGTACACGCTGTAGTGTAGATGGGGGCCACTTGAGCGGCCTGTATTACCCAAATATCCCAAAATAGTATTGCGGTCTACTTTCATTCCAACGGTGACTTTTAATTCCGACATGTGGGCATACAGGGTGCGATAGCCATAGCCATGCTCAACAATAATGTGATTACCGTAACCACCAGTTGACATACCCGCTTTTACGACAACACCGGGAGCTGTGCCATAAATGGGAGAGCCGTAGGCCGCGGTGAAGTCTAGTCCTGCGTGCATCTCGTAGCCTCCGCCAAAGGGATTGTGGCGAAGGCCAAACTCTGATGAAATTTCTGTGCCTCGGACTTTGACAGGAATTCCTTTGGGGCGAGCCTCTTCACGGACAAGAGTTTTTTCGAGGGCGGGTTGTATTTCTGACTGTAAGTCTTGCAACAAACTAGGGAGTTGAGATTCTGCAGAGGCTAATAAGGTTTCTGCATCAGCGGGTGTGCTGATTCCTCCCTGAGAACGAGATAAAGATTGCAGCTTGCTAGAAGAGGAGGAATTTACCTTGGAAGGGGAATTGCCAGAAATTCCAGCCCGTTCTTGCAGATCGTCAATTCTGGTTTCTAAAACTTCCACCTGATGCAAAATATCTTGAGCTTGTTCAGTTAGCTCATCGTTTGTTTCAGTCAGTACGCTATTTTTGTGGGCGTAGGAGTAAACAACCTTGCCCACCCAAGTTATGGGAATTGAGGCGGCGATCGCCGCCAAAGCTAAGACTAACAGCGGCTGAAAGGTAAGCGTAATCGGTGCCCTGCCGGTGCAAGCAATTAGGATTGTGTAGCGCTTGGGAATACGTTGACTCATGAACCGTTAAACGTGGAACCTCAGCAAAAACCTTAAGGAAGAATTAATGTTCATCCTAAACTCAACCAAGACGATACCAACAAATTGGCCATCCTGCAACGGGGATCGCTGATCGGTCAACGGTTCTCACTTTAAAAGTGGCTTTAACAGTAAGTTTGATACACGTTCGCCGCAGACAAACTTGTATCATGTTCAGACAAGGGTAAGTCCTAAATTGGTAAGGATTTTTTGATGGGCGGGCTTCGCCCGCCCATCAAAAAATCCTTACATCAACACCACTACCAAAAATTCATTAAACAGCCACTGTTAGAGTGCATCGTACTCCAACAGTGGCTGTTTAACTGGCTGCGTCTAATGAGCTTAATTGGTCACGTGTTCAGCACTTATGAAGCAGCCTGACGCTCTTTGGCCTCCTTAATCACCTCTTCAGCAATATTGCTGGGACAAGGTGAATAATGGGAAAACGACATAGAGAACTGGCCACGACCAGAGGTCATGGTTCGTAGGTCGCCAATATAGCCAAACATCTCGCTCAATGGCACGTCTGCTTTGATACGCGCCCCAGTTGGGCCAGTTTCCTGTGATTTCATCATGCCTCGCCTCCGGTTGAGGTCACCAATCACATCTCCCATGTAACTATCGGGTGTGAACACATCCACATTCATGATTGGCTCTAGCAACTGAGGGCCAGCCTTAGGGATACTCTGCCGATAGGCTGCCTTGGCTGCAATTTCAAACGCCATAGCTGACGAGTCAACTGGGTGGAAGCCGCCTTCCAATAGCGTGAATTTCAGGTCTAAGCAGGGAAATCCTGCTAATACACCTTTATCAATGCAGCTTTCAAACCCCTTTTCCACTGCTGGCCAATATTCGCGCGGCACGCTGCCACCCGTTACCTTCGACTCAAACACAAAACCTGTGCCGGGTTCACCGGGTTCTAGCACGTAGCCAATCTTGGCATATTGACCCGAACCGCCCGACTGCTTCTTGTGGACGTAGCCGTCTTCGAGCCGCTTGGTAATCGACTCGCGATAGGCCACTTGGGGTTCGCCAACTTCTACTTCCACACCGTGGGTGCGCTTGAGAATGTCTACCTTAATGTCTAAGTGCAACTCACCCATCCCTTTCAGAATGGTTTCGCCGCTTTCCTCATCGGTCACCATGTGGAATGACGGGTCTTCTTGCACCATTTTGGTCAAGGCAGCTCCCATCTTCTCTTCCCCGCCTTTGACCTTGGGCTTTACCGAGATCGAAATAACAGGTTCTGGAAAAACCATCGGCTCCAATGTTGCTGGATGCTTAGGATCACAGAGAGTGTGACCGGTTCGGACATTCTTCATCCCAACGATCGCCACAATGTCTCCTGCTTGAGCGGAGTCAATCTCTTCACGAGAATTGGCGTGCATCTCAACCAGGCGGCTAATCCGCTCGGTTTTACCCGTGTAGGTATTAAGCACGGTATCCCCTTTTGACAAGGTACCAGAGTAGAGTCGCGTAAATGTCAACGCCCCAAACCGATCGTCCATGATCTTAAAGGCGAGTGCCCGTAACGGCTTAGTGGGATCAACAACGGCAAATTCACCCGTTTCATGACCGTCCAAATCAACCTCTGGCTGGGGATGAACCTCCATGGGGTTGGGTAGATAGTCCACCACGGCATCTAGCACCAACTGCACACCCTTGTTCTTAAAGGACGAGCCACAATAGGTTGGGAAGAATACCAGATCGCGGGTGCCCTTACGAATGCAGCGTTTCAGCCCCTCGATATCTGGTTCTTCACCTTCCAGATATTTTTCCATCAGCGCGTCATCTTGCTCAACCGCTGTCTCAATCAGTTGTTCACGGTAGCTTTCAACCAGATCAACCATATCGGCGGGCACTTCTTTGATCTGATAGTTCATCGGATCGCCCGAATCATCCCAGATCCAAGCTTTACGGGTGAGTAGATCAACAACGCCCGAAAACTGCTCTTCAACACCAATTGGCAACACCATTACTAGGGGCTTAGCGGCCAAGATCTGATCGACTTGTTTGACAACTCGAAAGAAATCGGCACCTGTGCGATCGAGCTTATTGATGTAGATAATCCGTGCGACCTTGGAGTCGTTGGCATAACGCCAATTGGTTTCAGATTGAGGTTCAACACCACCCGAACCGCAGAAAACGCCAATTCCACCATCGAGTACCTTAAGCGAACGATAGACTTCAATGGTAAAGTCAACGTGTCCAGGTGTATCAATGATGTTGAGTTGGTGGTCGTTCCAGAAGCAAGTGGTCGCAGCAGACTGAATGGTGATACCACGTTCCTGCTCTTGTTCCATGAAGTCTGTCGTCGCCGCACCTTCATGCACCTCACCGATTTTGTGGATTTTACCAGTAAGTTTTAGGATTCTTTCAGTTGTGGTCGTCTTACCGGCATCGACGTGAGCGAAGATGCCGATGTTGCGATAGCGAGTGAGGTCTTTCATACGTGCTCTCTAAATTAAATGCGACAAACTATGGTGACCACCTGCAAGCGTTCCTCAGGGTCGGGATTCAATAAACTCAAATACTTTCTCTGGACATCTAGTCAAGGATTGCGGACAAATTAGCTCCTGACAATTATCTGGGAAAGGGTAGCTTTGCCGACCTCTCACAGATGATTATTGGGTTCTTTTTAATTCACGCTCTCAAGTTGCCCGTTCAGAAAAAATATCAAACGTAATGTACAAACAATCTTCAGCGGGAACCGGCGTTGTTTTTGCAGCCCGCAAGGATTAGTTCAATCACTCGATATATTTAAAGAATCCTTTTCTATGCTCACTGTAACGATGCCAATTGTAAAGTGTTGTGATCCGGAAGAAGAATTGAAAACCAATGCTTCGTGGTCACACATAGGTAGAAATTCAGTGTAGCTAAGAAATTAACGCAATGTCCGACCAGGCTTTTGAGCTGAGCACACGGCCTTAATTCGATACTACTCTCCAGAAGGAGCCACGTCTTCATAGGTAGCTCCTGCATCTCCCACTCGAACCTCATCAAAGTAGGAGACTCGGGGTGTAGTGAGAACTGATGGGGTAGAAGTTGCGCTGTCGTTCCAGTCTGCCTTGTACATACCGTACTTGAAGTAAGGACCTGTTTGGTCGTTGTAGGTCACAGGGCCTTGGCGAATTCCTACCTTGACACCGTCTTTCCACACTTCAACTAACCCATCGGTGCCGTACGACCATTTGACATGGAACACCCAGTCTGTCCAAACCCCGGCTTCATAGGCACCCTCCCAGACAATTTCCCGCCCTTCGGGTTCGTTGTTGAGGGTTAATGGGTTAGTATCCCAACGGTTCCGGACTCGCCAGTTTCCATTTCTAACAAATAGCGCCAGAGGTGGGTTGCGATAGTTCTCGCCCAAGTTCCGATCTGGAACATCATGCCACTGAGCAACAATCTCGTAAGAATTGGGGTCATCTTGATAGCCCGGTTCTAGCATAACCCGGAAGGCATACCAGCGGTCTGAACCAATCGGATCAGAGGTACGGGCTAGTTCGGATCGTTTCCCTAAACCAACTTCAGGATCATCTTTCCTCAATTCAAATTTTGCGACTTGATTGGTTGGGTCAGTTAAGGAATTGACAACTTGGAGGGAGTGGGGCGCACTCGTCTCTCGCTTCCAGGTGCCTAGACTGCCGTTTTCGAATGTAGATTCTATCAATAAATTAGAGCGATCGCCTACCACTGGGTCGGTTAGGTTTACCGTAAAGGATTGTAGTAATCCAGACTGCACAAAACTACCGTTAGTATCACCCACTTGGTCTGACTGCATGATGATTGAGTAGGTGCCATTATCGACGGCGTTCCAGGTGCCTCCTGGAGCATTAATTTGGTAGGTAACCTGACGCGGTGTGCCGTTGATATTGGCGCTCGTGTTGCTCAGCGTGGCCAACTGATTAAAGCCGTTTGACCCCACTATCCTAATATCGTTAGAGTCTAGGGAGGAAACGTTAATTCCTTGGTCGTCGGTATAGGTGACGGTGAACGCGTAGCTGCTGCTTCCGGCAACGACACTAAGAGCAGTTGAACTGGCAGTAGGGAGCTGATTGGGAGCAGGATCTGGTAGTGGCGGTTGGGGGATGGGGGGAATGGGAGTGGGAGCATTCGGGTCAATTGGATCGAGGCCGATAGGAGGATCTGGATTGGGAATGCCGGAACCCATGCCTATGGGCAGATCAAATTGAACTTGGCCAAGCTTGGTTTTACGGGCGAAGTTACCACGGATATCGCTAACCTGCCGTTTGCGTAGCACAAAATTAAAGGTGCCGTTATCGGAGTGATCCCAACTGCCATCTGGAGCATTCACTTGATACGTGGCGATCGCTCTAGAACCGTTTTTTTGAAATTTTACGCTCACAAACTGAGCTAATTGTGAAAAAGTATTTGGGCCGTTGACCAGAATGTCTTGATGGTTAAAGCTAGCTTTTTTGAGCTTTGATGCACTCTTAAAACCGACATTGAATTGAAAAGAACCATTGATTTGAGTAACTTTTGTAGGCGCTTGAAAAATGGCACTGGGGTTGACCGTTTTTCTGGCTTTAAGGGGCGCAGAAACGTTTGCTCGTCTTGGTTCTATGCTAGTTGATGACGTATTTTTAATGCGTTTTAATGAAGGGATGGAGAGATCTAGCTTGAACCCTGTTGATTTGCTAAAACCTGGCTTTGAGATAGCAGTTCCCGTAGGATATTGAGAGCTTTTTATATTTTCTTGAGTCATCAGTAAATTTGCCAGCAGTGCTGGGTTAGATGCATAGGATATGAACCCAGGTGACGCGATCGCACTCCAGTCTGCTACCGTTAAGCAGATTTACTTAGTGTCTCCATAAATTGGGCACATACTTACACAGCTCAAAACTCGCTGGGTAGTGGTATTGATGTAAGGGTTTTCTGATGGGCGGGCTTCGCCCGCCCATCAGAAAACCCTTACCAATTTAGGACTACCCCCATTAGAAGACTTCCTGGAGTTTAATTAACGCGCCAATTTTCCTCGATAGTGTGCACAGTACTAGACACCTCTGAAAAAAAACAGGGGTCTTTGTAAAATTCCAATGAAGAAGTTTAGTTTTTTCTTGAAGCGATTATGAAAGCCAAGATTTCAGTCCAAACCCTAGCATGAGGGGTGGTTTGAATCTGCTTTATTCATCAGCTAAGTAAATTCGATCTAAATTGGTACATCTTCGGGCATTGCTTAAAAAGTATGATGAAATGCTAATTTACAGTCCATAAAACGCATATTAAATTAGCATTTCAAATAGTCTTCGACTCCACTATAGCGGTTCCTCTTAACATGAGGTACACGTTGGACAGGCAGGGCAAGGGTTTCAGCTTGTTATTCGTACCGCACCAGATCGGTAACCGCTATAAGTAGATGGGCGTAATTAAATATAAAACCTTAAAAGTCTGCGCCGCCCGCTGCGCGGGCGGCGCAGACTTTTAGAATCTTGTTTTTATTTAAGTTGAACTACTTAAACTCTCAGGGTAGCTATGACGGAACCTGTATCTCGCTCGGTTTATTACACTACGCTCAATCTGCTTACAGTGTTAGCTCAACAAGGTGATCCAGACGCGATCGCCGCGCTACAACGCTCGGAGAACATGGAGGTCGAGTTGATTGATGATGACGAGCCAAGTGGGGAAGCATTGCTGGAGTTGCCTACTGGAACCTTTGTTGTGACAGAACATGGAGCAACCTTTTTAGCAAAGCCAGACGCTGATTCATCTAGTTAGGAACATGGTGTTGACTGTCGGTTTTCAGGCTGCCGTTTTTCGCGCCACGTATTCACACGTTACCCAAATCATCAAATTTGGGTTCATGCCGCTTAAGCGTAGCTGGGAATCCTATGCCCCCTACCAGACAAACAGTGCGGAACCCAGTCTTTTATGGTTTGCCAGGTATGGTTTATCAGCATCGCTAAAACTCAGGCTGTGTAGTTTACAATTTGCCCAAAGCTCTCAGAGGTAAGGCTAGCACCTCCAACCAACGCTCCATCAATTTCTGGCTGAGCCATGATGCTGTCAACATTGTCGGGCTTAACGGAACCGCCATACTGAATCGGTACATCTGGATTGGTTAAGCGCTTACGAATCAGCCCAATTACTCGGTTTGCTTCCTTAGCATCACAGGTATCTCCCGTTCCAATTGCCCAGATAGGCTCATAGGCAATCACTAGACGATGTTGGTCAATTCCAATTAAATCGTTTTCTAGTTGACTAAAAATGCACGATTCTGTTTGCGCTGTGTCTCGCTGCTGCTTAGTTTCGCCAACACACAGAATTGGCATTATCCCAATGTCTTGCGCTGCCTTTAGTCTCAGGTTGACCGTATCATCGGTTTCACCAAAATATTGTCGCCGCTCACTATGACCCACAATGACGTAGCGAACGCCAATTTCTGCCAGCATGGCACCGGAAATTTCCCCCGTGTATGCTCCTTCTTCGGCCCAGTGAATATTCTGCGCTCCTAATTGAACACGGCTGCCGTGTAAGTCTCTGGATAGCAGAACTAAGTCAGTAAAGGGGACACAGAGAACAACGTCGCGGTCGTCGGGAGTATCAGTCAGATGGGGTAGAAACCCGCGCAGAAATTCTAGCGAGTCTGCTTGGGTTTTGTACATCTTCCAGTTGCCAGCAATAACAATCTGTCGCACGGGTGGTTTCTGTAAAGGTTGCTTAGGTTAGACGCGTCCTACATTCTACGGCGTAACGGGATCAAGTGAGAGAAGGATTCGCAGAAGGGAAGTACCGATTGTCAGACAGCTCCCGATCGTGAGCAAGAACTGAGAGTGCGTAAGAGCTGAGAGTGAAAGTATGCCCAACTTGATTGCGGTTGAGGTTCTCGCTGTCTTTTATAGCTGTCGCCACAAAGGTTAGGACACTGGGATCAAAGGGAGTCTGGGGGCTTTGCCCCCAGCCAGGGGTTCCACCCCTGCACCCCGTCCTAACCAATCCGTCTATGGCTATACAATATCGTCAAGAACAAGAAACAAACGTAATGGCTCGCATTCCGACGCTGAAATTTGACCGAGGCACATTAATTTTGCATCCGCCGCCAAAGGGCAAGGCATGGGTGGAGTTTGCAACCTGGGATGACCGAGTGGAACGATTTCGGATTCCTGCAATGCAATACCGCTTGCTGGTAGAACGGCTGAGGGCTGAGGGTGCATCGTTTGAGGATGCGGCAAAGGCGTTTGTTCCAGTTACCCTAAAGGCGAGTCTGGAACGAGAGCCGTATCCGCATCAGCAGGAAGCCTTGGCCGCGTGGATTGCAGCGGGGCGGCAGGGGGTAGTGGTGTTGCCAACGGCCTCGGGAAAAACCTATCTGGCACAGATGGCGATGCAGGCAACGCCTCGCAGTACGCTAATTACGGTGCCAACGCTAGACTTAATGCATCAGTGGTATGCCCATTTGCTGGCGGCGTTTCCCGATGCGGCGGTGGGACTACTGGGGGGTGGTTCTCGTGATGGGCTGCGGCCAACGGATGATGGCCAACGCACGGATATTTTGGTAGCCACCTATGACAGTGCGGCAATTCATGCTGAGCGCTGGGGAAATCGGTATGCGCTGCTAATTTGCGATGAATGCCATCATTTGCCGAGTGACTTTAATCGGGTGATTGCTGAATATGCGATCGCCCCTTACCGCCTGGGGTTGACAGCAACACCCGATCGCTCCGATGGTCGGCATACCGACTTGAATACGCTGCTGGGGCAAGTGGTCTATTCACGCACCGCTGAAGAGCTGGCTGGAACAGCCCTAGCGCATCACCAGTTAATTCCAATTCGGGTAAAACTGTCGGATGAGGAGCGCGATCGCTACAATGCTTTAATTCAAACCCGCAATCAGTTTTTAGAAAAATCCAACATTTACCTGGGAAGCATTCAGGGCTGGCAAAATTTTGTCAGAGCCAGCGCCCAGTCGCAGGCAGGCAGACGTGCCATGCTGGCTCACCGGGCAGCACGGGCGATCGCCTTGGGCACCGAAGGCAAACTGCGCGTACTGGCTGATCTGCTGGCACAACACCACCCCGAACGGGCGATCGTATTCACCAACGATAACGCCACCGTCTACCGTATTTCTCAAGACTTTCTGATACCGGCCATTACTCACCAGACCCCCGTTAAGGAACGCCATACTGTTTTGCAAAACTTCCGCGAGGGCATCTACCGCACATTGGTCGTATCCCATGTCCTCAACGAAGGAGTCGATGTACCCGATGCCAGCGTGGCCATCATCCTATCGGGAACTGGCTCTAGCCGCGAATACATTCAGCGACTGGGGCGGGTGTTACGCAAAGGGTCAGGCTCCAAGCAAGCTATTCTCTACGAAGTCATTGCCGAAGAAACCAGCGAAGAAGGTGTTTCTCGCCGTCGTCATATCAAACCGCCGCGCTCATCGCCTCAGTTAGAACTAGTGCCACCCGTCTCGCCCTATGAAGTCTTCTTGACTCCTACCCGTAAAGTAGCTGAACCACCTGCCCCCTATGAAGCTAAAGATGGCCAAACAGATTCGGTTAAAGATGATGACATCTGGTAAAGACAGTGGTGCAACCTTTCCTGTAGGGATTTGTTGACGTGTCCGGGCGGGACTCAGGATAAGATCGTAATTCGGCTTTGCGATCGAGTCGATTTACAGCACTGGCCGAATTCTCCATCCCCACCTCTCGTATGAAGCACACGATTTCCGTTTTGGTAGAAGATGAAGCGGGGGTCTTAACCCGCATTGCCGGATTATTTGCCCGACGTGGGTTTAACATCGAAAGTTTAGCGGTAGGGCCTGCCGAGCAAATGGGCATTTCTCGCATCACAATGGTGGTACCCGGTGATGACAACACAATTGAGCAACTGACCAAGCAGCTCAACAAATTAATCAACGTGCTGAAGGTGCAAGACATTACTGAAGTACCTTGCGTTGAGCGAGAGCTGATGCTGCTGAAAGTCAATGCCACCAGTTCAAATCGAGCCGAAATTATTGACCTAGCACAGATTTTTCGAGCGCGGGTGGTGGATGTGGCTGAAGACTCGCTGACCCTAGAGGTCGTCGGCGACCCCGGCAAAATGGTGGCGATCGTTCAGGTACTGAATCGATTTGGCCTACGCGAAGTTGCACGCACGGGTAAAGTTGCTCTCATGCGGGAGTCGGGTGTGAATACAGAGTACCTAAAGTCTCTAGAAGCACGGGTATGATCGCGGCTGTTTCGATATTTTTTGAACGGACTGTCTGTCAGACCGTTCAAAAAATGGCATTGTTTAATCCGGTTATGAGTTTTAATTTGGGAGGCGCGCCCAGCGCGCCTCCCAAATTAAAACTCATAAGTAGGTAAGCTTAAGTAAATATAAGATCCTAAAACCCTGCGCCGCCCGCTGCGCGGGCGGCGCAGGGTTTTAGGATTTGGTTTTTATTTAGGTTGAACTGCTTAGCTAAAATCAGCAGCACCCAAAAAATATCGAGCACAATACTGCTTTAGCTAAAATCTTTCGGGGGATTCTATCGTCTAAGGGAATAGGTTGCTATTCTAAGTAAAAATCTTTTGCTTAACCTGTTGTTATAGCGGTAGCCATGATCAATAGGATGCCTCCCTGTCATTCCCGCGCAGGCGGGAATCCATCTGCTCGATAGGTGCGGGGGTGGATTCCCGCCTGCGCGGGAATGACGCTGTCATGTCCTGAGCTTTATGACTATGGCTATAAGTAGTTCAACCTAAATGAAAACAAGATTCTTAAAGTCTGAGCCGCCCGCTGCGCGGGCGGCTCAGACTTTAAGGTTTTATATTTAATTACGCCCATCTACTTACCCTGGAGTTGAAGCTATGTTGACCCAAATTGTGCGTCCCATGGTTCGCACCCAGTTGCGCTTGCTAGCAGGCAGTCAAGCAACTCGCGCCACCCTGATTAATACGATCGCCCAGTGGTTGGGGTTCTTGGGCGTAGAGGCACACGTAACACAGTTAAATGCACTGTCAAATCAGATTCAGCTCTCTATTACAGTTGGTAAACCAGACGGCTGCGATGTTCACGATTGGGAGAAACTGATTCGCAATTTAGAACGTAGCAAACAGGTAGATGGAGCCGCTGGTAAACTCTCTATTACACCTCAGCAGCAGAGTAAACTTCAACGGTTATTGGCCTACGTGATTCAGGCAGGCGCTACCGACAGTGCCAGCAATAAAGCCCTGTGGGATGAGCTGTTACCCCAGTTGCGTGGATTGGGTTTTGAAGAAGACATGCTGTTGGGCATTCGTGCTGCCCTCAAGGTGCCACAGTCGCTTGAGCAACTAGTCGAAGGGCTAGATTCAGATGTGGCTGCGATCGCCCTCCCTAAAGCGGTGAGTTTGGCGATGCTCGATCGCCAAGTTAACCCCTCAGAAGACAGAGCCTTGACGGCCTTACTTGATGCCATTAGACAGCATTCCTAAAATATTGGGTAGTGGTATTGATTTAAGGATTTTTTGATGGGCGGGCGAAGCCCGCCCATCAAAAAATCCTTACCAATTTAGGACTACAAAATATTGAAACCTGAGTTTTTTGGACGCTAAGCGCCCAAAAAACTCAGGTTTTACCCCTTCTACCTGCGAATTGGCGTACCGCAAGGATAGGTTGCCACGGGTTGCCGCTCGGCAGCTTTGGCAGGCGCGATCGCACTAGCCGCTGCAACTTTCTCTTCGGGGCGTTGAGCACGCGCCGCCAGGTAATCGCGCTGGAGAGTTGCCAGCAGCTCTTCTCGGCGATCGTAGAGCCGCTTTAGAGGACGAGCTTCGCACTGATTGATCACGTAGGCTCCCATAATGGGCAGAGCAATGGTGCTATCGGTGTAGCAGACAATGGCGTTAGGCAGTTCGTCGGGGTCAATTTTGCCCCAGCTTACAGCCTCGCTAGGAGTTGCACCCGACAGGCCACCCGTATCAGGACGGGCATCCGTAATTTGGATAAAGTAGTCATGTCCCCGCTCTTCTAAGCCCAACACTTCGTGGAGCTGCGGTTGAGTTTGCAACATGAAGTTTTTGGGACTGCCACCGCCCAAAATCAGCGCCGCGCTTTTGCCTTCAACGCCGGGAATTCCTGATTCGCGAGCTGAGTAGGCGATCGCCGCCGTTTCGTTTACATCCAAAGACGGATCAATCATCAACATTGACCCTTCCAGAGCCAGAGCCGCCACGTTCATGCCAATTGAGCTGTCGCCCGGTGAGGACGTGTAGATCGGCACGCCACATTCGTAAGCAGTCGATAGTAAACATGAATGCTTCACGCCGAGCTGTTTTTCCACAGCGTTAATGTATTTGCCCAACAGGTGATGAAACTCTGCCGTCCCCATTCGTTTTTGGAACGGTTCTGACCGCAGCAGTTCTCGGATAAACGCATCTGTTTCAAGCAGCACATCATAGCCAAACACAATGTCGTAGATCCGAATTCGTCCCTCATGGCGCAATTTGATATCATCCACAAACGGATTGCTAGCAAACAGATCCATACCCAACCCGTAGTGCAAATCGTGATACAGATTTGCCCCAGTGCTAATAATCCAATCCACGAAGCCGTGGCGCATCAAAGGCGACAGGACAGACACTCCCAGGCCAGCCGGGGTTAGCGCTCCCGATAGGCTCAGCCCTACCGTTACCCCATCTTGCATCACCTCTTGACTGAGCAGATGACAAATTTCGCGTAGACGAGCTGAGTTATAAGCTGTGAAATACCCGTCAATTAGGTCTACCACGCTAATTTCGGCAGAGATTGGAGCTGGGGCAATTTTGCGGCTGAGTAGTTTCGTCATGCTAAGGTCTCCCAAAAAGTTAAAATCCTGTGCAAATAGACTCATCTCTATCGTCAGCATTCCCAACTGACCGCACGCTAAGGCTGATCGATCCGCCACTGGAATCGAAAGATAGCTAAGTCATTAAACCTCTTGCGTGAATTGTTTCCCGGCGAAGCCGGGAAACAATTCACGCTCACGAAAAAGCATTCACGCAAGAAGTCTATTGAGAAATAACCAAGCGATATAAAAGACAGCGGAGTAGAAATCTGGCTAAAGCAGCCCTACTCAATCCAAACGCGTAATTCTGGTAGCTCAAAATTTCTCAAGAGCGGCGATCGACCCAGCTTGTCGGGGTGTCTAAGAGATGATCCACATCATCAGACAGGCGATAGCACGCCACCCGCAAACCTTACTTACAGGTCGATCAGCCTATACTGGGCCCTTCGCAGCGATCTGCCCACGACAACGCGGGGTCAGAAAGTCGTCGGCGCTGGAGTTTCATTTCCAAATACCACAGGGGCAGCCATTGTGCTTTGCCCAGGGAAAAGAGTTTCAACGCAGCGTGACCTTTTGAAATAGCCCCCTCATTATAGCATTTGTCGTTTGAGCGGCTAGTCAGCCAGATTACATAGAGCTGATCTTTGCAATGCGCTACAGGCTTTTTGATAGAAGGTTTTCATGGAATAGCCGCCCGCTCTGAGCACTGGGTAGTGATCGAGCCAAACTGCGATCGCCGTGATTCGAAAAAACACCCAATACAGTCCATTCGTGCCCCACAGTCGCCAGCGGGGATGGGTGCGGCGAATTTGGTGAAGCGTCTCGATTTGAAACTGAACATGCTGCGTTTCGTCGTAGACGATTTGGGTACATAGCGCAGACAGAATGGGCGATCGCGTGGCGTTTCCCAGCGCCGGATAGTACAGCGTTGCAATTAGCTCAGCCGTGAAGAGCACCATTAATGCGGCTTCTAGATTGGCCAACCGCCGCAGTTTACGAAACCAGGTGTCTGTCCATTGGTTCTGTGCCAGGGGAATATGCTGTGGAGCCATAAAACGAGCCAGATCCCTGGCATGGCGCTGTTCTTCGCCAATAAACAGCTTCACCGTTTCAACCCAGTGGCGATCGCCCGTTTGCTCAGCGTACTGACGCGATACCTTCATCAGGTGTATCCCTTCGGAGCTTTCACCCAACTGAAAAGTTTGAATCGAGTGGCTAATCAGCTTCGTTTCTGCCTGCGTTAGTTGATACGAATCATCCCAGGGAATTGGCAGGAGGCGTTGGCTTGCCTGCGCGGAGCGTGTATCGCGATTGGTACGAAAATGCGCTAGCCAGCGGGTTGAAACGTCAATTTCTTCCATCGGCTGTGACAGGGCAGAAGCTGGAATCATTAATCCCTCCGAGCTGCGATATTGCAACTTACTACAGCCTGGGGCACACAGATTCCTGAAGAGCCGCTCTGTTCTAGCGCGTTGGGTGAAAGGTTAAGTTTTCCCGCGAGAATTCTCGCTATTCATCCCAAACCAGGCGAAGATTATTAATAATTATTATTTCAGCGTCCCGTCTCGAAGGAATCGTTTATGTCTTACTACTACTCAACCTCACCCTACTTCTTGCTGGTGGCGGGATTGTTGGCGGGGCTTGCCTCTGGGCTGGCGTTTGATGCCTCACTGCGACAATTGGTGAATGATTGGGCAAAAAATCGTTCTACCCGCACCCTGGCAATTCTCAAAGGGCCACAGCTCTTGATTCCGTTTTTGGGAATTTGCGGCGGGATTTGCTTTTTCTTAGGGTCGGGGCTAGAAGTTTTTGGATTTCAAACTAAGATTGCCTATGCGATCGCCATTCCTCTTACCATTGGCACCGCTGCATTAGTCTGGTGGCAATTGGGACGGCTCTTGGTGCAATTAGAGCGAGGCGGCTCCAAGGCGCTAGATTTGGACTCGTTCGGTTGATGATATTCTGAGTTCTTCTCAGCCCAGAATCATTTGGGGCACTTTATGCAGTGCCCCAAATGATTCTGGGCTGAGCAATTCTTAGCTAGATCTCTGCCGTTGCGCCAAGTGCCTGATAGCATTCTTCCAGAGGTGCTTTGCGTTCCATTGCAGCTACAAGAGCCTCATAGGCTGGCAGGCTGTCTTGCAGTAAAGTTTTGGCGTGCAGGGTGGCTAGGCGCTCTTTAAGGGACGCTTCGGTGGCAGAACGGTTAAAGCTAGCCCAGAGAGTGTAGAGCTGTTGGCGATCGTCGTTGCCGCCCTCTGCATTGCCGTAGATCAGAGTTTCTGCGGCAATACCCGCCATCCAAACCGTGCAATAGCGATCCACTTGCGGCGCGGAGAGCGTTTTCTGTGCCAAGTTAGCAGCTAGTTCAGTTGTGTCGAAGCTGACTCCCCCGGCACCTACTTGCCCTTGACGCAGGGCTTCCCAAGCGCTCAGCGTGTAGCCTGTAATGGGAATGCCTAGCTGATGCGCCACCAAAAAGTGTCCGGCTTCATGACGCACAACGCGCGCCCGATGATCTGGAGACAACCGAGCCACCCAGTCCAACAGCAGCGTGCTGCCCTTTCCTTGCCAGTTAAAGGTGTCAAGGGTGGCGATGCCCATAATTCCAGCAATGGCGATCGCTGGAACTGCTGCCGAAATATGCAACAGAGGCCCCAGCAGACTGGTCATCGTCAGTACAAAAATAGTGATTGAGATTAAGTTGAGTGCAGCTTGGTTCACAACAATCTGAAAGCGATGACTTGATAATGGCTTAAGGTAAACAGCCGTCCCGAATAACTACTTCAAAGACCGACGCTATCTCTTAACATTATTAACTTCATTTCCCTCTTCCTCTATTGACCCAATGGATCTAACCCAATGGATCGCATGACCGAACTTCCTCCCCTCAACCCTGATACCATTTGGGCAATTTTGAAGGATACCTTAGACGACGATACCGCTAATCGATTGGTATGGCGTGGTTTAGGCTACCGCTACAACGACGCAGAAAAAACCTGGGACACCGCAGCCGTCGCCCCCGAATGGCGAGACGACTATCCCGAACCGCCCAACTTTATTGACAGCCGCCCTGCCACCGTCAAACTCACTCGTTCCATTCCTAAAGCAGATAAGCAGCTTTTGAAAGAACAGCTTGGATTTAGTGGTTATACGGTTAGTGAATTGGTGCCCCGTAAAACTCGGCGTGCCACTATGGCTAACTGGCTTTTAAGTTACCTCAAGCAGCAGTAATAATTTGTTGAAGCATGGGCAAGCCTGCACTTCAGCAAATTATTGCAAGTTTAGCTAAACAATTAAGCTAGGTAGTGGTATCGATGTAAGGATTGTTTGATGGGCGGGCTTCGCCCATCAAACAATCCTTACCAATTTAGGACTACCTTAAGCTAAACTACTGCCACAGAGCTGCATCGTCAAAGTCTCACCAGAGAGGCTGTACGTTCGACAGAGTCCGTTACTCAGCAATTGACTTATGAATTGGTGGCAGAAGCTTCGGAAAAACACGTTGGCTAAGTTTGGGGCTGTTTTGCTACTGGTGCTGTACCTTGTGGTGCTGGGAGCAGAGTTTTTTGCCCCCTATGACCCGTACGCATCTCAGCCTGAAGGTTCGCTGTTGCCGCCCACGCAAGTGTATTGGCGCACTCCACAGGGGCAGTTCATTGGCCCGCATGTGTATCCCACCGCGCAGGGTGTTGTCGATTTGGAAACGGGCGATCGCGACCTTCAAGTCAATTTCACCAAACCGTCTCCAATTCGGCTCTTTGTCTCCGGTGCCGAGTATCGTTTCTTAAGAATTCAGCTACCGCTGCCTACCCAATTTTCTTTCACCGAGCCACGGTTTAAGGACACAGAGCTGCTTCCGGGGATCAACGGAAATCTTCATTTAATTGGAACGGCTGGCGAAGGCACCCTCAATCTACTAGGAACAGATGAACAGGCACGAGATCAGTTGAGCCGACTCATCCACGGCGGTCGTATTAGCCTCAGCATTGGACTGGTAGGCATCTTAATTGCATTTCCGTTGGGGCTGTTAATTGGCGGTATCTCTGGCTACTTTGGCGGGTTGGCCGATACGAGCCTCATGCGGATCGCGGAAGTGCTAATGACCATTCCCAGCATTTATTTGTTGATTACACTGGCGGGAGTGTTGCCTGCCGGGTTAACGAATTCTCAACGGTTCTTGCTAATTACGCTAATTACGTCCTTTGTCAGTTGGGCAGGGCTAGCGCGGGTAATTCGGGGACAGGTGCTCTCTATTAAGCAGCGGGCGTTTGTGCAAGCGGCGCGAGCCATGGGGGGGCGATCGCTCTACATCATTACGCGTCATGTGTTGCCCCAAACGGCAACGTACATCATTATTTCTACGACCCTTGCCATTCCTAGCTTTATCTTGGCCGAAGCGGTTCTGAGCTTTATTGGGTTGGGCATTCAGCAGCCCGATCCCTCCTGGGGCAACATGTTGTCACTTGCCACCAACGCCTCTATTTTGGTACTCCAGCCCTGGTTGGTCTGGTCGCCAGCGGTACTAATCGTTTTAACGGGGCTGGCTTTTAACCTATTGGGAGATGGCTTACGCGATGCCCTCGACCCGCGCAATACCCAAAACACAGACGGCATGTAGGTAGTGGTATTGATGTAAGGATTGTTTGATGGGCGGGCTTCGCCCATCAAACAATCCTTACCAATTTAGGACTACCGGCATGTAAAGGGTTCGCCTAGTCTGGGTACAGAATGTAAAGCTTGGCCTAGCTGCCCCATCGTGCTGGATTTCGCAGTCCCCCGGTGCTAGTTTGAGAGCGTCGCAACCGAGATAGTCTGCCGATGCGTATCTCTTTAACCCGCATAACTCAAATGGCGATCGCCTCCGCACAACTATACGGCCTACTCCTGCTAGGTTTTATGTTGGGAAGCTGTGGACTGGTCGCCTCCCAGCCCGGTGTTGCAGAACAGACAAGGGCGATCGCGTCCCCAGTCGCCGAAAGTGTCAATATCGTCTCAACCCCATCCACGTCTACTCTCTGGGCAGGCGAGTTTTCAGAAGAAAATTGGATGGAGGCTTGGGGCGCAAAGCGTCAAGGTCGCTGGGGTCTACAAAACCTTGAAGTAATGACCGATCCAACCCGTACCTTTGATCAAATTTTGAGAGTCCACTATCCTTCCGGGTCTGCCAGCCCTTCGGTGGCGCGGGAGTCAGGGGTGCCCATCGGCGGTGCCCAGTTCTATGCCAACCTCAATCTAGCTCCTCAAAACAAACTGCGTCTGAGCTACTACGTTCGCTTCTCGGAAGATTTTGACTTCGTTAAAGGTGGCAAGTTACCTGGCTTGTTTGGCGGAGTAGGCAATAGCGGCGGTATCGCACCCGATGGAACGGATGGGTTCTCCACTCGGTTTATGTGGCGGCGACAGGGCGACGGGGAAGTCTATGCTTACATCCCAAGCAGCGACGAGTATGGCACCTCCATTGGACGTGGAGATTGGCAGTTTCGCCAGGGTACGTGGCACCACATCGAACAAGAGTTGACGTTAAATCAGCCGGGACAAGAAGACGGGCGCATCCAGGTCTGGTTCGATGGCACAAAAGTACTAGATCAAGATAGCTTGGTGTTCCGCACGGTCGATCGACTTAAAATTGACGGTCTATTTTTCTCTACTTTCTTTGGGGGTGGTGATCCCTCGTGGGCAACCCCTAAAGATGTCTACGCAGATTTTGCAGAATTTAAAGTGCAATAGCTTGAATTTAAAGTGCAATAGCTTGAACGTGCACAGAGTTATAGCCATAGTCATGAAGCTTAGGACATGCCAGCGTCATTCCCGCGCAGGCGGGAATCCATCTGCTCCATAGGTACGGGGGTGGATTCCCGCCTGCGCGGGAATGACAGGGAGGCGTCCTATTGATCATGGCTACCGCTATACATACCAGCCTTGGGTTCTAGATCCTACTTTGAGCACCTGAGCTAAACCGCTACCAAACCTTTTCAGAGAAAACGCAGTAGATCTAAGTAGTTCAACCTAAATAAAAACAAGATTCTAAAAGTCTGCGCCGCCCGCGTAGCGGGCGGCGCAGACTTTTAGGGTTTTATGTTTAATTACGCCCACCTACTTACTGATCAAGACACCATGTCGAAATTTGGTAGTCCTCAACGTGTAATGATTTTTTGAAGCGCGGGCTGCGCCCGCGCTTCAAAAAATCATTACCCCCAATACCACTACCCGAAATTTTTGTTACAGCTTTAGTGATAATCTAAAAGGTGGCAATTTTACATTACGTAAGAACTGCCACACAGTCCTTCGAAAAGCTGATCAGACGATAGGCGTAAGCATGGTCACCACAGCAGAGAAAACAAACATCGGCTTCATCACTCAGGTCATTGGGCCTGTTGTAGATGTCAGATTTCCGGGCGGAAAACTCCCCCAGATTTACAACGCAATCACGATCACGGGTCAAAATCCCGCTGGGCAAGACATCTCCGTAACGTGCGAAGTCCAACTACTTTTGGGCGACAACCAAATTCGTGCTGTTTCCATGAGCACCACTGATGGCTTAGTGCGTGGCATGGAAGCTGTAGACACAGGTGCACCCATCAGCGTACCCGTTGGAAATGTTACTTTAGGGCGAATTTTTAACGTCTTAGGAGAACCCGTAGACGAAAGAGGTCCAGTCGATACAACCGATACCTTACCCATTCACCGCTCTGCTCCCAAGCTGACTGAGTTGGAAACAACCCCTTCAGTGTTCGAGACTGGCATTAAAGTGGTTGACCTGTTAACTCCCTACCGCCGTGGCGGCAAGATTGGCTTGTTCGGGGGTGCCGGTGTAGGCAAGACCGTGATCATGATGGAGTTGATCAACAATATTGCAACCCAACACGGGGGCGTGTCAGTATTTGGCGGCGTCGGCGAACGCACGCGTGAAGGAAATGACCTTTACAACGAAATGATCGAGTCGGGCGTTATCGACCAAGAAACACCTGCTAACTCTAAGATTGCCTTGGTTTATGGGCAGATGAACGAGCCACCCGGAGCACGGATGCGCGTGGGTCTTTCAGCGTTGACCATGGCGGAATATTTCCGTGATGTGAACAAGCAAGACGTATTGTTGTTCATCGACAACATTTTCCGGTTTGTGCAAGCGGGTTCTGAGGTGTCAGCGCTGCTAGGACGGATGCCGTCTGCGGTAGGATATCAGCCGACTTTGGGTACAGATGTAGGCGAACTGCAAGAGCGGATTACATCTACCCGTGAAGGTTCTATCACCTCCATTCAGGCCGTGTACGTACCTGCGGATGACTTTACTGACCCAGCTCCTGCGACAACGTTTGCTCACTTAGATGGGACAACGGTACTTTCTCGCGGTTTGGCTGCTCAGGGCATTTATCCTGCGGTAGATCCGCTAGATTCGGCTTCGACCATGTTGCAGCCTGACATTGTGGGTGAAGATCACTACGGCACCGCTCGGGCCGTGCAGTCTACTCTGCAACGCTACAAGGAGCTTCAGGACATCATTGCCATTTTGGGTCTAGATGAACTGTCAGAAGACGATCGCCTGACTGTTGCTCGTGCTCGCAAAATTCAGCGCTTTTTATCGCAGCCGTTCTTTGTTGCAGAAGTATTTACCGGCTCTCCTGGTAAGTATGTGACGCTCGAAAAAACCATCCAGGGCTTCAAGAAGATTCTGGCAGGTGAGTTGGATGCACTGCCAGAGCAGGCGTTCTACTTGGTGGGCGACATTGATGAGGCGATCGCCAAAGCTGAGAAAATGAAGTCTGAAGGTAAGTAGATAGGTAGGGATTAGGGGCTAGAGTTTACGGGGGTTAGGTCAAAAGTGCTTAATCCCTAACAGCTATCCCCTAGCCCCTAGTTCCAAGATCCTAACTCTCAACCATTACGCTATGTCACTTACTGTTCGTGTCACTGCTCCCGACAAAACTGTCTGGGACTCGCCCGCCGAAGAAGTGATTCTTCCTAGTACTACGGGGCAATTGGGAATTCTTACAGGTCACGCACCGCTGCTGACAGCCCTTGACACTGGGGTCATGCGGGTTCGATCTGGAAAAGATTGGGTGACGATCGCCCTCATGGGTGGGTTTGCCGAAGTAGAAAACGACGAAGTCACTATTTTGGTCAACGCTGCCGAGCGCGGTGACGCGATTGATCGCGAAGCCGCTCGTATTGCCTTTGCTGAAGCCGAAGCCAAGATGAATCAAGCCAAGGGTGGGAGAGCGCAAGATCAAATTCGCACGACCCAAAATTACAAACGCGCCCGCGCTCGTTTTCAAGCATCCGGTGGAATGTCCTAGAAAATGACCGTTCTGATCGCTCTAGCGACAGCAGTAAATAAAATAAAAACGGGCTGTGGGCATTGCCTACAGCCCGTTTTTATTTCTCGTGCAGGAGCACACGACGAATCGAGTAGATCCATTACTGCGATAGGTAAGTAGTTCAACCTAAATAAAAACAAGATTCTAAAAGTCTGCGCCGCTCGCGCAGCGGGCGGCGCAGACTTTTAAGGTTTTATATTTAATTACGCCCATCTACTTAGGTCAAGGGACATATCTGTGAGCGTGCGAAGTGCGCCCACAAATATGCCTGACTTGGCGATCGCCAGATCAAATCAGACTTTTATAGCTGTCGCCACAAAGGTTAGGACACTGGGATCAAAGGGGGTGTGGGGGCTTTGCCCCCAGCCAGGGGTTCCACCCCTGCACCCCGTCCTAACCAATCCGCCTATGGCTATAACAATCAGGCGCTACCAGTGAATGAGATTTCTGGAAACTTGAGCTGTGCGTCAGCCATAGATTTCCGTTTACCTTCTTCTTGCCAGTAGTTAATCACCTCGGTCGCCCTGTTTAGCAGATCAACCCGGTCTACTTCTGCAATCCAGTGTTTAGCTTCTAATTCGGTCTTTAACTGCTCCCAAGCATCATTTCGAGGCCAAAAGAAATAGGAAGTCAAGGGACTCGTTCCCTTACCCACCACTTGATCTACGGCCAACGCCACATCTTTCTCTAGCCACAGAACTTTTAAAATGAACCTTGACAAGTCTACCTCCAGGACAGCGCTCGACTGCCTTTCCTAATGCTACAACCCTCTATGGTAGAGTACAGCTTGTCGAGATGGGTAATGCTTGGCATGAATATCTAGGTAAATGTCTAAAACTGGGGAAGATTTGTGGGACATCAACCGTTAAACCAGCAGGCGATCGCCATCATAGTATTTGACATAGACGGCGTTGTGCGAGACGTGGGCAATTCCTACCGCCGCGCCCTGGCCGATACTGTTGAGCAGTTTACCGATGGAGCCTATCGGCCGTCTCAGGCCGATATTGACGCGCTTAAAACCGAAGGGGTGTGGAACAACGACTGGGAAGCCTCTGAAGAAATGGTGTATCGCTATTTCGAAACCCAGGGGCGATCGCGCACCGAGATCAACCTCAGTTACACTGACCTAGTTGACTTTTTCCAGCGCCGCTATCGGGGATCAAACCTCGATCATCCTGATCAATGGGACGGCTATATTTGTCAGGAACCACTTCTGTTAGAACCCACCTATCTGCAAGGACTGACGCAAGCGGGAATGCCCTGGGGATTCTTTAGCGGCGCAACCCGTGGTTCTGCCGCCTATGTGTTAGAGCGGCGACTCGGACTAAAGGCACCCGTACTGGTGGCAATGGAAGATGCTCCAGGAAAACCTGACCCAACAGGCTTGCTAGCTGCCGTACAGCAGCTAACGACTCAACAGACACTTCCCCCAGCGCTACCGGTGGTATATGTGGGTGATACGGTAGCAGACATGCAAACCGTCCAGATGGCCAGCCAGCAAGATCAAACCCGCACCTGGGTAGGAATTGGCATTTTGCCACCCCATGCCCAAGCACCGTTGGACTATGCGATCGCCTACAGCAATACTCTCAATCATGCGGGTGCGGTGGATGTGCTTAAAAACGTGCAAGAGTTAACCCCCGAAGCCGTGCGCCATCTGGTTAAGGAATTGAAGGCGTAAGTTTCTTGGTAGTAGCGTTGAGGTAAGGATTGCTGGTTTCTTATACCAGTTCAAATACAGCCATTGGAGCTGCTTTTCCTTTCAGAGTCAAATCTCCAATCGCCCGACACTGAAAATGGGGCGCGATCGCCTGCTGCACATCCTCAGATAGCAAAATTTGGTTTGGTGCCGCATGGCTCATTAACCGCGCCGCCGTGTTGACAGGATCACCCAAAATATTAAACTCTCGCCGACCGCGAGGCTCTCCAATTTCGCCCGCAAAAACTGCTCCTTGAGCCATGCCAATGCGGCAGCTCACGCCGATCTCCTGCCCGCCAATAATCGGAGCGGGTACCTGCGCCACAATCTTACGAATTGCAAGGGCGGTTTCAGCAGCCCGCACCCGATCGGTTGGATGACTACCCAACGCCCCAAAATACAGCAGCATATCCGAGCCAAGGGAATGGTAGGTCACTTTTTGTAAAATGCCACCCTGCGATCGCACAACGGCATGAATTAGGGCAAAGGTTTGAGAAAAGCGAGCGACTAACCCCTCCACTTCACTGGCAGTTGCCACATCGACCGATTCGGGCAACCCCACTAAGTTAATAAACACAATGGTGGGAACTGGGAAATCTGGTTCAAGCTGTCGCTGGGCAGCACTTTCGACCAGCAGATTCAAAATCGGAGCAGGCATAAAACACGCCAGTGGCTCAATCCGCGTTATGGCTCCGCCAATTTGATCGAGCAATCCTGGTACACTCCGATCAAATAAAACCGACGTAGCCGACCGCCGCCGAGGCACCGTAATATCATATTCCCCCAACCCTGCCGTTCCCAGATTGTCAATCACCAGTTGGTGATTGACATCAATCGGCTCTAGCTGAAATTGAGATTGCAGGCGATCGCCAGCGGCTAACGTGATGCAGACTCGCCCCACCCTACCATTACTTTCAGCCCGCTTCGCCCGTTGTACTGCCTGCCCCAACAGCACATGTACCATCCGTTCTGGAGTACCAATATCGGCAGCCAGGAACCGCCCAGCATGAATGCCTACCCGCATATCTAAGGAAAAACTACCCTGCGGAGTTTTAATATCTTGAAAGTGCGCCATCGCTCGCTGCATTCGCAACCCTGCCCGCACCGCCTGAGCCGTATCACCATTCTGTTTACTGGCCAAAAACTGCACCAGAATGGCATCTCCCGTAAACTCCAGCAAGTCTCCCCCCGACTTACTGACAATCTCAATCATTTCTGAAAAATAGCGGTTTAGCAGTTTTAACAGCTCCACTGCTCCTTGTCGCCCAGAGGCGGCACTAGCCTCCATCAACGGTGTAAATCCTGCCAGGTCGTTAAACAGCAACGTTCCCTCTTGCCAGGAATAGCGAATTTGGCCAGGACGAGGCGGGTCGTCAGAAAGCTGGTGGGGAGTGTAGTCATGCAGAATGTGCTGCATGGTTCGCAAATGCTGAAACACCTGCATTAAAGAATCGGGCGAGGGATCTACCCAAACCGATGCATACAAACTTGCTGGCAACAGATAACGCAGCCGCAGTTCAATATCGGATAGAGGAGATTTGGAAGGGGGAGCCGATCGCGGCAGCATGAAAGCCTACTAGGGGAAGGAGAACAGGAAGAAATTGGGACTTTGCAGAGGTATAGCGGTAGCCATGATCAATAGGACGCCTCCCTGTCATTCCCGCCTGCGCGGGAAT
>Ga0105046_10001634_pt1 | contig 34677 bp, 30 predicted proteins | sample MAT03_FD_78385 | JGI IMG/M metagenome (GOLD analysis project Ga0105046, IMG submission 78385) | Freshwater microbial communities from Lake Fryxell liftoff mats and glacier meltwater in Antarctica - MAT-03 (megahit assembly) | ecosystem: Environmental > Aquatic > Freshwater > Ice > Liftoff... | reverse complement strand
TCGGTCGCCGGCCCGGTCACTCCCGGCCCGTGGGCCATGTACTCAGGGGTGTCGATCCAGCGGTCGTTCCCGGTCCGGATCAGCACGATTTCGAGTTCGCTCAGGTTGTGGTCGATCGCTTCCAGCGCGGAGCGAAGGTGCTCGGTGTCGACCGCATCGCCGTCCTCGCGGCCGCTGAAGTCGAGGCAGACGCCGGCCTGAACGAACCACTCCAGCGGTAGCTCGTCGATCGTCTGCGCAGGCTCGTCCTGGATCGTCGAGTTGTAATGCCAGGGCGCGTCGACGTGGGTCGAGTTGTGGGTGCCGAAGCGGGTGAAGAAGTCGTTGGCCCAGCCTTCACCGCCGCGGAGCAGCTCCGGGCCGACCCCGAACATCTGCTCGATCAGCGCCGCGCCATCGGCGTGAGGGCTGAACTCGATGTCGGTCCGCAGGACGTCGGGAAGCTCGGGCGGGCCGGGAACGATCGGCGCCGAGAGGTCGATGATCTCCATGGCGCGACTATACGAGGCCGCCGGGACTACGATGCGCCCGTGTCCAAGCGGACCCTCACCCGGTTGATGTCTTCGTTTCTCGGCCTCGGAGCGATGCTGCTTTTCGCGATCCCGGACCGCGTGCTTCGGCTCGTCTTCGGGCACGCCCCGGTCCCGGCCGAGCACCTGCGAGCCGATGCCTGGGCGGTTGGCCGCGTTGTTGGCGTACTCGATCGTGGTCCGAGATCCCGCGGCATCGAGCAGATGCGCCTCGAAACGGACCTGCTTTCGGTCGCGGTTGCCGAGCCGCGTCCACGCGGCTTGGAGATCCGCGACCTGCCGCTCGACCCACACGGTGACGGCGGCCCGATCCGCTCGAGGCTCTACCGCCCGCTCGGCGTGCCGTCCACCGGTCCGTTGCTGGTCTTCTTTCACGGCGGCGGCTGGGCGGTCGGCTCGATCGAAAGCCACGACCGGCCCTGCGCGTTGCTGGCCTGCGAGGCCGGGGTGAAGGTGTTGTCGGTTCAGTACCGGCTTGCTCCCGAGAACCCGTTCCCGGCCGCGGCCGACGATGCACTTCGGGCCTGGAAGGCGGTCACCGCGGAGCCGGGTCGATTCGGCACCGAAGCCGGACGGATCGCGGTCGGAGGCGACAGCGCCGGTGGCAATCTCGCCGCGGTGCTCTGCCAGGATCTGCGCCGCGAGGGCCTCGATCAACCGGCGCTGCAGCTCCTGATCTACCCGGTGACCGAGGTCGGATCCCGCCGCCAGTCGATGGAGGACTTCGCCACCGGTTACTACCTGACCGCCGACCGCATGGACAGTTTTTCCGAGTTCTACGTCGAGCGCGAGCAGTACGGCAATTTCCGGGCCTCACCGCTCAAAGCCGACGACTTCTCCGGACTTGCGCCCGCCTGGGTGATCACCGGCCTGGCCGATCCCCTTCGCGACGAAGGCGAGGAGTACGCGGAGCACCTGGCCGAGGCCGGGGTGGAGGTCCGCTCGGACCGCTTCCCGCTGATCCACGCCTGGTTCAACATGACCCGATCGCGCTCGGCCCGACAGGCACACGAGGTGCTGGCCGACGGCCTGGCCGCCTACATGGCTGCCCCGCAGCCGTCGTCCTCGCCCGACTGAATACGATGGCCCGACGGCCATGAGCGACCAGAACCTGACAGTCAAGCTGCCCGACGGAACCCCGCTCAAACTCGAGCAGGGCGCGACCGGCCGCGACGCCGCTTTGGCGATCGGCGAGGGCCTGGCCCGCGCTGCGCTGGCGATCAGGGTGGGCGAGGAGATCCGCGACCTCTCGGCCCCGGTGGTTGACGGCGAGGAGATCGCGATCGTCACCTCCCGCGACCCCGCAGGCCTCGAGCTGATCCGCCACGACGCCGCCCACGTGATGGCGACCGCGGTCCAGGAGCTCTACCCGGGGACCAAGGTCTCGATCGGCCCGGCGATCGACAACGGCTTCTACTACGACTTCGACTTCCCCGAGGAGGTCAAGATCACCGAAGCCGAGCTGCCACTGATCGAGGCCGCGATGAAAAAGCACATCAAGGCCGACGAGCAGTTCGAGCGCCGGGACCTGCCGGTGGCTGAAGCGATCGAGCACTTCCGCGCCCAGGACGAGAACTACAAAGTCGAGCTGATCGAGGACCTGATCACCAACGAAGGCGCCGAGACCGTCTCGCTCTACCGCAACGGCCCGTTCGAGGACCTCTGCCGCGGCCCTCACGGACCCGGGACCAAGCGGATCAAGGCGATCAAGCTGAGCTCGGTCGCCGGGGCCTACTGGCGCGGTGACGAAAACCGCCAGATGCTGACCCGGATCTACGGCACCGCTTTCTTCTCCAAAGACGACCTCAAAGAGCACCTCGAAAAGATCGAGCAGGCCAAGGCGCGCGATCACCGCCGGCTCGGCCCCCAGCTGGGCATATTCATGCTGCGCGAAGAGGCCCCCGGCATGCCGTTCTGGCTTCCGAACGGCACCGTGCTGCTCGGCCTGATCGAGAAGGAGGTTCGCGAGCAGCTCGACCGTCGCGGATACAAGGAGATCGCCACCCCGCAGGTGATGGACGAGTCGCTCTGGCACCGCTCCGGCCACTGGGACAACTACGTCGACGACATGTACTTCATGGAGGTCGACGATCGCCGCTACGCGCTGCGGCCGATGAACTGCCCCGGCGCCTGCCTGGTTTACGGGGCCGAGCGCCACTCTTACCGCGACCTGCCGCTCCGGCTGGCCGAATTCGGCCGGGTCACCCGTAACGAGCGCGAGGGCGTGCTCCACGGCCTGCTCCGGGTCCGCGCCTTTACCCAGGACGACGCCCACGTGTACTGCACCGAGGACCAGATCGAGGACGAGGTCGCCGACATCTGCGAGGCGATCGACGAGCTCTACGCGCGCTTCGGCTTCGAGGACATCGAGGTCGAGCTCTCGACCAGGCCGGACAAGGCGATGGGCTCCGACGAGCAGTGGGAGCGGGCCGAGGCGATGCTGAAGAGCGCGCTCGACCGCCAGGACCGTCCGTACCGGATCAACCCGGGCGACGGCGCTTTTTACGGACCGAAGATCGACTTCCACGTGACCGACGCGCTCGGCCGCTCCTGGCAGCTCGGCACCTGCCAGCTCGACTTCCAGATGCCGGAGCGCTTCGATTTGAATTTCGTCGACGCCGACGACGACCGCCAGCGACCGGTGATGATCCACCGCGCGCTGCTCGGCTCGATGGAGCGCTTCGCCGGAATCCTGATCGAGCATTATGCCGGCCGCTTCCCCGCCTGGCTGGCCCCGGTCCAGGTGACGATCCTGCCGGTGGCCGATCGCCACAACGAGTACGCGATGAAGGTCGCAGAGGACCTGCGCGCCGCCGGGGTCAGGGTCGAGGTCGACGAGCGCACCGAGTCGGTCGGCCGCAAGATCCGTGACGCCGAGCTCGGCCGTTTCCCGTACATGCTGGTGGTCGGCGATCGCGAGTCCGAGGCCGGGGAAGTCTCGGTCCGCTCGCATGAGCAGGGCGAGCTTGGCTCGATGAAACCCGACAAGTTCTGTATGCTGCTCAGCAGTTGAACTTCCGCCCGAAAAAGCATTCTTGAACCTCACCTTGGCCCTAAGCTAGTGCCGGTTCCGCGCAGGTTTGACCGCCGTCCCCCTGAAAGGGACTCGACTCGTGTGAACGAGCGCATCCGCGTACCCAAGGTCCGTCTGATCGGCGCCGACGGTGAGCAGGTAGGAATCGTCGCCACCGACGAGGCCCGCCAGATGGCCCGTGACGCCGATCTTGACCTGGTCGAGGTCGCAGCCGGTGCCAAGCCGCCGGTCGCCCGACTGCTCGACTACTCGAAGTACAAGTACGAGCAGGAGCAGAAGCAGAAGGCCGCGCGCAAGCACCAGACCCAGGTCAACATCCGCGAGATCAAGCTTAGGCCGAAGATCGCCGCCAACGACTACAACACGAAGAAGGGACACGTAACCCGCTTCCTGAACCAGGGCGACAAGGTCAAGATCACGATCATGTTCCGTGGTCGCGAGCAGGCTCACCCTCAGCGCGGACGCGACCTGCTGCAGCGACTTTTCGAAGACCTCGAAGGCCTGGCGACGATCGAGTCGAAGCCGCTCCAGGAAGGCCGCAACATGAGCATGCTGCTCGGCCCGTCCAAGGAAGCGATCCAGGCTGCGCAGGACTCGAAGAAGGATGAGTCGGGGGACGAGCCGGAGACGGACTCGATTCCGGATCACCCGCAGGCAGTGGTGCCCGATCACCCGCAGGCGATCGCGACCACGCCCGAGGATCTGGCCGAAGCGGCCGAGTCGGCCAAGTCAGACGTTTCCGCGCAGCCGGCCGAAGCCGACGCCGACGCGTCCGAGAAGTCCTAGTACTGCTGCTGCCTTAGGGTCGGACGGGGGAGTTCTCCCGCCGCACCGGGCCGCTACCGATCGTCCCTGCTCCAGACCAACCTCGTCGCCGGGGCACTGTTCACCGGGGGAGAGATCTTTTGGCGCGCGACCTTGAGGGAGTGAGCGCTCATGAGAACCATTGCCTACGTAGACGGGTTCAACCTCTACTACGGTGCCTGCCGCGCGCCGGGGCGAAAGTGGCTGGACCTGACAGCTCTTGCGACGAGGCTGTTGCCGAACGATGACGTGTTCGAGATCTGCTATTTCACGGCAAACTTCAAGGTAGACCCTGCCAATCCCGGACGACAGGATCGGCAGCGGCTCTACCAGTTAGCACTTCGATCCTCGGGGCTTGTGGAGATCTATCTCGGTCGGTTTCTTCGGAAGCGCGTTACCGGCGTGCTAGTCGATCACGCATCTGGCGAGCCACCAATTCGAACGGTCAAGACGTTCGAGGAGAAAGGGACCGACGTCAACTTGGCATCCAGACCTTTGAAGGACGCATTCGAAGGTAGGATGGAGCAGGCCGCAGTGATTTCCAATGACGGTGACCTGAAGATGCCCATCAAGATCGTTCGCGAACACTTGGGCCTGCCGGTCACCGTGATCAATCCGGTGCTTCACGCTCGGCACAGGAGCGCCGCTCTTTCACCGGACCCGCTTCCAGGCTTCGCTCACTTCATTCGACTTACCGCCAGTGATGCGGAGCTGTCCCAGTTTCCCAAAACTGTGATTTCCCCAAAGGGGACTCGGATCACGAAGCCACCAAACTGGTGATTGAGGGTACGGCTTGCGCTAAACTTCCCTTAACCCCCTGGCTGTTTCGCCGGTCAGGAGCGAGGCCGCCTCTGGGCGGCCTCCGCATTGCACCTCCCGGTCGCGCCTCCGTCGGGCGTGGGAGTCATCATTGACTAAGTGAGGTGTTTCACCGACATACCGGGCACGGTGCCTGCTTGACCGGGGAAGCTCCTCGGGCGGAGCGGCTCTCGTTCACCGGGCTGCGGGTGGCGATCGCCGCTGTGGTTGTCGTCGGGCTCGTTTTTCTCGGCAACGCGATCGACGACGGTGCCGATTCAGGGGCCGACTCGGTCTGGCCCGTGGTCCGGGCTGCCGAGGATTCCTGCGGCCTGGTCGCCAAGCCTTCCCCACTGTCGGGAGTGGTCCGGTTCAGCGGGATCTGCGACCTCGAAAAGCCTCCGGAGCTGATCCGGCTGACTCAGCCGAAGCCGCGCCAGGGCGGGGCTAAAGCAAGTGCGACTCTGATCGCCGGCCACAGCGTGCTCGATGCCCCTGGTGAGGCTGTCGGAACGGTATTTCGCGGCGTGCGCAAGGTGGGTAAATGCGTGGTCGATCCGGGGAAGGAGCGGACGATCAGCTGTCGGCCCCTGACCCGCGCTTCCTTCCCGCGACTGTTTCGACTGCGGGCGACCGTGACGGTCGAGCCCGCCGGCTGCGGGCCGTTCTGGTCCCTGGTCGCGTCCTTTCGTCCAGAGGTCAACCAGGCCCGCAAGGCAGCCCCGGTCATCTGGCGCGGCTGCGGCATCAAGAGGGAACGGTGACCTCGGCCTACCCGTTCGGGACCTCTCTGACAGCAATGGGTTCCGGGCGCGATGCCTCAGGCCAAATCAGGCGTGCTGCTTGATCTGAGCGACGATTCGCTCGGCGGCTTTTCCGTCCCATAGGGGTGGGGGTTCGCTTGCGATGCGGCCTCCGTCGGTGATCAGGCCGGGGATTTCGGCGATACGGGCGGGGTCGAGGCCGAGCAGGGTGTTGGTTCCGAGCTCGACCGTTACCGGGCGCTCGGTGTTGTCGCGCAGGGTGAAGCAGGGGACGCCGAGGTAGGTGGTCTCTTCCTGAATCCCGCCGGAGTCGGTCAGGACGGCGGCCGCGTCGGCCTCCAGGGAGAGGAACTCGAGGTAGCCGGCCGGGTCGGCCAGGTGGAGGCTCGGCGCGATCTCTACCTCACCGGTAAGCCGGGCCCGGGTGCGGGGGTGGACCGGGAACAGGACCGGGATGTCGGCAGCGACCAGGTTGAGCGCGCTGATCGCCTCAAACAGCAGCGGACCGTCAACCAGGGCGGGGCGGTGGAGGGTGACCAGCAGGAAGCCCCCGGGATCGAGGCCGAAGCCGCGGCAGGACTCCAGCGTCCGGAAGCGGTCCTCGAGCGCGACCAGGCTGTCGATCATGGTGTTGCCGACGAAGTGGATCCGGCTCTCCGGGATGCCCTCGCGCTTCAGATTGCCGATCGCCTCTTCGCTGTGGACGTAGAGGATGTCGGCGATCTGGTCGGTAAGTACTCGGTTGATCTCCTCAGGCATCTCCCGGTCCCAGCTGCGCAGGCCGGACTCGATGTGGCCGACTGGGATGTCGAGCTTGGCGCCGGTCAGGGCGGCGGCGAGGGTTGAGTTGACGTCCCCGGGGACCAGCAGCAGGTCGGGACGCTCATTGACCAGCAGGGGCTCCAGCCGTTCCATCACTTTGGCGGTCTGGACGGCGTGGCTGCCGGAGCCGACCTCGAGCATGTGGTCGGGTGCCGGCACGCCGAGCTGCTCGAAGAAGATCTCCGACATGTTGCGGTCGTAATGCTGGCCGGTGTGGACGATCATCTGCTCGGCATCGGGGAGATCCCGCTCCACGGCGGCGATCACGGGGGCCATCTTGACGAAGTTCGGCCGGGTTCCGAGGACGTGCATAATTCGCATCAGGGCGCACACTATCCCTGCAAAAGGACACCGCAGGGCTGCCGCTCGCCAGATTTTGATTCAATGACCGTCCCCATGCCGAAAGTGAAAACACATTCGGGCGCCAAGAAGCGCTTCAAGCGGACTGCCTCAGGCAAGCTCCGCGGCCGCAAGGCTTACTCGAGCCACATTCTCGAGAAGAAGTCGCAGAAGCGCAAGCGCAACATGAGGCAGCCGGTCATGGTCAACAAGGTCGATGAGCCGCGGGTCAACAGACTTCTGGGGGGCAAATAAATGGCACGCGTAAAGCGCTCCGTCAACGCCCGCAAGAAGCGCCGCAAGGTTCTTGAAGAGGCGAAGGGCTACACCGGCCGTCGCAAGTCTTCGTACAAGCTGGCCAAAGAGCAGGTCATGCGCTCGGGCCAGTATGCCTACCGCGACCGCCGGGTCCGCAAGCGCGAGTTCCGCCGCCTCTGGATCGCCAGGATTAACGCCGCCGCCCGCATGGAGGGCATGACTTACTCAGAATTGATCCACGGCCTCGACGCCGCCGGGGTTGAAGTCAACCGCAAGATGCTCGCTGACATCGCAGTCCACGACCGCGAGGACTTTCGCCGATTTGTCGAGATCGCCCGGGAGGGTGCCGCCGCCTGACACGCGACGGCACTTTGAACCTTTCGGGCGGCTTCGCAGATGCGAGTCGCCTTTTTTTATTGGAGAAACATGATTACCAGCCCGGACAACGAAAAACTGAAGACCGTTCGCAAGCTTCGCCAGAAGAAGCATCGCGAGGCGCTGGGCCTGTTCGTGACCGAGGGCGAGGACCTGATGGAGGCCGGGCTTGCCGCCGGGAGGGTGCCGAAGGCGCTGCTGGTTCATCCCGACGCCGGGATCGAGGGCGAGCCGGTCGAGCCGGCCCTGCTGGACGCGGTATCGGCGCTCGGCTCCGGAACACGGGTGATCGGGCTCTGGCGGTCGGTCTGGGCTGAGCAGGCGGGGGAGACCTGCGTCTTTCTCGACGCGGTCTCGGACCCCGGCAACGTCGGCACGATCATCCGCACGGTCGACGCACTGCTGGAGGCTACGGTCGTGCTCGGCCCGGGAACGGCGGATCCGTTCTCTCCGAACGCGGTCCGGGCCAGCATGGGCTCGATATTCAGCCAGCCGGTGCTGAAGGCCGGGATCGAAGCGACACCCCAGCCGCGGATCGCCATGGTCGCCGGCGGCGGCGATCGGCCGGAGGCCCACGCCGCACCGGTAACGATCTGCCTGGGCTCCGAGCGCGAAGGGGTTTCCGGGCCGGTCTTGAAGCAGTGTGGAGCCGTCTGGACCATCCCGCTTCGCGCGGACGGTCCTGAATCGCTCAACGTGGCGGCCGCGGCGGCAATCGCCTGCGAGCGGATATCCTCGCCCCCCTCAAAGCAAGGCAGTCAGGACCATCAGTGACCGGGAGAATCGAAGAGATCGAAGCCGAAGGGCGGGCCGAAGTAGAGGTCGCCGGCTCCGTTGCCGCCCTTGAAGAGGTGAGGGTCCGGTTTCTCGGTCGCAAGGCGGAGCTGAACTCGATCCTCAAGGGCATCGGCGATCTTGACCCGGCCGAGCGCGGCCCGGTCGGCGGCGCTGCGAACCGCGCCCGCAAAGCGCTTGAGGCGCTGATTGAGCAAAAAGGCGCCGCGCTTGAATCCGCAGAGCTTGAGGCGTCGCTGTCCGGAGACCGGATCGACGTCACCCTGCCGGGATCCCCGGCCCGTGCGGTCGGCCACCTCCACCCGATCACCAGGACCAGGCGGCTGATCGAGGACGTCATGGCCGGCCTCGGCTACCGCGTGATGGAAGGGCCCGAGGTCGAGCACGACTTCTACAACTTCACTGCGCTCAATCATCCGGAAGATCACCCGGCGCGGATGCTCCAGGACACCTTTTACGTTGACGGCTCCGGGCCGGTCGAGTCCGAGGGCAACGGTCCGCGTGACGTGCTGCTGCGCACTCACACCTCACCGATGCAGGTACGGGCTATGGAAACCGCGCCGCCGCCGATCTTCATGATCGTGCCGGGCAAGACTTACCGCCGCGACTCCGACGCCACCCACAGTCCGATGTTCCACCAGGTCGAGGGCCTCGCTGTCGGCGAGGGAATCACCCTGGCTGACCTCAAAGGGACGCTGCTGGCGATGCTGCGCGAGATTTTCGGCCCCGACCGCGAGATCCGGATGCGGCCTCACTTTTTCCCGTTCACCGAGCCGTCGGTCGAGTTCGACGTCTCCTGCTTTCGCTGCGGTGTCTCCGGCCAGCTCGACGGCGGCGATCGCTGCGGACTCTGCAAGGGCATCGGCTGGATCGAGCTCGGCGGCGCCGGCATGGTTGACCCGAACGTTTTCGGCTTCGTCTCCGAGTCCGGCTACGACCCCGACTCGGTCACCGGCTTCGCCTTCGGCTTCGGGATCGAGCGGATCGCGATGCTGCGCCACGGGGTCGGGGACCTGAGGCTGTTCTTCGACAACGACGTGAGAATGCTGGAGCAGTTCTGATGAAGGTTCCGTACTCATGGATGGCCGAATACTGCGACCCGGGACTTGATCCCGAGGTGCTGGCCGAGAAGCTGGCGATGACCGGAACCGAGGTCGAGCGTGTGATCACCACCGGTCCGCCGAAGACCGACGGCTTCGTGATCGGCGCGGTGACGGCCACCGAACCGCATCCCGACGCCGACCGGCTCAGCGTCTGCACGGTCGATACCGGCGAGGGCGAGCGCACGATCGTCTGCGGCGCGCCGAACGTAGGCGCCGGCCAGACCGTTGTCGTCGCGCTGCCTGGCGCGCGCATGCCCGACGGTCACAAGATCCGCAAGGCGAAGCTGCGCGGGGTCGCCTCCGAGGGCATGATCTGCTCCGAGAGTGAGCTCGGCCTCGGCGTCGAGAGTGACGGCATCATGGTGCTTGAGAGTGGCGCCGCCGAACCGGGCGCGCCGGCCGAGAGCGTGGTTCCTCTGGGCGAGGCTGTGCTGGAGCTTGAAGTCACCCCGAACCGGACCGACTGCTTCTCGATCTACGGGGTCGCCCGTGAGGCTCACGCGATCACCGGCGCGGAGCTGGCTGGATCGCCCTGGGAGGCCGAACCGACGCCGTCCGGCGGAGCGGTCGAGGATGTCGCCTCGGTCGCCGTCGAGGGCCCCGAGCTCTGCCCGCGCTTTACCGCCCGCGCCTTCAACGACGTGACTGTAGGCCCCTCACCGCTGTGGCTGGCCGCAAGGCTGACCGCCGCCGGACAGCGGCCGATCAACAACGTGGTCGACATCACCAACTACGTGATGCTGCTGACCGGCCAGCCGATACATGCATTCGACCTTGACCTGGTCCCTGGCGGCGAACTGATCGTGCGCTCGGCCAAGGCGGGGGAGAAAGTGAAGACTCTGGACGGGATCGAGCGGGAACTCGACGAGCACATGGTGCTGGTCTGTGACCGCGACCAGCCGACCTCGATCGCCGGAGTCATGGGCGGATCGGTCTCCGAGGTCTCCGAATCAACCACCTCGGTGCTGATGGAGGCCGCAAACTGGAACGGCCCGAACATCCTGCGGACCTCGCGTGAGTTGAACCTGCGCTCCGAGGCCTCGGCCCGCTTCGAGAAGCAGCTCCACCCGGCGCTGACCGTGCGCGCGCAGCAGATCGCGGCGAAGTTGATGGTCGAGCTTTGCGGCGCGACCCCGGTTGACGGAATGATCGACGTAGCCGCCCCGGAGCCTGATGCGGCCCCGATCACCCTGCGCGGGGAAAGGGCCGAGCGGGTGCTCGGACTGGCGATCCCGGTCGACGAGCAGGCCGAGGCGCTAAGCCGCCTGGGCTTCGGGGTCGAGCGCGCGGGCGACGACCTGCTGGTCACCGTGCCGCCGGACCGCCACTACGACGTAACCCGGGAGATCGATCTGATCGAAGAAGTCGGCCGGGTCAACGACCTCGACCGCCGCCTGCCCGCCACTCTTCCCTCCGGATCGACCGGCGGCGGACTCAGCCCCCAGCAGACGCTTCAGCGCCGGGCCGAGGACATCCTGCGTGAGTCCGGCTTCAACGAGATCGTCGGCTGGTCTTTCACCGATCCGGGCGAGGCCTCGAGGCTGCGGCTGAGCGAGTCCGACCCGCGGGCGACGCCGGTCACTCTTTCCAATCCGCTTTCCGAGGATCAGTCGGTGATGCGCACGACCCTGGTCGGATCGCTGCTCGGCGCGGCCCGGCGAAACCTGTCACGCGGGCTCGACCGGGTCTCCCTGTTTGAGTCCGGACGGGTCTACCTGCCGGCCGGCGAAACCGGCCCCGGCCCCCTCGGAGGGGACTTCCCCGGACTTCGCCGTGCCCCGGCCAACGAGCCCCATCATCTGGCTGCCGTGGCGATCGGGCCGTTGGCCCCACCGTCCTGGTCCGACCCCGCCGGGTCGGTGGACTTCTTCGCGCTCAAGGGCGTAGTCGAGCGGCTGGCCGCCGGACTCAAGGTGCCGCTGGAAGTCAGGCAGGGCGAGCAGCCCTTCCTCCATCCGGGTCGCTCCGGCGAGGTCCTGGCCGGGGGCGAGCCGGTCGGCTGGATCGGCCAGATCCACCCTTCGGTCGCGGCCGAGTGGGACCTGACTAAAGCCTTCGCCTTCGAGCTTGAGCTGGCCGGGCTGATCGTTACCTCCCCGCTCGGCAACGAGACCTACGAAGACTTCACCGCCTTCCCGCCGATCGACCGCGATCTGGCTGTTGTGGTTCCGGAGTCGCTCGCTGCGGCCGATGCCCTGTCCGAGGTCAGGCAGGCCGGTGGCGATCTGCTGACCGGGGTCACGGTGTTCGATGTCTACCGTGGCGACCAGGTCGGCGCGGAAGAGAAGAGTCTGGCTCTGCGCCTGCGCTTCCGGGCAACCGACCGTACCCTGAGCGACGAAGAGGTTGACCCCGCCTGGCAGAACATCGTCGCCGCCCTGGAGGCAATCGGGGGGCGGCTTCGTGGCTGAGTCAACGCAACCGATCGGGCCGGATGGCGCCCGGGCGCGGGTCCTGGTCGCAGGTGCGACCGGCTACACCGGCGCTCTGGCGGCGCAGATTCTCTGGCGTCACCCGCAGCTCGAGCTTGCGGCCGTCACCGGCCGCTCGGAGGCGGGCCGGCCCCTGAACGAGCTTTACCCGCGCTACGACGTGTCGCTGGCGATGCAGGAGCTGACCCCGGACCTGCTCGAAAACGTGGAGGTCGGAATCGTCGCCTACCCGCACGGGGCCGCCGCCCCGGTGGTTGCCGAGATGCGCGGAATGGGTCTGACCGTGATCGACCTCTCGGCCGACTTCCGGATGGAAGACCTGCCGACCTACGAGCGTCACTACGGCCCCCACGGCGCCCCCGATCTGCTCGACGGCGCGGTCTACGGCTTGCCCGAGCTTTCCGAACGCGAGCGGATTCGCGAGGCGGACCTGATCGCCTGTCCCGGCTGCTACCCGACCGCATCGCTCCTGGCCCTGGCCCCGCTGGCCGAGGCCGGGCTGATCGAGGACGTCGTGATCGACGCCAAGTCCGGGATCTCTGGCGCCGGTCGAGGCGGGGGCGAGTCAACCTCGTTCGCCGCGCTGACCGAGAACGTCACCCCGTACAAGCCGGCCGGCCACCGCCACCGGCCCGAGATCCTCGAGAAGCTCGCCCTGCTCAGCCCCTCGGGGGAACCTCCGTCCAGCTTTACCTTCGTGCCGCATCTGGTCCCGGTGGACCAAGGTGAGCTGGTCAGCTGTTACGTCAGGACCTCCGGGCCGCTCGACCAGGAGGCGCTGGACCGGCTCTACGGCGATCGCTACGCGGATGAGCCCTTCGTCTCGGTGGTCGGCTCCCCGCCGGGGATGCGCGACGTGCGGGGCAGCAACCGCTGCCATATCCAGGCGGTCGCCGGCGACGACCGGGTCGTCGTCTTCGCCGCGATCGACAACCTTTGGAAGGGTGCCGCCGGACAGGCGATCCAGAACCTCAACCTTGCTCTCGGACTCGAAGAGACCGCGGGGCTGCTGTGATCGGCCCCGAGAAAGACGGACCGTTCTTCCGCTCCCGCTGGGTTGATCCACCGGCCGGAGTCGAGCAGCTCGACCCTGCCGTCCTACCCGAAGGCTTCCGGGCCGGTGGCGTCCACTGCGGTCTCAAGGGCGACGGCGGAACCGACCTCGGCCTGATCGTCTGCGACGCCGGAGAGCCGACCTCTTCGATCCTGCTGACCCGCAACGCGGCCGCCGCGGCGCCGATCCGGGTCTGTCGCGACCGCCTCGATCAAGGCAGTATCTGCGCCGCGGTCGTCAACTCCGGCAACGCCAACGCCTCGACCGGCGAACAGGGCATGGCTGACGCTCTGGCCATGCGGCAAGCCGCAGCGGAGGCGATCGGCGCCGAGGCCGAGCAGGTGGCGGTGGCCGAGACCGGTGTGATCGGGGTGCCGATGGATATGGAATCGGTGCTCGGCGGGATCGACGGTCTGGCAGAGCGGCTTTCGCCCGAGGGCGCGGTCGAGTTCTCCGAGGCGATCATGACCACCGATCAGTGGCCCAAGCAATGCACTCTGCGCTCCGAGGGGGTGACGATCTCGGCCCAGGCCAAAGGCGCCGGGATGATCGAGCCCGGCTTCGCGACCATGCTCTGCTTCATCCAGACCGACGGCCTGGTCGAGGACGCCCACGCGGCGCTCCGCCAGGCGGTCGACGCCTCTTTCGAGCGGATCACGGTTGACGGCCAGATGAGCACCAACGACACCGTGCTGCTGCAGTCGAGTGGTGCCTCCGGCCTGCCGCTGCCGAAGGGGCTGCTGGACGCGGTGCTGCTTCAGCTCGCGCTGGAAGTGGTCGCCGACGGCGAGGGCGCGACCCGGGTCGGGCGGATCGAAGTGACCGGCGCCGCTGACGGCCACGAGGCCGAACTGGTGGCGCGCAGGATCGCCAACTCACCGCTGGTCAAGACCGCGCTGCTCGGCCGGGACCCGAACTGGGGCCGGATCGCCCAGGCCGCCGGCGCCGCCCTGGCCGGTCAGGACATCGGCGAGCTCGGCCCGGAAGCGATCGAGGCCGAGGAGCTGGCCGGTGAGGCGATTGAGGCCGAGCTTTCACTGAAACTGGAGCGGGGCGAGGGCCGGGCCCACGTCTACTTTTCCGACCTGACCCACGAATACATCGTCATCAACGCCGAGTACACCACCTGAGGAGATCAGATGACCAGCCAGGCCGACAACGTTCATGTACTCCTTGAGGCACTGCCTTACATCCGCGACTTCCACGGCAAAACCGTGGTGATCAAGTACGGCGGCGCCGCGATGCGCGAGGACAGCCTGCGCGAGGCCTTCGCCACCGATGTCGTGCTGCTCAAGTACGTCGGGCTGAACCCGGTGATCGTGCACGGCGGCGGGCCCGAGATCTCCGACTACATGCGCCGGCTCGGCATGGAGGTCAAGTTCCACCACGGTCTGCGCGTCTCCGACAAAGAAACGGTCGAGGTCGCGAAGATGGTCCTGCTCGGGAAGATCAACGCCGACCTGGTCCGGCGGCTGAACCGGGCCGGCCAGCCCGCGGTCGGGCTTTCCGGCGAGGACGGCTCGCTGTTCGAGGTCGCCCCGGTTGCCAATGCGGCCGAGGTCGGCTTTGTAGGTGAGATCGAGCGGGTCGATGTGGATGTGCTCAACCACATCGCCGAGGACTACATCCCGGTGATCGCCTCGGTCGCCTCCGACCTTGAGAACAACTCCTACAACGTCAACGCCGACGAGGCCGCCGGCAAGGTCGCCGCTGCGCTCGGCGCCTACAAGGCGATCTTCCTGACCGACATCGTTGGCTGGCTCAAGGACCCCGAGGACGAAAGCAGCCGCATCTCCGAGGCCACTGTCGCCGAGGTTGAAGCCGCGCTGGAGACGATCTCCGGCGGCATGCGGCCGAAGCTCGGCGCCTGCCTCGACGCGATCCGCGGCGGTGTACAGCACTCGCACATCATCGACGGCCGCCGTCCGCATTCGCTGCTGCTCGAGCTGTTCACCGACGAAGGTATCGGGACGAAGATCAGCCCGTGAAGCCGAAGCTGAAAGAGCGCGAAGCCCGCTACGTGATGCAGACGTACAGACGGGCCGAAGTCCAGTTCGTGCGCGGGGAAGGTGCGACGCTTTTTGACGAAGACGGCCGCGAGTACCTGGACCTGCTCTCCGGGATCTCGGTCACCTCGCTCGGCCACTGCGCTCCGGAGCTGACCGAGGCGATCCGCGCCCAGGCAGTCGAGCTGCTCCATGTTTCAAACCTGTTTTACACCGAGCCGATGGTCGATCTTGCCGAGCGGTTGTCAACCCGCTCGATCGGCGGACCGGTCTTTTTCTGCAACTCCGGCACCGAGGCCAACGAATGCGCGATCAAGGTCGCCCGCAAACACGCCCACGGCCGCGGCATCGACAGCCCGCGGATCCTCGTCTTCGAAGGCGACTTCCACGGCCGCTCATACGGCGCGCTCTCGGCGACGCCCGGCCTGGCCAGAAGCGAGGCACTCGGTCCGATGCTACCCGGCTTCGAGCCGGTGGCCTTCGACGACCCGGCCGCGCTGGAAGCGGCCTTCGGTGATGACGTCGCCGCGATCTTCATGGAGACGATCCAGGGCGAGGGCGGGGTCTACCCGGTCTCTGAAGAAACCCTGCTGACCGCCCGCCGGCTCTGCGACGAGCACGGCGCGCTGCTGATGTTCGACGAGGTCCAGACCGGAGTGGGGCGGACCGGTTCGCTCTGGAGCTACGAACAGACCGCCGTCCGGCCGGATGTCCTGACCACGGCCAAGGCGCTCGGTGGTGGTGTCGCGATCGGCGCCTGCATCAACTCCGGGCAGACCGGTCAGGTGCTCGAACCCGGCGACCACGGATCCACCTTCGCTGGCGGCCCGCTGGCGGCCGGCGTGGCACTGGCGGTGCTGGACCGGGTAGATACCCCCGACACCCTGCGCCGCGTACGCGAACTCGGCAGCACCCTCCACGACTCACTGCTCGCGCTCGACGGCGTCGCCGAGGTCCGCAGTCGCGGCCTGATGATCGGGGTCGGCCTCGAGGACGGCATCGTCGCCTCCGAAGCCTCGGCCGCCCTGCTCGAGGCCGGGTTCGTGGTCAACGCTCCACGGCCCGACACGCTGCGGCTGCTCCCGCCCTTCACCCTTACCGACAACCAGGCTGATCGCGCGATTTCTGCGATCTCCGAGGTCCTGGGCGCTCGGATACCATCAGCAGCCGACCCGATCACCGGAGGTGACCCAGCATGAATGACGACCCGACCCGAATCATGAGAAACGACGACCGCGACCCCCACGGGGACGACGGTCAGTACACGCCCGAAGACAAGCAGAAGCACCTGCGTTACCTGCTGATCGGTCTGGTGGCGGTGATCATCGGTCTGGTCATCGCGGTCTTCGTGATCTCCGGCGGCGACAGCGAAGATCCTGTCCCGACCGGTACCACCGACGTTCCCGCGGTCACGGGGGATACCGGGGCCGTTCCCGTCGTGCCGACCGGACCGACCGGTGCCACCGGTACGACCAGCGACAGCGGCGGCGTCACGCCCGAGCCCACACCCGAGCCCGCACCCACACCCGATCCAGCCCCGACCCCGCCGGACTCCGGCGGCATCACGCCCGACGGCGGCTCCGGCTCGCCCGATCCCGGCGGCTCGAGTGGAGGAATCAGCCCGTGAGGGAGATCTCTCTGGATACGCTCCCACCGCCGACTACCGCCTACGAGGCGCTGCCGGAAGAGGTCAACCGGGTGCTGCTGCTCTACTCGGGCGGCCTCGATACAAGCGTCATGCTCCACTGGATTCAGGAGGCTTACAACGCCGAGATCGTGACTTTGACGATCAACGTCGGCCAGCCCGGCGAGGACTACACCGAGGTACTCGACAAGGCCAGGGCGATGGGGGCGATCGAGACCATCGTGATCGATGCCCGTGAGGAGTTCGCCGAGGACTTCGTACTGCCCGCGATCCGCGCCAACGCGCTCTACGGCGGCGGCTACCCGCTGTTTACTTCGCTCGCCCGGCCGCTGATCGCCAAGCTCGGGGTCGAGGTCGCCGAGCGCACCGGCTGCGACACCCTCGCCCACGGCTGCACCGGAAAGGGCAACGATCAGGTCCGCCTGGAGAGCACCGTTGCCACGCTGAACCCCGACCTGAAGATGATCGCTCCGGTCCGCTCCTGGCAGATCGGCCGCGACGAGGAACTCGAGTACTGCCGGACCCACAACATCCCGCTCAAGGGCGGAACTTCGGCCCCGCCATACTCGATCGACGACAACCTCTGGGGTCGGTCCTCCGAGGGCGGTGGTATCGAGTCGCTGGAAAACCCGCCGCCGGATGACGTCTTCCAGCTGGTCACCCGGCCGGAACTCGCACCCGACGAGCCCGAGTACATCAAGGTCGGATTCGAGGCCGGCCGCCCGGTCAGCCTCAACGGCGAGCGCATGGAACTGGTGCCGCTGCTCGAAGCCGCGGCCGAGGCCGGTTGTCGTCACGGCTGCGGGATCGTCGACCACATCGAGGACAGGATCGTCGGACTCAAGGTTCGCGACATCTATGAAGTCCCGGCCGCGGCGATCATTCTGGCCGCCCATCAGGACCTGGAGAAGGTGGTTTCAACCATCCACCAGAACAACTTCAAGCACTCGCTCGACCGGCACTGGGCCTACCTCGCTTACGCCGGCCTCTGGTACGAACCGCTGCGTCTCGACCTCGACGCCTACATGGCGTCGGCGAACGAGTACGTGACCGGTGAGGTGACGATGAAGCTGTTCAAGGGATCGTCGAATCCGGTCGCCCGGACCTCGCCTTACGCGCTTTACGACGAGGACCTTGCTTCATTTGGCGAGTCCGGGGGTAGGTTCTCCCAGAACGCGAGTCCGGGCTTCATCGAGCTGTTCTCGCTACAGACCCGTTTCGCCCATTCGGTACGCAATCGAGAGGAAGCGCAGTGATTTACACGTTTATTGGCCGCTGGACGGTCAAACTGGTTTTGAGGTTCATCCGCAAGAAGGTGGGCACGCGAACCGTGGTCATCGCGGGGGCCGGGGCTGTGGCCGGCATCACCGCCATCACCGTCGTCGGCTACCTCGCCGCCCGGGACGTACCCGAGGCCTGACCGTCACGCAATCGCGCTTGCGTGCCCGCTCTGACCGGGGGGTGCCTGGCGCGCCGACGTCTACGGTGTGAGGTGTGAAACCCCTTGCCCTGACGGTCGCCACCGCGACCCTGATCTGCGTAAGCCTGCTTGCCGGGGGGTCGGCGACGGCTTCAGTCGACTCCCTCAGGGAGCAGAGCTCCGATGCGGCGGCACAGGTTGAAGAGCTCTCAGGGCAGCTCAACCAGGACCGCGCCGGCTTCGACCAGGCATCTGAAAAGGCCGACGCCGCGGCCTCGAACGAGGCCGAACTTTCCGGCCGGATCGCCACTGGCGCCGAACGCACTGCGCAGCTGACCGACCGGCTCGACTCTGAAACCGCAGAACTCCAGCGGACCCGCGAGCGCTACCGCCGCGCCGAGCGGCTGCTGTCCGAGCGGCTGGCCGACATTTACATGGCCGGCACTCCCGAGACGATCGACATCGTGCTCGGCTCCGAGGACTTTTCCGACCTGGCCACCCAGGCCGAGTACGTCAACTCGATCCGCTCCGCCGACCAGCGACTGGCCTCGCGGGTACGCGGCGTGCGGGAGGCGCTGGCGACATCGGTCGACCGGATCGCTGATCTGAAGGCGCAGGCCGAAGCAGAGGTCGCCGCGCTGGACGCCGCCCGCTCCCGGATCACCTCGGTCCGGGCCGCGGCCGAAGCCAGCGCGGCGCAGTTTTCCTCGCTGGCCGCCTCCCGTCAGGGGGAGATCGGCCAGCTGAAGTCGGACATCGAAGGGTGGGAGCAGCAGATTCAGCGACAGGAAGCGGTCAGCGCCGCCGAGGCCGAGGAGCAGGTTTCGGTCGAACTTGGCGGTCCGTACTCGATCCCGACCTACATCGTAATGTGCGAATCGGGCGGCAACTACGCCGCGCTCAACCCGTCAAGCGGAGCCGGCGGCGCCTACCAGATCATGCCCGCGACCTGGGAAGCCTACGGCGGCACCGGCCTGCCCAACGAAGCGTCCAAGGCCGAGCAGGACCGCGTCGCCGCCCTGATCTACGCCGATTCAGGCACCGCCCCGTGGGTCTGCGCCTAGTCCGTCGCTCCTGCGGCTGCCGTACACATGTTCGATCACTTGTACAAGTAGTCCAACTGGTGTACATTGCGGATATGTCACCCGCAACAACCCTCAGCGTCTCCGAAGCCCGCAGCCAGCTTGCGGCGATTATTGACCGGGTCGGCGCTGAGAACGCACCGGTCTACCTTGAGCGACGTGGTCGTCGCGTAGCGGCAGTGATCGACGCCGACGAACTGGACCGGCTGCTGGGGCTGGCCGAGGACATGACCGACATCCTCGCGGCCGAAGAGGCTCGTGAGGAGATGCGGAAGACCGGCGAGACGCCGGTGCCGTGGGAGCAGGTCAAGGCCGATCTCGGCCTGACGTGAGCTGCCGCGTAGCGCTGGCACCCGTCGCCGCCCGGCAACTGCGCAAGTTCGACCCTCAGGTTCGTCGACGTCTCCAGGCCGCGATCGACCTTCTGGCTGAGGAGCCTCGTCCACCCGCCGCGACCCGTCTGGTCGGGGGCTCGGGAGAGTGGCGGGTGAGGACCGGCGAGTGGCGCATCATCTACGAGATCCGCGACGATGAACTACTTGTCCTCGTTCTCCAGGCCGGGCATCGCCGCGAGATTTACCGCCGGCGAGGCTAAGTCGCTCAGTTGCCGGAGGCAATTGCGGTCAGCTCGACCGGGCGCAGCAGCACCCGGAGCAGGCCGGGCTCAAGGATCGCCAGACCGCCCTTCTTCAGCTTCACTTCAGCGCCGGTCAGCCGGGCGATCTCCCCGGACATGTCCGGTTCGTGGCCGACCAGCATCACGTTGCCACGGCCGGCTACGAGTTCAAGCGTGTCGTAGCGGCCGGCGATCGGATCGCAGATTTCCGGCTCCAGGTCGAGGTGCCGGCAGGCCAGAAGCGCCGTGTCACGGCCCCGCACCTTCGGGCTGGTCAGACAGACATCGATCCGGTATTCCAGTCTGGCGATGGCGCGGCCGGCGTCGTCGGCCTGGGCCCGGCCCTTGTCGCTCAGGCGACGAGCGTCATCGCCGTCTCCCTGGTCCGGTTCGGCGTCTCCGTGTCTGAGCAGATAGATCATCGACCGCAATCCTAGAGGCCCCGCCGAATCGCCCGAATCGCTTCCCGCATACTGCGTCTTCGGGGCCGGTTTTGCAACTCTTGACGTCGGGTCCAGTTGCCATGATGGACCGGCATGGACAACCCCTCTACCAACCCGGCCCCGGTAGCCCATCTTCACGTTCACAGCGAGCACTCGGTGCTCGACGGCGCCTGCAACATCAAGGAAATGGCGGCCCGTGCGGCGGAGCTCAACATGCCGGCCCTGGCGCTGACCGACCACGGCGTTATGAACGGCGCGCTCGACATGTACCAGGCCTGCCGGGCCAACGACGTAAAGCCGATTCTCGGGATTGAGGCCTACTACGTCGACGACCGCAGCACGGTCCGGGAGATGCCGCGCTACGAGCGAAACCACCTGACTCTGATCGCCGAGAACGACGTCGGCTTCCGCAACCTGGTCGCGCTGAGTTCGGAGGGCTTCCTTCAGGGCTACCACCGCGGCAAGGCGAACATAGACATGGACCTGCTCAGCAGCCATTCCGGAGGGGTGATCTGCCTTACCGGCTGCCTGCAGGCGCGCTTCGTCAAGCGGCTGGTGGAGGACCGCCCGGACGAAGCCCGCGAGCACCTCGATCAGCTGATCTCGGTCTTCGGGTCGGAACAGGTCTACCTCGAAGTCCAAAAAAACGGGATCACCGACCAGGACAAGGCCAACGCCGAGATCGCCCGGATCGCCCGTGAGGTCAACCGTCCGCTGGTCGCTACCGCCGACGTCCATTACCTGCGGCGCGAGGACCACGACAACCACACCGCGCTGCTCTGCGTCCAGACCAAGTCGACGCTCGAGGCGCCGAAGATGACCTTCGAAACCAACGAGTTCTACCTCAAGGACGGCGACGAGATGACCGCCGCTTTCGCCGAGTGGCCGGAGGCCGTGCCGATGACGCTCGAGATCGCGGAGCGCTGCAACGTCGAGATCCCGCTGGGGGAGATCCTGCTGCCCGACTACCCGACCGACGACGGCGGGCCGGCCAGGGACATGCTGCGCCGGGTGGCCGAGGAGGGCCTGGGCGAGCGCTACGGAAACCCGGTCCCGGCCGAGGCCCGCGAGCGGCTCGAGTTCGAACTCGGCGTGATCGAGGAGATGGGCTTTCCGTCCTACTTCCTGATCGTCTGGGACTTCGTCAAGTACGCCAAAGAGAACGGGATCGCGGTCGGTCCGGGGCGTGGTTCGGCGGCCGGCTCGATTGTCTCCTATTCGCTCGGCATCACCGACATCGATCCGCTTGAGCACGACTTGTTCTTCGAGCGCTTCCTCAACCCGGGCCGCAAGTCGATGCCGGATATCGACATCGACTTCTCGGTCCGCGGCCGCGAGCGCATGATCCAGTACGTGACCGAGAAGTACGGCAGTGATTCGGTCGCCCAGATCATCACCTTCGGAACTATGGCCCCGCGGGCCGCGATCCGGGACGCAACCCGGGTCCACGGCTTCGACTTCAAGATGGGCGACCAGCTGGCCAAGCAGATTCCGGAGCCGATCATGGGCCGGACGCCCTCCTTCGCCGAATGCCTCAAGCCCGGCGAAGAACTGCAGAAGACCTACGAGACCGACGCCGACGCGCGCAAGGTGATCGACACCGCCAAGGGGCTCGAAGGCAAGATCCGCCAGACCTCGATCCATGCCGCCGCGGTCGTAATCTCCGGCCGGCCGCTGAAGGAGATCGTCCCGCTCCAGCTGGTTGAGGACAAATCCGCCGCGCCAGCCAAGGACGAGAACGGCAAGCCGCTCAAGCAGTACAAGACGGTGACCCAGTACGCGATGGGCCCGGTCGAGGATATGGGCCTGCTGAAGATGGACTTCCTCGGCCTTCGAAACCTCGACGTGATCGACGACGCGATCGACATTGTCGAGCGCTCCCGCGGCAACCGGATCGACATCGGGGAGATCCCGCTCGACGACGTCAAGACCTACGAGATGCTGGCCGCCGGCGACTCGACCGGCGTCTTCCAGCTCGAATCCGACGGCATGCGGGCAGCCATGAAGCAGGTGGTGCCGACCGAGTTCGACGACATCATCGCGCTGGTTTCGCTGTACCGGCCCGGGGCGATGTCGGAGATCCCGGCCTACGCCCGCGGCAAGGCAGACCCATCTTCGGTCGAGTACGCAGACGAGCGGCTCAAGGAGATCACCGAAGCCACCTATGGCTGCCTGGTCTACCAGGAGCAGTTGATGGAGATCTCGAAGAAGCTAGCCGGCTTCACTCCGGCCGAGTCGGACGACCTGCGCAAGGCGATCGGCAAGAAGAAGCGCGACCTGATGGCACTTATGGAAGAGAAGTTCATGAGCGGCACCGCTGCTTCCGGTACCGAGGCCCATGTCTCGCGCAGCCTGTGGGCCTCGATGACCGCCGCCGCGGACTACTCCTTCAACAAGTCCCACGCCGCCTGTTACGCCCTGATCGCCTACCGGACGGCCTATCTGAAGGCGAACTACCCGGCCGAGTACATGGCCGCGGTGATCTCCTCGGTCATGGGGACCAAGGACAAGGTGCCGTTCTTCATCTCGCGCTGCGCCGATATGGGGATCAAGGTGCTGCCGCCGGAGATCAACCAGTCCGACCACGGCTTCGTGGTCACCGACGAAGGCATCCGGTTCGGCCTCGACGCGGTCAAGAACGTCGGTCACTCGGCGGTCGAAGGGATTCTGCGCGCTCGTGAAAACGAGCCGATCGCCTCGATCTGGGACTTCTGCGAGCGGGTCGACTCACGCGCGGTCAACAAGCGGGCGATCGAGTGCCTGGTCAAATGCGGCGCCTTCGACGCGCTGCCGGGCTCTCGCCAGGCGATGCTGGGGGCGATCCCGGAGGCCCAGTCGGCCGGCAACAAGGCCCAGTCGGATGCTCACCACGGCCAGGGCTCGATCTTCGACATGGGCGGTGACGGCGGCGCCTCGGCCCGCAACGCCACCCGGCCACCGCTGTCGGAGGTCGAGTTCGAGCAAAAGGATCTGCTGGCCCTGGAGAAGGAAACCCTGGGCACCTTCCTCTCCTCCCATCCGCTCGACGGGCTGCGCGAAGCGATCGCCGCCAGGACCGACTGCTCGATCTCCGAACTGGGCAAGCGCGACGACAACTCCTGGGTCAAGATCGGCGGCATCGTCACCGAGTACCGCAAGATGCGGACCCGAAACGGCGGCCAGATGGCCTTCGCGACCCTGAGCGACATCGAAGGCGAAGTTGAGCTGATCGTCTTCCGTGCCGGGGAGTCAGAAAAGCTCGCGGCAATCGAAATCGACGCGGTGATCCTGGTCAAAGGCAGGATCGACCAGACCGAGAAGGGGACCAAGATCGTCGCCCAGGAAGCGGTCGAGTACGACCCGAGTCCGACGGAAATCGAGAAGGCGATCACCGAGCAGCGCAAGAAGTTGGAGCCGTTCACCCTGAAGGTCGACACCGCCCTGCTTTCGACTGACGCGCTGGAAGAGATGAAGTCGATCCTCGAGCACCACAGGGGAGAGGCCGAGGTCCACCTGGTGGTGGTCAACGGCGATCGCGAACGCCGGCTCAAGCTCGGCCCGAACTACCGCGTACGCCGCTCAGCCAGCCTTTTGAGCGAGCTCGACGAGATCCTCGGCCCCGGCTTCGCCCAGGCCGCCTGAGCACCCCGCAGCGGCCAGTGGCGACGCCGTGAGCTAGCCCGCACGTGCGACTGCTCACCCGCCCTTAACCCTGTCATGGATCCATGTAACATAGGTCCATGACTTCGACACAGACACCCGAGGAAGTAATCCAGGAGCAGGTCGGCGACACCGGCGACAAGCCGCCGTTCAGCCTCGAACTGAGCCAGGATCAAAAAGATGTCCAGGAATGGGCCCACGGCTTCGCCGAGAACGTGATGCGTCCGGCCGCCCACGAGTGGGACGAGAAGGAAGAGTTCCCGTGGCCGGTAGTCCAGGAGGCCGCAAAGATCGGCCTTTACGGCTTCGAGGGCATCGCCCAGTTCTTCGCCGACGAGAGCGGCCTCAGCATGCCGATCGTCAACGAGGAGATCTTCTGGGGCGACGCCGGTATCGGCATGGCGATCTTCGGAACCACGCTCGCTGTGGCCTCGATCTTCGGCCAGGGCACGCCCGAGCAGATGGGCGAGTGGATCCCGCAGTGCTTCGGCACCGAGGATGACCTCAAGATCGCCGCGTTCTGCTCCTCCGAGCCCGACGCCGGCTCCGACGTTTCCGCGGTTCGCACCACGGCCAAGTACGACGAGGCCAAGGACGAATGGGTGATCAACGGCCAGAAGGCCTGGGCCACCAACGGCGGCATCGCCAACATTCACGTCGTTATCGCGACGGTCGACCGTGAGCTCGGCTCGCGCGGCCACGCTGCCTTCATCATCCCGCCGAACACCCCCGGCTGCGAACAGGGCGCCAAGGTCAAGAAGCACGGCATCCGCGCTTCCCACACCGCTGACGTCCACCTCGACGACTGCCGCGTCCCCGGACGCTGCCTGCTGGGCGGCAAGGAGAAGCTCGACGAGCGTCTCGCCCGGGTCCGTGAGGGCAAGAAGAGCAGGGGCCAGGCCGCGATGGCGACCTTCGAGGCTTCGCGCCCGGTGGTCGGATCGCAGGCGATCGGTATCGCCCGCGCCGCTTACGAGTACGCGCTCGAGTACGCCAAGGGCCGCGAGCAGTTTGGCAAGCCAATCATCGAGAACCAGGCGATCGCCTTCACTCTCGCTGACATGAAGACCGAGATCGATGCCGCCAGGCTGCTGGTCTGGAGGGCCTCCTGGATGGGCCGCAATCAGGTTCCGTTCAACAACGCCGAGGGCTCGATGTCGAAGCTCAAGAGCGGCGAGGTCGCGACCTGGGTCACCGAGAGGGCGATCCAGATCCTCGGCGGCAACGGCTACACCCGCGAGTACCCGGTGGAGCGCATGCACCGCGATGCGAAGATCTACGACATCTTTGAGGGCACCTCGGAGATCCAGCGGATTGTTATCTCGCGCGCTATCTCAGGCCACCACATTCGGTAGCTCGTGTTTCGGGCTGCTGCCTTTGGGCTGAAGCCGCTGCGTTGACGAAAGCGCCCCCGTTCGGGGGCGCTTTCTGTTTGGCTGAGGGGGCGGGCGGCTCCCGGCGGCCACCAGGGCGCGCCTGGCGGCGTCGACGCTCGCGCGGCTCGCTCACGCACGAAAGTGCGATCGCTTCGCCGGCTTGCTTACTCCTTCCCATGCACGCCCTGGACGGCCCCCGGAAACCACCCGCTGCGGGGGACGGCCGAGTCTCGCTGACTGGTACCGGGACGCTCGTTAGCCGGCTTCGCCGGGGCTAACTCGGGTTGGGGTTGACGCTGCGCCCGTGACTTGCTGAGTTGGTGGCCGATGCTCGCAGGGGCGGCTTCGCCTACCCTGCTCGGGCCGGGGCCGGAGTTCTCCGGGGTGATTCTCGTTCTATTTGGCTGACGATCACCCCGAGAAGCCCGGGGACTTGCCCCTTCACGCTCGGCGGTGCCGTGAGGCTGGTTAGCCGGCTTCGCCGGAGCTAACTCGGGTCGGAGTTTGGGCTTCGTTCAGTAGCCGTGGCCGGTGTGTACCGGGGGCTTGGGGTCGTGGCCGCCGGCCCTCTTGCGCAGGTACTGGATTGAGGCGGTGAAGTCTTCGGCGAGGACGTCAACCATTTCGCGGGTCTGGTTGTACTTGATCAGCATTCGCATGATGCGGTCGTTTTCGTTGTCCGGGGGCAGCTGGTAGGCGGGGATCATCCATCCGCGGCGGCGGGCGAGTTCGCCGACCAGGTCGTTGCTGTCGAACGGCTCTGCGTCGCGGGTCTTGGCGATCAGCAGCGGCAGGGTGGGGCGGTCGTCGCTGCCCAGGACCTCGATCGCGTCTTCGGCTCGTAGCTGTTCGGCCAGGGCGTGGCGGTTCATGGTCATCGAGCGGACCACCGAGCTGTAACCATTGTGGCCAAGGCGGAGGAACTGGTAGTACTGGGCCAGGACGAAGGAGGAGCTGCCGGAGAAGTTCAGGGTGAAGGTCGCGTCCTTCTCACCGAGGTAGTCCTCGTAAAAGATCAGGTCTTCCGGAACCTGGGTGTCGGTGCGGGTTACGAGCCAGCCGATGCCGGGGTAGACCAGCCCGAACTTGTGGCCGGAGGCGTTGATCGAGACGACCGAATCGAGCCGGAAGTCCCACTCGAAGTCCGGGTTAGAGAACGGGAATACGAAGCCTCCGGAAGCGGCGTCGATATGCATCGGGACCTCGAGCCCCTTGCCCTTGAGTTCGGTCAGCATCGCGTCGATTCCGACCACATCGTCGCATTCGCCGGTGAAAGTGGTTCCGACCACTCCGATTACGCCGATCGTATTTTCGTCGATCTGCGAGCGCAGATCCTCCGGGCCGACGGTGGTCTTGCCCTTCGGTACGTTGACCTGGCGCGGCTCGACGTCGAAGTAGCGGCAGAACTTGTCCCAGACCACGTGAACGTCAGCGCCGTAGACCAGGTTGGGCGTGGCATCCGACTTGCCGGCTTCCTTGCGGCGGTTCTTCCAGTTCCACTTCATCGAGAGAGCGCCGAGCATCACCGCTTCCGAGGAGCCGGCGCAGGCGGTTCCGGGCGTGTCCTGGCCGTCGGGACCGTTGAACAGATCGTGAATCATGCGAACGCAGCGCTTTGAGATCTCGGCCGTGCGCGGGTACTCGGCGTGGTCGATGTAGTTGCGATGGAGGTTCTCCGCGATCACCTGGCGTGCCTCGGGCTCCATGTAGGTGGTGACGAAGGTGGCGAGGTTCTTGTCCGGGTCGCCATCGAGCATCATTTCGCTGCTGACCATGTTGTAGGCCGCGCGGGGAGTGACGCCTTCGACCGGAAGCTTTGTCGAGGGAGCCGGCTTCGTGAAGTAGGTCTCGATCAGCAGCTCTTCGCTCTCGGGATTGAACGGCGTCTCAGGTCGGTTATTCGCGGGATCGATCATGGGGCTCCTGAAGTTGGGGGCAGGGCGGACCCTACCCGGCCCCGGAGAACCCGAATGACCCAGATCGGGTGAAACCGTTGGCCGGCGGGGCCGTTTGGTGCCGCAGGTGGCTCAGCTTCGGCGGGCAGCCAAACCGCGTTCGCGTAGCTCGCGGGCGAAGGCGACGTCTTCTGCGCTGGCACCCTTCTTGTCCTTGCCGGGGGTCTCGAGCGTGGCGGTCAGGCCTTCGAAGCGGGGTTCGGAGAGGAAGAGGGCGAGGGCGTCCTCGCCGATCTCACCCTGGCCGAGGTCGGCGTGGCGGTCGCGTCTGGAGCCGAACTCGGTGGCGGAGTCGTTTATGTGGAGCGCCTTCAGCCGGTCGAGGCCGAGCTTCTCCTCGATTTCATCGACCATCGCGGTGATGCCCTCGGCGGTACGGATGTCGACCCCGGCGGCGAACAGGTGGCAGGAATCGAGGCAGACACCGACCCGGTCGACGTTTCCGGCGGCCTCGGTCAGCGCCTCGATCTCTTCGAAGTCGAGGCCGAGGATGCCCTTGTGGCCGGCCATCTGCTCGATCAGCACCGGACAGTTTTCCGAGTCGGCAATCGCATCGCCGATGAGCAGCCCGGCCCGGGCCAGGGCCGGGACCAGCTCGGCATCCTTGCGGGCCCCGGGGTGGAGCACGACTCCGGTGGCTCCGATCGCGTCGCCGACCCGCAGCGCGTGGGTCAGTGAAGCCAGCGACTTGGCCCTTAGCTCCTCGTCGGGGGTAGCCGGATTGATCAGGTAGATCGCGTGGATGATCACTGACTGGACTCCGGAATCGGCCATCGCCTCACGGAACTCGTCGAAGGCATCCTGGTCGTAGTTGCTCGGCTTCCAGGCCCGCGGGCTCTGGTTGAAGATCTGGATCGAGGAGCAGCCGAGGTCCTCGCCTCGGGACACGGCCTTCGCCAGGCCGCCTGCTGTGGAAACATGGGCTCCGATGAGCATGAGTGAGAAAGACCTCCGGGTCAGGTTTGCGCCTTCGCCCACCGGGGCGCTCCATATCGGAGGGGCCAGGACCGCACTGTACAACTGGCTGGCCGCCCGCCACGCCGGCGGCACGATGGTGCTGCGGATCGAAGACACCGACCTCGAGCGCTCGACCGAGGCCAACGTCGACCAGATCCTCGAGGCGCTTCAGTGGCTCGGGATCGACTGGGACGAGGGCCCGCTGTCACAGGTGGCAAGGGCTCCCGAGCATGCTGCCGCGCTGGAGCGCCTGCTCGAGTCCGGCGCTGCTTACCGGGACGCCGCCACCGTCGAGACCGTGCGCGCCTGGAAGGACGAGCACGGGGCCGGTCGCGGCTATCGCGGCTCACCCGACCCGGACGGTTCTGGCGCGATCCGGCTGCGAGTGCCCAACGACGGCGACACCGTGGTCGAGGACATGATCCGCGGCGAGGTCCGCTTCCCGAATGCCAGCCAGGACGACTTTGTGATCGCCCGCGGCGACGGCACCGCGCTCTACAACTTCGCGGTCGCAGTCGATGACGCCGAGATGGGCATCACCGAGGTGATCCGCGGCGACGACCACCTGTCGAACACTCCCAAGCAGCTGCTGGTCCTGCGGGCGCTTGGTGTCGAACCGCCGCGATATGCCCACGTGCCGCTGCTCCACGGTCCCGACGGCAAGAAGCTTTCCAAGCGCCACGGCGCCGCCTCGGTCCAGGAGCTTCGAGATGCCGGCTACCTGCCGGAAGCGGTCAGGAACTATGTGGCGCTGCTGGGCTGGGGCACTGGTGATGACGAGACCCTGCTGAGCACTGAAGAGCTGATCAAGCGGTTCCGGCCCGAGGACGTAGGGCGTTCCTCGGCAGTCTTTGACGAGAAGAAGCTGCGCTGGATGAACGGTCGTTACATGCGGGAGATGGACCTCGACCAGTACACCCGCACGGTGGCCGAGCTGAACGGACGCGAGCCCGACGAGAAGCTGCGGGCCGGCTGCGAGATCGCCCAGGAAAAGGCCCAGATGGTGACCGAGGTCTGGCCGCTGATCAGGTTCCTGTTCGAGCCGCCGGTCGAGGACGAAAAGGCCTGGCGAAAGACGATGAAGGCTCACGCCCCCGAGGCCCTGACGGCCGCCCGCGAGGCGCTGGCCGGCCTCGACGGCTTCTCGGCCGCCGAGGTCGAAGCGGCGCTCGAGCCGATCCCCACGAGCATGGAACTCGGGGCCGGCAAGGTCTACCAGCCGATCCGGGTAGCGATCACCGGCTCGACCGTATCCCCGGGCATATTCGAGTCGGTCGCGGTCCTCGGCCAGCAGGAAACCCTGTCCCGGATCGACGCGGCGCTGGCCCGCCTGGCAGCGAACCCTCCGGAGCCTGCTGTGCCGGCAGCACTGCAGTAGCCCCGGCAACGGCTTCAGTACTGTAAAAAAGGAAGCGTGATCTCGATCACCTCCAAATCCCGATACGCCGTCGTGGCGATGGCCGAACTGGCCCGCTCCGGGGATAAGCCCGTGCCGGTCAAGGAGCTGGCCGAGCGGCGGGAGATTCCGGATCAGTTCCTTGAGCAGCTTTTCTCGACCCTGCGCCGGGCAGGGCTCCTGACCAGTCACCGCGGCAGCAAGGGCGGCTACACGCTGGCCCGTCCGGCCGCGGAGATCACCGTGCTCGAGGTGGTCCAGGCGCTCGACGGCAAGGTCGGCCAGGAGGCAGACGAGGCCGGAGGCATCTGGGCGGACGGAGTCGTGGCACTTCGCGGGGTCTTCAGCGAGACCACGATCGCCGACATCGAAAGCCGCGAGGCCGAAGAGGCCGCGGCGAGGATGTACTTCATTTGATCGCCCCGCAGGCATCGGCGACGGTCGGCGGAACGCCGCTGGTCTGGCTGGCGCGGATCGGTGAGGGCCTCGGAGCCGAGGTCTGCGGCAAGCTCGAGTACTTCAACCCCGGCGGCTCGGTCAAGGACAGGATCGGCGCGGCGATGATCGGCGCGGCCGAGGCCAAGGGCCTGATCGTGCAAGGGGAATCGACCATCGTCGAGCCGACCAGCGGCAATACCGGGATCGCCCTGGCGATGATCTGCGCTGCCCGGGGCTACAAGCTGATCCTGAGCATGCCGGAAGGCATGAGCCGGGAGCGGTCCAAGCTGCTGCGCGCCTACGGGGCCGAGGTAATGGAGACCGGGTCGATGGGCGGCATGGACGAGTCGGTCGAGGCGGCCCGCAGGGTCTGCGAGGAGCGCGGTGCCTTCATGCCGCATCAGTTTTCAAATCCGGCCAACCCTGAGGCCCACTTCCGCACCACCGGCCCGGAAATCTGGACCGACACCCGGGGGGAGATCTCGGCCTTCGTCGCCGGAGTGGGAACCGGCGGCACGATCACCGGAGTGGCGCGCTACCTGAAGGAGCAGGGGTCCACCGCCAAGATCATCGCGGTCGAGCCGGCCTCTTCACCCGTGCTCTCCGGCGGCAAACTGGGGCCGCACCGCCTTCAGGGCATCGGCGCCGGGTTTGTGCCAGAGGTGCTCGACACCGGCCTGATCGACGAGATTCTGCCGGTCTCTGACGAGGACGCGATCGAAACCGCCCACCGGCTGGCCCGCGAGGAGGGCATCCTCGGCGGGATCTCGGCCGGGGCCAACGTGCACGCCGCGCTGGAGCTGGCCGCACGGCCCGAGTTCAAGGACGGCCGTGTGGTCACGATCGTCTGCGACTCCGGTGACCGGTACATGTCCCTGCCGTTCTTCTCGTCCTGATGGCCGGCGGCGGACTCCAAAGGGCGCTCGGCGCGATCCGCTCTCACGTCGAGACAGCCCGCGGCCGCGATCCGGCGACCGCCGGTGCCTCCACGGCGGAGATCCTCGCGACCTGGCCCGGAGTTCAGGCGGTGCTCGCTTACCGGGTCGCCAGGCGGCTCAGGGAGTCGGGGGTGCGGGTACTGCCACTGCTGATCTCTTTCGTCAGTCGCTCGGTCACCGGGATCGAGATCCACCCGGGTGCGAAAATCGGCCCCGGATTCTTCGTCGACCACGGTTCGGGCGTGGTGATCGGCGAGACCGCCGAGATCGGGGAGAACGTCACGATCTACCAGGGGGTGACCCTGGGCGGCACCGGTTTTCAGGCGGGCAAGCGCCATCCGACGGTGGAGGACAACGTGACGATCGGCTCTGGCGCGAAGTTGCTCGGTCCGATCACGGTCGGCCACGGAGCCAAGGTCGGGGCCAACTCGGTCGTGGTTCAGGACGTACCGCCCTGCTCGACCGTGGTCGGCAACCCCGGCCATCCGGTCAAGGTCGAGGGCCGCAAGGTGGAAGGGCCCGACGCGGACTGGATCCACCTGCCGGATCCGGTTCAGGACGCGGTCAAGCAGCTTTCGACCCGGATCAAGGAGCTTGAAAAGCAGGTCGCCGAGCTCTCCGGAGGCGAGGATCCCGGAAACGGGGACCCGGACTCCGGGCTGCGCAGTGGCCGCTCACCGGCCGGCGGCTGAACCGACGGTCAGCCTGTCGGCTTGGCAGCCGGCGGTATGCGAACGAGGTCCGCCCGACGCCTTCCGGCCCCGCCGGACGAGTGGATATCCTCGACTGGTGGAGGCCCTCGCTGACATCGACGAAGGACTGAACCCGCCACAGCGCGAGGCGGTCGAGTATGGGGATGGCCCGCTGCTGGTGATCGCCGGCGCCGGCTCCGGCAAGACCCGCGTTCTGACCCACCGGATCGCCCACCTGCTGGCCACCGGACGAGCCAGGCCGGGGGAGATCCTCTCGATCACTTTCACCAATCGGGCCGCCAAGGAGATGCTCGAACGGGTCGAGGGCCTGGTCGGCCGACGATCGCGGGCGATGTGGGTGACCACCTTCCACTCGGCCTGCGCCCGGATGCTGAGGGCGGACGCCGAGCGGCTCGGTTACTCGCGCTCGTTCACGATCTACGACGAATCTGACTCGCTGCGAATGATCAAGCGGGTCATGGAGGAGCTTGAGATCGATACCAAGCGCTTCCCGGCCCGGGCTGTGCGCTCGGCCATATCCGGGGCCAAAAACGAGCTGCTCGACTCGATCGCCTACGGCGAGCGCCAGGGCTCCTGGTTCGAGGAGCAGGTCGGCTCGGTCTACGAGCTCTACGAGAAGCGCATGCTTGAAAACAACGCGATGGACTTCGACGACCTGCTGGTCCGCACGGTCAACGTGATGGAGCTGTTCGAGGAGTCCCGCGAGCGGTGGCGGCGGGCCTTCCGGTACGTGCTGGTCGACGAGTATCAGGACACCAACCACGCCCAGTACAGGCTGCTCCAGCTGCTCTGCGCCGAGCACCGCAACCTGACCGTGGTCGGGGACGAGGATCAGTCGATCTACGGCTTCCGCCACGCCGACATCCGCAACATCCTCGACTTCGAAAAGGACTTCCCCGACGCCAAGGTGATCAAGCTCGAGCAGAACTACCGCTCGACCCAGACCATCCTCTCGGCGGCCAACGCGGTGGTCGAGAACAACCGCGACCGGCGTCCGAAGGCGCTCTGGACCAAGTCCGGACAGGGCGAGGAGATCGAGGTCGTCAGGCTCGGCGACGAACACGAGGAGGCCCGCTGGGTCGCCGGAGAAGTCGAGCGGCTCGGCGAGGAGGAGGGGATCGGCGCCGACCAGGTCGCTGTCTTCTACCGGACCAACTCGATGAGCCGCGTGCTCGAGGACACGCTGGTCCGGTTCGGCACCGCCTATCAGGTTGTCGGCGGGACCAGGTTCTATGACAGGGCCGAGATCAAAGACGCGATGTCCTACCTCCGCTACCTGGAAAACCCCTCCGACTCGGTCGCCTTCAGCCGGATCGTCAACAGCCCCAAGCGCGGCATCGGCAAGACCAGCCAGTCGCGAATAATGAGCCACGCCAATACGACCGGCGAGAGCATCTGGGACGTCGCCTCCTCGGCAGAGACCGTGCCCGGCCTGGGCGCCGCGGCCATCCGGGCTGTCTCCAGCTTTCAGAAGACGATGGCCGAGCTTCTCTACACGGCCGAACGCGAGCCGGTGGCAAAGACGCTCGAGGCCGTGCTCAAGGAGTCCGGCTACATGGAGGCGCTCGAGGCCGAGCGCACGATCGAGGCAGACGGCCGGATCGAGAACCTCCAGGAACTGGTCTCGGTCGCGGCCGAGTTCGATACCAACCGGATGATCGAGGGCGAGGGGGATGTCTCCCCGCTGGAGGAGTTCCTCCAGCAGATCTCGCTCTACTCCGAGCAGGACAAGCTGACCGGCGAGCACACGCTGCTGACCCTGATGACCCTCCACAACGCGAAGGGCCTCGAGTACCGGGTGGTCTTCATGATCGGCTGCGAAGACGGCATATTTCCGCATTCGAGGGCGCTCGATGAAGGAGAGGAAGAGGAGGAGCGCCGGCTCTGTTACGTCGGCATCACCCGGGCCCGCGAGCGGCTCTACATGACTGGTGCCCGCACCCGCCGGATCTTCGGTGGCCAGGCCGAGCCGACAACCCCTTCACGCTTTCTCGACGAACTGCCGGCCGCCCTGGTCCACCGGCAGGGCTCAACGCCGGCTTTCTCTCCGGGTGGTCCGGCGCGAAGCTACCGGGCTCCGGGAGGCGGCATGCCGTCTGACGGGCGCGGCTTCACACCGGACCCGATCGAGCCCTCGACGCCGGTCTCGGTCTCGGTCGGCGACGATGTGGTCCACGCCAGCTTCGGCGACGGCGTGGTCATCGACGCCGAGCCGGGCGGGCTGATCGTCGTACGGTTCGCAGCCGACGGCACCGAGCGCAAACTGATGGCGGAGTACGCCCCGATCCGGAAGAGGTGAGACAGATTTCAGCGAAAATCATCGACGGCAAGCAGGTCTCCGCCGACGTGCGAGCCGATGTCGGCAAGCGGGTGGCCGAGTTCACCGCTGCGACCGGCCGCAAGCCGGTCCTGGCGACCGTGATCGTCGGCGACGACCCGGCCTCCGAGGTCTACGTCGCCAACAAGCACCGTGCCTGCGGCGAGGCCGGCATGGAGTCGGTCCACCACGGTCTGGCCGGGGATACGACCGAGGCCGAGCTGCTCGAACTGGTCGCCGCGCTCGGAGCCGATGACGAGGTCGACGGCATCCTGGTCCAGCTTCCGGTGCCCGACCACATCGATTCCGACCGCGTGGTCGCGGCGATCGACCCGACCAAGGACGTCGACGGCCTCAGTCCGGTCAGCGCCGGCCTGCTCGCCGGTGGCACCCCCGGCATGGTGCCCTGCACTCCGGCCGGGGTGATCGAGCTGCTCGACCGCAACGGGACCGAGCTGACGGGGGCCGAGGCGGTGATCGTCGGCCGCTCGAAGCTGGTCGGCCGGCCGCTGGTCAGTCTGCTGCTCGGCCGCAACGCAACGGTGACCATCTGCCACTCGCGTACCCGCGATCTCGAAGCGGTCTGTCGCCGGGCCGACGTGCTGATCGCCGCGGTCGGCGTGGCGGA
>Ga0105046_10001633_pt1 | contig 34678 bp, 34 predicted proteins | sample MAT03_FD_78385 | JGI IMG/M metagenome (GOLD analysis project Ga0105046, IMG submission 78385) | Freshwater microbial communities from Lake Fryxell liftoff mats and glacier meltwater in Antarctica - MAT-03 (megahit assembly) | ecosystem: Environmental > Aquatic > Freshwater > Ice > Liftoff... | reverse complement strand
CGGGCGTCGTCGAGTTTCGGGCGTCGTCGAGTTTCGGGCGGAGCGGGCTATTCCACGTAGCTGTAGCCGCAGTTGTCGCACACCCACATGCGACCTTGCTTGTACATGTTGTAGGCACACTGCGGGCAGATCCGGTACTCGCGGCCGTCCTTGTCGGTGTAGGTCTTCTCGCCGCTCTTGCCCTTCTCTTCGTTGGCGAAGGGATCCTTCTTGTCGTTCGGCTTCTGCTGGTCGTGGTCCTGTGCCTTGGCCACGGCCGGAGCCGCGACCGTCAGGCCGATGGCGGCAGCGAAGAGCGCCGAACCACGCAGAAAGTTCCGACGGTCAACGTTGGTCTCGAACATGTGCAACTGCCTCCAGGAAGACTCCGACACTCAACATTCTACGAGCGATCCCACCGGGCGGAGGTAATCATTTGTCACCAGGGAGAGGTCGTGAAAGCGCGGCCCGCCGGGCGCGTCAGGACACTGCGCGGATCTCAACGGTGCCCGCGAGACGGCGCGACACCGGGCACTTGCCGGCAATCTCGGTGAGCCGGCCGCGCTGCTCGTCGGTGAGCGGAGCGGCAAAGGTCAGGCGGCGTTCCACGATGAACGTGCCCTGCTCGTCGCGGCCCGCGAGGTCGACCTGGATGCTGCCGGTCTCCCAGCCCTTGCGGCCGGCATACATCTTCACCGTCATCGCCACGCACGCGCCGAGCGCCCCGAGCAGCAGCTCGGTGGGGTCGGGGCCGCTGTCAGAACCGCCCACGCCGGTGCCCTCGTCGCACACCACGCGGTGATGCCGCACGACGATGTTCTGGGCAAACGCGCCGCCGACGGATTCCACATGTACGGTCGTCATAGCGTGAGGGTACTCCAGCGGCGCGCGCCGGTCAGGCGCGATTGATCATGAACGACGCCATGTGGTGGAAGAAGGGCTGCAGCACCGCCACCGCGTCGTCGGGCAGCGCTGCCTCGACGAGCGCCCGGTCCATCAGCGTGACCCAGCGGTTGCGTCCGGTCACGTCGATGGCAAAGGGCATGTGCCGCATGCGCAGGCGCGGATGACCGCGCTGTTCCATGTAGCGCGGCGGACCGCCGAACCGCCCCACCAGGAAATCGCGCAGCCGCTCCTCGGCGCCGGGCAGGTCGTCGGCCGGATACATCGGCCCGAGGATGTCGTCGGCCGGCACCTGGGCGTAGAACGCCCGCACCAGCCGGGCGAACCCGTCTTCGCCGATGCGTGCGTAGACCAAACCTTCGTGGAGCGGCGGCGAACTCATCCTGGGATTCTACCCTTCGACGCCAGCCCGCCCCACCGCGTCGCTCAGGACTAAGATGGAGGCATCATGAATGACGACGCCCCGAAGAGCGCGATCGAGCTGGCCATGGCCCGCCTCAAGCAGAAGGACACGGTGGCCGGCACGACCGAAACGCCGCTCACCGAGGCGCAGAAGGCGGCCATCGCCGACACCCGGCAGGTCTACGCCGCGCGCCGCGCCCAGGCGGAGATCATGCACGCGTCCAGCCTGGCCAGCGTCGTCGACATGGACTCGCTGCAACGCCTGCAGGAGGGGTTCAGGCGTGACACCGACCGCATGACGCGCGAACTCGACGAGAAGATCGCCGCGATCCGCCGCGGTTCAGGCGAGGTGTAGCAGACAGGTGTGCAGGTAGCGCGCGTCGGCGTCGGCCAGTTCGGTCGGATAGTCGGGCGGCAGGCCGCCCGTGCCGACCACGCGTACCGCCCGGCCGGCCGCGCTCGTGGCCAGTTGCGCGGCGCCCACGAGCGCGTAGCCGCGGGTGTTGGTGGCCAGCCACAACTGCCCACCGGGTGCGAGCACGCGACAGGCCGCGGTCATGAGCGGCGCGTAGTCGCGGCCGATGACGAACCCGGCATCGCGCGCCGTCGACACACTGGGCGGATCGATCAGCACCAAGTCGAACCGGTCGCCGCGCGCGTGAGCGGCCTCGAGGTAGCGGGCCGCATCGTCGGCCACCGTGTCATGACGCTCGGCCGGTAGGCTGTTCAACGCGAGGTTGTCGCGCGCCCAGGCCAGCACGCCCTCCGACAGATCCACGCTCGTGACGGCCTCGGCGCCGCCCCCGACCGCCGCAACCGAGAGCGCTCCGGTGTAGGCGAAGAGGTTCAGCACGCGCCGGCCCGGCGCGATGGCGGCGATGCGCGTGCGCTCCGCCCGCATGTCGGTGAACAGCCCCACGTTGACGCCGGTCGTGAGGTGCACCTCGTAGCGCCATGGCCCTTCGCTCACGATCAGGCGCGCAGGCGGCGCCTCGCCGATCACGGCGACCACGGCGGGACCCGCCGCGGCGCGGCCCCGCGCCCGGTGTTTGACGACCACGCCGCGCGCCAGGCCGAGCGCGAGCAGCTCGTCTGCCAGCAGGCGAGCGGCGGGCACGAGCGCGCCGCTCAACGCCGACACCACCGCCCACGCGCCGTAGACGTCGGCAATCAGGCCGGGCGTGAAGTCGCCCGCCCCATTCAACAGCCGGTAGGCGCGCTCGGGTCCCATCACCTGGAACGGCGCGCGCACGGCCGCCGCGCCAGTGAGACGCGCCCGGGCCCACTCCGCGTCGAGCGCCGCCACGAGGTCGGGCACGCGCGCCATCACGCGCCAGCAGTCGGCGCCGCGATCGACGATGGCGAGCGCCAGCGCGTCGCCTCCGCGGGAGGTGAAGAGCACCGCCTCGCCGTCGGCGGTGCCAGCGGGCGACGCCAGCAGCGTGAAGGGCACTTCGCACGAGCGCTCGAGGCGCTCGCGCACGCGGTCGGGTAGCGGCACGCGCGTCACGACGCGGCCTCGACCATCCACTGGGCATTGAGCCAGTCGTGCAAGACGCACAGGTCGAGCGGCAGGGCCGACTCGACGACCACCCGGCGCGCGCCAGACGGATGCGGGATTTCGAGGAACGACGCGTGCAGGGCCAGGCGTGTCGCCGGCACCTCGGGCGGCAGCGGTGACACGGCGCGTCCGTAGAACGGGTCGCCAACAATCGGCGTGCCGACGGCGCGCAGATGCACCCGCACCTGGTGGTGGCGATTGACGTGCGGATCCGCGGTGACCCGCGCCACGGTCGCGGGTGCGGCCCCGGCATCGGCCCGCCACACCCGCGTGACCGCGACCTCGGTGCGCGCGGGCTGCGCGCCCGCTTCATCCGCCTGCGCCAGGCGCGTCTTGCCCTTGCGGGCGGCGTGCAGCGGCCGGTCGATGGCGCCGTCGACCAGCACGGGCACGCCGCGGACCAGCGCCGTGTAGCGCCGTTCCACGTCTCGGCGGTCGAACGCCATCGAAAGCATGCGGTGCGCGTCGGCAGTCCGCGCGAACACCACGATCCCCGAGGTGTCGCGGTCCAGGCGATGCACGACCCAGGCGCGGGTGCCGATCTGGGTGGCCACGCGGTCGCGAAGGCACGCCTCCGCTGGCTCGCCGGGCGCGGGAATCACCGCGACACCGGCCGGTTTGTCGGCCACCACCATCGCGTCGTCCTCGTAGAGCAGGGAGACCACGGCGGAGCCAGGAGAGGACACCGCGCGGCTGCTCGCGGCGGCCGCGGGCACGGTAAGCACGGTCATCAGCCTATCTTCCCTCGAAAGGCGCTCTCGGCCAGGATTGTGGAACGCAACTTGAACGACGATGGCATCGAGGTGTACATGGTCCACTTGGGAGGACAACTTGGGCGGGGCTCGGGACCCGGGGCTCGGGACTCGGAACTCGGGCGTGCCACTGTCACGCTGATCGCTGCGCTCACTGTGCTGCTCACCGCTGCCCCGAATCCCGCTGCGGCGCAGTCGGCGGTGGGGTTCCAGGGCGGGCTGGCGTTCGACCCCGAGCAGGTGTACGCCGGGGTGTTCTTCCAAACTGGCGACATCGGACGCGGCATCCGGGTGCGGCCGGGCATCGACGGAGCCGCGGGCCAGGGACTGCGCATCGCCACCATCAACGTCGATCTCGTCTACGGCTTCCCGCTCGGCGCCAATGGCTGGACGTTCCTGGCCGGCGGCGGCCCGTCGGTGGTGGTCACGCGCTTTGCCGACTTCGACGACCAGCGCGACATGGGCGTGGGTTTCCACTCGCTCGTGGGCTTCGGCCACGACAGCGGCTTCTTCATGGAGGCCAGGCTGGGCAGCGGCCAGGCGCAGTTGCTGAAATTCGGCGTGGGCTGGGCCATCACTCTGGACTGACACCGGCGGGGCTCGGGGGGAGAGGGCGCGAGGCCCCGTGCGATACTGCCGGCCCAGATGTCAGGTCCAAGCCGCACCCGCACCATCTCCTGGGCTGACCCGGCCGAACACGCGTGGCGCGCCTCGAGCGGCCCTGGCCTCGAGGTGTTGCGCCAGGTGCTTGCCGGCGCGCTCGTGCCCTCGCCCATGGCCAGCCTGCTCGGCTACGACCTGGTCGAAGTCGGCGAGGGGCGCGCCGTGTTCGCGGTGACGCCGGCAGAGTTCCACTACAACCCGGCCGGTCACGTGCACGGCGGCTTTGCGGCCACCGTGCTCGACTCGGCGATGGGCTGTGCCGTCTACTCGCTGGTCGACCTGGGTGAAACCTACACGACCCTCGAACTCAAGGTGAACTACCTGAAACCCATCACCGTGGCCAGCGGACCGCTGCGCGGCATCGGCACGGTGCTGCACCGCGGACGGCGCACGGCCATGGCCGAGGGCCGGCTCGAGGACGCCGCCGGAAAGCTCCTGGCGCACGCCACCACCACCTGCCTGATCTGGCAGCCGTAGTCCCGCCGGAGCCCGCCTAGATCTTCGAAGGCCCGGACGAACGCCGGCCGCCCATGAGCGGACGCACCATCCACGCCGCCAGCACGGCCAACACCGCCAGCATCGCCCAGCGCAGCAACGCGGCCATGAAGGCCATGTCGAAGTCGGGCCACTGCCACTGGAAGCGCGCGAGCACCGCCCAACGCTCGCCGAGCCAATGCCACGCGGTGTGCGCCACGAGTGCCGACAGGATGATCGTGCCGACGCGTTCGTTCACGACGCGCCCGAGCAGCCACGCCAGCACCGGCAGCAGCACCAGCAACACCAGCAACTGCCCTAGTTCCACGCCGAGATTGAAGGCCAGGAGCGACGTGAGCAGGTGGCTGCCGGCAAACTGCAGCGACTCGCGCAGCGCGAACGAGAATCCGAAGCCGTGCACGAGACCGAATCCGAACGTGACGATCCAGCGCCGCTCGAGCTGCGCGCCGGTGATGTTCTCGAGCGCCATGTAGACGATCGACGCGGCAATCAGCGTCTCGATGAGCGGCGGGAACCACAGGGCCGTCGGCGCCATATCGAAGGCCGACGCTACCAGCGTGATCGAATGGGCCACGGTGAAGGCGGTCACCACGGCCACGAGCGGCCCCAGACGCCGGAACGGGATCACCAGACAGAACAGGAACAGCAGGTGGTCGATGCCGTCGAGGATGTGGAAGAAACCGTCGCGCGTGAAGCGCAGCACCGCCTGGTACCAGCGCGGGTCGAGTTCCACGAGGCCGGCATCGCCGTGCACGTCGAACACCCGTTCGGGGGTGTCGGGCATGAGCAGGCGCAGCACGACGTTCACCTGGATGCCCAGCCGGGTGAGACCCGGCAGCACCGCGAAGCGCGCCCGGTCGGACAAAATGGGATACTCGAAACGCACGTCGAGCAGGCCGTCCTGCCAGTAGAGGTCGGTGTCATCGGGCAGGCGCGGCCCGGCCAGACTGGCCTGCGCTTCGGCAAACGATGCAAACGACTTATCGGACGGCAGCGAGACCCGGGCGGCGGCGACGCGCGGTTTGCCGAGCGGCCGGCCGTCTTCGAAGAGCTCCACGAAGTCGCCAATCCAGAGCATGGCGGCGTCTTCGAGCGTGGGCCCCACCTTGGCCAGGTCGAGGAAGCCGTTAGGCAGCAGCGGGATGTCCACGTCGCGCATGGCCTTGAGCGGCGCTCGCACGAGGAAGACGAGGGTCTGCCCCTCGGGGCGCAGGAAACTCTGCACCGTCACTTCGCTGGGGATTTCGTGGGCCTGAGGCCGCGCCATCAGCAGTATGCATGCGGCGATGACGGCCGCGATCGTTCGAGTCACGCCGGTGAGGGTAGCGAGTGTGGCGCCCTCGTGGCAAGCGACGGACCAGCCGGCATGACTTTCGGGGATGCGCATGGGCCGATCCGTGTAATACTCGCCGGGTTTCGGTACCCCGCAGGTGGCGGGGTCCGTGTTCGGGGAGGCACCATGAGCCGTGTAATCCATTCGCGCAAGGTTAGAATCGGCAGCGCGCTCGTCGCGTTGGCGCTCGCATTCGGTCTGAGCGCGTCGTGGCTTGAGCAGCGCGCCATCGTCGAGGCGCAGGCGGGCGTTCAGGCACCAAAGTTCGAAGTCGATCCGATGTGGCCGAAGCCGATGCCCAACAATTGGGTCATGGGCCAGACCATCGGGCTCACCGTTGACGACCGCGATCACATCTGGTTGATCCATCGCGGCAACGATCCCGGCACAGCCGGTCTCGACCGCACCGAGCTGGCCGTGGTGCAGCCCGGCACACCGCGCGTGGGCGAGTGCTGCGATGCGGCCCCCCCGGTGCTCGAATTCGACGCCGCTGGCAACCTCGTGGGCTCGTGGGGCGGCCGCGTGGCCGGCGCGCCGTACGAGTGGCCTGAGTCGAACCACGGCATCGTGGTCGACCACAAGGGATTCGTGTGGATCGGTGGCAACGGCGGCAACGACGCCCACATCCTGAAGTTCACGCGCGACGGCAAGTTCGTGGCGCAATACGGCAAGTCGGGTGCGCGCCGCGATCCGAAGTCGACGGCCGAGAAGCCGGCCTACATCGCCAACAGCATGGACATGGACAACTTCGGCCGCGTGGCCAAGATCTTCATCGACCCCAAGGCCAACGAAGGCTACGTGGCTGACGGCTACTTCAACCACCGCGTCGCGGTCATCGACCTCGACAACGGCAAGATCAAGCGCATGTGGGGCGCCTACGGCAAGCCCCCGACCGACGAGGTGCTCGGCCGCTACATCCCCGGCCAGCCGCCCGCTCAGCAGTTCCGCAACCCGGTGCACTGCTCTGAAGTGTCGAACGACGGCATGGTCTACGTGTGCGACCGCCCGAACGACCGCGTGCAGGTCTTCGACAAGACCGGCAAGTACCTCAGCGAGCACTTCGTCGAGACCAACACACTGGCCGACGGCTCGGTGTGGGACATCGCATTCTCGAAGGACGCCGAGCAGAAGTACCTCTACATGGCCGACGGCGTGAACGAACACGTGCGGATCTTCGACCGCAAGTCGATGACCGAACTGACCAACTTCGGCTACGGCGGCCGCCAGCCCGGGATGTTCCTGGGCGTGCACAGCATCGCCACCGACTCGAAGGGCAACATCTACACGACCGAAACCTACACCGGCAAGCGCCTGCAGAAGTTCAACTTCAAGGGCATCGGTCCGGTGACGGCGAAGAAGCAGGGCGTGCCCTGGCCGACCTCGACGGCGAAGTAGTTTTCGTCGCGCTTTCGGGCAACCTCACACGGCGGCGGCCTGCGGGTCGCCGCCGTTGTTCGTGTACGGTCGGCTTTCTCACCCGGAGCCCAGGGCTTGGCGAAAGGCGCGCCAACCAGATCGGTTACTCTAGCGGCTAGAGGGGATTTCAATGACGGCATCGAAGGTCGGACTGGTGGCACTGCCCGTAGTGTGGATGGCGCTCGTGACCGCGTCGCCCAGCGCGGAGCAGACCAAGAGCGTGGTCAACGGTGTCTACACCGAGGCACAGGCCACCCGCGGCGCCGCGGCCTACAAGAAGGACTGCTCGTCGTGCCACGGCGAAGGACTCGATGGCGACGGCTCCGCGCCCGGTCTCGCCGGCAGCGAGTTCCTGAGCAACTGGAACGGCACCACGGTGGGCGACCTCTTCGACCGCATCCGCGTGTCGATGCCCCCGAGCAGCCCTGGCGGCGTGACCGTGCAGGCCAAGGCCGACATCATCGCCCACGTGCTCAAGTCGAATAAATATCCGGCCGGAAAGGACGAGCTGCCGAGCGAGGGCGGGCTCCTGAAAGAGATCACGCTCGAACTGCCGAAGTAGTTCGACCGCTAACGAAGGTGTGCTGGATGGGGGCAGGCGTGGTGTGCTGATACTGCACACCGCCCCCAGGTTCGTGATTGCGCCTTTCGCATATCGCCCGGCCTTCAGCCGAGGCCGGCACGTTTTCCTCAACGTTTTTCCCAACGCCCCCCCTTTCGTCGCCGAAGGCCAGGGGTGCATCAAGGCGTCCGCCACCGGCACATGCGTTGCAGCGGTTCCTGCCGTGCTGGATACCCCAAGGCCACTGGCGTCGCTGCCAGCGGACCTGCTTCACGCCTGCCCGGTGTGCGGCCACGAGATGGCCGTGATGGTGGCCGACCTGCCAAAGGGACGGCTCACGCAGTGCGCAAGCTGCGGCGAGCTCGACTATCGGCGGAAGGCCCTCATGGCACCGCCGACACGTCCCGGCAGCGCGTAGTCCCGAGTTCGCGCAGCGGGCCAGCCCGCCGCATCCCCGCGCCAACTCCTTGTACAAAGCCTGCGGCTGTTCCGTCGTAGAATTCACGGCGACCCACATGCGCAAGGAGCCTCCCGTGATTGGTCGTGTCGTCGTTGTCGCTGCGGTCGTTGGATTCAGTCTGCTGGTCCGGGCCGCTCCCGCCGTGGCCCAGCCCGAGGCCGGCACCGTGTTCGTCAGTCTCGCCGGGCTGGCCGTGATCGAAGACGGCCCCACGTTCACCAACTTCGACAGAGCGCTCGCGGGCAACGACGCCGGTACCGTGGCCGGAGGCACGCTTGGCGTGGGCGTGCACCTCACCCCGCGCGTTTCGTTCCGTGCGGAGTGGAGCACCACAGCGAAACTCCGCGACGAAACCACGGCGATCAATACCCTGCCGCTGACCACGTCGTTCGCGTTCGGCAGCGCGCTCACGCCCTTTCCGGCGACGGCCATCGTCGAAGCGCGCACGACGACCCGACGCCGCTCGACCGCAGTGTTCTCGCTGCTCGGCTACCATTTCACCGGCCGGCGGATGTCGCTCGAACTCACCGGAGGCCTCGGCCTGGTACACCGGTCGCTGCGCTCGTCGTATGAGACACGCACTGCCGCGGCTACGCTGGGCGCGGCATTCCTGCCGGGGCCGAGCACGAGCGAGACCAAGAGCGCCGCCTATCACGCGGTGGCGGTCGTGGGTGCCGACGCAGCCGTGTCGGTGACGAGCCGCCTGGCGGTCGTGCCGCAAGTGCGGGCCTATGTGCTGGGCGGGGCGCTCAGCCTGCGACCGGGCGTGGGTCTGCGCTGGACGTTCTGAGCCGAGACGCGGCGCGGCCGCATGCTATTCTCGACTCAGGAATCCGCCAGAGGTCATTGCCGTGCCGATCTTCGAATACCAATGCGTGTCCTGCCGCCACGAGTTCGAGACACTGGTGCGCACCGGTGACACGCCGGCCTGCCCCAAGTGCGCCAGCCACGAGCTGACCAAGCTGATCTCGTTGCCCGCGATCAAGTCGGAGTCGAGCCACGCCCTGGCGCTCAGTGCGGCCCACCGGCGTGACAAGGTGCAGCAGGGCGACAAGGCGCGCGAACAGCGCGAGTACGAACTCAGTCACGACGACTGAGTCATGGACGCGCTGACCACGCTCGAGCAGCAGACGCTGGCTGCCTACGAGGCACGCACGCCGGCGTCGCGCGCTCTCTACGCCCGCGCCGTGCGCGTGATGCCGGGTGGCGACACGCGCACCGGCACGTTCCACCGGCCCTATCCCCTGTTCATCTCGCGCGGTCAGGACGCGCGGTTGTGGGACGCCGACGGACACGAGTACCTCGACCTGCTCAACAACTTCACCTCACTCCTGCACGGCCACGCGCATCCCGCCGTGGTCGCCGCGATGGCGCGGCAGGAAGCGCACAGCACCGCCCACGGCACGGCCAACGCCCTGCAGGTCGAGCTCGCCGAAATGCTGTGCGCGCGCGTGCCGTCGGTAGAAAGACTGCGCTTCTGCAACTCGGGCACCGAGGCCACGCTCGGCGCGTTGCGGGCGGCCAAAGCCTTCACCGGCAAGTCCCGCATCATGAAGATGGCCGGCGGCTACCACGGCTCGCACGACCAGGTGGCGGTGGGCGCGTCAGCGCCGTTCGACGGCCCGGTGCCGATTGGCCTTTCGCCCGGTGCGGTGAGCGAGGTCGTACTGGGCCGTTTCAACGACCTCGACTGCACATCCGACCTGGTGCGGCGTCACCGGCACGAGCTGGCTGCGGTGATCGTCGAGCCCATGCTCGGCTCGGGCGCGATCGTGGCCGACCGCGCGTTCCTGCATGGCCTGCGCGCGGTCACGGCGGAATGCGGCGTGCTGCTCATCCTCGACGAGATCATCACCTTCCGGCTCGCCGTGGGCGGCCTGCAGCAGGTGTTCGGCGTGGCGCCCGACCTCACCACGTTCGGCAAGATCATCGGCGGCGGGCTGCCCGTGGGCGCCTTCGGCGGACGCGCCGACGTGATGGCCACCTACGACCCCACCAGGCGCGGCACGATCGCGCACTCGGGCACGTTCAACGGCAACGCCGCCACGATGGCCGCCGGGCTGGCCACGCTGACCCGTTACGACCACACGGCCGTGGCCGGGCTCAACACCGCCGGCGACGCTTTCCGCGCCCGGCTGAACGAGGTCGTGCGTGCCGCCGGCATCGAGGCAGTGGTGGCGGGCTACGGCTCGCTCATGCAGGTGCACTTCCGAGCCGCCGCGCCGCCCACGCCCGAGGCCTCGGCCGACGGCGACGGGCGGTTGGTGAAGCTGCTGCATCTCGCGCTGCTCACCCGCGGCGTGTTCATCGCCACGCGCGGCTTGGTCGTGCTCTCCACGCCGATGACCGCCGCTGACCTCGACCTGGCCGCCGATCGGTTCGCCGCTGCGCTGCGCGCCGTGGCGCAGGCGCGGCCGCACGCACGCGTGGCCGGCTAGCCGTTCTCTGATACGCTTCCCCCGCTTCCAAGGGGTGCCTGTGCCGAACGTGTCCGCCGCCAAGACCGCTCCGTCCGTCAGTTTCCTCAAGCTCGCGGGCCCCGGCCTGGTCGTGGCGGCCACCGGGATTGGATCGGGTGACGTGGTGTCGGCCACCGTCGGCGGCGCGCGCTACGGCGTGGTGCTCCTCTGGGCCATCCTGCTCGGCGCGTTCTTCAAGTTCGTGTTGAGCGAAGGCATCGCGCGCTGGCAACTCGCGACCGGCACGACCGTGATCGAAGGCTGGGCCGCGCATCTGCCGGCGTGGGTGAAGTTCTATTTCGGTATCTATCTCGTGCTCTGGACGATTGCGGTGAGCGCCGCGCTGACCAACGCCTGCGGCCTGGGCCTGTCGAACCTCACCGGCGGCGCGATTCCGCAGTCGTGGGGCGCTGTGGCGCACAGCCTCGTGGGCTTCGCCTTCGTCTACCTCGGTGGCTACGGCAAGTTCGAGAAGCTCATGAAGCTGCTGGTCGGCGTGATGGGTTTCAGCATCCTGGTGTGCGCGGCGCTCACCATGACCAACCCGGGCACGGCCGCACAGGGGCTCGTGCTGCCGATCATCCCCGCTGGCAGCGGCACCTACGTGCTGTCGCTCATCGGCGGCATCGGCGGCTCGGTCACGATGCTCTCCTACAACTACTGGATGCGCGAAGAAGGGATGCGCGGGTCGGGGTGGTTGTCGTATGTGCGCGGCGACGTGGCCGTGGCCTACGTGTTCACGGCGGTCTTCGGCATCTCGATCATGCTGATTGCCAACACGGCGTTCTTCATGCCGGGCGTGCCCCTCAAGGACGCGGAAGCCGTGCCGCGCATGGCCGCGTTCCTGGGCACCGTGCTGGGTCCGTTTGGCGTGTGGGCCTACTCGTTCGGCTTCTGGGCTGCGGTGTTCGCATCGCTCCTGGGCGTGTGGCAGAGCGTGCCGTATCTCTACGCCGACATCTACGGCGTGATGAAGGGCCTGTCGGTGGAGGCGCGCACGGAGGTCACGAAGGTGACGAGCCGGCCGTATCTGCTCGGCTTGATCTTCATCACCCTGGTGCCGCTGCCGCTGGCGTTCACGGGTGCCCCGCTGCTCGTGATCGTGACCTACACGGTCATCGGCAGCCTGTTCGTGCCGTTCCTGGCCGCCACGCTGCTCTACCTGAACAACCGGGTGGCGTGGACCGAAGACGTGCCCAAGAACGCACTGACGACCAACTTGCTGCTCGTGGCCATCCTGGTGCTGTTTGTGGCCGTCGGCGCCCAGGAAGCGATGAGTGCTCTCAAGCGCATCATGGGCTAGTGACGCCGCGTTTGCCCGTCCTGCGCTACACTCCCGGCGATCGTCTCGCTCGTTCCAAGGGGGGATTCATGCTGCGCCATCGCCTTGCCGTCGTCCTGTGCGTCCTGCTGCTGCCGGGCACCGCCCTGGCGCAGCGTCCCATGACCGTCGTGGACCTCATCAGCGTCCCGGTAGTGAGCGCCCCGCAGCTCTCGCCCGACGGCACGCAGGTGGTCTACGTGCAGGCCGATGCCGACTGGTCGGCCAACAAGCGCATCAGCCACCTGTGGCGGGCGCGCACCGACGGCACCGAGGTGGTGCAGCTCACCTTCGGCACTGACAACGAAACCGAACCGCGGTGGTCGCCCGACGGCCGGCAGGTCGTGTTCATCGGCAAGCGCAACGGCACCGAGATGTCGCAGGTCTACCTGCTGTCGATGGGCGGGGGCGAGGCGCGGGCGCTCACGTCGCACGCGACGGCTGCGAGTGCTCCGGCCTGGTCGCCCGACGGCGCCTCGGTGTATTTCCTCGCCGCCGACGAGAAGCCCGAGGCGCAGACGGCGCGCGAGAAAGCCAAAGACGACGTCTACGCCTTCGACGAGAACTTCCAGCAGCGCCACCTGTGGAAGGTCGCCGTGGCGTCCATGGCCGAGACGCGCGTCACCACCGGCGACTTCTCTGTGCTGTCCTACGACCTGTCGAGCGACGGCACGACGATCGCCCACCACCGGGCACCCAGCCCCAATTTTGGCGACACCGACCGCGGGGAGGTGTGGGTGATGGATGCGGCCGGCACCACTGCCCGGGCGCTCACCAAGAACGCCGTGCCCGAGAGCGGCGCCAGCGTGTCGCCCGACGGCTCGATGGTGCTGTTCCTCTCGCAGGCCAACGACCGTTTCGAGATCTACTACAACGCCAACCTGTTCGTAGTGCCCGCGAGCGGTGGCGCGGCGCGCGAGCTCACCGGGGACATCGGCCACGAGCTCACCGACGCCGTGTGGTCCCGCGACGGCCGCGCGATCTACGCCGTGGCGAACATGGGCGTGCACAGCCAGATTCTGGAGATCCCGGCAGCGGGCGGCGCCGCCAAGGCGCTCACCAGCGGCAATCACGCCATCGGCGGCTGGAGCTACGTGGCGGCGCAGGGGCGCCACGTCTTCACCAAGGACGATGCCACCAACGCCGGCGACGTCTGGACGATGACCACTGGCGCACCCGCACAGGTCAGCCACGTGTTCGACCGCTACGCCAAGGACTTCCGCCTGCCGCGCCAGGAGAAGGTGGAGTGGAAGGGCGCCGACGGCGCGACGGTCGAGGGGATGCTCTTCTACCCACTCGACCACCAGGCGGGGCAGCGCTATCCGCTCGTGGTGCAGACGCACGGCGGGCCGCAGGCCTCCGACAAGTTCGGCTTCGGCCGGTGGGCGAACTACACGCAGGTGCTCGCGGCCAAGGGCTACGTCGTGCTGCAGCCCAACTACCGCGGCAGCACCGGCTATGGGGACGCGTTCTTGCGCGACATGGTCGGCAGCTACTTCAAGAACTCGCATCTCGACGTGATGACGGGTGTCGATCACCTGATCAAGATCGGCCTCGTGGACGGCGATCGCATGGTGAAGATGGGGTGGAGCGGGGGCGGCCACATGACCAACAAGATCATCACCTTCACGAATCGCTTCAAGGCCGCGTCGTCGGGCGCCGGCGCGGCGAACTGGATCTCGATGTACGCGCAAAGCGACGTGCGCACCTACCGCACGCCGTGGTTCGGCGGCACGCCCTGGCAGAAGAACGCGCCGACCGACGTGTACTGGGAGCACTCACCGCTCAAGTACGTGGCCAACGTCACGACCCCCACGATCTTCCTGGTTGGCCAAGACGATCCGCGCGTGCCGTCGCCCCAATCCGTCGAGATGTACCGCGCGCTGAAGAGCCTGGGCGTGCCCACGCACCTCTACATCGCGCCCCGCGAGCCGCACGGCTGGGGCGAGTTGCGCCACGAGCTCTTCAAGGTGAACGTGGAACTCGACTGGTTCGAGACGCACGTGACCAAGCGGGCCTACACGTGGGAGACGGCGCCCGCGACCGAACTCCCCAAACCCACGACATCGAACGCGGCGCGGCCGTAGGGGCCTAGCGCCGCCTCGGCGGGCCTGGGTGAGGCAACCGGGTCGGACACGCGATCTATAGTGGTCGCGTCCCATGACTGACGTGCTCACCGCCCTGGCACGGCTCTATCCGCCCGACCGGCTGCTGACGCGCGCGGCCTCTCTCGCGTCGTACGAGAGCGACGGCCTCACGGCGTTTCGCACCAGGCCGCTCGCGGTGGTGCTGGCCGAGTCGACGCAAGACGTCGTGAACACGGTGCGGCTGTGCCACGCCCGCGGCGTGCCCTTCGTGGCGCGCGGGTCGGGCACGAGCCTGTCGGGCGGATCGGTGCCCATCGAAGACGGCGTCGTCATCGCCCTCAACCGGATGAACCGCATCCTGCGGGTCGACCCGGTGGACCGCATCGCCGTGGTGCAACCGGGGGTCATCAATCTCGACATCTCGGTCGCCGGTGAGCCGCACGGCCTCTACTACGCGCCCGATCCATCGAGTCAGTCGGTGTGCACCATCGGCGGCAACGTGGCCTTCAACTCGGGCGGCGCGCACTGCTTCCGTCACGGCATGACGGCCAACCACGTGCTGGGACTCGAGGTGGTGCTGCCCGACGGCGAGGTGGTGCGCCTCGGCGGCGACAGCGTGGAAGACGTGGGGCCCGACTTGACCGGCCTGTTCGTAGGCTCCGAGGGACTGTTCGGCGTGGCGGTCGAGATCACGGTGCGCCTCATCCCGCGGCCCGAGGCCTATCGCACGGTGCTCGCGTCGTACGCGTCGCTGCAGGCCGCTGGCGATGCCGTCACGCGCATCATCGCCGCAGGCCTGCTGCCTGGCGCGATGGAGATCATGGACCGCCTGGCAATCGAAGCGGCCGAGGCCGCCGTGCACGCCGGCTACCCGCGCGATGCCGCGGCTGTGCTGCTCGTGGAGCTCGAAGGCGAGCAGGCCCAGGCGGATGCGGAGCTGGCGCGCCTGCGGGCCGTGCTCGAACAGTCCGAGCCGACAGACATCCGCGTGGCGCAGAATGCGGACGAGCGCGCGCTGCTCTGGAAGGGCCGCAAGTGCGCGTTCTCGGCCGTGGGACGCATCAGCCCCGACTTCATCGTGCAGGACGGCGTGGTGCCGCGCACGAAGCTCGGCGACGCGCTCGTCGCCATCGAGCAGCTCTCGGCGCAGCACGGCGTGCGCGTGGCCAACGTGTTCCACGCCGGCGACGGCAACCTGCATCCGCTCATCCTCTACGACGGACGCGAGCCCGGTGCGCTCGAGCGGGCCGAGGCGCTGGCCACCGACATCCTGCGGCTGTGCATCCGCCTGGGCGGGTCGATCACCGGCGAGCACGGCGTGGGCCTCGAGAAGCGCGCGTTCCTGCCCGAGATGTACTCACCGGAAGACATGGCCTTCATGCAGCGCCTGCGCAGCTCGGTCGACGGCCGCGCGATCGCCAATCGCGGGAAGATGCTGCAGGTGCCGGCATGAGCTCGGCGCCAGGCACGCTCGACGCCCTGCAGCACGCGGTGGCCGCCTCGCGGCCAGGCCCCATCCGCATAACGGGAGCGGGCACCAAGGCCGCGCGGCTCGCCCCTGCCGACGGGGATGTGCTCGACCTGCGCCAGCTCACCGGCATCACCAGCTACAACCCGGCCGAGTGCGTGCTCACGGCGCTGGCGGGCACGCCCGTGGCCGAGATCGAGGCCGCCTTGGCCGCACACCAGCAGTATCTGGCGTTCGATCCGACGCACGTGCGCGCCGGCGGCACCATTGGCGGCACGGTCGCGTCGGGCCTCAGTGGCTCGGGGCGCTACCGCTACGGCGGCGTGCGCGACTTCATCATCGGCGCGCGCGTGGTCGACGGCCACGGACGGCTGGTCACGAGCGGCGGCCAGGTGGTGAAGAACGCCGCCGGGTTCCTGACCCATCACGCGCTCGTCGGCAGCGCCGGACGCCTGGGCGCCATTGCCGAGGTGACCTTCAAGGTGTTCCCGCGCCCGGAGGCGCGAGCCACGCTGCGCGCGGACTGCGCGTCCATCGACGACGCCTTCGCCGCCCACGAACGCCTGCGGGCCGCAGCCATGGACCTCGAGGCGCTCGACATCGAAGTGGCGCCCGACCTGCGCGGTGCCACGGTGTGGACGCGGCTGGCGGGCGCCGCGGATGCCTTGCCGGCGCGACTCGCGCGCGCGCAGGGCCTGCTCGGCATCACGTCCCAGGTGCTGCAGCACGACGACGACGCGCGCGTGTGGAGCGACGCCGCGGAGTGCGCATGGACCGCGGGCGCCGCGGCGCTCGTGAAGGTGCCCGCCGCACCCACGCGTGTGGTCGCCGTGACGCGCGCCCTCACGCCGCTCGGCACGTGCCGGGTGCAGTGCGGCGGCGCGGTGGTGCTGCTGGCCACGAGCCAGCCGCTCGACGCCGTGCACGCCACCCTCGCGGGCCAGGGCTGGCGCGGCGTGGTGGTGTGCGGACCGGCGCACGGACGTCGGCTGGGGGCCACCGAATCCGATGCCTTTGGCGCCCGGGTGCGGCACGCACTCGATCCCGACCAGCGCTTCCACTGACGCCGCCATGCAGCACCACATTCCGGTCGACGGCGCGGACCCACACGCGCACCGCATGGCCCACGCCGTGTCGTCGTGCGTGCACTGCGGCTTCTGCCTGCCGGCCTGTCCCACCTACCGCGTGCTCGGCGAAGAGATGGACTCGCCGCGCGGCCGCATCGTGCTCATGAAAGAGGTACTCGAGGGCGGCCTGACCCTGGATGACGCCGCGCCACATCTCGATCGCTGCCTGGGCTGCCTGGCTTGCGAAACTGCGTGTCCGTCCGGTGTGCCCTACCGCGACCTCATCGAGCCGTTCCGCGCGCGGCTGGTCGCTGCGCGGTCACCGTGGGCGCGTCTGCGCTTGCGGGCCCTGCTGCGCGTGATGGAGTCTCCTGCGCTCTTCCGCCTGGCCGCGCTGACCGGCAGCGCGACGCGGCCGCTCGCGCCCGTGCTGCCCGGCGCGCTGCGCGCCATGATTGGCCTGCTGCCGCGGGCGTTGCCGGCGCCCACCGCCCCGGCGGCCGTCACGCCCGCGCAGGGCCCGCGCCGTGGACGCGTGGCGCTCATGACCGGCTGCGTGCAGAGCGTGCTGCGTCCCGGCATCACCGACGCCGCCATCCGCGTGCTGACGGTCAACGGCGTGGACGTCGTGGTGCCACCGCAGCAAGGCTGCTGCGGCGCCCTTGCGTGTCATGTCGGAGACGACACGCGCGGCCGCGCCCTGGCCGCGGCACACGCGCGCGGCTTCCCGGCCGACGTCGACGCCGTGCTCGCCACCGCGGCCGGCTGTGGATCGTCGATGAAAGACCACCACGGGGGCGGACCGCCAGTGCTCGACCTGCTGGAGTATCTGCAGCAGCTCGGTCTCGTCGGCGTGCCCGCGCTGACCGCGCCGACACGCGTGGCGTACCAGGACGCGTGTCACCTGGCCCACGCGCAGCAGATCACGAGCGCTCCTCGGCATCTGCTGCAGGCCGTGGCGCACCTGACCCTCGTGCCGGTGGCCGACAGCGGCCTGTGCTGCGGCTCGGCGGGCCTCTACAACCTCGAGCAGCCGGCGCTGGCTGCCGACCTGGGCGCGCGCAAGGCGGCGGCGCTCGTCGCCTCGGGTGCCGCGCTCGTGACCACGGCCAACATCGGCTGCCTCACGCAGGTGGAGGCGGCACTCGGTGCCTCGGGTCATGCGCTGCCGGTGGTGCATGTGGTGGAGCTGCTCGACATGGCGTATCGCCAGGCTGTCGGGCCACAATAGGCCACCACCATGCGAGTACAGCTCGACTACGGCAGCGGCGGACTCGGCGTGGACCTCCCCGAAGAACGCACCGTGGTCGTGGCGCCGCGCCACGTGCCGGCCGTGAGCGATTCTGCGGCCGCGCTGCGCGAGGCGCTCGAGCGGCCCACGGCCGGGCCACCGCTGGCGGCGCTGGCGCGGGCGGGCCAGACCGTGGCCATCTCGGTGTGCGACATCACGCGCGCGCAGCCGCGTCAGGTGATGCTGGAGGCGATCGTCGCGGCGCTGCCCCAGGTGGCGCCTGGTGATGTGACCATCCTGGTAGCCACCGGCACGCATCGCGCCAACACGCATGACGAACTGGTGGCCATGCTGGGCGCCGAGCTCGTGCAGCGCTACCGCGTGGTCAATCACGACGCGCGCGACGGCGCGTCGCTCGCCGCCGCCGGCACCACCGCCTCGGGCGTGCCGATTCAGTTGAACCGGCTGTGGCTCGGTGCCGATGTGCGCATCACCACCGGCTTCGTCGAGCCGCACTTCTTTGCCGGCTTCAGCGGCGGGCCCAAGATGGTGGCCCCCGGTCTGGCCGGCCTCGACACGGTACTGGGGCTGCACGACGCGCGTCACGTGGGGCATCCCAAGGCCACCTGGGGCATCACACAGGGGAATCCCATTCACGACGACGTACGTGAGATCGCGCGGCTCACCGGCGTGACCTTCGCGATCGACGTGGCGCTCAACCGCGACCAGGCCATCACCAAGGTGTTTGCCGGCGAGCTCTTCGCCGAGCATGCGGCCGCGTGCGCGCACGTGCAGGCCACGGCGATGGTGCCGGTGGACGGCCTGTTCGACGTGGTGCTCACCACCAACTCCGGCTATCCGCTCGACCAGAACCTGTATCAGTCGGTGAAGGGGATGTCGGCCGCGGCCTGCATCGTGAAGCCGGGCGGCACGATCATCTGCGCGGCGGAATGCCGCGACGGCGTGCCCGCGCACAGCGCCTACGGCGCGATTCTGCGCGAACGCGGCTCGCCCGCGGCGCTGCTCGAGATGATCGAGGCGCCGGGCTACCGCGTGCCCGACGCGTGGCAGGTGCAGGTGCAGGCGCTCATCCAGGCCAAGGCGACCGTGCTCGTCAAGGCCGACGGCGTGTCGCTCGACGCCCTGCGCGCGGCCCATTTCGAGCCCATCACCGACGTGGCCATGGCGGTGCGCGGCGCGCTGTCCAAGGCCGGGCCGGGCGCGTCCCTGGCGGTGCTGCCACACGGCCCGCAGACTATCCCGTACCTCGCCGAACCCCTCGCGGCCGAATAGGCACGCGATTGCGGCGCCCCCTGGCGTCGCTACGCGCGTTCGCTCAGTCGATGCGAAGCTCCCGCGTCCACTGCGAGTTGTCTTCACGGCCGCTGGCGATCTCGGCGCGCCGTTCCTCGTCGGTCGGCTGCACCTTGCCGGCGGCGTCAATGGCCCGCGACACCACCGTGCGCGTGCCCGTCGCAAGGTTCGGCACCGAATACGACCACAGCACCCAGGAATACTTGCCCTTGCTCGCGAGGCGCCTGGCCTGCTCCGACGGCTCGATGGTGGCCGGCTGCCACGGCCCACCGTCGACCGAGACCTCGACGGCCTTGATCGGCACCTGTCCCCCCCATGCCGGGCCGCTGAACTTGTAGACCAGATCGCCGTCGCGCTTGTGCCGGGTGACACGCGCCACGATCGACTTCAGGCGGTTCTTCGAGATCGATGTGTCGAGCCACATCGGCCCGTCGGGCGTCGCCACCGAGCGCAGGCTCAGGTAGTTGCGCACCTGGTGCTGCCCTTCGTAGCGACGATCGAGCACCTCGATGCGGCCGAGCCACTTCACCTGCGTCATGCCGTACCAGCCGGGCACGAGCAGACGCACGGGGAAGCCTTGTTCACGCGGAATCGGCTGGCCGTTCAGCGCGAAGGCCAGCATCGTGTCTGGATGCAGCGCGTCGAGCAGGTGGATGGCGCGGCCGTGCGGCGCCTGGTATTCGCGGTTGCCGGCCTGGAACTTCTTCTCTTTCTCGAGGTCGAGGCCGAGGAAGAGCACCTCGCGAGCCTCGGGCGTGATGCCGGCCTCCTCGAGAATGGACTTCAGCCCCACGCCGGTCCACACGCCGTTCGAGAGCAGGCCCGACATGCGCTGCGGCCGCGTGGAGTTGCCCGAGCACTCGAGCGTGACGCCTTCGTCGCGCCGATCCGCGCGCGCCTTTAGCTGGTCGAGCGTGAACTCGAGCGGCGTCTTCACGAAGCCGCTGACGCGCAGCTTGTAGGTGGCGGCATCCACCTCGGGCGCGCGCGTCTGCGAGAAGGCGTAGTGCTGGTCGTTCGGCGTCGCCCAGCTGGTGAGCTGGCGCAGGTCTACGCAGCGCACTCTCGGCGTGGTGGCCGAGGCCTCGATCTGGAAGGCATCGGTGTAGTCGGTGAGCGTGACCAGTTCCTCGCCGGCCTGCATGGCCCAGACGGATTCGGGGATGCCCAGCGCGGCCAGCCAGGCTACGCCCGCGGCGCTCTGCGCGATCATCTCTCGACGGGTAGGCGGCTGGCTCATGCGGGTCGATCCTCCGTGTCAGATCTTAGCGCAGGGAGGCCTTCGCTGAGCGTCGCCCACGCGCTTAGTCGACCCATAAATATGGTAAGCTGTAAATCTGCATGAAAACAACGTTAGAATTACCAGACGACCTCTTCGTGGCCGCCAAAAAGCGGGCCGCTGAGGAACGCACGACGTTGCGAGCAATCATCGAGCGCGGGCTGCGAAGCCAGCTCGGCCCGAAGCGTGCGCCCCTCAAGCGCGCCGTTCTCCGTTGGGTCACGGTCGATGGCGGGCTCCCGCCGGGGATGGACGTAGCGGACCGCGCTGCGATGCACGACTGGCTCAGGCGCGAGCGATGATCGCGATCGACACCAATCTGCTGGTCTACGCCCACCGCGCTGCTGCGCCAGAGCATCGCGTCGCAAGGCGCGCCATCGAACGGGCGTCTGCGCAGGGGCGATGGGGATTCGCCGTCGCGTGCGTGGCGGAGTTCTGGGCCATAGCCACGCATCCTTCGAGCGCCGGGCGCCCGTCGACGCCAACCGAGGCTGCGGCCTACCTGGAGGCGCTGGCTATCGGCGGCGCCGAGGTGTGGGAACCGGGAGCCGGCTTCGGAGCGCGACTCGCTCAGCTCGCGGTGGACCTCGACGTAGCTGGGCCGCGCGTATTCGACCTGCAGATCGCCCTCATCGCCTTCGAGCGCGGCGCCACGGAGCTATGGACAGCTGAGACCCGGTTCGTGAAGCTGCCGGGGCTGCGCTTGCACAACCCGCTGGCACGGCCGTAGGGAGAGGCCTTTCAACGCATTTGGGACGCACTGGAGGGGTCTCAAGATCATCCTGAGGAGAGAAACGAATGGCACAGGATAGTTCAACCCGCAAGACCACACCGGCGTCGCCTGTCGACCGAAGGTCGGGACGGGCGCTACAGCTTCGGCGTCACGCCCAGGTGATACATCACGAACGCATAGATGTCGGCGGTGCTCTCGATCTGCTTCTTCGTGTTGCTCGCCCCGTGTCCGCTCTTCGTGTCGATGCGGATGAGCACCGGCGCCGTGCCGCCCTGGCGTTCCTGTAACGTCGCAGCGTACTTGAACGAGTGTGCGGGCACCACGCGGTCGTCGTGGTCGGCGGTCGTGACCAGCGTGGGCGGATACTTCGTGCCGGCCTTCAGGTTGTGCAGCGGCGAATACGCGTAGAGCGCCTTGAATTCGTCCGCGTTGTCGCTGGAGCCGTAGTCGGCAATCCAGTTCCAGCCGATCGTGAAGGTGTGGAAGCGCAGCATGTCCATCACGCCCACCTGCGGAACGGCCACGGCGAACAGATCCGGCCGCTGGTTCATCACCGCGCCCACGAGCAGGCCGCCGTTCGAGCCGCCCGTCATGCCCAGCTTGGGCGTGGATGTGTACTTGCTCTCGATCAGCCACTCGGCCGCGGCGATGAAGTCGTCGAACACGTTCTGCTTCTGCAGCTTCGTGCCGGCCAGGTGCCAGGCCTCGCCGTATTCGGCGCCGCCGCGCAGGTTGACCGAGGCGTAGACGAAGCCCTGCTCGAGCAGCGCGATGCGCAAAGCGCTGAAGGCCGGCGCGGTCGTGATGTTGAAGCCGCCGTAGCCGTAAATCAGCGTCGGGTTCTGCCCGTTCAGCGGCAGGCCCTTCTTGTAGGTGAGGAAGACCGGCACCTTGGTGCCGTCTTTGCTCGTCACGAACACCTGATTCACCTCGTAGGCGTCCGACGCGAATCCCGGGATGTCCACGCTGCGCAAGACCGTGGACTGGCCCAACGCCACGTCGTAGCGGAAGATCGTGGGCGGGTAGTTGAACGACGTGTAGGTGTAGAACACGTGCAGGTCGTCGCTTCGGCCGCCCAGGCCGGTCACCGTCCCCGGCCCCGGCAGCGCGATCTCGCGCTCTTGCTTGCCCGTCAGGTCGAACACGTAGGCGCGCGAGGTCACGTCTTTCAGGTAGTTCGCGAAGATCTTGCCGCCGCCCGTGCCCACGCCGTCGAGGGGTTCTGGGCGCTCCGGTAACACGTCCTTCCAGTGGCGCTCCGCGGGCTGCTTCGGATCGAACAGGAACACCCGGCCATTCGGCGCCTTGTGGTCGGTCTGCACGAGGAACGTGTCGCCCACGTTGTCCACGACCGTGAACGTGTCGTCGCCGATCTCGGCGACGAGAGGCTTGAAGGATGTGTCCTTCGACGCGAGGTCGCGATAGAAGACCGCGTTGCCCTGTTTGCCCTTGCCGCGATCCGACACGGTGAGGATCGCGAAGCGCTCGTCTTCGGTCACCTCCAGCGTATGGAAGCGCTCGGGGTTCGCTGCGTCTCGGTAGACGAGTTCGTCGGCCGACTGGGGCGTGCCGATCCGGTGGTAGAACACCTGGTGATCGACGTTCTTCGCCGACAGGTCCTTGCCCTGGTCGCTGGCCGGATAGCGGCTGTAGAAGAAGCCCTTGCCGGCCCACGCCGCACCAGACACCTTCACCCATTCCACGACGTCCTCGAGCGGCTGCCTGGTGGCCACGTCGAGCACGCGGTACTCGAGCCAATCCGATCCACCCTGCGAGAGGCCGTAGATGGCGAGGGCGCCGTCTTTCGACACCGAGAACACGCCGAGCCTGGTGGTGCCGTCGGGCGACAGCGTATTGGGATCGAGCAGCACTTCGGGCGCGCCGTCGAGCCCCTGCTGACGGTAGAGCACGGCCTGGTTCTGCAGACCGTCGTTCTTCGAGAAGAAGTAGGTGGTGCCGCGGCGCACCGGCTCGCTGAACTTGGGATAGTTGAAGAGCTGCTCGAGCCGCGCCGTGAGCGCCGCCCGGAACGGAATCGTCTCGAGGTGCGCGAAGGTGACTGCGTTCTGCGCCTCCACCCACGCGGCCGTCTCAACGGAACGGTCGTCTTCGAGCCACCGATAGGGATCGGGCACCGACACGCCGTGGTAGGTGTCCACGTGGTCGACCTTCTTGGTCTGGGGATAGGTCATACGTGACGATTCCGGCTTCGAGCAGGCGGCCAAGAGGACGAACACGGCCACCATTCCTCCGCAGCATACGGGTCTGTACATGTCAGGCTCCACGTCGGCTCGATCCTACTTCGGAGTGGCTCCAGGGCCGGCGGCGCGCTATGCTGCCGCCCCATGCAGACCCCACGCGCAGACGGATGGTCACCATCGCGGCGGCGGCCTCTACGGTCTTTCTGAGCGGCGCTCTCACCGCCCAGGCGCCGGCGCCGCCGGCCAACGCGTGCGCTATGAACGCAGCTTCGCGACCACGAGCGCTCCCGACGGCACGCTGGTCGACGCCTACGCGGTCACTTGCGACGGCCTCGAGAAGCCCGTCTCGATCGTGCTGGACTGGTATTACTTCACCGAACACTTCGCGCCGCAGGGCTTTCTGTGCGGCCACGATCCACAGTTGAACAGTGCCGCCCGATCCCTTCGTGGCCGACCAGCAACTGCACGCCCTTGCAGTCGAGGTCGCCACTGCGCCCGGCTTCCGCGCCGGCCCGGTGGATCTGGGCCGCGAGCCCGTCGAGGGACTCGTGGTCGACCGATTTCGCGTGCAGTCACGACGCGCGCGGGGCGGCGGCGCGGCGGCCAAGGTGGAAGCGCCAGGCACGATCGTCGTTGCCGATCCGCAGACGTGTGGCGGCGCGTCGACGTCGGCGGCGGCCATCGCGCTCGTCAGCCCCCAGGGCCAGTCGGTGCCGGCTGCGGCATTTCACACCGACCGCACGACGGTGCAGGCGCTGCTGCCGGGCGTGCCGATCCCGGAGGGCAGCGTGGCCGCGACCTTTGCCTGCGACGCGCTGCTGTCCGGTCTCGGCGGACGCATCCAGCAGGCGCGCGCACTCGGCGGACCGGCCCCCCTGGTGCGCGCGGCGCTGGCGGCCATCGCCCAGTGGGAGGCTCGGCCGGCGCGCGCCAACGGCGCCCCGGTGGCCACGGCGGTGGTGTTGCGCGTGTCGTTCGCGCCCGCCGTCACACCGCAGTCGCGCTCCACCCGGCTTATCGGTCGCCGCGGTAGCCAGGACCACGCAACGCGCGGCCCGGGCGCTCGGTGGTGATGGCGCCCTTGGCCACCACCGCCTTGCCGTTCACGAACACGAAATGCATCCCCGCCGAATACTTGTTCGGCTGCTCGAAGGTGGCCACGTCCTTCACCGTGGCCGGGTCGAACACCACCAGGTCGGCCATCATGCCCGGCCGCACGAGGCCGCGATCGGCGATGCCGACGCGAATGGCCGCCTGCGACGTCATCTTGCGCACGGCCTCTTCGAGCGTGAGCACGCCGTCTTCGCGCACGTACTTGGCGAGCACGCGGGTGAACGTGCCCCAGGCGCGCGGGTGCGACTTGGATTCCGAGAGCGGGCCGTCTTCGGCGCGGGCGCCCGAGTCGGTGTCGAACGACACCCACGGCGTGCGCATGGCCTCGACCACGTCGCTCTCGCGCATGATCGAGATGATTACCGACGACTCGGCCTTGTCGGCCATCACCAGGTCGATGGCCGCGTCGCGGGGATCCTTGCCCATGGCCGTGCCAATCTCGGCGAAGTTCAAGCCCTCGTACTTGCGCAACGACGGATCGAGCACCGAGCTCAACATCACGCCGGCGGCGCCGCCCGATCCGTACCACTGATTCTCGAATGGCGCGTTGGGGTCGTCCATCTCGCGCTTCACGCGCGCACGGGTGGCCGGGTCCTGCAGGCGCTTCAGCAGGGCGTCGGTGCCGCCCTCGCGCACCCACACCGGCAGGCACGCGTCGAGGCCGTTCGAGGCGCGGTCGTAGGGATAGATGTTGGCCGACACGCGCAGGCCCTTGGCCCGCGCCGCCTCGATCTTGCGGACGGCTTCGGCCATCTTGCCCCAGTTGGCCTTGTAGGCGGTCTTCAGATGCCAGATCTCGGCGGGGATGTTGGCGCGTTCGGCAATCGCGATCACCTCGTCGATCGACTCGAACACCTTGTTGCCTTCCGAGCGCTGGTGCGTGATGTAGATGCCGCCGTGCTCGGCCGCGGTCTTGGCCAGCTCCACGAGTTCGTCGGTGGTGGAGAACCGGTTGGGGATGTACTGCAGCGACGAGCTGAGGCCGAGCGCGCCGTCGGCCATGGCCTGCGTCACGAGCGCCTTCATCTTCGCGATCTCGTCGGGCGTGGCCACGCGGTCGGCCTTGCCGATCACGTAGTCGCGCAGCCCGCCCGAGCCCACGAAAGTAGCGACGTTCACGGCGCTGGTCGCCGTGGTCAGTCGCGCGAAGTACTCGGCGAGCGTGTGCCAGTCCTGCGTGATCTTGAAGAACTCGTAGCTGGCCTTGCGGTCGGCCATCATCTGGTCGTTGACCGGCGCAATCGACACGCCCTCGCCGGTGACCTCGGTGGTGATGCCCTGCGTGATCTTGCTGGCGGCGCGGCTGTCGACGAGCACGTTGAATTCGGACTGCCCCAGGAGATCGATGAAGCCGGGCGCCACCACCTGACCGGCGGCGTCGATGCGCGTGGTCGCCTGGGCCCCCGACAGATTGCCGAGGGCGGTGATGCGGTCGCCGGTGATGCCGACATCCGCGCGGAACCAGGGCGCCCCCGTGCCATCCACGACGCGACCGTTGGCAATCACGACGTCGAATGTCTGAGCCGCGGGCGCTGTCGACACGGCGGGCGCTGTCGAGGCCGAGGGCGCGGGCGCTGCCGGGCCGCCGCCGCATCCCACCAACAGGATCGTCGCCGCCAGAACACCGAACAGTGCGCGCGTGGAGGTCGTGAACATGCGGCCGATTGTAGCGTCGTTCCGGCAGGCGCGCGACTCCGTGGCCCAGGTGGATCTGCGCGCGCCCGGCGTGCGCATTGCGGTGAACGGCCACTTCTTCCTGCCCTTCCCCGCCGACGACCGCGACGCCTGGGTGATCGGGCTCGGCGCCTAGGAGGGACGGGTCTACTCCGCCTTCGAGACCCCTGAACAGAGCTTCGCGATCGTTGCTGACGCGCCAGCCCTGGTGTTCGACCGCCGGCAGCGCGCGCGCATCGTGTCGCGGCGACCGGGCGGAGACGGCCGCCGCGTGCGCGAGCGCGGGGCCATCTGGAACGCCGTGGCCGGCTCGGCGCAGATCGTCACGAGCGGCCGCGTCACGGTACCAACCTGCCGCGACGACGCACACCCTGGTGGCCGTGGAGGGGCGCGGCGGTGGCGAGGGCCTGACGGTGAGCGAGATCGCCGCGCTGCTCAACACCTCGCAGGACACGCCAGCGGGACGCCGCGTGGCCAGCAGCCTGGCGGTGTTTGCGGCGCGCACGACGCCGTAGCGCGCGAGGCGGCCGCCCCTGTCAGGGTCGCTAGGGGCGCGACGCCGTCGCTGGGCCGACGTCCACGTAACCCACGCCGTCGCGCACGCTGATGCGCGTGCCGAACGGCGTCGAGAGCCGCGCCAGGTCGTCGAGAATCTTCGCCGCGAGCGGCGCGTCGGCCAGCAGCGGGCGTCCGCGCACCTGGCGCGCGGCGCCGAAGCCGAGGCCGATCGGGTGCAGGGCCAGTTCCACGAGCCGGTCGCCGTCGAAACGCGGCATCGCCACCACCGATTCCCAGATCAGCCGGTCAGCCGGGAAGCCCGATTTGTCGGAGTTGTAGCGGCGGTTGAGGTAGTCGTTGGGCTGCGCGCCGCTGTCCAGGGCCTGCTCTTCGTAGTTGTCGCTCGGATAGCGCAGCAGCGTCTCGTTCTGGAAGATGAAATCGCCCAGGCTGTAGAGGATCGCCTTGCCTTTGTAGACCTCGATGCCGCGCAGCACGTGCGGGCCGTGGCCCACGAACAGGTCGGCACCGGCGTCGACCATGGCGCGCGCGAAGGTGGGCAGGAACTGGGCCGGCTCGGTGATGCCGGCGCGGCCCGATTCGTGCGCGTGAATGGTCACGATCACGTGATCGGCCAGCGTGGCTGCGCTCTGCACCACGGCGGCGATCTCGGCGACGTCCTGCGGACGCGGCTCGGTGCGAATGCCCGGCGTAGCGCCCACCACGAAGCGACGGCCCACGAACGTGAGCACCTCGCCGTCGGCCGCCGGCCGCCCCGTGACCTCGCCCGCGGCCAGCTTCAACTGCTCGAAACGCTCCTTCGTCACCACGTAGGTGGTCGTAAAGCGCAGCGGGTTCAGCCCGGGACGTGCCGGCACGTCGCCGCGGCTGGCGCCGGCGCGCGAGTGGTCGGGAAAGGTCGACGACACCGCGATGAGCGCAACCCGGCCCTTGCTGGTTTCGAGGAACTTCGCCTCGCGCGCCTCGGCCAGGCTCTGCCCCACGCCCGCGGCCACGATGCCCGCCTCGGCCACGTACTTCTGTGTGAGCCGCATGGCCGGCACGCCGTAGTCGCCCGCGTGGTTGTTGGCAAGCGACCCCAGGTCGAAGCCGGCCCACGCGAGTTCGCGCGCCAGCGCCGGTTCGGCCCGCATGTAGGTGCCACCACTCTCGTTCATGGGATACGACTCGAAGTCGTGGAAGAGCATCTCGATGTTGGTGAAGGCCGCGTCGGCACCGCGCACGAGCGCGATGAGCCGCGTGAAGGCCGGCTCGCTGTAGACCGAGAGCTTGCGCGTGATGATCGAATCGCCGGTCAGCGCAAACGTCATGCCGGCGGGGGCCGGCTGAGCCAGCAGGCGGTCACGCCCGGCGCTGGCCCACGCGCCAAAGATCACCAGCCACAGACACGCCGCGAGGGTTCGGGCCGTCATCGTCTGCCTCCTGCCGCTAGCGCGGCTACTCCATGAACTTCCGCATCGTGTTGCCGAACGACTCGCGGCCGGTGGCCGGATCGTAGACGATCACCGGCATGAGTGTGCCCCGAATCGTCTGCGGGCTCGACCGCGCGTAGCCCATGAGCACCGTGGCCAGGGCGGTGCGCGAGGCCGACACGTCGGGGTCGTGCGGGAACGACGTGAAGAGATCGGTGAGGGTCACCGGCCACGGATCACTGCGCAGCAGGCCGTCCACGATGGTGCCCTTCACCACGTTGTGCGAGAAGTTGAAGAAGAACGAGAGCGGCGAGTAACGCTGCGAGGTGGGCCGGAACGCCTCGAACTCCTCACGCAACTGTGCGCGGTGTGCCAGCAGCAGTTCCCGCGCCCGTGACCGCTCGGCCTCGTGCGGAACGAGCGTGGCGAACGGCGCGCCCACAAACGCCCGGGCGTCGGGCGTGAGCCCGTTGAGCAGGGCCTCCACCACGACCTCGCGTCCGTGACCGAACTGGCCCGCCTCGCTCAGGCGCACGTATTCGTCGGCGGCCCCAGCCACCGCGAAACACAGCCACGGATAATCGGCCACGTTGTCGTTGCGCATCTTGATGGTGTCGCGCGCGTAGGTGGCTTCGAAGCCGAAGCGCAGATGGCTCCCCATGGCCGCGCAGTGCTGCAGCGCCGTGCGCGTCCGGCGTACCGGCCCCAGGGACTGCACGCGATCGAGCAGAATGGCGTAGCCGCGCTCATCGAGCTCGTAGTGGGCGGTGGCGATGAGTGCCGTGGCCTCGGCGTCGTCCGCGAAACGCTGCCCGCTCCCGGCCGGCCCCTGCAATTCCGCGAGCAGCACGTCGATGCGCCCAAGGTCGCTCTCAGCGTCGCCGCCGTCCCAGGCGCGCAGCGACAACAGCGCCAGCAGATAGAACAGGTAGTAGTCGAGCAGCACGGCGAGCGCCACGGGGTCGGCCGCGTCCTGGCCACGCTGGCGCACCACGAACTCGAGCACGTCCACGGCGATGGTGTCGTCGTTCATGCGGTCGGCCACGCCGTCCCAGTCGTTGAGGGCGTGCAGGCCCTCGGCGCGGCTCCGGGCGTCGTAATCGGCCACTACCGCACTCAGGTCGAGACGCTGGCTGCCCACGTGCCACACATGCGTGCGCATGCCGTCGCGCAGGCGCAGCAGCCCGTGCTCCAGGTTCCGCGCCGCGCCGGCGTGCGCGAGGATGTCGGGACGCACGGCCATCACCGCGTGGACGAGGTGGCACGCGTCGGCGAACGGCACGTCGTGCGCCTGAGGTGGACGGTGGGAGCGGGTGCTGCTGGACATGCTGGTGCGCGAGTGCCCGCATTATCGCGCCAGAGCGGTAGCTGGTGAAAGGGGCAGAACGCGGGAGGCGTGCTACGCTCGCAGAGCTTCCTTCAAGAAGAGGTGCTCATGCTGGTCCGTACTCTGCCACTGCTCGTGGCAGCCCTGTTGACGGTTCTTCCGATCGCCGCGCACGCGCAACTGCGCGCCACACTTCTGGCGGCGGGATTCAATCGCCCGAACGGCGTCGTGCTCGATCCGGTGGTGGCCGGGGCCGTCTACGTGGTCGACCAGGACGGCGTGGTGCGCACGTTCCTGAACGGGACGGAGCGGCCGACGCCCTTCCTCGACGTGAGCGCCGTCGTGTCGAATGGCGGCGAGCAAGGGTTGCTCGGCATGGCCTTCCCGCCGGATGCCGCCACCTCGCGGCGCGTGTTCGTGAACTTCACCAATGCCGCCGGCCATACCGTGGTCGCGCGCTTCACGCGAAGCGCCGCCGATCCCATGGTGATCGATCCGGCATCGCGCTTCAACCTGCGGTGGCCAAACGGCAATGGCCCCCGCCAGGACTTCATCATGCAGCCCTTCGCCAACCACAACGGCGGCCATCTTGCGTTCGGTCCAGACGGCTTCCTGTACATCGGCATGGGCGACGGCGGCAGTGCCAACGACCCCGGGAACCGCGCCCAGAACCCCACGACGCTGCTCGGCAAGATGCTGCGCATCGATGTCGCCGGCAGCCCGGCGAATGGCTACACGATTCCGGCGAGCAACCCGGTGCCGGCCGGCGATCCCGCGTTGACCGGCATCAACGCGCTGCCCGAGATCTGGTCGTTCGGCCTGCGCAATCCGTGGCGCTACAGCTTCGACGACTTCGGCGCCGGCCGCACCGACGCCCTGGTGATCGCCGACGTCGGCCAGAACGCGCGTGAAGAGATCAACTTCGAGCCGGTGGGACAATCCGGCCGAAACTACGGCTGGCGCGTGCGCGAAGGCACGCTCGAGAACTACCAGGAGGCTCCGGCCTACTTCCCGCTCACCATACCGACCTTCGAGTACCCGCACGCCGGCATGAACGGCGAAGCGATCACCGGCGGCTACATCTACCGCGGATCGGCGCTGGGCGCAGCCTACCTGGGCCGCTACTTCTACGCCGATTGCGTGCAGGGCCGGATTTTTTCGCTCGGCCTGAACATTGCCGGGTCCGGCGAAGCCACGGCCGGCACCAACACCGAGCACACCAGCGAGATGGGCGGACCGTTCCAGTGCATCGGCAGCTTCGCGCGCGACACGGCCGGCGAGCTCTATTTCATGGACTTCGGCTACTCCGCCTCGAACACCGGCCGGATCTTCCGCATCGACGCGGCCACCGCCGTGGCGCCCGGCGCGCCCAGGAATCTGACCGGCACAGTGCAGGGCAGCACGGTCTCGCTCAGCTGGAACGCGCCGAGCACGGGAGGCGCAGCCGACGGCTACATGGTGGAGGTCGGCTCGTCGCAGGGCTCGACCAATCTGGGCACCGTCTCGACCACCGCCACCACCGTGGCCGGCGCCGTGCCCACCGGCCAGTACTTCGTGCGGGTGCGCGCCGCCAACGGCGTGGGCACGAGCGCGCCGACGAGCGACGTGGTGCTGAACGTGGGCTGCTCGCCGCCGGCGGCACCCGCCACCTTCACCACCACCGTCACGGGATCGACCGTGGCGTTTGCCTGGAACGTGGCGGCCGGCACCACGTCAACCGTCATCGACGCGGGCTACGCCTCTGGCGCCACCGCGGTCTCCACGCCGTTCACCGCACCCGCGGCCAGCATCACCGTGCCGGGCCTTCCGGCCGGCACCTACTTCGTGCGCGCCCGCGCCGTGAACGCGTGCGGCACGAGTGGTCCGTCGGTGGAGCGCACGGTCGTCGTGCGGTAACACGACCTCGGCCTGCTGGGGCATACTGCGGCGATGATGAGGTTCGTCATCGCCGCAGCACGCCTCGCCGGGCTGCCGGGTCCGGCGTCGGCCCAGCCAGTCGCCGATCCCGATCCCGCCCGCTTCGAGAAGGACCTCGCGGCCTTCGAAGCCGAAGACACGGCCACGCCGCCTCGCCCAGGCGGCACGCTGTTTGTCGGCAGTTCGAGCATCCGCTACTGGGACGTGGCGCGCGAGTTCCCGGCGCTGCGGCCGATCCGTCGCGGCTACGGCGGATCGCATGTCTCCGACACGATCCACTTCGCCGCCCGCCTGGTCCTGCCCTACCGGCCGGCCCTCATCGTGTTCTACGCCGGCGACGCCGACGTGGCCGCCGGCAAGTCGGCCGCGCAGATCGCCGCCGACACCCACACGCTCGTGGCGCTCATCCACGCCCGCCTGCCGAACACGCCGGTCGTGGTGATTGGCACCAAGCCGAGCCCGCTGCACTGGGCGCACATGGCGACCATTCGCGCGGCCAACGCGGCGGTGAAGGCCGACATGGCCGGCGACCAGCGCGCGGCCTACGTGGATGCCGAGGCAGCGCTGCTCGGCCAGGATGGCCGGCCGCGCGCGGAGTTCTACGCCGCGAACGGGCTGAACCTGAACGAGCACGGCTATGCGGCCTGGACGGCGGCGCTGCGACCCACCATCGAGCGGATGGCCCCGAAGGCGCGCTAGCTACAGCTTGCGGGCCGCTTCGAGACGGCCGCGCCGCGTGGAACCGGCGGGCGGCGCGTCGGCGGTCATGGTGCCGCAGAAGATCACGTGCTTCGGGCCACCCTTGCTGAGCCGCGCGCGGACCCGCTCGGTCTGCACCTGGAAGCCAGCCCAGCGCAGGCGCTGCTCGAACTTCATGTCTTGAAACGCCGACCACACCGCCACGGTGCCGCGACCACGCAACGCCGCGCGGATGGTGGCGAGTCCGCCGTCGTTGTAGAGCCAGTCGTTGCCTTCGGTGGTGAAGGCGTCGGGCCCGTTGTCGATGTCGAGCAGCACGGCATCGAAGCGGCCCTGCGAGGCGCGCAGCACGGCGTTCACGTCATCCACTTCCACGTGCACGCGCTGATCGCGCAGCGGGTGCTCGGTGAGCGGCCCGAGCGGCCCACGATTCCAATCGACCACGCCCGCGACCAACTCGGCCACGACCACCGTGGCGGTGCGCGGCAGCAGATCGAGGGTGGCCCGCAGCGTGAAGCCCATGCCCAGGCCGCCGACCAGCACGACCGGATGCGGCAGGTGACGCGCGTCGCCGCAGCCGAGCGCGGCCAGCGCTTCTTCCGACCCGTGCATGCGGCTCGACATCAGCGTCTTGCCGCTGGCGAGGATGACGTACTCACCCGACCGCAGCATCAACGCCATCTCGTCGCCGGCGGGGGTTTTGGTCTTCCCGAGGAGTTCCCAGGGGTTCATGAGCGAGAGGCGGTAGGCAGCACGATTCGCCTGTGAGCATATCGCACCACGGCCGGTGGCCCGCACCGGGGTCGACGACGATGACAACATGTCGATTGATTCCGACGCCGACCTCCGCGGCCTGCAGCGCACCGGTATCACCACTGCCGACCTCGACGCGCTCGCCGCGCGCACGTTGGCCCGTTGGACGATTCGTACGAAGAACCGCAGCCTGGCCGTGCACGAGGAACACACGATCGAGGGCACGCGCATCCGCGAGGTCGGGCCGAACGTGGCCATTCCGGCCGGCGCGCAGGTGATCGATCTGTCGCAGGCCACGGTGATGCCGGGGCTGGTCGAAGCGCACAACCACCTGGCGCTCACCTGCAAGCCGGTGCCCGAGAACAACGTCTACTACTACACCTACGTGCAGGAATCGACGGCGCTGCGGGCGATTCAGGCGGCCTCGAACGGCCTGCAGATGCTGAACGCCGGCTTCACCATCGTGCGCGACATGGGCAACAACGGCAACTACGCCGACACCGCCCTGCGCCAGGCGATCGACCAGGGCTGGATCCCCGGGCCCACGATCCTCAACTCCGGCATCATCATCGGCGGCATGGGCGGCCAGTTCTTCCCCACGCCCGAGATGGCCAAAGACCACAACATCGTCTATCCCGAATACCTCGACGCCGATACGCAGGACGAGATGGTCAAGGCGATCCGCCAGAACGTGCTCTTCGGCGCGAAGGTGATCAAGATGGGGCGCGGAACGCGATCGCCGCCGGCATCTGGTCGATTGCGCATTCCACTGGCCTCAACGACGAGATGCACAAGCTGATGGCCCAGAAGCGCATCTGGCGCGCCGGCACCGAGACGCCGCCGGGGCTCGCCGGCCATCCGGTGACGGCCGAGGCCTACAAGCGCACGGTCGACAGCCTGAAGAACGCCTACGACAACAAGGTGCCGCTCACCTTTTCCACCGATGCCGACTACTGGGTCGAGGGCAAGACGCGGGGCGAGTTGGCGCTGGAGTTCATCAAGACCTGGCAGGGTGCCGGCATCCCCAACGCCGACACGCTGCGCGCCATGACCATCAACGGCTACCAGGTGAGTGAAACCGAGACCACGCGCGGGCCGCTCGAGGCCGGCTACTTCGCCGATCTGATTGCCGTGCCTGGCAACCCGCTCGAGGATCTCGAGACGCTGAAGCGCGTGCACTTCGTGATGAAGAACGGCATGGTCTTCAAGAAGGACGGCGTGATGACGCCCGCCGCGTTCTTCAACGCGGGTCCGGTCAACGGCTGGCGTCTCCGCTGAATCGAGCGGGAGGCATGCGGCAGCTCGGGGTGCTGGCTACACGGCTTTCCCGGCATCGTCGCGACGCTGCCAGTACAATCTGCCGCGCAGGGAGGCACTCGGTCGTGCACAGCAGACTTACGTTGCTCGCAGCCATGCTGATCGTCGCCGTCACGGTCGGCGTGCGCACACAGGTGGCGCCACCAGGAGACTGGCCGGTCTACGGCGGCGATGCCGGCGGCCGCAAGTACTCGACGCTCACCGCGATCACGACGGCCAACGTGGCTACGTTGCAGAAGGCGTGGGAGTGGAAGACCGGCG
>Ga0105046_10001632_pt1 | contig 34683 bp, 31 predicted proteins | sample MAT03_FD_78385 | JGI IMG/M metagenome (GOLD analysis project Ga0105046, IMG submission 78385) | Freshwater microbial communities from Lake Fryxell liftoff mats and glacier meltwater in Antarctica - MAT-03 (megahit assembly) | ecosystem: Environmental > Aquatic > Freshwater > Ice > Liftoff... | reverse complement strand
GCCTCCGCCATAGCTCAACTAGCTTCCGCAGAGATTCAAATGGTTTCTGCCCGTAATCAATTTACTTCCAACCCGGCTCAACGTGACTCTGCTCGTCAACAATCTGCCTCCGCCACAGCTCAACTAGCTTCCGCAGAGATTCAAATGGTTTCTGCCCTTAATCAATTTACTTCCAACCCGGCTCAACGTGACTCTGCTCGTCAACAATCTGCCTCCGCCATAGCTCAACTAGCTTCCGCAGAGATTCAAATGGTTTCTGCCCGTAATCAATTTACTTCCAACCCGGCTCAACGTGACTCTGCTCGTCAACAATCTGCCTCCGCCACGGCTCAAATGGCCTCCGCTAATGCTCGAATTGCTTTCACCAATACTCGAATTGATTCTATCCGAGCTTGTATTTCTTCTCGCTAAAGCCGTTTTGGTTCTAACAATGCCGATGTGCCTAAACAAGTTTAAGTGGGACATTTAAATCCCTCATGCGCGGAACATACAACAAAACCCTTAAAGAATCTCAGCCGCCATGGCTGCCAACTCAGAGCGTTCGGTTTGCCGCAACATGATGTGCGCGAAAATTTTCTGACCTGAAAATTGCCCTACTGCATAGGTTAATCCATTGGAATCTTTATCGAGATACGGATTGTCAATTTGTGTGGGGTCTCCTGTGAGCACAACCTTAGTACCTTCTCCGGCGCGTGAAATGATGGTTTTGATTTCGTGAGGCGTGAGATTTTGCGCTTCATCGATGATGATGTACATGCGCGGAAGAGAACGGCCCCGGATGTAGGTAACCGCTTCCATCTCGAGCTTATTACTCTCTTTCACCCAACGGAGCGTTTCGCTGCTGTCATTTCCATTCGAATCACACAGAAATTCTAAGTTATCATAAATCGGCTGCATCCAACTGAACAATTTTTCATCTTTGGTGCCGGGAAGGTAACCGATATCCCGTCCCAGGGGTACAATAGGACGGCTAACGAGGATGCGATTGTAGACACTTTCGTCAAAAACTTTACGTAGACCACAGGCCAGAGCAAGCAAGGTTTTTCCAGTTCCCGCCTGTCCTATGAGGGTGACAAGTTTGATATCATCACGTAGGAGAGCATCTAAAGCACATTTTTGCTCGACATTGCGTGGTTTAAGTCCCCACACATTGGGTGCTTTGAGAAGGGGTTCTACTTGTCCGCGTGAAGAGTCTTGTTTACCGACTGCCGATGAATTTTCGGGGGAGGTCATGACAAAATATTCATTTGGCTTCGGATCAAACTCGGGGATCGCTAAAAACCCATCTTTGTAGAATTGATCAATTTGCCCTTTACTGAGTTCCACGTGACGAATACCACGGTAGATGCTGTCGTAAGCGAATTTGAGGTTTTCGTAATCTTGCGCTTCGATTCCCATCGCTTCGGCTTTAATCCGGGCTGCAAAATCTTTGGAAACGAAAACGATATCTTCCCCTTTTTGCTTCAGCAAGAAAGCGGAAACGATAATTTTATTATCGGCGATGGAAAGGGAGAAGTCATAAGGGGAATCTTCTCCTTTGAGATCCAATTGAACCGAGACAATCGTCCCGTTTTCAATTTGCACGCCATGATGGAAATCTCCTTCGCCCATGAGATGAAGAGAATCCAAGAGGCGGAACACGGCGCGCGAATTTTTCCCCAGCTCATTGGGTAAGCGCTTCATTTTGTCGAGCTCTTCCAAAACGGACACCGGAATGATCACCCGGTGTTTGGGAAACTTGAGAACGGCTTCGGGATCGTGAATTAAGACGTTGGTATCCAAGACGAAAGTCTTTGCTGCCACGCGGTACCTCTGTTGTCAAAAAACGTATCCTAACTGTGGCCGATTTATCTGACAATACAGGGGAAATTTAGCAAACTCGAATTGTGATTGCTAAAAACATTATAAAAGCGTAGACTATCGGAAACAGGAGGTAAACCCATGGAAATCAACCCCTTTTTCATCCACTTTCCCCCCTTCATCTCAACCAGTTGGTACAATGTCGCAGCTCTCCATATGCGAGGTGGCGCCCTTGTTTTCACCCTCATCGAAGGGGAAGCTATCGTAGTTCCAGGTCTTCCTCCTCATACACTAGATCTCATCTTCAAATCCCATGCAACATTTTTGAAGAAAGAGAGCAAAGAATCTGAATTTAAACGGATTGAAAGCCGGGAATTTCCAGGCGAAGCAGGGGTTCGTTTTGGAGTGAGTGCCTTTGATCCTTTTGGAATGGCTCTTCAACACACTCCGGCACAAGCTAATAGTCCTAACTTACCGCTTGAGATGTTGGAAAAAATCACACAGATTACCAAGATTTTATCCCCCGAAGAGAATGATTCTCTTCCTCAACCAGAAGCCCAATGTAACTGCCCATTTTGCCAAATTGCCCATGCGCTGCACGGCTCGCACCCTTTGCAAACGCAAAAATTGGAAGTGGATGAGCCTGTTAAAGATGAAGAGCTGACTTTCAAAGAGTGGGAGGTCGCTCAAGCCGGTCCCAATCTTTACTTAGTCACACATCCTCTAAATGCCAATGAAAAATACAATGTTTACTTAGGCGATAAGGTGGGGTGCACATGTGGTTCAGAACAATGTGACCATATTGCGGCCGTCTTGAAATCTTATGCCTAAACGGCGTATGATCCCTGTTTTGATGAGGTGAATATATGCGCGCTCTTTTTCTCTCCGTTCTCGTAATCTCCACAGGGCTTTTTGCGGCTGACGCCCCTTCCTTCACAGGTAAAGTGACGAAGAATAAAGTCCGTATGCGACTCACTCCCTCTTTAGAGAGTGGTGTGGTCAAAGAACTGAGCCGCGATGAGCTCGTGGTCGTCGCAGGTGAGAGTGACGACTTTTATGCTGTTTTACCTCCCGCGAACCTCAAGGCCTATATTTTCCGTACCTATGTGCTGGATGGCGTTGTCGAAGGATCACGCGTCAATGTGCGGCTTGAACCTGCCACGGATGGTTTAGTGATCGGACAGCTCAATTCCGGAGAAAAAATCGAAGGGACTATCAGCCCAGCCAATAACAAATGGTTGGAAGTGTCCCCTCCCCAAAATGTCCGTTTCTATATTGCGAAAGAGTACATCGAAAAAGTAGGTGATGCCCAGTATCTGGCGCGTTTTACCGAAAGAAAAGATGCGGTGAACCAGCTGCTTGAAAAGGGGCAAAAAATTCAGCAAGAAGAGCTTGCCAAAGAGTTTTTCCCGTCGGTTCAGATTCAAGGGGCGCTTGAGAGCTACAACGCTATCATTTCCAATTATGCTGATTTTACCGAGCAAACACATCAAGCAAAAGAGCAATTGGCAAAACTGCAAGAAGCCTATTTACAAAAGAAAGTCGTTTATCTAGAAACGCAAAAACTTGACGTCGCCATCGCGGCGCAAGATCCTTTTAAAAACGCCCCTCCACTAACAGCTAATGTAAAGTTAACTCAATGGGAACCTGTGGAACAACAGTTTTTCCACGCCTGGCAAGAGCAAAACGGCGGGGGAACGGAAGACGAGTATCGTCAAGCTGAACGGGGTCAAGCCATGGTCCTTAAAGGGATCATTGAACCTTTTTCCAAAGCCGTACGGAATAAGCCGGGCGATTACTTATTGCTGCATCCGCAAACAAAAACCCCCGTGGCTTATCTCTATAGCACACGGATCGACCTCCAACCGTATGTCGGTCAAGAGGTCGCGCTGAAAGCTGTTTCTCGGCCCAATCACGCCTATGCCTACCCCGCTTACTTCGTGATTGAATTCGAAAATTAGTCGAGAGGATGGTCTTCAAGGGAGATTTCGGCTCCCCCTGTCCATGCAGCCGCTAAGTTGTAGAAAAAGGTCACAATGACGGTGTGTACAAAAGAAAACAGAGCGGCTCCAATGGGTGCCCCTAGGAGCACAGCCAGCGCTTCCCCAGCTCGGTGCGCTTGTGAATAAGCCAAGAGAGCCATGGGAATCCCGATCAAAATCCCGATAATAAGCCCTAATGTGGTAAATGTAATTGCTGTTTGGTAGATAGAAATCCGTGTAATCCGCTTTTTCACCCTTCACTCCTTTTAAAATTCAACCTATAGCAAAATCTCCAAATAATGTCTTTTCCGTCTTAAGATCTTAAAAAAGAATGAGCTGCTAAAAAAATCGCGTTAAAAAAATAACACTTACGAGGGCCACAACCGAAGGAATCCAAAGAGGCATTTCTTGAAGACGCAGCCAGAGGGTTTTTTCAACGGTAGCGGACGCAAGTAGAGGTTGGGACGCATAGACCTCCCCTTCCTCATCCACAAGTTGGATGTCCCCTATCACACTGCCTGCTTGAATGGGTAATGGGGGTGGGTTCCAGAGAATGGAGGTGTGTAAATCAGGAAGTTCCGAAGGATAGAAGGTGAGTTCAACATCTTCCGCGAGTTGTGTGGAAATCGATTGTACCGCACCGGGTATGTCTAATGTGGCGTGCTGTTTTCCGGCTTTCAAGAATTTTTGTTTCACAGGTTGCTCTTTAAATACCCGATCCAAAAGTCGGGTGGTTTCAGCAAAAAGCGCTTTCCGTTTTTCCAACCCCAGAAGGACAATAACGACCGTCCGCCCTCCTTTTTGCGCGGCGCTCACAATCGTGTAGCCGGCCGCGGCCGTATAACCGGTTTTAATCCCGAGCACCCGAGGATCATAGGCCTTTTTTCCCTTCACAATGAGTAGATTGTTACAGATAAGCGGCGTAGATTCTTGTTTGTTAGTTTTAGGACGTGTAAATTGCGCCGTCGAAACCACCTCTCGAAAAAAGGAGTATTTCAATCCCTCACGCCCCATCAAAGCTAAATCGTAGGCGGTCGTGACATGATCGGGATGATGAAGTCCGTGCGGATTATTATAAGAGGTGTGTTTACACCCAATCCCTTTTAAATACTGATTCATCCCTACACAGAAGGTGGGAATCGTTCCGCCGGCATAGCATGCTAGAACATTCGCCGCATCATTGCCTGAAACAATCATCAAGCCACGGATGAGATCGCGTACAGTGAGAATTTCTCCATTTTTAATGCCGTAATGAGTCCCCCCTTTTTCGAGCCAATACGCAGGCTTTTTATAGTTCGCCTTCTTCTTCTCTTCAGAGGTGATCCAACCTAAACTGTCCGCATCTGCTGCCACTTCGCGGTTTAAATCTATCCCCTTAGCTTTAAGCAAATAAAGAAAGGTTCCGATTTTGGTGGTACTCGCAGGATAGGAGAGTGTATGTGGATTTTTTGCATACAAAACAGCGCCTGTATCGGCATTCATAATCACGGCGGCCTTCGCCTCCGTTTCGAGTGCTAAGGGCTTCGCCATCAAGGGGGTTAAGAAGGTTAAGAAAAGAAGAAAACGCATGGCGGATTCAATGTACCCGGTTGGCATCCAATATGCAACCCCCTTTCGGAGGTACCAATTATGCGTAACATGACTCATCTAGAAGATTACTTTAAGAAGTTTACTGTCGGTTTAGCCGGTCATCTCCCAGAAGGGGTCTCCATCGTCGATATTCATTTTTTGGAAAAGTATAATCTGGTCAAAACAGATCTAGATAAAGGAGATCCGGCTCTCACACGTTACTTCCATGTCATGGAAGCGCCTGAAAAAATCACCTTAGTCAATGACCAATTCATTGTATGGATTGTCCCCGAAAATACGGGCCAAGAGAATCTCACCATCGTGCTCGTCGCTCTCAATCAAGACGACAATCCCCGTCTTGAAACGGCTTTTATCACCTCAGGTGTTTATAACACCTCTAAACTCGTTCTACGTGTTCTCGAAAAAGTTCTCTTTGAAATCCAAGAAAACGAAGATGTCCTCCGCAAACTTTATTAGGGATTGAGATCTTTTTCAGTCGTGCATGCAAAATTACCAAGCGTTGGAAATGTAATCGATGATTTTGCGGGCGAGTTTCTGATTAAGGGGCGTGCGTACAGCATCTTCAGCGGCGTCAATATCGCTCACTTGTCCGAGAGAAAAAACATTAATTTCATTGCGACTGGTGTAGAAGTCGTGGTCAAAATCTGAGCTGGCACCTATCATCACAGGCCCTAAAATAGTTTTCGAACATGCCGCATCGATCACTTCAACACGCGCAAAAACGATAAGGCGTGTTTCGGTGGGAATAATTTCGTGTTTGAGGCGTCCATCTTTTTTTCGGTTGTAGCGGTAACCGATGCTTTCCCCATCTACTTCTTCAATCTCCACATTTAAGATTAAATCTGCCCCTTCGACTTCATAAGTAAAAGGTGTGGAATTAGAGAGGTTTTTAATCAAAGCCGCGGTGAGGGTCCCATTAATATCGCCTTTCACAAAAGGAACTGTCACAGTCGAATAAGTTTCTGCAAGTTCACCCGAGCCATACTGAAAACCACAGCTTGTCAACACGAGAAGAAGGCAAAGAAACGACTTACGCATCGCGTGCGGATGGTGGTTCTATCTGATACAACATGTCGCAATCGAGAATTCTCAACCGTTCGCGGGCCCATTCGGCACTACAGGTTTCAGGGAATTGTTTGATCGTCGAAACGTAGTAAAAAATCGAAGCACCTGGCTCACATTTCCGCTCATATAGTCTGCCTGTTTCATACAGACCATTGGCGTATTCTTCCTTGATACACAGAACGAGTAATTCAGCTTGAGGGCAAAATTCTGAACGAGGAAAGGCTTGCTTAAGTTTCAAGGTGTTGATTTCAGCGTAAGCGATGATATCGGGATTTTGATATTCACACCGACACTGATCCAGATAAATCTGATTGATCGCAAGGTAGCATTCAGGTGTCAATTCATGTTTGGGAAAACGACGTATAAAAAGTTGATACGTATCAATGGCACTGCGAAAATCGGCATCACACCATAACAACCATGCTTTTGAGCAAAGCGCATTGGCCGCATAGTCACTACAGGGCATGGCCGAAATAATGTCGTTGTAAATTTCGTAAGCCGTGCTACGACTAGGCATCCATTTGGGAAGCTGTTTCAGCCCAAAGGGGCGCCTTAAAGCTCCACAACGAAATGCATCGGCAATTTCGAGTTTATACCAAATCGCCTCTTCAAAACGGGCAGGGTGGCTTTGCGATTCTAGATAAGTCGTAAAAGCCTGATTGGCTTCGTACAACTCTTCCATCTGGTAATAGGATACCCCTAGATTGAAAGCGCTATCGGAGTAATGCGGAGAGGTAGGGAAATTATACGTGACGATATAGAAATTTTTGGCGGCGATGTTCCAATCTTTGCACTCTAACGCATCGAGGCCGGTCTTGTAATGTTCTTCGGCTGTCATGGTCGGCAAGACGTCTGTGCTCACCAACCAACCATCGCGATAAGTCAGCCCCCCTTCTATGTGCATCCACAAAAAAAGAGATAAAAGAAGGTACTGAATACTTTTCATAACCTTAAAGCTTATCGGTTTGAGAAGTTGGTGTCAAGTGATGACGTCCACGACAATCGGATGTTGACGCAACTGCTTAAGAAAGGCCTCTTTGGGATCGACACCCATCCGCGTATCAATATGTAAAGTGGCGTATTTATGCTGCCCTGTTTCAAAAACACATTCGATAGGTAAGGATCCTCGATGCGCATCCAGGAGTGCTTTGAGTTCCAGTACATGCGTGAGACGCGCCTTATCGGCATTTAAACGGATCACAACCTTGGAAGGTTTTGGGGAAGAATTATCCTCTTTGGTCTTCATTGGTTCTCTCTTTTTCGCAAGCGCAAAACGGGCCGCTTGCGCTTTCGCTTTATCAAATGCTTGGTCACACGCTTCGATCATTCGTTCATTAGCTTGTGTTAGATTATCCAGCCAACGACAGGAAATTTTTGGTTTCTCTTCTTTTTTATCCACTTGCAGCACAGCATAAAGGAGCTGATTTTCTCGTAAAAGCGGGTGCTTCTCTTCAAATAACTCCGACCAAATGGGGAGCTCAAAACTATCATAGCCATCACTGATCGTTAAGATGGCAAACTTCTTTTGTGTTTTGGCAGAGATTTTGACTTGTACCGTTTCGACAATAAACGCACTACGGAAGACATGATCATGCGGAAATTCATACACTTCACCCAATGGTACACAGGAAAGGCGTTTTAGAATGTCGCGGTTGGTTTCCAGAGGATGGCCGGTCAAAAAGAATCCAAGCAACTGTTTTTCTTTAAGTAAAAGATCGGTTCGTGAAGTAGGCTGAAAGACTTTAGGAGCGGCTGCAAAGCGTTTTTCATCTGGATCGCCAATAGAAGCAAACAAAGAGATAACTCCGGCAGCTGATTCTTTTTGATGCGCTGACACCGCTTCATACATAGGATCGAGTGAGAGACGGAGCGCATCGCGTGACCAACCCGTAAAATCAAAACAGCCGGCTTCGATAAGACCCTCAACCGCCTTTTTTCCCACTTTTTTAGTGTCATTTCGTTTCAAAAATTGGTAGAGGTCTGTGTATTTTCCTCTTTTTTGGCGTTCGGCTAGAATCGCTTCTACAACTGCTTCACCGATCCCTTTAATCCCTGCGAGTGCAAAGCGGATTCCGTTTGGAGTCGCCGTAAAAGGAGCGCGTGACTCATTCACATCGGGAGGCAAAATCGCGATATTCATCGTCTGTGATTCGCGAATTAGTTTAGACACTTTCGTAATGTCATGACTGTCGCACGTCATGAGAGCGGCCATCCACTCTTTAGGATAATTGGCTTTTAGATATCCCGTTACATAAGAGAGGTATCCATAGGCCGCCGCATGGGATTTGTTAAACCCGTACGAGGCAAACTTTTCCATTTTATCAAAGATTTGGATCGCATTGGTTTCAGTGATCCCATTTTCTCCACACCCTTTGATAAATTTCTGTCTCTCCTTGGCCATCTGGGCGGCATCTTTTTTCCCCATGGCACGTCGTAAAACGTCCCCTTCTCCTAAACTATAGTTAGCCAATTTTTGAGCGATTTGCATCACCTGCTCTTGATACACCATGATGCCGTAGGTCTCAGCCAAAATTCCTTCCATCCATGGGTGATCATACTCAATCGGTTCACGCTTGTGTTTACGTGCGATAAATGAAGGAATCATGTCCATCGGGCCTGGACGATAAAGCGCGCCCACCGCAATGATCTCCTCAAAACGGTCTAAATGGAGATTGCGAGACAGGTCTTGCATCCCACTCGATTCCAGCTGGAATACGCCTGAAGTTTTTCCTTGATTGAGCAAGGCAAAGGTGGGTACATCATCGAGCGGAAGATCGATCCAATCGATCGTCTTTCCTGTAGAAGCGGTGATCGCTTCACATGTCTGTTGAATCGCCGTCAACGTCTTCAAACCCAAAAAGTCGACTTTTAGCATACCGACTGCTTCTACAGGCTTCATCGAATATTGGGTGACCGGCATGGCCGCATCTTTAGAAGTACAGATCGGAATGTGGTGGGTTAGGGGCTCTCCACTGATAATAATGCCCGCTGCATGAATCCCCGTATTGCGAATGCATCCTTCCAAAATCTGTGCCATTTCAAGCACACGCCCTGTTTCATCATCGGTTTCTGAAAGACGTTTCAGGTCAGGGTCTTTAGCCAGCGCTTCTTCCAGCGTGATATTTAATTCATCTGGAACTAACTTAGCGATTTCATTCACTTTGGAGAGAGGGACGCTCAAAACACGTCCCACATCTTTGATCGCCATTTTAGCTTTCATCGTGCCAAATGTGATGATCTGGGCGACGTTGTCCTTTCCATATTTCTTCAGCGTGTATTGAATCACATCATCCCGTCGATCCATGCAGATGTCGACGTCAATATCGGGATAAGAAATACGTTCAGGATTGATAAACCGCTCAAAGAACAAATGAAAACGGAGCGGCTCAATGTCGGTCACTCCAATCAGATAAAGCACGATAGAACCCGCTCCAGAGCCTCTTCCAGGCCCCATAGGAATTCCACTTCGCTTCGCCCAGTTGATAAAATCCCACACAATCAATAAATAGTCAGCCATCCCTTTCGGAATAATCACATCGAGTTCAAGTTGCAGACGAGACAGCACCACTTCCATCGGATCACGACCAGGAAAAAGTTCGGCGACTTTAGCCAAACGTTCAGGTGTGTAACGGAGAGGAATGCCTTCGCGACAAAGCGTCCATAAATAGTCTTCGACAGCCTTGACCTGCTCTTCCTTGGTGTAAGTCGTATTTTCAATGGAGGGTGGGATGTAAATAGGATAGTGCTTGGTTTTAAAATCGAGCTCTAAGCTGCACTTGTCCGCAATTTCAAGCGTGTTTCTCACAACTTCGGGATGCGCAGAAAAAAGAGCTTCCATTTGAGCGGGACTTTTAAAATAACACTCATGCGAAGAATAGGTCCGTCGTTTGGGATTGGGAGTGCGAAATTTAGGCTGCCCTTGGGCATCACGTTCCCATGTTTCCGTCGGCTCACCCGATTGAATATTTAACAGAATCTCATGTGCGCGCCAATCGTCTCGCTTCATGTAATGGCTGTCATTGGTTGCCACAACTTTGATCCCGTACTCTTTTCCAAGCACTAAAATCCGTGTATTCAGTTTCTGCTGCTTGGCAATATAGTCTTCATACTGTTGAATAAGCCATGTTTCGTTCCGCAATCCATCGGCGACAATATCTTCTTCTCGCATCTGATGGGACTGCACTTCCAAGTAGAAGTCCTCCTTAAAGACTTTTAAATACCAGTGGATAAGTGTTGCTATTCCGGGCTCATTATTTTGTAAAATTTCATAAGAAAGTCGGCTGCTCATACAACCCGACAGGCAAATCAACCCTTCCGCATGCTTTTCGAGCAATCCAGGGTCAATACGAGGATGAAAATAAAAACCTTCTAAAAAACCGGCCGATGTCAGTTGACACAGGTTGTGATAACCCGTTTGATTTTTGGCGATAAGACCTAAGTGGAAAGCCGCACGCCCCCCCTCGCCTTTTTTCTTTTCTAACCGATTTTCGGGAGCGACATAGACTTCACACCCAATCAAGGGTTTGACTTTGGCTTCTTTACACGCCTTATAGAAATCGACAACTCCATACATGTTACCGTGATCGGTCAATGCGACAGCTGGCATCCCCATTGCAGCAGCGGCTTGTGCGATCTCTTCCACCGAAGCTGTCGCATCGAGAATGGAATATTGCGAATGGACGTGGAGAGGAATCCACTGACTCATGCAAACGACTCTTCCGCAGAGGTGGAAAGCGAGTTTTTAGAGGCATTCCATGTCGGAATGAGAAGCAAGATCGCAATCACGCAGCACACTCCCATGAACCAGCAATAACCCTCCCAGCCCCATCCCTGCGTGACGTAACCCAAAGGATATCCAGCCACAGCGGAACCCATGTACGCCATATAGCCGACAAAGCCGGTAGAAGAAGCCGTGGCTTTTTTATGCGAAAGTTCTGCCGCTGCCATGCCAATCAACATCTGTGGGCCAAAGATCCCAAATCCAATCATAAACATCAAAGCCGCATCGATAGTTGAATTACCTGCAGGCACCGTCCAAAAAAGAAGCAGCGAGAAAAGGGTCACCGTTGCAAAAATGACATTAACAGGTCCCCTACGGGCTCCATACAACATATCAGAGGCCCAACCGGCAAATAAGCTTCCGGCAAACCCCCCGACCTCAAATAACGAGACGATAAAATTGGCTCCCAGTAAACTGTATTGACGCTCTTCCCTTAAAAAGATGGCGGTCCAGTTATTGACTCCAATACGGACCACATACACAAAAAAGTAAGCAAACGCTAAGAGCCAGATGAATTTATTTTTGAAAACGTAGTCGATTAACACACGGCGCATCGGGAGTTGCTGTTCTTTGTTGAAGCGAGCTTCTGAGACTCCCCCAAAATCGTTCCTGTATTTTTCGATGGCAGGTAAACCCAACGATTGGGGCGTATCCCGTAGTCTTTCAAATAAAAAGAAAGACCCTACCAGACAAATCGCCCCGGGCAAAAAAAGGGCCCACTGCCAACTCATCGTTTGAAGTGTAAATCCGACCAGAATGGGAAGAAGGAAAGCACCGACATTATGAGAGACAGTCCAGATAGACCACCACCGTCCCCTTTCCGATTGGGAATACCAGTGGGTCAGGTAACGGGAGCAAGGAGGCCACCCAAACCCTTGGAACCACCCATTCAACCCCCAAAAAAGCATAAAAAGGAACATGCTCGATGATAAACCAAATAAAATATTGACAACGGCCGTCATAAACAACCCGATGGCCATGAAATAGCGGGGATTCATCCGGTCGCAGAGCAGGCCACTTCCAAATTTGCTTAACCCATAGGCGATCGACCAGATGGTCCCCAAAATCCCGAATTGCGACTTGTCCAATATGCCGAGATCCATCATGGCCGGAGCGGCAAAGATAAAGGTATTCCGCGTGAAATAGTAGAGGGCATAACCAAAGAAAGTGGAGTAGAGGATGCGCACCCTCCAATATTGATAGAGTTTTTTGACATCCTCTTCATTCTGAATGGGCTCAATAAACGGAGCCGGTCTTAAAAATTGAAAAATCGAACGCACAAAAAACCTCTATGTTTCCGACATTTATCCCCCATTTCCCCCTTTTTTCTCAACCAGTCTCTTCCCCGTACAGCGCTCTTCATAAAATTGAATTGACGCCCCGTCTCCCAATTTGCTACAAAAGATGAAGTCGGGAAGCGGGATGATAAAGTTAACTTTTTTACACGATCTTCCACAGGGAGAGCGCATCTTCTTGCAGGAGCGGATCACGCTGGGTGCAAATTCAGCGGATATAGTCCTTTCAGAAGGGGGTTTGAAGACCCCTCACGTCGAGCTTGTCGTCAAAAATAATGAATTTTGGCTTTACAATTTAGCGAATGATCCGTTTGTCCAATTGAATGGAACTCCTTTTGGTCGTCGCCGTTTGAAAGTAGGCGATATTTTTAAAGTGCGCTCGGCTCAATTCCGGGTGAATGAGATTCAATTACATGCGCCTGTCACCGCCACTCCCGTTTATTCCCCTCCACCGCCCCCTCCTCCTGAACCCCCTTTGACAGTCCCCACGCTCCCAGTCATGCAAGCGCCTATCATCCGCGAATCTTCAGATATTGAAGAGCTCGCCGCTGCTATTCCGAAACAAGCCCCTATCTCACCTCCCACTCCTCGTTCCCATTTATGGAAGTGGGTTGTCAGTGGTGTGATGTTGACCCTGCTCCTCATCGGAGCTGTCAGTACAGAATTTTATATGCGCACGGCAAGCACCAGTGAAGCCGAAGAAATGTTTGCAGCCGAAGGGCTTTCCGATATTGCGATGGCTCTCACATACGCGCAAATTCACCACATTGCTACACAAAAGCAAAATTGGTCCGATCCCGACTTCTTAAGCAACAGTTTGATGGCGCTTCTTTCCAACACGTCTCTTCCTTGCACGAACATCGATGCGCAAGGCAAATTCAGTAATTGCCCCTATATCTTACGCATTTACACAAGCAATGATCTGACCCGCTTTGTGTTGATTGCACAACCAGAAGCGAGCCTTTCGCAATGGTTGATCCCTAAACATGCTATCATCGCTGACAGCAATGCAATGGAGCTGCGAAAAACGAAAGATTTGAAATCGATTAACCGCCTTCTGGCTTCCTCTTGCAATATGGATAATACATTGACAGGAGAAATTGCCAACTTAGTGCAACACGGAGAACTCATCCCTCTCGCTGCCATCGCACGCGCTTCGGGTAATGAAGAATTCGCTCCTCCTCGTGCTTTGGCCTACTTACGTCCAGGGGCTGAAAATTTAATCTACAACGCTCCCCGCTATCACCTCTTTGGGGAAACCATGATTAAAAAGGCCATCGCCCTGGATGACATGCCTGAAAATGCCCACGAAATTTCCATGCTGCAGAGTGAAATGGGTATTTTGACCCGTTTTAAAAACATGGTGCTTTACTCGACAGAAGGGATGCAACCCGCTCTCGAAGCCTACCGAGGCTTGACACGCCTCGCTCCTCAAGGCCGTTTTCTTACCGCTTACTTGACCTATAGTAACTCAGGTAAAATCCGTGGCAGCCATCTCATCATCGATGCAGAAAATTCCACCAATCGCCCTCCCCTCATGGCAGAAAGAGCGATTGGGAGTCTCGACACGACCATCGCCCAGAACGAACGGCTACGTGATCCGAAAATTCAGCGGCAGCAAGCCCTTGCCCCTTACAAAGATAATCTCCAAAAACTTCTCGACGCCGAAAGCGAAATCCCCCAAGAGCACTTCATCGAAGCCCTCACTCTCTATCTCAATCTCTACATGAAAGAAGATGCTTACCAAACCTCCCAACTTGAAGCCCCCGTCCTCCATGCCGGTTTCCACTCCATCCCCTCTTCCACCTCCACCACCATCCATTAAATCCCCTCCCCAAATTCTATTTTCTTTTTGTTCTCTTTTAAGGATAGAACCCAAAGGTTCACTTGGGCAAACAAAAAATGGGATGAACGAACGAAGCGGACCCTCAACTCGCGCTAAAAGAGTCTGAAGCATCGTCAAAAAAGAGGCGGAGCCCACTGCTCTAATCGAGCGCTGACAGATGAGCGTCAGCGAATCTACTCATCGCCACTATAGCTTCAGGCCGCAAGGAAAAATGTTTCCAAGCAATGCTTTGCGTTTAAATAGACACGCACAAGGAGTGCGGAAACATGTATCGCCGCGGAGTGAAGCTCAACGGGGCAACAGGCACACGCCGCGGGACGTGTGCCCGACTGTCATATTTTAATTTTTCAGACAGCACAATGAAGTCTCTATACAGGGAGAGCTTTATAAGGTATAATGCGGGGCTATATGGAATATACTTTACCTCCGGGCGTGTTTGATATTTTACCTGTGGAAGAACGGGAACCGTGGCGTGCGTCTCCTTTGTGGGCGGCGGTGGAAAAAGAGGCGCGTGAATTAGCCCAGGACTACGGGTTGCGGGAAATACGAACGCCGATTTTTGAAAAAACAGAACTGTTCAAACGGAGCGTGGGAGAAGGAACCGATATTGTCACAAAAGAAATGTATACCTTTGTCGATCGCGGAGATCGCTCATTGACTTTGCGCCCTGAAGGAACTGCGTCTGTGGTGCGGGCTTTTGTGGAAAATCATCTTTCTCAACAAGGGAATCTCCACAAATTATTTTACCTAGGTCCTTATTTCCGTTATGAGCGTTCACAGGCGGGACGGTATCGTCAGTTTCACCAATTTGGAGTGGAAATTTTGGGATTGGCTTCCCCTTATCTAGACGCCGAAGTGATCGATTTGGCGTGCACGCTTTACCAGAGATTGGGACTTAAGAATTTGAAAGTGTGCATCAACTCGATTGGTGATGCAGAGTGTCGCAAACGTTACCGAGACGCTTTAGTGGCCTATTTGGAACAACACAAAGACAAGCTTTCCAAAGATAGTCAACAGCGGCTACAAACCAACCCGCTGCGCATTTTGGATTCCAAGGATAGCGCCGATCAAGAAATCATCCAACATGCTCCTTTAATTTTGAAATTTTTAAGTGAAAAATCTAAAAAAGATTTTGAGAAAGTACAGGAGTGCCTCTTTGCCGTTGGAATCGGATATACGGTCACACCTACACTGGTACGAGGACTTGATTACTACAACGATCTTGTCTTTGAAATCGTAGCAGGAGATTTAGGGGCGCAAAATTCGATTGGGGGGGGCGGACGTTATGATACCCTTGTTCAACAACTTGGGGGGCCCGCCACACCTGCCACCGGTTTTGCGACAGGCATTGAACGGATCATCCAAATAATGATTGCGCAAAAGGTGGCTTTACCTCTAGCGCCTGAAACTCTTCTTTATTTGATTCCACTTGGGGACAAAGCACAATCCGCTTGTTTTCAGTTGCAACATACATTGAGAGGATATGATCTGGCTGTTGAAATGGATTACTCAGGGAGAAAGATTGGAAAGATTTTGCAAGGGATCCAAAAAGGAGTGCGTTACGTCGCAGTGGTGGGCGATCAAGAACTCGAAAATGGGGAAATTGAGCTCAAAGAAATGGCTTCTGGAACCGTTACCAAAGTCAAACTCGATCACTTGAATCGTATTTTGCAAATTGAAAATCACGCCGATGATTTTATCAAACAAATGCCTTTGATGCAGGAGCCTTTTCAAGATCCTAGTGAAACAAATTTCTTTTATCAGCGATTGGTCCGACACATCGAAGAGACCCAAAAATCGGCGCGCGATCTAGCGAAAGGGCTTGATTCGATGAAATCTATTTTTGATACCTAAAAAGAGGCTTACCGATGTTTGATTTCCGCCGCACACATACTTGTGGAGTGCTTCGCAAAAGCGATATCGGGAAACAAGTCACGCTCTCTGGATGGGTTCATCGACGACGAGATCATGGGGGTTTGATTTTTATCGATTTACGCGATCGATTTGGTCTTACGCAATTGGTTTTCGATCCTGAAAAAAACCCCGAAACCCATGCACAAGCCGAAAAACTTCGTTCCGAATGGGTCATTTCAATTAAAGGAGAAGTGATTGCAAGACGCGATGGAATGGGAAATCCTAAAATGGCCACGGGTGAAGTCGAAATTTGGGTTAAAGAACTCGACATTCTTTCCAAAGCGAAGACGCCTCCCTTTTCCGTTTGCGATGAGACGATCGATGTGCATGAAGAACTGCGTCTCAAATATCGTTATCTCGATTTAAGACGAGGCGCACTGACACATAACCTTGTGGTGCGTCACAAAGCTATGATGACGATTCGTCGCTTTCTCGATCAGAATGGTTTTATCGAAATCACAACGCCCATTCTTGGAAAATCGACTCCCGAAGGAGCGCGGGATTATTTAGTCCCTTCGAGAGTCTATCCAGGAACCTTTTACGCCCTTCCTCAATCCCCTCAAATTTTCAAACAGCTGCTCATGGTAGGAGGAATGGATCGCTATTTCCAAATCGCCTCTTGCTTCCGTGATGAAGATCTCCGTGCTGACCGGCAACCTGAATTTTCCCAAGTGGATTTAGAAATGAGTTTTGGGACAACCGAAGAGCTCTATCCGATCATCGAAGGTTTGTTAACGGCCGTGTTTGAAGAATCGCTCAGTTTGAAAGTGCATCGTCCCTTCCGCCGCATGACTTATGAAGAAGCAATGGAAAAATATGGGACCGATAAACCCGATCTCCGTTTTGGAATGGAGCTCGTTACTTTAAACGAAATCGCTCGCTCATCGGGTTTTACTGTTTTTCATGAAGCCCTGGATCAAGGAGGGGTTGTTAAAGGTTTTGCGTTGAAAGGAGGCGCTGATCTATCACGCAAAGCCATTGATGATTACACAGCCTTTGTCGGACGTTTTGGAATCCGTGGTCTCGCCTGGATGAAACGGGGATCTGAGGGACTCGCTTCGAGTATCGTGAAATTTTTTGAACCCGGTTTGCAGCAACATCTGATCGAAAGGCTCGATGTGGAAGAAGGGGATCTGATTTTCATGATCGCCGATCAAAAGGATAAAGCGAACCAAGCGCTTGATCATTTGCGAAGAGAGATTGCGTATGATCGTGGTCTCATTAAACCAGGTCAATTCGAATTTCTATGGGTAACAGACTTTCCTCTTTTCAGTTGGAATCACGACGAAAAAAGATTGGAGAGCATGCATCATCCGTTCACCTCTCCCCATTTTGACGATCTGGGTTTACTTACCACCGATCCGCTGAAAGTCCGCTCTTCAGGATATGACATCGTACTCAATGGATACGAAATTGGAGGAGGCTCTCAACGGATCCACAATCCCGATTTACAAGAGCAGATTTTTCAAGCTCTAAACCTTAAACCGGAAGAGATTGAGGAAAAATTTGGCTTTTTTGTGGATGCTTTACGTTATGGCACCCCGCCCCATTTAGGATTGGCTTTAGGGCTGGACCGCATCGTCATGTTGCTCAACGGAACGGACAATATCCGAGATGTGATCGCATTTCCCAAAACACAAAAGGCGAGTGACTTGATGATGGAATGTCCAAACCGTGTGAACATGCCTCAGCTAAAAGACTTAGGCATCACTGCAGTGGAGGCAGAATTGTCATGGACGAAATCATCCTAAGCCGGCATATTGAAAACAATTTTGGAGGATACCCCGTATGAAATGGACTTCTTGGATAGTTGGAACCTGCCTGTTTTGCAGTCCGTTGGCTGCCGATGAAACAGCACCCCCCGATCTTATTAAACTTTCAGAAGCTTTTGGCAACATGGTGGGTCGCCAAATTAAAGCCTCTGGCATTGATTTCAACACTGACTCCTTCGTTAAAGGCGTACGCGACGGGATTGATGGGAAGCCCTCCCCCTTGAATGAAAAAGATTTTGAAAAACAATTGATTCAACTCAATGAGCAAGCGACTAAAAAAATCGCTACAGATAACCTGAAAAAAGCCGATGATTTCATGGCAAAAAATAAGAGCGAATCGGGTGTTAAGGAATTAGAACCTGGTAAACTCCAAATCCTCGTTTTAAGCGATGGAACAGGCGAAGCGATTCCTGAACATGGGACTCCCGAAATCAAGTACACGGGTAAATATATAGATGGCACACCTTTCAGCTCTTCTGAAGAAGCAGGTGGCACCATCGTGATTCCGGTTGATCAAACCATTCCGGGTTTTGGAAAAGGTCTTGTCGGAGCCAAAGAAGGGGAAAAACGGCGCATTTTTGTTCATCCTGACTTAGGGTATGGCACTTTTGGGCAACTCGCTCCGAATGCTCTCCTGATCTTTGATGTGGAAATAGTCAAAGCCTCGGCTCCTCTTCAAGATAATGAAGACGATCGGGATGATGACAGCGATGAGGATGACGATCACGACGAGAAGTCTTGAAAATTGTTCTCTTTGAACCCCAGATCCCACAAAATACGGGCAATATTGTCCGGACTTGTGCGGTGACGGGGTCCTCTCTTGTCCTCATCAACCCCGGCTACAGTCTGAGCGACCGATGGCTTAAACGCGCTGGCTTAGATTACTGGGAAGGGGTTGATCTCACCCTCTATGAGACTTTAGAAGAGTATCTCGCCCAAGAAACGGCTCCCCTCGCTTTCTTTTCCAGCAAAGCAACCACTCTTTACACAGATATCGTTTATCAACCTCATCACGTCCTTGTATTTGGCGCTGAAACACATGGTCTTCCTGATACCATCCCTCTCGACAAAAGGGTCCGCATTCCCATGCTGCCCGATCGTCGCTGTCTAAATTTAGCCACTTCAGTCGGCATTGGCCTTTATGAAGCCCTCCGCCAACAAAAAAAAGGGTTCTAGCGTGCAAAAATCTCTTATTTCATCTCTATTTTTTTCTTTCAAGTGCCTGGGGACTGCATGCAGCCCCCCTTGTAACGGCCGTTGCCGCTACAAACGGCCCTCTTGCGGGCGGAAACGTGATCACATTAACGGGCTCGGGTTTTACCGGAGCCACAGCATTCGATTTTGGATTTCGACCTGCCGTCTCTTTCATTATCGTGAATGACACGACGCTTAAAGCCACCGTTCCCACAGGCACTGTAGGGACTGTAAATGTGAGGGTGACGGCAGGTAGTGTCTCGGCAGCCACGCCTCAGAATTATTACACATACACGACAAGTGCTTGGCAAGGAATTGTGTCCGTAAGTACACACGATGAGGTGGCTCTTTTTGGAACCGATGTCCATACGTTTAATACCGCCATTCCTTTACCGGCGACTTCGATGACTTCGGTGATTACGCCCGATGGCATACGTATTTACACCAGAAATGATACCCCTCCTGGTGTCAGCGTGATTGATGCCGCTACGAATACGGTTACCGCGACCATTCCCACTTCTGTAGGACCTGGAGCTTTTGAAATCATGGTCAGCCCCTCAGGCACACGTGTGTATGTTACCAACATCGTTTCAGGTTCCATTACCGTCATTGATACCGCCACGAATACAGTGCTTGCAGATGTGTTTATTGGGCCTATTTTAGGCAACGTTTCGACAGCTACCAATAGTTCCAAACTCTATGTCGGTAGTTTTGCTACAAGTCTTGTGTATGTCATCGATATGGCGACAAATATATTGGTCAATACGGTCTTCGTCGGTTTTTCTCCCGGCATGATTTCGATTCCTCCTGGCGGCTCCAAAGCCTTTATTCCTATTTTAGGTAATGCCACGGTCGCATTCATGGATTTGAATAGCGATACGATCGTCAATACCATTCCTGTAGGCAATCAACCTTACGGCTCTTCGATTCTTTCGAATGGAACAAGCCTCTATGTCGTCAATATTGCCGATGCGAGTGTGTCTGTCATTGATATTGCAACAGAAACCGTGACCACCACCATTCCCTTAGCCGGGGGTACAAACCCCTTTTGGATAGCAGCCACACCCGATAGCAAAAGCTTATTTGTCATCAACGAAGTCAATGATCAAGTGACGCCTATTGACGTAGCGACAAATACTGCAGGCGCTCCTTTTGGAGGGAGAGGAGGAATTCTCGGCGATTTGGTGATTTCACCCGACCCCGCTCCCGTCGCCTATTTTAGTGCGACTCCCCAATTAGTCGGTGTTCCCACTCTTTTTGATGCCTCTTCTTCTCTTTCCCCCATCAGAACCATTGTGTATTATGCCTGGAATTTTGGAGATGGCGTCACCGTGACAACAGCCTCGCTGCTGATCAACCATACTTATTTGACACCCGGCGCATTTAATGTCAGTTTAACAGTCACCAATTCGGCGGGGACATCGACGATACCAATTTATTCGAGCCGCTTTATGAGTAATAGGGGAAGCCCCACCGCCGTTCGCACACAAGCCGTGCAAGCACTTCCCGTTCCTCCATCTGATCTCAACGGTTTTCAAAAGAAATGCAAATTCCCCTCTCAAACGAATATTGTGAATGTGATTCAATGGAATCCGGCTCTCGAAGGAGCTTCTGTGACCTATCAAATCTATCGCGATTCCCTCACGCATCTGATCGCGACAGTTCTCGGAACAGGACCTTTTATCTACGAAGATCATAATCGTCACAAAAATAAAAGTTACACGTACTACATCGTGACTGTGAGCTCGTCAGGAGTCCCTTCGGCTCCTGTCTCTATCACCATTCCACCCAAACATTAAGGGAAAAATGCACATCTTCCTAAAGCCATTATTTTTATTCCTGCTGATGCCGGCATTGCTGATGGCTGATCCCTGGAATCTAGAGGGAAAAGCGGGTGTTTTTATCCCCCAATCGAAACGAGTTCAACACATTTTTCACTCTGTCATGCCTTTTATCGAATTGGAAGGAAGTTATCGCTGGTCTCCTTTGTGGGATACATGGGGTGAAGTAGGATGTATCTTTGATCAGGGGCATTCCATCGGATGTGGTAACAAAACCACGATTCAAGTGTACCCTTTTTCCTTGGGAGTGCGACGATTTTTCCCTGTAACAGATTATACGGAGTTTTTTCTAGGAGCGGGTTGTGTTTGAAGTTTGTATCATAATCACGACCATTCTTTTTTTCTCCATCAAAATATCACCCGTCATACCTGGGGTGTTCTCCTCGAAGGGGGTTGGTCCTATCGATTGACAGATCGATTTTTTCTCTCCACAACTTTAGAGTACCTCTATCAACGGTTTTCGTTTCATTCGAAATACCATCACCATTTGAGTTATCGTCACGATGTAGATATGAGCGGTCTGCAATTGGACGTGGGTCTTCAATATACTTTTTAGAGGCTTAGAAGACGTTTGAAAATTACCCCCTCGATGAGGGGGATTGAGAAAAATTTTAAAGAGCGGATAGGATAAGGGCTTTTAGGGTCTCTTTGTCTTTGAGGCCCACAACCCGTTTGAACTCTTTGCCCCCCTTAAACAGAATCAACGTCGGAATGGAGGTCACGTGAAAATTGGACGTAGTTTGCTGGGCTTGTTCGATATCCAATTTAGCGATCGTGGCTTTTCCCTTTACTTCACCTGCGAGTTCTTCGACAATGGGAGCAATCATCTTACAAGGACCACACCAGTCGGCATAAAAATCGACTAATACGACGCCCTCTTGAATTGTTTTTTCGAAGTTTTCGTCATTTAAATGTTTTAAATTGTCAACCATCTCACTCTCCTTAAACCTTTGCTCAATTATCTCCAAAAACAGAATTTACACCAATCGTAAAAATAGGGTATCATTTTGGCCCTATGGCTTACTCCGTCTTGGCTTATTACATCTTCTATCCTGTCCCCGATCCAGCCGCTGAACGGGACCTCCAAAAAAGTGTATTAGAGCCTCTCCAAGCTTTGGGACGGATTTATGTGTCGCGAGAAGGGATCAACGCGCAACTCTCCTTGACTGAAGCGTCCGCCTCTACGTATATTTCCTGGTTAAAAAGCCGACCTGGCTTTGAAGATATCTACGTCAAAATCCACAGCTGGCACGAAGCGGCTTTTCCAAGGTTAACTGTCAAAGTGCGCGAGAAGCTCGTCGCCCTGGATCATCCTGTCGATATGTCCCAAACAGGGACCCATCTCTCCCCTGCAGAATGGAAAGAGAAGCTCGATCAGCCCGATGCCAATCGCCTTTTGATTGACGTACGCAATGATTATGAATGGAAAGTGGGCCGTTTTGAAGGAGCTGAACTGCCCCAATGCAACACTTTCCGCGAATTTGAAGCGTATGCCGATGCCTTAAAACAAACGACCGACCCTAAAAAAGCGAAAGTCATGATGTATTGCACAGGTGGCATCCGCTGTGAACTTTACTCTTCTCTGTTAAAAGAAAAAGGATTTGAGAATGTCTATCAGCTTGAAGGAGGCGTGATTGGATATGGCTTGCAAGAAGGGAGTCGTCATTGGCAAGGAAAACTTTTTGTATTTGATGATCGCTTAACAGTACCGATTGCGGAAGAACCGGCTCCAGTCATTGGGGAGTGTCACCATTGCCACAATTCCATGGAAGCTTACTACAATTGTGCCCACATGGATTGCAATGCCCTCTTTTTATGCTGCCCGACATGTTTAAAGCAATTTCAAGGATGTTGTTCAGAAACGTGTCAACAAGGCCCCCGGTTACGCCCTTTTTCCCATCAAAATCCGCATAAACCTTTTAGGAAGTGGTACCAATATTTTCCTTCCACTGATGGATCCAAGCCAACATTTTCGCCTTCGTCGGCTCCAGAACAACCGTCAGACCCGGCTTAACTCCTCGCTCAGACAATTCGAACATCCGCATCGTGTTGCAAATACGTCCATCTAGACGTACACCAATTCCCCGAATGCCCACCATATTTCCCCAATCGCCAAACATCTCCAACGTCATTTCACAGGCAGTAATCATAAAAACAATCGGTTTCCCGGGATTTGCATGCGCAATTTCAAAAATTTTACCCCCGATGTAATGGACGGTGGGAATAAACAAAGGAAAGGTCCGTTCACGCGGGCTTAAATGGACCGCTTTCCCAATGAAACATTGCCGACAGATCGGATTTTCAGGATCGGCTTGACAAGCAGCGGTAAAACGTCCTGATGGACATTCAAAGGGTTTATGGCAATAAGAAAAACCTAATACAAATAAGGCGTCGGGTTGCTTTAAGAGCTTTTCAAATGCGTGTAGATCGGGAATCCCGTAGAGAAAAAAATCTCCCTCGCGTCGATACGCTTTTTTCTTAAAAAGCGACTTGAGAAAAGCCCATCCATATTTCAGAGGGTGTTTGAAAATTCCCCGCCTGACTTCCCCTTTCTCATCATGGGTGATCATCCACTTCAAACTTTTCCACTTGAGCCCTGTTTCATTGATTCCCGGAATCTGGGGAAGGACTTTTAACTCTTTTATAGGATGTGTTTGGCGTGCTTTCTCCGCCCCTGCATCCCATTCTTGTTCCCAAAGTTTTAGTGGCATGCTATGATCATACGGGATCCCATGCGAAAATTCCAGCTTCAAGTCACAGACAACCAACTTTTTGTAGTTTCTGAAAAGGGAGAGAAGCGCAAACTCTCTCCTCGGGAGAGCCTGCCTGTCTTCAAAGAAATGGCCGCGCAAGGAACCTTCCATTTTCAAGGCAAACAGCTGATTGTGGATCTATTTGGGACCATGGAGCTCTTTTTTCGCATCGAAAACGATCTCCCTGTCCCTTATTTACAAAAGGGGGACACGCTCTTTCCTCTTCAATCGTGTGATTTTGTGTCACGTGAGTGGTTTATCAAAGGCACTTTACTGCGTCGGATCAAACCCGACGTCCCCTTGTCTTTTGATTTAAAAGATCTGCAAGGAGAATACCGGATTGAAGGTCATCTTCAAAAACGGGAAGCCTTTCCTGAACTTCAACTCACCGACCGTACAGGTGCTTTTGCGAATCTTCACTTACACGGACATGTGCATGATCCAGACGCTTTGAAAATGTGGGAAAAGGACTTATTAGAGACCGCTTTTATACGCAAGCCTGTGGGTAATTCGACTTATTATTGTCCTCTTGATCAAGTAGGCAAATCCCTCACGTTCCTTCTCGAAATCGGATGGCATATTGTCGATGTGCGAGGGAATAAGCTGCATCTTTGCACTTCACGCACTCTCAAAATGGATGAACAGAGAGTCGTACGCGGGACCTATCGCTTCGAAGAATTTGAAGCCGATGTCACCCAAGTTGTAGGGCAGTTCAACAAAAGGGAACGATTCCTGACGCTAGCGGAAGGCCATATCGGTTGGTTAGGAGACATTCCCCCCGAACTTGCCGAAGGAGAGATTGTCACGGAGGGAGTTCGCGTCAAACGACAAGCGGCGATGACGTTGGAAGATGTCGACATTCCTCCGGTTTATAAAGCCTTGAAAGTCCCGCAGGCAACTCCCCCCACATCCCGTTTTCAAGGGACTCTTCGTCCCTATCAACAAATAGGATTGCATTGGCTTTTAGCCTTAGATCAAGCCCATTTTTCAGGGCTTTTAGCCGATGACATGGGACTTGGAAAAACCGTTCAAGTGCTCGCGTGGCTCTCCCATCTAGAACCAGAAGATCCTGTTTTAATCGTGGCTCCCACGTCCCTGCTCTTTAATTGGAAACGGGAAATTGTTAAATTTCTTCCCGATGCCAAAGGCATTGTACTCGCCTCTTATACACAAGTGCGTCTTCACTCTTACGAAGAAACCCATTGGCGTGCACTCATCTGTGATGAAGCGCAAGCGATCAAGAATGCAGCGACTAAAACGGCGCAAGCGCTGTGTCGTCTGAAAGCGGAGACACGCCTTTCTATCACAGGCACTCCTGTTGAAAATCATCTCGTGGAATTGTGGAACCACTTTCACTTTTTGATGCCTGATCTTTTAGGCTCTTCTGCCACTTTTGAAGCGGCTGTCAAAGCGGCTGAATCGGATAGCCATCATTTGCAACGGATTAAAAAACAGGTGCGTCCGTTTATCTTACGCCGTCGTAAAGAAGAGGTGGCCCTTGAGCTCCCTCCGCGTCAAGACCAAGAGATTTTAGTCGAAATGACGCCCGCACAACGCACCTTTTATGAGCAGTTTCTGGCCCAAGCCCGTCACGGACTGTTGCAAAAAGTCTCTTTAGACGGGGCACAAAAACATCGGATGGAGATTTTAGAAACCTTACTGCGTCTCCGTCAAATCTGCTGCCATCCGTGGCTCGTCGATACGCAAGGTCCCAATGAAAGTGGCAAGTTGAACCAAGTGCTGGAAGATCTAGCTATCCTGGCTGAAGAAGGACGAAAGACCCTCATCTACAGCCAATTCACCACCCATCTCCATCTGCTCGCCAAGTACCTAACGGCTCCCTATGTCCTTCTCGAAGGGTCTACCTCCAACCGTGCCCAGGTTGTCGATACTTTTCAAAACGACCCCACCATTCCTTTCTTTCTCATCAGTCTCAAAGCCGGTGGCACAGGCCTCAACCTCACCGCCGCTGATACCGTCATGCTTCTCGATCCATGGTGGAACAACGCGGTCGAAGAGCAGGCGATCGCCCGTATCCATCGCTTAGGCCAAGACAAAGCCATCTTCGCGCGCCGTTATCTCACGATAGAATCGATCGAAGAGAAAATCTTCTCCCTCAAAAAACGGAAAACCGATCTTTCTGATTCTTTACTGGAAGAAAGCGATACTCCTCTTCTCTCTGATGAGGATTGGATGAGCGTTTTTTCTTAAGGTACTTATATTAAGAGTATTAATATTTATAGTGATTGAAATATGCTATCGGAAATTGCATTTTTAATTTAAAAATACTGTCTTCAATAGCAAATATGCAATGTATTAAAAGACTGATTTCTCCCCCCAAGGAAAGTTATTTTTTGTTTGGACCGCGTGGGACGGGAAAATCGACATGGTTAAAACATCACTATCCTGAGGCTGTCCGCCTTGATTTTCTCAAAGGAGAAGAAGAACGACGCTTTGGGAGTTATCCAGAAAGGATTCGGCAAATAGCTGATGCTTTACCTATGGGATCTACCCTTATTCTCGATGAAGTCCAAAGAGTTCCACGACTTCTACCTGAAATTCACTCTTTGATCGAAGAAAAAAAAGGAATTCAATACATCATGACTGGTAGTAGTGCACGCAAATTACGACGCTCAGTCAGTGATTTACTGGGAGGGCGTGCTCTATTAAGACATATGGGTCCCTTTTTAGCCCACGAATTAGGAAATACGTTCTCACTAGAGAAAGCGCTTAAAACCGGCTTAATTCCTTTGATAGGGGAATCTCAAAATCCGCAAGAACAACTCCAAAACTATCTCCAGCTTTATTTAAGAGAAGAAATTTAAGCAGAAGGCCTTGTACGCCAAACAGGTGACTTTTCGCGCTTTTTAGAGATCGCGAGCTTTTCTTACGGTTCTCTTTGGAGCTCAACTGACATTGGAAGAGAATCGGGCGTCAAACGTGCAACAGTCGACAATTACTTACAGATTCTCGAAGATCTTTTTCTAGCTTTTTCTAATCGGGTATTTGCGCACCGTGCGAAACGTAAGATCATTGCTCACGCTAAATTTTATTTCTATGACGTGGGCATTTATCGCATTTTGCGACCTCGGGGGCTGCTTGATAATACAGCCGAAATCGAGGGAATTGCTTTAGAGGGATTAGTCGCTCAACATCTTCAGGCTTGGGTCCAAGCGCAACGTGAGCCTTACACGCTTAGTTTTTGGAGAACACATACACAACTTGAAGTAGATTTTGTGGTTTATGGGCCTCAAGGGTTTTGGGCCATTGAAGTGAAACGTTCAACGACCTTAGGACCCGATGATATTAAAGGTCTAGTCGCCTTTAAAGAAGAATATCCCGAAGCTACATGCTTTCTTCTGGCCCCTATCTCTCGTCCTGAACAATACCGAGGATTGACCATTCTGCCATTAGAAAATTTCCTTCTTCATTTAGATCCCCTCAAGGGAGTTTTAGGGGAATAGAAGCAAAAAAAAACCGGGGTGAGAGATCACCCCGGCGGGTTCTAAAAGGAGAGAGAACAAACTAACTTTATGACTTGTCTTCTTCGGTGTAACCGGATTCGATAAGTTCTTTAGCGGTGGCCTTGACTGTTTCAAGACCGTTGGAGAATCCAATGACACGCATGAGTTCATCCACATAAGAAACCTCGGTCATCAACTGGTCGTTAATCGACTCGAGCTTGGCAATCTTTTTCATCATTTCGGTCTTGGTCATACTGACCTCCTCGCTTTGAAAGAAGAGGTGCAAAGGGGATGCCAACTTTAATATTTATGTCGTTCAAAATTAATTAGTTTATATTTAACATCGAATCCCCATAAATAGTTACCAAAACTGCCATCTGATTTAACTACACGATGACAAGGAATAATTAATGGATACCGGTTCTGCGCACAAGTTGTCCCCACGGCTCTCATCGCGCGAGGATGGCCAATAGTCGCCGCAATCTGTTGATAGCTACGGGTTTCGCCTGGCGGAATGCGTAAGAGTGCCTGTAATACTTGCCGCTGAAAAGAGGTTTTATCGCTCCAGTCAAAAAAAGCGCGCATATCGATAAGAGTATGTGACAAATAGGCTGTCTTAAAACGGAAACGCTCCTCTTCAGAAAGAGGCGTGGTGTTAAGAATCGTATTCACGATCTGCTCTATTTCCTTCATTCTCTGAACTCCCTATGCTGACAACATGTATTATTTAAACTATGTCTGGCGACATGGAATCCCTTACGGAAAAGGAAGCACCGACCCGCAGGTTCCTCGTTCTTATCTTATCGCCATGGACCCTTATCGCAAACGTATTTCTGTTGAAGAATATCTAAAGGGAGAGTTTCACCGTATTGTCTACGACTCTGCCTTGATCGACTTTCGCCACTTACGGAGTGAAGAACAAGCGGCCTGGCAAAAAGTAGAACATGACTCCTTCGCTTGGGTGCGCAACCAAGACCATCGTTTGATGTGGAAAGAAAAATACCAGTTTGAAAAACATCTTTGCCGTTCTTGTGACGTGATCTCCCCTCACGGCCTTTCTCTTGCCTCACAAAAGATGACCTACCAACATCTCGGGGATCCTCTCAACACTGTCACTCTCTACGACATTCTCGATAATCCCGTCATGCGTAAAACGTATGCCCACGACACTCTCACAGGAGAATTCACCGAACTTCTCCTCACCGAATGGGAATTTCCTTAAAAACCGTTTATTCGGTCAAACGATTCACAAATACTTCTAAACAAGAACCTGTTTTTAACGCCTTTAATATATTTTTTTTGCATGGTGGAGCGTTGTGAGAACATGAGCATTTTCCCTCTCATTTGTTCCATTTTGGATCATCATACACCCTGCATCCATCACACCATCCAAAGGATAATGCCAATTAGACAAGCGAAAACTTCTTAATTGTTGAATATATCTACGGTTAAAAAATGCGATAGCATTATTCCTTCCATAACCAAGCATAATGCCTAGTAAAAGACTGTTTTCGGCGATAATAGATTTTTTATTAGAGGTTGGAGAAAAAAGTTCTTCTAAAATTGCAGAAGCACTCATTTGATAAGGAGAGTACTTTAAGAAAAGATCTTGGTTCTTGTAGAAGATTTTTCGTGTGGCTTTTTCATTGATTAAAATGAGAGTCGCAGTTTCACGATCAAATCTAAAAATAATTTTTTTGGAAGGAAAAAGATGAGAATACCGCTCCCATATCTCCCAACCTTGCCAATAAGGAAAATAAGCATGCAACATCACAAAACGTAAGGAATGTGAAAGGGGTAAACGAGTCACAACCGGAAAGGTTTCAATAGCAACCGGTTTTTCGCCAAAAAACGCATATCCAATCACAGTATTATGCAGGGGAGAGTAAGTAAACAACTCCAGTTTTTCTCGATCAGCTTTAGGAATTTTTTCAATATGGGGGTTCGCACCAACTTTCACAGAGAGAAAAAGGGCCACTCATAAAACAATTATGTTCATTAACTTTTGCTTGGGCAATCCGGATTCCAACAAAATCCTCCAAAGAGGGGAATTCCACAAGCAGGACACTGTGGACCAAAATTGCCTGCAAACTTATCCCAACAGAAATAAACACCTTGCTGTCTAAATTTAAGTGATTAATGGATATAAGTTGATCCGAGATACAAATAAAAATTCCGTTCTTCGCAACTTGTATCAATTGAGGTTTCAAATAAGCTTTATTTCCTTCAATTTTTGAAATTGAGCTTTCAAGTTCTTGAGCATAAATATCTAATGTCAAAAAAATCAAAAAAACTATTAAAGCACCTTAAAAAAAGTTTCATAACTTCTCTTTTTATTTTTTGATCATCAAAAGATGTATACCAGTTTGGATCGTTATCCGAAAGTTGTGATTGAGGCAGCAATTCCCGCTGGCGCTCCGAGTGAGGGAGTGCTAAGCGCATCTTGCCCGCTCATAGGAGCATCGCATGTTAAGGGCGAAGGTTTTTTAGATGATTCGGGTATGGAATTTGCCAAAGACTCTGCGATAGCGCCACCATCAACCAACTCTGATTTAGCTGGTTGCAGCCCAGCGGGAATTGCTGTGATTGAGGCACTTACCTAGATCAACCTAGTGCGATAAACTTGAACATTTTCTCAGATTAATTTTCATCTTCACTATGACAAAGTCTCTCAAGAACTAGTTCGAGTAGATTTTCATTGCGTTCGTAAAGCGCGTTAATCTTTTGTCTTAAAACAGTGTATTTTTCTTTCAAACGGCGTGATTCTGGATGAGATACATCTGCAGCGCATTGCACTGGATGAACTTTCCAGAGCGGAAAATAAGTATATCCGCTAAGCGGGGATAATTTTTTAGCTATTTTTTTTTCATTCCTCTCTGCTGAAGATCCTTTTATGATAGGGTGGGATTGATCAAGGAATTTTGATAATTTGAGTCGTTGGTCAAAAAGCTCTGCATTATGTTGCCCATATCCCAGTAGTATACCTAGTAAAATTTCATTATTATTTAAATTTTTGACGACAGCTCGTTCTTCTTCTATTTTTCTTAGAAGTCCCTTGGCAGTCATATCAGAACCTAATACCCTCTGAAATATTTTTAAATGCTGATTAACAACTTTAATGAATTCCGTTTTGTTGATTAGAAAAATAAAATTTATATCGTCAGGTGAATGATAGGATTTTTCTTTGCAGAAAAAGAAATTATATATCTTGAAATGAGAAGAATACCTATTCCATAACTCCCATTTTTTCCAAAAAATTGCATTATCTAATAAATCAAATAAGCGAAATAGATCTATTTTAAAAGTCGGCCCCCTCCTAAAGATACAGGTTTATCGCCAAATAAGGTATAACTAAAATCTTGCTCATTCAAAAGTGTGTAAAACAAATGATCGAGATCTTGTTTATCTTCCTCTGTTAGTTTTTGCAGCTCATCTTTAAGAGGCCCTAAGGTCTCTTCAAATGGAAAAAAAAGAAAAACAAGAAGAAGAAAAAGAGAGCTCATGTTTTTTATGGCCGCAGTTTATAACAAAAAGAACAAGATTTACTGCCCTCTTTATTCAACGTTTCGCATCACTTGCAAACCCAGCCATTAACATCCTTTTCTCTTGCAAAAAGAATATCCTCTAGAAGAACATAAATCCCTTGTTCATCTGCGAGCAGCTGATGAAGAGGCAAAAAATCACCGTCTAAATTAAGCATAATTTGTGTTGGAGAGACATAAATCGTGCCTGGCTGAACATAATATTTTTCTGCATTTTGATTGGCTTACAAAGCTTCTGGCATTATAAGAAAGACAAAAGCAATAAAAAATGAGGTTAATAAATTTTTCATACAATCTCCATATTTTATAATTTGCATCCAAGCTATAGGATTGAAAATTTTTAAGCAAACCACTGTTTAATTTTAAGATTAGACTGGAGACCCTAACGGCAGTAATAAAGAACAGAAAATCACGTGCGGGTAAAAAAACCCGCACGGATGAATAGTCCTTAAGGAACGCGGTAGCGAGGAGTGGTGGCGTCGTCGTATTGCTTTTTGGAGACGGGCTGATCGAGAAGATACCAGTCGATCCGGAGTCCATCACCTACGTGAATTTTGGTGGGGCCTTGACGGAGATTGTGCACCCAGCTGATCTCTTCGGCTACTTCCCCATTATCACGGTAACGGGTTTCGATCCCCTCTTTTTGTCCGTTGAGATAGGGAACTTCCGCAAATTTGGCTCCGTTGACGTAGACCGTGGTGGGTCCACTTTGACGTCCATGGGCCCATGTTTCAATTGCGAGGGGTTCTCCATCAGGTGTGAAGGTTTTCACAACACCGTCCACTACGCCGTTGTTATAAGCTGTTTGCGCTTTGATGGCGCCATTGGGGTGATAGGTTTCAATCAGGACGACAGATCCTCCACGGACGGTTTCAACTGCTTCCATTTGTCCATAGAAGTCACGACGTGTACGAGTACCTTCTCCACTTTCAATGACAGCCTCAAGATGCTGAGCTGGGTTGTAATAATCCCCTTTTACAAGTGTTTCTCCCTCAAAGGTCTCTACACACTTGGGAAGACCTTGTCGCATCCAAGAAGTGACCGTTCGTTTAGCGTTACTAGGTTCATATTGCGTCTGTTGGAGAGGACACCCCGATACATCCCGCGTCACTTCTTTGACTAATCCGTTCTGCGAGTAGGTTTCGATTTTTTCAACCGTGGTGCTATGCGGAAAGGTGTACGTAGTATCCCCTTCTAAAATTCCGTTTTGGAATGTTTTGGTGACCACTACTCCGTTTTTAAGTGTGGTGACAACCTGACCATGGCAGCCACTTTTTTCCCAATCTTCGGAAGGCACTTCACATCCGTAGCGGTGGATGTAATTCTCAACCACTACTTCTTCGGGAGGTGCGCGATAAGGATCCCGCGCACAGCCTACAGCGGCAAGTACGATCACTGACAATGCGGCATATCTGTTCATTGAATATTTTCTCCTAATTGTGCGAGGGCTGTTTGCAATAGACGCGCGTGTTCGCGGTCTACTTCTTCCTGAGCCAATGTTCTTTCAGGGTCACGGTAGGTTAAACGAAGCGTTACATTCTTCTTTTCCTTTCCGATTTTTTCACTGCGAAAAATGTCGATCAACTGTACCGATCCCAATGAAGGCGAAGGGGTGCTGCCGATCGCATGGATAATCTTTTGCCAAGGCAACTCTTCTTTGACAGTGACTGTCCAATCTCTTTCAGAATTGGGATAGAGCTGTAACGGTTCCATTTTAGCAGGGGGAGGACGTACCGCAAAGAGATCATGCAGATTCAATTCAGCAAAATAGAGTTTTTGGGAGACATCCAAACGACGCGCTACCGCGGGATGCACTTCACCCAAGCTGCCTACCTCGATTTTTTTCCCTCCAGACACGGGCACCGAAACAACGGCTTGCCGTCCCGGATGGAGTTCTGGTAAATGAGAAGGGGTAAAAGTAAATCCTATGATGCCAAGCGAGACCAAGAGATTTTCGATGATCCCTTTCAAATCATAAAAATCCACCTGACGCGATTTAGGATCAAAATAAGAGGGATCGCTTAAACCTGTTAAGACAAGCCCTAAAACGGTTTGCTCTTTATAAAAGTCCTCGGTCTTAAAGTGTGTACGTCCAATCTCGAAACCTTTTAGCGAATGATTATTCCGGTCTACGTTACGTTGAGCCACTTCAAGTAATCCGGGCATTAACGAAATCCGGAGAATCGACTGCTCAATCGACGTGGGATTCATAATCGTCACAAATCGTTTCGGATCGAAAGCAGAATGGATCTTTTCTAAAAGGGCAGGACCAATAAGATCGCAGGTTAAAAGCTCTTGAAGCCCTTCGGCAATTATTTTCTCACGCACTTCGTTTTCAAATAAAAAAATAGGGGCATGGGTCAGTGTAGACGTGGTGGCACGGCTGACTGCACGAGGAATATGATCATAGCCGTAGAGACGCGCCACCTCTTCAATCAAATCGATTTCGGCCGCCACATCGGTACGGTAAGTGGGTACATGGACTGTAAAGGTGTCTTGTCCATCAAAAGTGGAGACAAAAAAGAGACGTATTAAAAGGCTTTCGACTTCATTCACGCTTAATGCTGTTCCAAGCAACCCATTCACACGGCTTAAGCGACAGGCTAAAATGAGAGGGGTAAATTCTTTTTCGCGACAATCGATTGCACCCCCTTGTACCGTGCCGCCCGCGAGCTCCGCCATTAAAGCCGCCGCTCGGTCTAACGCCTTCAAAACAGCCTGAGGATCGGCTCCCCGTTCAAAACGACGAGAAGCTTCGGTCGAAACTCCTAATGCCTTGGCTGTTTTGCGGACACTTCCTGGACGAAAGTAAGCCGATTCGAGTAAAACGGTTGAAGTCCCTGCCTGCACTTCAGAAGAAGCCCCTCCCATCACTCCGGCAATGGCTAAAAGTTGTTTGGTATCGGCGATGACTAACATCTCTTCTGTTAAGACACGCTCCTTTCCATCCAACGTTTCCAGACTCTCTCCCGGATGAGCTAAACGGACAATCACTTCAGGGCTGGCTAACTTCTTTAAATCAAATGCATGCAGAGGATGTCCCCCTTCTAGCAACACATAATTGGTAATATCCACCACATTGTTGAGCGGGCGAAGACCCGATTCTAACAGCCGCTTTTGCATCCAATCGGGAGAAGGCCCTACTTGAACCCCGTCTATCACACGACATGCATAGCGTGGACACTCTTTTCGATTCTCAATCGTGACCCGGACAGGATTTTTACCTTCTTCTTTCACAGAGCTTGTGGGTAATTTGAGCGGCAATTTTTCAAAAGCCGCCACTTCCCGCGCGATACCCGTTAAACAGAGGCAATGCCCTAAATTAGGCGTAAGTGAAACTTCAAAAATCGTATCTGCATAAAGAGAAGCGACATCGGTCCCTTCTTTCAAATGGTCGGAAAATTCAATGATTCCATCCGCATGACCGGAAAGCCCTAATTCATCGGCAGCGCATAACATCCCAAAGGATTCGACGCCACGCAACTTCCCTTTTTTAATCTTAAATGTCTCTCCCTCTTCATCGGTCAACGTGGCCCCAATACACGCCAAGGCAGTTTTTAAACCTGGACGACAGTTGCGCGCGCCACACACAACTTGCAATGTTTCTGTTCCATCCTCAACTGTGGCCACACACAATTTATCGGCATCGGGATGGGGTGCGGTAGAGATGACCTTCGCTACCACGACACCCGAAAAGCCTCCCCCCACCGTTTCAACGTTATCGACTTCAATTCCAAGCGATGTTAGGGCTTTGGCAAGTTGTTGTGGATTGAGCTTAGTTTCAACGAATTCTCTCAACCAAGATAAAGGAAATTTCATGCTTGGAATTCTATCAGAAAATGAGT